>Ga0209517_10000209_pt1 | contig 105593 bp, 119 predicted proteins | sample PeaSoiMetSII2010_FD_187695 | JGI IMG/M metagenome (GOLD analysis project Ga0209517, IMG submission 187695) | Peat soil microbial communities from Weissenstadt, Germany - SII-2010 (SPAdes) (version 2) | ecosystem: Environmental > Terrestrial > Soil > Wetlands > Peat | place: Germany...
GCGACATCTGGAACGTGAGCGTCAACGGGATCAGCCTGGGCGGGTCGGGCGGCACGCTGTCGACCACCCTGGCGAATGGCTCGTACACCTACGCGGTCCTGGTCCCCACGGGCTTGGCAGCGACCCCCTCGGGCGGCACGGTCATCGTGAGCGGGACCTCCTCGGTCTCGATCACGATCGCGAAGACCGGCGGCGGTGGTGGCGGTGGCGGCGGAGGCAGTAGCGGTGGTGGCCTGGACAAGACCACCGGGCTGTCGACCCTGGCGTATGCGCTGATCGTGGTGTTCGTGATCCTGGCGCTGATCTTCCTGGCCACGACCCTGATGGCGCGCCGCCGACCCCCCTCCCCGGGCGCGCCCCAGACCTGGTCACCGGGTCAGACGACCACAACGACCACGGAAACGAGCGGCGGCGAGACCCAAACCCCGCCCCCATCGAGCTAAGGTCGGCCAAGGATACCGAAGGCGAACCCTTTCCTACCCCCCGAGCACGCCGGGACCCGCGAGGGTCCGGGCGGGGCTCGGGGTTCTGGTTTTTCTGCGCTATCGAGTGGTAGGCCGCGGGGGCCCCTTACAGCAACGCTAGTCCACCTGTGACCGCGTCCAGCTCCGAGGCGAGGTCGGGACCCAGTCCGAGACAGGTTCGGGTGCCAGGAGGGACTTCGGTGAATCCGGCGTCTTCGACCCACACGCTCGGAACACCTCGGCCTCGTGCCTGACGCTCCAGTGCCTCGAGCTCAGAGAGTGTCGGAACCTGGAGGGCGATCTTCTTCTGGCCCTGGCGCAGCCAGGCTTCGAGCCGCGCGGGGTCACGCTCCTCGGCACGCCGCACGAGCATCACAGCAGCGTGAGCCACTTGGACAGCGGATTTCCCAGCGGTGAGCCGCAGCTCGCCGCGGAGGATTAAGACCATCTTGTACTCACGGGCCGGTGCCTTAGAGCTCGGCATACTCACCCTCCCGTCGCCGGCGAAGCTCGGCGCTCCGGCCCTCGACCTGAACGAGACGGGAGCGAAGGTCCTGCTCCTCCCGCGACGAGGGTTCGGAGGTGGCCAAGGTTCGTCGAAGTCGCCGCTCCTCTCGGCCAAGCTGGTCGAGCTCTCGGGTCAGCTCCCAAGCCCCTTCCTCGCCCGGGGGCGTCCCGCGGTCAGCCGAGGTCGGGGGTGGATGGGCGAAAGCCCCTCGGAGCGCGGCCACCACGAACGCCACCACCGCCACTCCCAGGAGCACAGCCTCGAGGACAGGGTCGTTCCAAGCAGCCTGGAAGCCTCCGGGCGCCGCCACGAGCAGTAGGTAGCCTATCAGCACGGTCAGGACAACGCTCAGCACGAAGGAGAGCGTGAGGGTCTCCACGGATCGGCGCAGGGCGTCCCGCCCGCGAATTCGCCATTCCGGGAACAGCGCCCGAGTGGCGGCATAACCGGGAACAAAGAAGACGATAAGCGCCCCGACCACGACTTCCAGGACAGCCACGGCGGTCATCGCGCTCAGACCGGACCATCCGCCGAAGGCTCTCCAGCTCCGAATTGCTTCTCCAACTGGCGACGCAACCGACGGTTCGAGACCAGGCCGTGCGCCGCCTTGCGCGTGGTCTCGTACTGCTTCAGCAGCGCCCGGACCTCTTGGGGTTTCTGGCCGCTCCCGCGCGCAATCCGCTGAATGCGCTCGGCCTTGATCACGGCCGGGGTGTCTAGCTCCTCCGCGGTCATCGAGTCCATGATCGTCCGGAAGCGTTTCAGTCGCCGCTGGGTGGCGTCCAGGGTCGCCTCGTCCACCTTGCCGGTCCCGAACGCCGGGAAGGCCGAGAGCAGTTTGGAGAACGGTCCCATCTGGCCGAGCGAGTCGAGCTGCGTGCGCATGTCCCGCAACGTGAACCGACCGCTCATCATCGCCTTGGTCGCCTTCTCGGCCGCCTCCTTGTCCGAGAGCTCCTCGAATCGTTCGAGGAGCGTCTGGATGTCCCCCATCCCGAGCAGGCGCGACACGAAGCGGGTCGGGTCGAAGCGTTCGAGTTCATCGAGGTGCTCGCCGGTCCCGATGAACAGTATCGGAGCGCCGCTGACCGCAACGGCCGAGAGCGCGCCGCCGCCTTTCGCGGAGCCGTCGAGTTTCGTCAGGATGACCCCGGTGAGGCCGACGGCCTTGTGGAAGGCCTCCGCACTTCGCCCGGCGGACTGGCCCATCGCCGCGTCGACCACCAGCAGCACCTCGTCCGGCTGCACGGCGGTCTTGACCCGTTTGAGCTCCTCGACCAATTCCGCATCGATACCACTTCTCCCGGCGGTGTCGACGATGACGGTGTAGTGCGGCGGGAAGTGCGCGAGCGCCTCCCGAACGATCACTTCCGGCCGGGGTTCGGAGCGGTTCGCGTAGAACTCGCAGCCGACCTTCTGGCAGAGCTGCTCGAGCTGGTCCACCGCCGCCGGCCGGTGGACGTCGGCGGCCACCAACCCCACCCGGATTCCCTTCTTCTGGAAGTACCGCGCCAGTTTCCCGGCCGTGGTCGTCTTCCCCTGACCGAACAGACCCGCCAAGAGGATCCTTTTCGGTTTCAGCTCGAAGGGGCGGTCCTTGCCAAGGATCCCTCGGATCTCCTCATAGATGATCCGGATGAGGAAGTCCCTCAGGCTGGCCCCGGCCGGCGGCTTTTCTTCGGTCGCGCGCCGGCGAACACGCTGGGTCAGCTCCAGGGTCAACTGTACGTTGACGTCCGCCTGGAGGAGAGCACGCTGGATGTCGCGGACGACCTCGGAGAGGAGCGCCTCGTCGACGGCGGAGCCCCGGGCGATCTTCTGCAGGACGCCACGCAGCGACTTCCCGAGTGAGTCGAGGACCATGGACGCTCCGGGTCGGAGGCCGACCTCCCGGTCCCCACAGTGCCACTTCTATATGTGCGGGTGCCCGGGGGCGCCCTCGCTGAGCGGATACGGACGGGAACTCACGGAGTCTGCTTAAGAGGTCCGGGGGCGTCGATAGATGGGCCTATGTCCTCCGAGGCGGTCGCCCCGCCGAGACCGACTCCTCCGAAGCTGAATCCCGTCCGGGTCACGGTCCCGGAGGAGGCGGTCGAGGAACGAATCGAGGACTTCCGGGAGGTTCTACACGCCTATTCCCGGGAGGACGCCATTCTCGAAGCCCAGCGATGCATCCAGTGCCGACGACCCTGGTGCGTCGAGGCGTGCCCGATCACCCAGGACTGCCGGGAATACATCCGACTGGTCGCCGCGGACGACTTTGATGGCGCCGCGAGGGTGACACTTCAGGAGAACCCTCTCGCCACCTGCCTCTGCAAGGTCTGCTACCACTACTGCGAAGATGCGTGCGTCGTGAAGAAGAAAGGCGTCCCGGTCGCGATCCGTCAGCTCAAGCGCGCGGCCCTCGACTTCGGGAAGAGCGATCTAGTCTACGTTCCCTCGAAGCCGAAGCGGCAGCGGGTCGCCGTGGTCGGAGCTGGACCCGCGGGACTGATGGCCGCTTGGGAGCTCGGTGTCCGGGGGTACTCCGTAACGGTATTCGAGCAGGAACATCGGTTCGGGGGGCTGATGCAGACGATTCCCGCCTACCGCATGACGGACGCGGATGTCGAGACGGACCGAGCACGGTTCCAGGAACTGGACATCACGTTCGTCGACGGGACCAAGGTGGGTCGAGACACTCCGGTGCAGGATCTCCTGGACACGGACGGGTATCAGGCCGTATTGCTCGCGGTCGGCACCTCCGATCACCGGACCCTGGGTATCCCCGGCGAGGAGCTCTCCGGGGTCCTCCACGCCCTGGATTTCCTCAAGGACCTCAATGCGGGGCTCCCGGTAACTGTCGGCAAGGAGGTGGTCGTGGTCGGTGGAGGGGACGTGGCGATGGACTCGGTGCGCAGTGCGGTCCGGTGCGCGGCGGGCGGTCGCGTCACCCTGATGTATCGGCGCAGCCGCGCGGAAATGCCGGCCGACCCGGAGGAGATTCACGGCGCCGAGGAGGAGGGGATCCGGTTCGAGTTCCAGAAGACCCCGCTTCGGATCGTGGGCGGCAGCCACGTCGAGGGGATCACCGTCCAATCCACGGAGCTCGGTCCCCCGGACGCTGGAGGCCGTCGCAGTCCGGTGCCGATACCATGTTCCGAGGCGACGATCCCCTGCGACACGGTGATCGTGGCCGTGGGACAACGCGCGGACCTGACAGGGTTGGGACCGGAACTCGACCTGAAGATCACTTCCCAGGGCTGGCCCGAAGGCAAGGGGGCGGGATTCACCACCGGGGTTCCCGGAGTGTTTGCGGTCGGGGGCCGGTCGGTCGTGTATGCGATGGGCTCAGCGATGGAGGCGGCGGGGGCGATCGATGCCTACCTCGCGGCGAAGCGGGGAGGGACGCCGACGCCCCGGCCCGAGCCGTTTGGCGGTGAGGGATCGTTCCACGTCCCGCCCGGTTACACGACACCTATCCGGGTCTGAGTCCGGAGCGCGGATTCCGGACCCCCCGAAGCTATTTCCACCGTCGCCCCCCATTGAGATGTATGGTGACCTGGCCGAGTCACGCTCCACGCCGTCGCCGCGCGATCGTTGCTGTCGCGCTCGCCATGCTCATGGTCGTCATTCCCGGTGCTACAGGGACCACCGTAGCGCCGGGAGGCGCACTAAGCACTTCCCATTCGACCCAGAGCAAAGCGGCTGACGTTTTCGCTGCGCCGTTCTCCGCGAGGGCAGGATACTCGGCCGAGAACTCCGCCGTCGCGACCGACGTCGTGCCGGCGCACGGTTCCCAGCTCGTGGTCGTGACGTTTCAACCCCGGGATCCCTCGTTCTTCATCCCTCCGGCTCCGGGAGCGGCGGCGCAGTCCAATACGCAGATCGCGATGAAGTTCGGACTCTCCTCGGCGGAGTACTCCGGAGTGGAGTCGTACTTCCGCTCGGAAGGGCTCTCGGTTGTGCACACTTGGCCGGACCGGCTCTCCCTCACCCTGGACGGACCGGTCGCGTCCATCGGACGCGCCTTCGGTACGTCGATCTGGGCGGGCTGGCACGACGGCGTGCCGGTAACCTACCCGGCCTCCGCACCTTCCTTGCCTTCCGGAATCGAGCCGCTGGTCGGCAGCGTACTGGGGCTCACTACGGGGTTCGACAGCTTCCTTCTGCCTTCGCTTGCCCCGGTGTCGATTCCCGCAGCGAACCCGGCACAAGGGTCGGCGGACCTGGTCACTCCCGCCATCGCTCGAAGCATCTACGACCTTTCTAGCCTGTACAACGTCTCAGGTACCGCGCAGTACGCTACCTCGGAATCGATTGCGCTCCTGCTGTGGGGCTGGGGCTACGCACCCGGGGACGTGCAGAGCTTCTTCCAACAGGATTATCCGTCGAGCTTTCCCTCACCGACGATCGCGCCGTACGCGATCGACGGCGCTCCCGCCCCGTCCCCGAATGCAGTCAACGACCCGTGCAAGTCGTCGCAGGAGCTGACACTCGACCTCGAGTGGGCCGGGTCGATGGCTCCCGGCGCGACCCTCGACGCCGTCTACGCCCCGGAATCGGCTGCCCCGATGTGTTCTCCGACTACGGCGTCGATGGCGGACGCGTTCCATCAGGCGGTGAGCTTGCCCGTGTCCGCTGTATCGATGTCGTTCGGTACTCCGGAATCGAGCGACCAGAGTCTAGCGGCGGCGTGGCAGACGGACATCGGGGAGGCCGACCAGAAGGGGATCACCCTGCTCGCGGCGACGGGTGACCTGGGAGGCGACGCCCAGCCGAACTGTCAAGGGGGTCCCATGCCGCAGTACCCGTCCACCTCCGCGGACGTGCTGGCCGTGGGCGGTACGGCGGTCACCCTCCAGCGGAACTTGCTCGGCCAGCTGACCGGTTTCAGCGAGTCGGCGTGGAGCGAGAGCGGGGGTGGTTACTCGACCCAAAACGGGGCGCCTACCTGGCAGAGCAATGGTAGCGGTGGCCGGGGCGTTCCGGACGTCAGTGCGACCGCCGCCGACAACTTCGTGTACTTCGCCGGTTCGGACGAGGTCGCCGGCGGGACGAGCTTTGCTACGCCGCTCTGGGCGGGCTTGATGACCGAGATGGATGCGATCCACGGCCGAGCGTTCGGTCTCGTGTCGCCCCGGCTTTATTCGATCGGCGAGGCCGAATCTTCCCCCGGGAGCCGCATCGCCCCCGGCCTCGCGGACATCACGTCGGGCAATACGTGTGTAGCGTCGGCCGGCCCGGGCTGGGACGCGGCCACCGGATGGGGCTCTCCGCGTGCGTTGCTGCTCTACGAGGACCTCACGGCGACCTTCGTCAATCTCTCGATCCAGGTGGCACCGAGCTCGGTGGCGCAGGGTGGCACCGTCACGATCACCGGTCATCTGTCGAACATCACTACGGGAGCGGCGATCACCAACGTCCCGGTCGCCGTTTCTCTGGTCTCTTCGACCGACATCGGTCCGTGCACCGGAGTTTTCGGCTCATCGACACCTGCTACCGACGGCGGAGGGAACCTCTCGGTATCGGTCCGCGTGCCGGTCTGCTACTTGGGCTCCCATGCCACGGCCCAGGTCGCGGTCACGGCGGACGGCTACTACGGCACCAACTCGACGACGGTCGCGGTGAACCTTCTCGGTCTGGTGCCGGGGCTCGGCGGCCTCGCCGACTACCCGTACAACTTAGTGACGTTCGTCGTGATCATCGTGGCGTCCGTCTCGGTAGGATACGTACTCGGGCGGGGTCGACACCCCGCTCCTTCCGTTGCTCCGTCCGCTCCGGTTCCTCCCACCGTGGGTGGGACGACCGTGCCGGAACCCGAAGCGCCGGCGCCGTCGGTCCCCGGCAACGTTCCGCCGAACGCCGAGGGCACCCAAAAGACTTAATCCGGCCCACGCTCCCTGCGCCGTGCCCGGTGCATCGGGGGATGCGCCGGACGGTGGGGCTCCGGTCACGCTCTCCGGGCCCGAGCGTTCGGTGCTCGAGTTGTTGCGCGCAACCGATGCGCTTCCCATCGAAGAAGAGGAACTGGCCCGGGGAATGGGTCTGGGTCTCGACCAGGTTCGTGGCAGTCTCCAGCGGCTCCGGTCGAAGCATTTGGTCGTGCTGGACGAGGAGCATCCGACGGTCCGAGAACTGACCCCTCGGGGGAGGGCGGCGCTCGCCCAGGGATTGCCCGAACGTCGCTTCCTGAACGCGCTCGCCCGTCGAGGCGGCTCGCTGACCCCCGAGAACGCCTTGGCCGAAGGTCTGAGCGATGAGGAACGCTCGGCGGCGATCGGGATCCTGCGTCGTCGGGGACTCCTCGCCGATGGGCTGCCCTTCCGACTCCGCGACCCCGCGAGCCCCGCCGAGACGCTGCTACCAGAAGAAGTGGTCCTGAAACAAGTGTCGAAGGGGGAAGAAGAGGCCGACGCCGCCATCGTCGCGGTCCTGGAACGACGCGGGTTGGTTCGCGAAGAGCATCGATCGGTCAAGCGGTGGTCACCTTCCGAGGAAGGTCGTCGACTTCCGCTCGCTCCCGAGGGCGAGGTCGCAATCGGGGCGCTCACTACCTCCTTGATCGGCTCGGGGGAGTGGAAGGGCCACACCTTCCGGCCGTACGACGTGCGGGCCCCCGTCCCCTTCCTTACCGGAGCCCGTCCGAACCCGTACACGGCCTGGCTCGAGGAGTTCGAGGACATTCTCGTGGGCCTAGGGTTCGAACAGGCGGAGGGCCCGCTGTTGGAGACCGAGTTCTGGAACAACGACGTGCTGTTCATGCCCCAGGACCATCCGGCGCGTTCGATCCACGACGCCCTTTCGGTGGAAGGCGTCGTGGGCCGCCTCCCACCGGCCGACCTCCTCGCACGGGTCGCCGCGGCGCACGAAGGGCGAGCGTTGCCCGGAGAGAACGATCCCATCGGGCCGGGCTGGCCGGGAAAGTACGACCCGGTGGTCGCCGCCCGGCCGGTCCTTCGTTCTCAGACGACGGCGGTATCGGCCCGGTTCCTGGCCGGACGACCGGCCGCGCCGTTCCGAATGTTCTCGATCGACCGGAACTTCCGACGCGAAGCGGTCGACGCGAGTCATCACCTCGAGTTCGGCCAGTGCGAGGGGGTCATCGGAGAGGACGGGATGTCGATGCGCCACTTGGTGGGGGTCTTCCGGTCGTTGGCCGAGGCGATCGGGATCCGGGAACTGCGGATCCGACCGAGCTACTTTCCGTTCACCGAACCGTCGATCGAGGGTTACGTGCGTCACCCACGTCTGGGGTGGATCGAAGTATTCCCCGGCGGACTCCTCCGTCCGGAAGTGGTGCGGCCCCTCGGCATCGAGGTGCCGGTGATCGCCTGGGGGATCGGGATCACCCGACTCGCCCTGGTCGCTCTCGGGATCAACGACATACGCGAACTGTTCGCCGACGACCTGTCCACGCTCCGGGGAGGGGGCCCCTAGCGATGCCCCAGAGCATGCTCTCCCGGGAACGGTTGCTGTCCTTGCTGCCGGCCCCGGTCAGCGATGCGGCGCTGGTGGACATGCTGTTCGCCTCGAAGGCGGAGGTCGAAGGCCGGGAAGGGGATGCGCTCACTCTCTCGGTCACTCCGGACCGCCTCGACCTGCTTTCCGAGGGCGGCTTGGCGCTCTATCTCGCGGGCGTCCTCGAAGTCGCCCACGGCATCCCTCGCCTGTCTCCGGCGTCTACGACCTCCCCGCCCCCCACGATCGAGGTGGACCGTTCGGTGGACGGGATCCGGCCGTGGATTTCGGGGGCGCTGGTTCGATCTCCGGACGACCGAGGCATCGATGCTGGAACGCTGGCCGAAGCGATCCGATTCCAAGAACTTCTGCACGCGACCGTGGGACGGGACCGGCGAATCGCCAGCCTGGGCATCTATCCATGGGAACGAGTCACGCCCCCCGTTCGGTATTCCGAAGAACCTCTGTCGAACGTTCGGTTCATCCCCCTGGACGACGACGAGGAACGGTCCGGCGAGCAGTTCTTCCGCGAACATCCCCTCGCCGCCCGGTACGGCGCCCTCGGACGTTCCGCCGACCGCTGTCTGGTCCTGCGCGACCGGGCGGGGGTGGTGCTGAGCCTGCCTCCGGTACTGAACGGACGCACCGCCGGAGAGGCGCGCGTAGGGGACCGGGTGTTGCTCCTCGAGTCGACCGGCACCCAGCCACGGAGCGTGCGGGAAGCCGTCGGTCTCCTGCTCGTCGTGTTCGCTTCCCGAGGCTGGACCGTCGAGCCGGTCGCCGTGGTACATCCGACTCGCCCCGCCGATGGTGGGGAATCCGTCGTGGTTCCCCGAACGCTCGACCTTCCATCCGCGATGGTCCGGGAGGTTTCCGGCGAGGCCCTCCTTTCCTCGGAGGTCGAGCAACGTCTTTCGCGAACCCGGCTCTCGCCCCGACCCCGCGAAGGGGGGTGGCACGTCGGCGTTCCGCCGTGGCGCCCCGACCTGCAGACCGCGATCGACCTCGTCGAGGAGGTGGTCCTGGCCGCGGCCCTTCGACCCGAGCAGGGGATCGTGCCCGCGAGCCGAACGCGCGGCCGACGGCTGCCCGAGATCCGGTTTCGTCGGATGATGGCGACCCGGCTCATCGGTCTCGGCTTCGCCGCACCGTACACCCCCCTGCTGGTCTCCGTGGCCAGCGTCGAACGGATCCGCGGCCCGGAGCCGATCCGCATATGCAACCCGGTCTCGAGCGAATTCGCCTACCTGCGCGATCGCCTGCTCCTCTCGCATCTGGACGTGCTGGGCCACAATACCCGGCACGGCTACCCCCAGCGGTTCGCGGAGGTCGGGCCCGTGATCGTCCGGGACCCGAACGCCGAGGCCGGGGGCACGACCCGTTACCACGCGTCGATGATGGTGGCCACGGAATCCGCGGGCTTCGCGGAAGCCGCCGCCCTGACCGACTACCTCCTGCGGCAACTCGATGTCGGGTCGGTGCGCGAGCCGACCGAGCTCCCCGGCACGATCCCGGGCCGTTCCGCTCGGTGCCGGGTCGCCGGCGCGCCGGTGGCCGAGCTCGGTGAGGTCCACCCGGAGATCCTCTCGGAACTGGGGGTTCCCGTGCCGGTCGCTTGGGCGGAGCTCGACCTCTCTGCGTTGTGGCCGTTCACGCGGTCCCACGACACCGATTAATAGCGCGCCCCGGTCCGACGACGATGGCCCGCTCCCGCCGTCCGTCCGAGGAAAAACCTGGTCGCACCCGCTGGGAAGCGGACGCCGAACGGGCCCTCGGGCCCCGGAAGCAGGGCGGTCGCGTGCCGCTCCTGGTCGATTCCCCTGAAGACCCGGACACCGCGTTCCTCGAACGGGTCGGGTTCCCCGGCGAACCCCCGTTCACCCGCGGCATCCAACCGACGATGTACCGGGGGCGCCTGTGGACGCTACGGCAGTACTCCGGATTCGGCAGCGCGCAAGCCACCAACGAACGGTTTCGCTTCCTGCTGAACGGCGGACAGACCGGTCTCTCCGTCGCGTTCGACCTCCCCACCCAGAACGGGTACGATTCCGACCATGAACGTGCGAAGGGCGAGGTGGGACGCTGCGGTGTCCCGATCGCCACGCTCGGCGACATGCGCACGCTCTTCCAGAACATTCCGCTCGACCGCGCGACCGTATCGATGACGATCAACGCGACCGCGCCCATACTCCTCGCCCTCCTGGTCGCCGTGGCCGAGGAGAACGGGGTCCCGCGCGCGCGACTCGGCGGCACGGTCCAGAACGACGTACTGAAAGAGTACGTGGCCCGAGGAACGTACATCTACCCGCCGGCGGCGTCGCTTCGACTCACCGTCGACCTGATCGAGTTCGCGACGCTCGAAATGCCCCACTGGAACTACATCTCCGTCTCGGGCTATCACATGCGGGAGGCGGGAGCGACCGCGGTCCAGGAGGTCGCGTTCACTCTCGCGAACGCCATTGCCTACGTCCGGGCGGTGCGCGAGCGCGGACTCGACCTCGATGAGTTTCTCCCGCGCCTGTCGTTCTTCTTCTCGGCCGACCGCAATTTCCTTGAGGAGGTCGCCAAGTATCGGGCCGCGCGACGACTGTGGGCCAAGATCGTGACCGAAACGTTCGGAGCGAAGTCTTCGCGCTCGAAGCAGATGCGATTCCACACCCAGACGGCCGGGTCGAGCCTGACCGCCCAGCAGCCCGAGCTGAACGTGGTACGCACCACGCTCGAAGCACTGTCGGCGGTGCTGGGCGGAACGCAGTCCCTGCACACGAACGCGATGGACGAAGCGCTCGGGCTCCCGACCGAGTCCTCGGCCCGCTTGGCGCTCCGAACGCAGCAGATCCTGGCCGAGGAGTCCGGCGTGCCGAACACGGTCGACCCCCTCGGGGGAGCGTACGCGGTCGAACACCTGACCGACCGCATCCAGAGCGAAGCCGAAGAGTACCTCGCTCGGATCGAGACGATGGGCGGGGCGCAGGCCGCCATCGAGCGCGGGTTCTTCGCCGGCGAGATCGCGGGCGAAGCGTACCGCGTCGCTCGCGCGCGGGAACGCAAGGAGGAGATCGTGGTCGGCGTGAACGAGTTCATGGAGGGGAATCCGGGGTTCACCTTCTTCCCGGAGCGGCGCGGAAAGGGCGCGGCGTTCCAGCGGATCACCCCGGCCCAGGAACGTCGCCAGGTCGAGGGAGTTCGGCGATGGCGCGAGCGTCGGGCCCGCTCCAAGTCGACCGCCGCGCTCGAACGCCTATCCGTGGCGACCGCGGCGGGCGAGAACGTGATGCCGTACGTTCTCAAGGCCGTCATCGCCGGGTGCACTCTAGGGGAGATCTCGGACGCATGGCGCGAGTTGTTCGGTGCGCAAGCGGCCTCCCGCACGTTCTAGAGCAGCGGAGAAGATCATGCAGCTGGACCACGTCGGCATCGCGGTCGCCGACCTGCCGAAAGCGATCGCGCGGTGGCAGCCCCTGCTAGGTTCTCCTCCGAGCCCTCCCGAGGAAGTGCGATCGAACCGAGTCCGCGTGACCTTTTTCGAGTCCGACACGACCCACATCGAGCTCCTCGAACCGCTGGACCCGGAGTCTCCCGTCGCGAAGTTTCTCACGCACCGGGGCGAGGGCATCCACCACCTCGCGTTCCGAGTCCCGAACGTCGACCGCGCCCTCGCTGACCTGGCCCAACGCGGCGAGCGGGTCGTCGATCGTACCGGACGGCCGGGCGCCCGCGGGCGACGCGTGGGCTTCGCGCATCCGGCCGCGTTCGGCGGCGTGCTCGTGGAATTCGTGGAGGCACCGTGAGCCGCATCGCTTCGACGGACCTCCACGCGATCTACGACAGTCGCGGCCAGCTCACGGTCGAGGCGACGATCGTCCTGGAATCGGGGGCCCGGGGCCGGGCCGGCGCTCCGAGCGGGGCGAGCACCGGAGTGCATGAGGTCACGGCGTTCCCTCCGAACGGAGTTCCCGAGGCTCTGTCGACATTCGGCGCCGAGGTCGCTCCCGCGCTGCGGGGACTGGAACTCTCGGAGGTGGCCACCGTCGACCGGCGACTGCACGAGGTCGACGGGACCCGGAACTTCTTGAAGGTGGGGGGCAACACCGCCACCGCGGTCTCGGTCGCGAGCGCCCTCGCGCTCGGCGAGGAGACCCATCGACCCCTGTGGCAGGTCCTGGCTCGCCCCGGGGTCGACGGCTCGAAATTCCCCGCGATCGTCGGCAACTGCCTCAACGGCGGGCGCCACGCGATCGGAGGGCCGGATATCCAGGAGTTCATCGCCTTCGCCGAGGAAGCGCGACCGAGCGATGCGGTGAGGGCCGCGATGCGGGTCCACTCGGCCGTCGGAGAGGCGCTGCACCGCCGATACCCGAAGGTGGCGCTGGGGCGCGGAGACGAGGGCGGATGGGTCGCCGCCGTAGGGAACGTCGAAGCGCTCGAGCTTCTTTCCGACGCCTGCGCTCGCGTGCGGGACGAGTCGCATTTGAACGTCCATCCCGGGCTCGACCTGGCCGCGAGCGAGTTCTTCCACGACGGCCGCTACCGCTACCAAGAACAGACCCTGGATGCCGAGGGCCAGGAGGCGTTCGTCGCTCGCCTGGTCGACCGGTACGGGTTGAGGTATGTCGAAGACCCGTTCGAGCAGGAAGCATTCGATTCGTTCGCCGCGCTGACCCGGTCGGTCGGATCCCGTGCCCTCGTGGTCGGGGACGACATCTACTGCACGAACGTCGATCGGCTGCGGCGGGGCATCGACCGCGGTTCGTCCAACGCGGTCCTCATCAAGGTCAATCAGGTCGGGACCCTGACCGACACTCTCGCGACCGTGGACCTCGCCCGTGCCCACGGCCTAGCCACTGTGACGTCCCACCGCTCGGGGGAGGTGCCCGAAGGCTGGCTCGCCCATGTCGCGCTCGGCACGGGCGCCCAAGGGCTGAAATGCGGCGTGCTGGGCGGCGAGCGGGTGGCAAAGCTAAATGAACTCCTACGGCTCGGCCGCGCCACCGGAACCTAGCGAACGATGCCCGACGATGAGACGTTGACCGAGCAGCAGGCCATCCCGAGCGACGGCCAGGACATCCGTCCGGGCGAGCTGCTCATCCCCGAGGACACATACCTCACCTCTGGCGTTCACATCGGGACGCAGCAGAAATCGGCGTCGATGCGCCGCTTCGTGTTCAAGGTCCGGTTCGACGGGTTGCATGTCCTGGATGTGCGCGAGACCGACCGCCGGATCCGTCTCGGGGCCAAGTTCCTAGCCCACTTCCCCGCCGACCGGATTCTGGTCGTGTCGCAGCGGCAGTATGGCCAGAAGCCGGTCCGGGTGTTCGCGAAGACGGTCGGCGCCGTCTCCTTCGCCGAACGGTTCGTTCCCGGCTGCCTCACGAACCCGAACCTCGCAGAGTACTTCGAGCCGAAGGTACTGCTCGTCACGGACCCGGCGACCGACCAGCAGGCCCTCAGCGAGGCGGTGTCGATCGGGATCCCCGTGGTGGGTCTCTGCGACGTGAACAACGAGACCCGGGACGTGGACTTCGTCATTCCGGCCAACAACAAAGGACGGGTCGCGTTGGCCACGGTCTACTGGCTGCTCGCGCGCGAGATACTCCGTGCGCGCGCCGGCGGAGCCGAGGCCGAGTATCCGCACTCGATCGAGGACTTCCAGGCCGCCTTGTAGGCGTGAAATCACGGCTTCCGTCGGCCTTTTAACGGGGCGGCGCTCTAGACCGACGTGGCACGACCGGGGTCGGGCCTGCTCGAACTTCTCGCCGAGCACGGTGTTCCCGAAAAGGCAGCCAGGGTGTATCTGGCGGCCTGCCGCGCCGGTCCGCAGACTGCGAGCGAACTGGCCCGCCAGTCCGCGGTGAACCGGGTCGAGACCTACCGCTTCATCAAGCAGCTGAGCGGCGAGGGTCTCCTGAAGTCCACGCGAAGCCGTCCGCGTCGGTTCGCCGCGACCTCCCCGGACGACCTGCTCGACCGCTGGATCCGCCGGGCATCGGACCGGCTACGTCGGTTGGAACAGGACCGGGAGAAGGTCCTGGCGGATTGGGAGGAGAGCCGGACCGAGTTCGAGGACGGCGACCCTCGAAAGTTCGCGGTCCTGGAAGGACGCGAGACGATCCGGCGCTTCATGCTCAAGCGGGTCGGTACCGCCGAACGCCAGGTCCTGATCTCCGCGACGGGTCTCTCGCTCCCCGGGCTCATCGACAGCGGGCTCGACCGGGCGTTGAAGACCGCGACGGCCCGCGGGGTCAAGGTCCGATTCGTGACGGAGGTCTATCCCACCAACCTGGTCGAGGCGAAACTGTTCCACACGTTCGCCGAGCTCCGTCACTCGAACGGACCGGTGACGAACCGGGCGGTCGTCTTCGACCGTCTGGGTGCCCTGGTCTACGTCTCGGGAGAGGACGGCCTCGGTCGATCGGGAGACGAACAGGTCGCGCTCTGGTCGTCCGCTCCGATGTTCGTTCAGTTGGCGCGCGACTATCACCGCCGGCTCTGGACCCCGGCGACGCGCGCCGAGGCGCGGTTCGTCGAGCTCGAGAACCCCCCGGCCGCGATCCTTCCCGTGATCGCCGGCAAGGAGTCGGTCCCGTTCCAGCGGCTGAAGGAGATCGCCAAGCTCGGGATGCGCGCCTCGGGTGTCCGGGAACTGCACCTCCACCTACCCGAGCTCATCGAGACGATCGCCCGGCAGCTCGGCCGGGAGATCGCCGAGCAGATCGAAGGTCGCACGCCGGAGGAGGTCGCCAAGGCCCTCGCGCAGTACTACGAGACGCACACGATGGGACGTCTCGCGACCGTCCGGGAGCGACCGCTGACCTTTCGGGTCACCGGATGCTTCGCCTGCACCAGCGACTCTCCCGAGATCGGTCGCGTCCTCTGCCCGCAACTGCTCGGGACCGTACTCGAGACGCGACTCGGCCAGCATTGGGAGGTCTCTAAGCCCGACCCCACCAAGCATGCCACTCGAGGTTGCGTCTTCACGGCGAGCCCCGCGTGACCCGCCGTGCGACGCCCTCTCGTATTGGAGTTGCCTTACCACTTCATCGCCGTAGGCCACGAGAGATTCGAGAACCGGGTTGAAACGGCCCACACGAAGAACGCAGGGGTGACTTGGACGGACGGGAGATGACCTCTTCCCGAGTGAGGCCCAGGTCTCCTGGGCGAATGGCGGTCGCACGGCGAAGGACGTCCCGATCCACCGAATCTCGGAAAGTGCACTGGCAGTCGGTCTATCGCACGAAAGGGGAGGACGAGCTTAGTTGGCACCAGGACGAACCGGAACTGTCGCTACGACTCGTCCGGGAGCTCGCGTCCCTGCAGAGCCGCATCGTCGATGTGGGCGGGGGATCATCCACTCTCGTAACCCGACTCCTCGAGAACGGTTTCCGACACGTTGCGGTGCTGGACGTATCCGAGGTGGCGCTCGACCGGGGCCGGGCCCGGTCGACGTCCGGTGGTGCTTCGGCTCATCGGATCGTCGCGGACGCGACCGCGGTGGATTCCATCGGAACCTTCGACGTCTGGCACGACCGCGCGCTGTTCCACTTCCTCATCTCGGCCGCCGACCGGCAGCGATACGCTCGACTGGCCCGCGCGACCATCCCAGTGGGGGGCCACCTGATCATTGCGGCATTCGCGAAGGACGGGCCCGATCATTGCAGTGGCTTGCCGGTCCATCGCTACGACGCGAAGAGAATCCGATCCCAATTGGGAGCTGGGTTTGAACTGGTACAGTCGCTCGACGAGCGGCATTCGACCCCCTGGGGCTCCCAGCAACACTTCGTCTACGCGGTCTTGAGACGCGTGCCACCCTGAACCTCGATTGGGACCTGTCGGTTGCCGCATCGTGCGGTTGCTTCGGCAGTACCGAGACGCTCGGCGAAGTCGGCTCGTCCGAGGTGAAATCGCATCGACACCCTACGTCGACGGCCACCTAAAGCCATGCGACACGGCTTTGAAACCGGATATCCTCGCAGGGCGCGATTTCGTTTCAGGCCGGCAGAACTCGTTTCAATCGGTTCGTAACCCATCACTTCGGGTCGGTTGGCCGTCGGTCATTCCACTCCGCCCACGCAGATCGGATGAGGCGCAGATTTTCGTCTGTCACGAAGAAGTATCTGCTCCTCCCAGGTGGTGCGGGGGGACCCCGCAAGAGCTCGCCCACACTCCCCGGGGTGATGCCTGTGGTATCCATCGGCGCTGCCCACACCTCTGCTGGGTACTGACCACCGACGAATCGCCCGTGTGCATCCTTGAAATGCGTGCCCGTGGAGAACTCTATACAGCGCGTCTCGTCGTTGCGCAAGCCGAAAAGATGGTGGCGATAGATTCCAATCACTTTGTCACGCTCCAGGCGTATTCGGTCCGGAGTCATCCGACGGTAGTGCCCGTAGTTCCAGGCTGTTGCTAGGATGGCGAAGATCGTCCAGCCGATGAATAAGCCGGAGAAGAATTCAATGCCGGCCTCTCCCCCGACCGCCCCGGGGGCGATCCAAGCGTATGACGCGAGTCCGAGAAACGCAACCGAAAGGCACGCAACCTCCACGATCTCGAAGGACAGTACGCGTTGTCGGAAGCCGGGATTGGGGTTGAGTTCCTCGATCATTCCATGGGGTCGCGTACTATCGGGGAGAAAGCCGGAGATATACCATTCTCATAGATTTCATGCACAAGTACTGTGAGGTTGTACGCGATCAATTTGCATAAGATTTCGTTTATCTGGGCAATCCCGTTCTTCGACCGAACGTTCTCCCCGAACTTACGCTTGAGGGCGCTGAACACGGATTCCACATTCGATCTCGCGTGATACCTGCGGTCGAACTCGGCTCGGTTCGCTTGGAAGAGATGGAAGGCCTTCCGCCATGAAGACGGCTTGTTGACCCCGCGGATTCGATTTACCTCGTTCGATAGCGTGTTCGCTTTGAATGGGATGAAGGCCTCCAGACCAAGAGAGTCAGCAATAGCGTAGTTGTCTTTAGAGAGGTAGCCCTTGTCAGCGACTATGCTTGTCGGGTGGAACCCTGCATCGATCGTCTCCCGAAGTAGGGGAGCGAACTGAGGCGAGTCCGCAGAGAATCCACCCCCGATTACTGCGCTGATGATCACATGGGTCCCTGTGCCAACCATCGCGTGAACCTTGAGCCATTCTTTGGTTCGTTGCTCCCCATGCTTTGCCTCGCGCCAAGCACCGAATGAGGTTGTCTGGATTCCGGTGGAATCGGGAGCTACGACCCCGCCATCCTCTAGTCCGGCTAGCGGCAGGGCACTCAGGGAGAGCAAGTGGTAGAGAGTCCGCGTCACGTCGGGACGGATTAGAAGACGAGATGCGACCATGAAACTTGGGACGTGTCGCAGAAGCCCTCGGGTGGAAGCGTTTTGGTAGACGCCGCACGCCCTCCGACCGGAGAGCCCGGAATAGACCTTGAGGATTGCACAGTAAAGTTCGTCCTTGAGAGAGATCGGAGTGGGTCCAGGCAAGCCCGGGGGCCTTTGTAGTTCCGTGACTTCGCTCACGAGCTCCCTGAGGAGGGCGTTGAGGAGTCTCATCTCCTCGGTCTGGCCTTTCGTGTAAGTCGGGTGCTGACGGTATTGTTTCCGGGGCGTTCGCTCTGGAAGGACTGAAGGTCGTTCGATCTCTGGAAGCCCACGCGCAATCACCGCGAGGATATGCTTGCACGGCGCGGAGCGCTTGGCGAAGTCGGGGCAAGTACACCGACCCTCTTCCCCCGCAAACCAAACTCGGTACCGTCCGATTCCCGACTGTGACGCAACCGACCACTCGGACCTGCCGATCGCCTCAATTGTGTCGTGCCCAGCGGTGAGTTCCTTGCCGTGGATCACGCGATTTCCCGGAGGTGAGTTCCCCGCCCCTCCCTTCTCGTCCTTCGCCATTAGGCACCTTAGATACCTAATAGAATGGGGGGATAAATAGGTATCTAAGGGCCTTAGGTGCGTAAGGTTCTTGTACGAAAAGCCCCGTCCGGTTTCACGTGAGGCTCCAGCGGGTCGTGAACCTGAAGGCTTACGATAAGACATACTACAAGTGGGTCCTGAGTCTCCCTCCAAAGTTGATAGACGAGCTTGGATGGCATGAGGGCGACGAGTTGGATGGAGAGGCTGTACGCGGCGTTCTCCGCCTCCATCGAGCTGTCAGCGAGGAACCACGCCGCCGCACGCCCTCAGATCGTCGTCGCTACGTGAACCCCCCCTGAACCGGCAGAGTTTCCGTGCCGATTCCCTAGGGCCAGGGATGAAAGCTAATCGGGTCGTTCGCGCTTGAATTCGCCTCCGTATTTCGGGAGGTTTGTCCGCACATCGGTCCCAGCCTCGAACTCAGGAGAATTCGTATCGTGCTGCGCCTTCTATCTGCTCGGGATTTGTTACGATCTTGTCCCCCGCTCCCCCCACACTACTCGCCTTAACAAATTTCCCGACTGGGAGATTTGGGGTGGCATATCGGTCGAGGACAGAGTCCCGAAGTCGCTTCTCGAGAATCTAGGCGGGCAAGATCAGATCCGGATTCGTGTGTTCGCTTCGCGGGAGATGGACGATGATAGTCCATGCGTCGCCATCGCGAGGAGAATCGGATCTGAAAAGGAGACGGTTGAGAAGGCGTGCGTTTTCCTCCAGGCAATCGGCTGGATTGCAGCCATGGGCCTGTGGGCAGCCCCCGCGAAATGTCTACGCGGAAGATCTTGCGATTCGCAGATTCGTCAACAGAGAATTCACCACTCTTCCTCCTGCGGAGTCGGCGAACTCGCCGCAAATATTGCGAATGTCAGCGGGTCTTTGTACTTCGACCAGCTATTCTTTTTTCGCGTGACCAGTGACCTCGTGGAATCGGCATCCGCACGGACATCGCTTGGTATTGCCGCACTTTGATATCGCACTACACTCGCAAAATCCATTGACGTCTCTTGGCACCACAGACCGGCCCGCTCTAATCGAGCCACCGAGTCGGCTACATACTTCGGTCAAAATCGGGAGGCCCCCGTGAGGAACCGTCCGAGGTGCCTATCTCCGAAGTGGACTGGAATAGTCACTATCGCGGTCGTCTTAATGGCGGTACTCGCGTGGTCCGCCGCGTTGAACGTCGGAGTACAGAATGCGTCTGGACAAACCGACACTCATCTCTCCACGGATTCCGGAACCGTCGAAGTACTCCCTGTCATCGTGCAGATCGTAAACTTCACCATAGATGGGAACACGTCTGGAGATACTCCTACCTTTGACGTCGCTCCTTCGGACTCACTCGTTGTATTTGTCGAACTGTTCGGAAAGACTACAGTCAACAACGTCACAGTTGAGGATGGTCCTAACGACACGTTTGTCCAAGAGGCTTACCTTCTAGACTACGTAAACGGTGGAACTCACGGCTTTTCGATCTGGAATAGCTACGACGTCAGTGGCGGGGCGGACACCGTTGTCAATGTAACGCTCACTGGCGGCACGACCGACAGTGCCGCGATTGAGGTCGTGGATGTGAACGGCGGAAACCCTTACGGCGGTAACCCGGTTCCATACGTTGATCAGGTCGCAGACATCACTCACGGGGCCAGCAAGGCACCCAACGAGGGTCTGACAGTTCATGCCGACGACCTAGCCCTCGCCGGAATTGGAACCTGGAGCTGGAACAACGTCACCACAGGCGGGGTCAATCAACTTGGCGATCAAGTCACGTCCAACTCCACGGTGACCGGAACGAACGTCACGGCTGCCGTGCTCTACTACTCGAACGCCAATTCGACTGCTAAGGCCATTACGATGAATGGTACTCTTACCAAAAGCGCGCCCTGGATCATCGATATCATAACTCTCGGAGCGACAGATTACACTAGCACTTATTCGCTGTCGTTTAGCGAAAGCGGTCTGAGTTCTGGTACCACATGGTGTCAAGACGTTCAGGGTCAGGGCGCGACTAATTGCGGGACGTCGTCCATGGGTACGACCTGGAGCCTCCAGGATGGAATCTATCTCTGGAACATCAGCGTGTTGGGGTCCACGCCTTACAATTCGAGCGTGGGTTACTCCGGACTCGTGAATGTGTTAAATGCCAGCGCTAGCATCACGCCAACATTCTCCGATTCACCCTCCAGCGAGCATTTCATTCAGCACGTTGTCATTATCGTCTTGGAAAACGAGCAGCTGAGTGCGGTCCAGGCGAAGGCAACGAAGGGGGGAGGACCCTACGAAAACTATCTGGCCGGGAAGTTTCAAGCGCTGTCCAGTTTTTATGCACCGTGCCACCCGTCAAGTCCGGAATACCTCGCGTTGACTTATGCCGACACGAACTCGTGCTCTTCAAGCGGCTCTGGTGACAATTATCCCTCTGCGGGAGGAACGTACGGGTCTTGGGAGAACACCGGTATCTCCGATCTTCTCCAAAGCGCGACCAACGGGGGGTGGACCGGATCGACACAGACGAATTTCACCTGGGCGGATTATGCTGAAAACCTTCCCAGTAACGCGTGTACCTCACCCTCGACCTACGCGCACGGTGGGACGGGTGGCACTGATGGCAACAAGGAGGAGGACGCTCTCTTCGCCTCGAAGCACGTTCCATTCTTGTACGAAGATGACGTCGTCAGCGCTGGCTCATATTGCAAGAGCCACATCCTGCCTCTCGAACCAACTCTTTCCGGCCAGCCGTATGCGCCCGGCCAAAGCTTCAACGCATCCGTCTTGAACAATGACATGAGAAACTTCACGTTCATCTCCCCTAATCTATGTGACGATGGTCACTCCGCTTGCGGTCCTTCGGGGAAACTAGCCACGGGCCCTAATGCTACCTGCTCCAATACCGCTTGTAAGGGGACTGATACGACATTGATCACCAAACAAGTAGACGTCTGGCTCAAGTGGTTTCTTTCTCCCCTTCTCAATGGCACCGGCTATTACTCGTCAGCGACGTCTAATTCGACTGATCACGCGAATGAGCGTATCGAGATAGCTCACACGGCTTTCTTCATTCTCTACGACGAGGCGAGCCCAACGTCAGACAAGGCTGGCTTTTCAGTCCTACCATCCGGCTCCGAGACCTCGAACGACAACAGCCAATGGTGTGGAACGAATGGGCTGGGTCACAAGTCAATTTGCGGCGGAAACATCTACGAGGTGACGATACTCCCTAAGGGTATCGGGAATCCAATGGACACGGGCTACAACAATCCACACAACGATGGCATTCATTTCACCGACTATGGATTACTCGCATCGGTGGAGCTCCTTTTTAACCTAAAGGGGGTCGACGGCATCAACCCCTCTGCACCACCCAGCGGAACCGATTACGGCGTATGCTCAAATGACCCCCCGAACCACTCTTCGGGGTTTACCAATCCGGGGTGTCTCGATATCCTTTGGGAGACTGCTCATACTGCAAATCCTAACTTCTTACCCCTCTCCGTTCAGTTCATGAACCAATTGACCGACTCAGACTGGAATGGGTATTAAAATGAGATTGGGACGCATCATGCTCGGGGCGGGGACTCTGACCGTCGTCTTGCTGCTGACGGTGGTACTGGGAAGCGCGACGGGGTCGCTAGCGACCGTCTCGAAGGCACCCCCGGGTCAGTCGCACGGATCCGAGGTAGTCGTCCAATCCATCAAATCGGCCAGTTCGTCAGTTCTGGACAGTTGCCTTATCTCAACGGCGCAGGCTAGCGTCTACGACCCTGCGAATGGATATGTGTATGTGGCGAGCGATGGTCCGATCTCAATCGTGAAGCCACTCTGCACCGTCATCGCGACGGTAACCCCGACGTATGGGGCCTTCGCGCTGGCCTATGACCCCGTCACAAAGGAAGTTGTGGCAACAGCAGGTGCTTTCTCTGAGGCCAATTTCGTTTACGTGTTAGCAGGGACCTCGATCGTCGCGACCGTCAAGCTAGGCCCGTCACTCAATTGTCCGATCTCCGAGGCCTGGGACCCTGCGATATCGGCGATCCTCATCGGGAATGAAGGCTGCGGTCCCGGTGGGGTCAGTGTTCTCTACCTTACTCTCGTGGACGGCGTCACCCGCGCCGCCGTTATCGAGGCTGCATTCGACACTGCAAGTGCCGACACTTCTTTGCTGGTCGCCGACGGATATATCTTCTCGGCGGGGCCCAACGTGAATGTGTTCAATGATCGTACGTTCGCATACCTGGGTCAATTCGCGGTAAGTCAGTTTACCCTCCAAGGAGCTTTCAATCATCTTGCTTGGGACCCGCTCAACAATACGGTCGTGCTAGGAATAACCGAAGCTCCCTCCCTCAGCTCGGTTTTCTTTCTGATCGCTGATGGTATCCGTGCGGGTCACTTCAACTTCCAACACTTCAAGACCATTGGCATATTGGCGGGCGGAGTAGGCGGAGTGGCTTACTCGCCAACGACTCAGTCCGTCTACATGACAGCCGCAGACGGGAACGATGTCTGGGAGCTAGACAAGTCCGGAGAGTTGACCCACGTCTACCTCGGAAATATCGCTGCACCAGAGGGGCTGGCGTACAACCCGGGAAACCACGATATGTACGTCTGCGGAGCCAACTCAGACACGCTATACGTCATTCGCTAAGCGGGCGAAACCTTTCAAAATTTCTTAGTGCAAGGAGGGTGGCACTGGGTTATACCAAACCCAAAATAAGAAAGGCAATCCGCCCGCGGCATAAAGTCCGTTTCCGGTACCGTTCTCACTAATCGTGGTCAACAAGAATACCCCGAATGATAGGTTGCCGTTGCCATTCCGCATTCTTCCACGCGAGGAAGCGTGACTCCCGCCATCGGGGCGTACTTTGTAACGAGCCCGGCGACAAAAACTTCACCCGCGCACGCAGTAAAAATGTCTTGGGTCTCCCTCTCGCCGAAGCGCAGGGCGAGCCGTCGCCTGGCAAGCCCGAACTGAGCGATAGGACCGGTCCGAAAGATTTTACGCCTCCAACGTCCCGGATCGAAAGCTCTAAGATTCGTCCCCTATCAGCTTTGGGATTTTAATGATCGTAGCGACGGTCGCATGCTTTCATTAAGTGATTTGTGATTTTAATCGCCCAAATCAGAGTTCCGGTCATGTTAAAATCCCAAAACCCCCCGGGGGCGATCTCGTTTCAACTCTGGCGATCTCGTTTCAAGACGGCGATTCGGTTTCAAAGCCATGCGACACGGCTTTGGGACGGTATCATTGTGAATTGAGGCATAGCGTTTCAACCTCTCTGATAGCGTTTCAAAGGCGTTCATTCTGGCTGTTTGGAGTCTGTTCCGACGATGCCGCCTGCAATCCAATATATCGCAGCCTTCAGGAGGTCGGGTGTTACCGCCCCTGGTGCTGCGGCCTGATTGGCCCTGTCACCGGGCGATTTCCCATCTTGCTGAAGGGTGCCGTCCATTCCAGCGCCGATGTCTTTCAGGAGCCTTAGTACCTCTTGATGTGCGATGCGAAGGAAAAGGCCAATGTCTGGTATCTCCGGCGTCCGCAGGTAGTAGAACGAAATGATTGGTGATCGATATCCAGCACGGATTGTCATTACGTTTCTGACTCGGAGTTCGAGGCGCAACGCGCTCTGATGTTTCTTCGCATCGTTCAGGTCCTTAAGCACCTTGAGCCATACCTTCTGGCGCTCCACAATCAGGTCGAACAACTTGCGATTCTTGTTATCGAGTCCTTGGAAAACTTCACCGATTCGACTCTCCAGCAACTGCGGGGTATCACCCGGTGCTCCGACTGGATACTGAGCCTCTGACTCCGGGAGCCCGCAACAACGAACCCTAACTTCGTTGGCGGTGTAGTCCAACGCCGACATGAGTCCTCCCACTGCCCGAGTCAAGTCGATCCAAACTCCTCTTGGAATGGAGTACTTCTCGGTCGAGCCGGGCGAGGGTAGTGGGAGCTTGCTAAGGGTCGTTTCAATATCGTCTCTCGCCCGCTCGGCTTGCTCTAGTGCGTGCTCGAATCGCTCGGGGTCAGGAACCGGGAGAATCAACTTCCTACGCGGCCTCCCGCGTTTTTTCCCGTGCCTCTTTGACATTTGTCACCCTATTTGGCGTGAAACGAATGAGGCCGCAATCCCGTTCTCAAACATCTCGTAGACCACTACTGCTGGGGTGTGCGGCAATTGAAACTAAGTCCCGGGAGCTAGGATCGCTACCGGGTGCTCGCCTTGCGAAGATAATTCTGCTGTCGCGCCAGAATCTGATCCGTCTGGTGGGCGACGAGGGCCTTGGCACCATCCGAGATCGCCTTGACGTAGTCGCCACGCTTCAGCGCCCTAGCGGCGCCCTTGGCGAATCTTAGACGCGCCTTTTGCAGTTTCGTCCGTTGCTGTTGAATTCCCGCGATTAGCAGGGGGGTTACAACGTCCACGTGACCCGAAGGCGATTCCACAGATGAAACCGCGCCTCGCGGAGCCTGTATCGACAGGGCTTCCCTCTGGGTCATCAACTTCCAAATCCGGGGGATGATAGGAAGAGTTTAAGTCCCCAGAGGTCAACTTGGGGATGCGGCAAAGGAGAGCCTCGCTTGGGGCTCGTGGGATCGCTCCGCAAGGGGCGGTCCCCCTTTCCGACGTTCTAAGCTGGCACAACCGACGGCTCGTACCGGCGAGGACCGACCCGATAAAAGAGCGGCTCGATTCGGTTGAATCGATCATCCTCTCCCCTCTCGTACTTCCGCCATACAACTCCCGAGCAGAAGTCTGCTAGTTGAATTCCTGTCGAGAGTTCGGAAGGGGAGAAATTTACGGTCCCGTTGATGCGGGTTGGGATCGAATCGTATGATGGCTGGTACGACATCCCTCGGAAGCTGAGACCGGTTCGACGACTGCGGTGAATCATCTCTCGGAGACGTGCATCCTTCCGGACCTGCTCTTCGTCCATCACGACAGAACCGTAGGCCTGCATCCGATCCAGGTCCATGTTGAACCGCTGGACTACCCCTACGAGTGCCATCTCCTTCGGGTGATAGGCCCGCCCTCCATAGCGAGCCTGATGCCGATCCTTGTCAACTACCGTCGCGAATAATATGGGGCTCAGTCCGAGAAGGAGATTCACCACCTCGGCCTCCATCTCCTTGGCTTGGGCGAGCGTGAGTTTTCGGTATTCTCCCCGCCGGGAATGGAGATCCGAGAATCTGAGTTCGTAGACTTGTGGATACGGTGCCTCTCCAAGGTACCGCTGAATCACCTCCGCCACACGGGCCTGAGCTATGTTCTCCTTCTCGGGGTCAAGGGCCAGACCTCCGAGGACGAAGTACTTGGTCTTGCTCCTTCCCCGGGGAGGCCTCCAACCCGGGTCCCCGCTCTCGTCTAGGAACAGAGTCAGTGTGTCAGGGCTCACGGGTCCGGAAGCAGACCGGTGGCCTTCATGATTGCCCTATGGAGTCGTTTGTACAAACGACGGGGCGATCCCGTTCTCAAACATCTCATGGACAACCACCGTCAGGTTGTAGGCAATCAGTTTGCACAGAACTTCATTCACCTGTGCGACCCGGTTCTTCGACCGGATGTTCTCTCCAAACTTGCGCTTGAGGGCCGAGAAGACCGATTCGACGTTCGACCGCCGGTGGTAGTTCCGGTTGAATTCCTCCTTGTTAGCTTGGAAGAGGTGGTACGCCTTCTCCCACCCGGGCGGGTTCTTGATTCCCCGGATTCTATTGACCTCGTTCGACAGAGTGTTTGCCTTGAAGGGAATCAGGACTTCCAATCCCATCGAATCCGCGAGTGCGTAGTTCTCCTTTGACAGGTAGCCCTTGTCCGCCACGACCCCGCTCGGGTTGAACCCCTCGGCGACTGCCTCACGGAGAAGGGGCGCGAACTGGAGCGAATCACCAGAGTACTCGTCTCCCACGACCGCCCGCAAGACCGCGTGAGTTTTCGTCCCCACTAGCGCATGGAGCTTGAGCCACTTCTTGGTGCGCTGCTCTCCGTGCTTGGCCTCTCGCCATGCGCCGAACGAAGTCGTCTGAATCCCGGTCGAGTCAGGGGCTACGATCCCGCCATCCTCCAATCCCGCGAGAGGCAGGGCACTCAAGGAGAGAAGGCGATAGAGTATTGGCGTGACCTCGGGCCGATTGAGTAGCCGCGACGCGACCATGTAGCTCGGAACCTTAGAGAGAAGGCCCCGGTCTGCCACGTTCTCATAGACCCCGCATGCGCGCCGACCGGCGAGTCCCGAATAGACCTTGAGAACCGCACAGTAGATTTCGTCGCTGAGAGAGGTGGGAACCCGCCCCGGCGTGCTTTCGTTTCGGGGGAACTCATAGACCGCTCCCACCAAGTCTCGAAGGAGAGAATCGACTAGGCGCATCTCCTTAGTCTGCCCCGCATCAAAGGCCGCCGAGTTTTGCCGGTACTGCTTCTTTGGCGTGACGGAAGGACCCTTAGTAGGTGCGTTGAGTTCTTGGACCGACAGAATGTGCTTACACGGCTGGCCGAATCGCGCCGAGAAATCCTTGCACCCGCACGACCACTTGTCGCCGTTGAGAAAGACCTGATAGCGCCCGAACCCGGACTGTGAGGGGACGGACCAAAGGTCAGGTCCTAGACTCTCGATTTCCTCCGGGTGGGAGGCGATCTCTCGCGCTCTCACCAGTCGTTGCTCGTACTCGGGGCCGCCCCTCGCTTGCATCACGCACTGCATATCTACCGAGATATATAAGCTCACTGTATCTCGGTAGATAATGCTCTTGACGCGGCGCGAGTCACGTTGCCGCTAGTCCGGGATTACTTCAGTGTGATAGCTGTACGGCAGGCTGGACAGATGAGGCGGGGACCTTCGAAATAGACGTAGTACGGTGCTCGACATTTCTGATTGGGACAGGACGTTTTCTGAATCTCCTGCCCGTCAGGGCCCACAGGAACTCCCAAACCTGCCTGTTCGACCAGACTGAAGTATGGTTGAGCGCGCAGATTCGGCAGTTTGGAGGGCCGCTCGATGTAGCCCGTTAGGCCAGGAACCGGAACTTTCGCGATTCTCGCTCCCCTCCCGATGAGTCGTTCCAGTACCCAGACCGGCTTCGACAAGGCCAGGGCCATTCCGACTTCGCAGGCGACCCACGCAATGGTGAAGTTGTTTTCTATGTGCGGAGACAGGAGAAGAAACAGAGAATCTGCGTTGGATATCTTCGACCGAAGCGTATCCGAGTGCGGCGCTACCGGCCCCTCCCAGCTGTAAAAGAACGCCTTATGACCTACCGACCCAAAGAGGGCTTGCAGGAACGCCTTCCCTTCTTGGTCTTCCGCGCTGTGTGATACAAATACTGACGCCATCTGTTTGGGCCGTGGTGTTAAGTGATTGTCATTCGGGCCGCCTGCCCCCCTCATCTCCTTCGGGGAGCGGGATGAGCCGCAGGATCTTCAGGGGATACGGCTGCCACAACAGGGCGTGGCTCGATCCGACCGCCACCCACCTCGTCGAATCCCAGTTACCCAGGTAGAAGTACCCGAATGTGTCAGGAGCCTTCGCTATTCGTTCGATTTCCTTCGCGGCTGCATCTTGAATCTCTGAAGGGGCAGACGCGTAATCGGATTCGAAATCCGAGCTGAACTCGATTCCGTCAATTTGAGACGTGGGCATCGAGACCCCGGAGGCTCTTGAGGCGTTCCCGGGCTTCTAGGATGCCGGTCAACCTACGGCCCGCGGTTCCCCGTGCAGCCTTCTCGACCTCCCTGATGAAAGTGGGGTCGTTCTTTGCCATTTGAGCCAGTTCAATCCAATGATCGAAGTCGAGGGTCTGCTTGAACGATGCCTCAAGGTATGGGTGCGTTCTCCGGGATTCATCAACCAAATCCTGTGTCCGCTCCCGGCCGTGCGCTTCCATGAAACGGGTGAGAAATCCTTCATGTTCGGCAGACAGAGGTGGCCGGCAATCAGCTGTGGGAATGAATCTAGTGGCCTCCACATCCGGGTCTATGGGTGAGGCCTCGTTCTCGGAAACCGCGAACCTACTTGATAGTTCGAGCGCCGCATCTACCAATTCGGAGGAATACGGTCCGTAATGATCTTTGACATAAGTCGACGAACTGAGCCGTTGACCCTTTTCGGCTGCGTACCCTATTTCAGCCAGGTAGGCTAGCTTCACTAGTCTTCGCTGGTAGACTCCGTTCGGTTGACTTGCGAGAATCGCCCGAACGAGAATGTCCGGTGACACCGGCACCTCTTGCATAGTGGGTCCCAGACGTACAAGCACTTAGGTTCTTCTTAGTTTCTGGGCTTGTGCGGCCGGGCTAGGGTTTCTCTAGCCCGACCCGATTTAGGCGGGTAACCCCGGTAAGAAACCGTATATACCGAGATAACCTGTGAAGCTTGATGCCTAAGTGGAAGAAGGGAGCCAAGGAGTTCACCGTAGGAGTCAGTTATCACGAGGTCCGGGGATTCGCGGCCACGATCCCCAAGCCGGTTATGGAGCACCTGTCCAAACCCGAGAGGATTACCTTCACCCTCAAGCGGGAGAGGGTCGAGATCAAGGCGGCAGCGAAGTGAACCAGTCGCAGGGTATCCCTACCCTACTTCTCGTCAGCCGGATTCTTTGACAGAAACAGGAGAAGCGCCACTATCACGGCGCCCATCGAGCCGTCAGCCTCGATGGCCAGGAGTAGAGCTTGTCCGCCCCGCCCGAACAGGACTAGCAAATTTCCAACGACCAGAAAGAACGCAATCACTCCAACTACAACCCATAGGGTGTTATTCCTCGTCCAAGGACCACCCGTCCACCCGGGTGGATTCCGCATCTCCCCGGCTGACGCAAAGTCGATTGGGGTGTCCCATTTTGATGGGGATTCATTCCAGGCTGCCCCTCCTGCTAGAATGGGCTCATCTACTGTAACCCTGACCTCGACCTCGGAACTTTCTCCGAACCGGCCCTTACGGAGGACAACATAGTAATCCCCGTTTTCGCGCACTTTCTTCTCGACAAAGGGCGCGGCTCCGGTCCTAGAAAGAATGGTGTACGCCCCTTCTACCTGACCTTGATCCGAGTACTTTCTTTGCGCGTGAAGGCCCGCGAACACCTTTCGTTCGCTTCGTGCAGTAAACGTTACACGGTCTCCCCTGCGAAACCACAAGGGCTTGGAGTGCCACTCCTTCGCCGGCGCGAGGGTGACCTTCCCTTCGAAAACAAGACGGTGTCTCTCCAGCCTGTCCTTGCGGAAGATTCGGTACTGCCGCATCAGCAATGGCCTATGGGTGTGAATACAACCCCGATCACAATCAGTCCAATGGCAATCGGACCACCAAACAAGATGGCCTTCGCACCAGCGAAGAAAGCTGCCCCGAGTGAAATCAACCCGATCCCGATTCCTACATAGAGACTGGTGGCCGTGAAACAAGGGTTCAGAATGGACCCAACGACAAGGAGAATGCCTCCGCCAACAATCAGTAGTCCGGGGAGGACAACTGCCATGGTACGGCGAGGGAGTTCGGTAATAAAGTCAACCGCCTCCTCTACATGAACTCGGGTCGTGGAGGGTTCAGACTGCCGACCTGGCGAATCTGCCCTGTGGCCGACATCCGACCTTGGGAGGGCGGACAATCAGCCCACCACCGCCGGGCACGCGCCCCAACCTCCTGAAAGCCCTACCGGGGTGGGATTCCGTCCCAACCCCGTCGATAGCGTTTCAAGATACTGGTGGCGTCCCGAAGCCATGCGACACCGGGGCATGGTGTATCAGCTGTATCAAACAACCGTTACAGTAAGTGGAAGAATCTATTTATAGCCGGCATCGATTAGGCCACCGCAGAAGCTATGAAGACTAACCTACCCGCCTCCTCGGCTCGCCGTCCGCGTCCGACCGCCCTGAAGGCCCCCGCTCGCGGCAGTTCCGCCAATGGGGCGCCGACACCCGCCTCCCCTCCTTCCTCGGACATTTGCCCAAACTGCGGCTCCTCGCACCTGATTCGTGACGAGATTCGCGGCGAGATCGTCTGTGCCGACTGTGGCCTGGTGGTCGACCAGAGCGCGCTCGTCAGCGACCGGGGCCAGCGGGGCTCGAAGGAGGACACGGGGCGCGAAGCGCGTGGCTGGGGGCCGGTCATCTCCCCCCTGATGCCCGACAAGGGACTCTTCAGCGAGATCGGCGTTCCCACGCGGGATTTCCAGGGCAACTCCCTCTCTCGCAATACCTCGTTGAAGTTCTACCACCTGCGCAAGCTCAACCACCGCCTTCGGGCTGCGCGGACGCACCAGCGCAACCTGGTCGTCGCGCTGGGGGAGTTGAATCGCCTCGCGGGGGTCCTCGGACTCTCGCGTGAGGTCAAGGAGTCGGCGACCTACATCTACCGTCGCGCTCTCGAACACAAGGCGACGCGCGGCAAGAAGATCGTCGCTCTGGTCGCCGCCAGCGTCTACGCTGCGTGTCGTCAGTGCCACGTGCCGCGCACGATGAAGGAAATCATTGCCCACTCCAAAGCGACCAAGATCGAGGTCGGACGGGCGTACACGTTGCTCGCGCGCGAACTCAAGCTGGGGCTCAAGCCGGTCGAGCCGCGGGACTACCTCGTACGATTCACCCAGGACCTCAACCTCTCCAAGGAAGTCCGGCAGAAGGTCCTCTCCTTGCTGGAACAGGTGGAGCAGGTCTATTCGACGAGCGGGGTTTTGCCCAACGGCATTCTCGCCACGATCATCTACATCGCCTCGAATCTGATGGGCGAGCCGCGCAGCCAGGACCGCATCGCCGCCGTGGCCAACGTGACCCCGGTGACGATCCGCAACCACTACAAGGAGCTCCTCGACCTCTTGGGTCTCCCGAAGAACCTGACGAACCCGCAGGCGCGGGGAACTCTCCCGTCGGAGACCGAAGAGAAGGTCGCGGTAGACGCGGCGGCCGCGGGCCACTAGGGCAGCGCGCGGACGCGTTCCGAGGGGGCTGGCCCCCGGAAACGAGATGAACTCGCGCGCAGCTCGGCGAACGTGACCCAGGTCCCGGCCCTCAGCTACTCGTCGTACCGCACGTACCTGGAGTGCCCGCTCCGCTGGAAGTTCCTGTACATCGATCGGCTGCCCGAGGCTCCGCGAGGGTACTTCACGTTCGGCCGGGTCGTCCATTCCGTCCTCGAAGAGCTCGTACGTCCCCTCGTGGTCCCGTCTGCGCGCCGCGTCAACGAGGTGGAGACGCAACGGACGTTGGACGACTGGCCGGCCTCCTCCCCTCCCCCGCAGAACGAATGGCTATCGCCCGAGCAGCTGCTCGAGCTCTACGACCGAGCTTGGCTGAGCGATGGATACTCGTCGCCCGAGGAGGAAACGCGGTACCGCAAGCTCGGCCGCGAGCTGTTGCTCCGCTACTATGACGAACTGGTACGCGAACGACCTCGACCCGTCGCCGTGGAAGCCCATCTCGAGACGCGCTGGAACGGGATCCCGGTCCACGGATACATCGACCGGATCGACCGGACGGGGTCGGGCGGTCTCGAGATCGTGGATTACAAGACGTCCCGCGACCTATCGAACGAGGATGCGCGCGATTCCGACCAGCTGAGTCTGTATCAGGTGCTCGTCGAAGGCAACTACACCGAGCCGGTCCAGGGACTCACGCTCTACCACCTCCGATCTCTGAAGCCGTTGCGCACTCCACCGCGCGAACGCGGGGCGCTGGCCGTACTGCATGACCGGCTGGGTACGGTCAGCGACGGGATCCGCGCCGACGCTTTCGACCCGAACCCCGGTCGCCACTGTTCGCGCTGCGACTTCCAGTCCCGGTGTCCGGAGTTCCGGGCCGTGCCTCCTCCGGACGAGGCCCGTCTGCGGGAGCTCGTGGACCGGTTCGAAACGCTGCGCGCGGAAGAAGGGCGTCTCGAAACCGAACTGCGCCAGACCGCGGAAGAACTGCATCGGGCCGCCGAACAGCTCGGGGTGCACCGGGTCCCGGGGTCGCGTTCGGTCGCGGTCCGCCGGAAGGAGGAGGCCTGGCAGTATTCGCTGGACTCGATCCGACCGCTCTTGGAGAGGTCCGGGCTCTCGCACCGGCTCGGTGCGGGAACGCCGGAGGAGGTACGGCGGCTCGTCCGCGACGATTCGGTCGACCCGGAGGTCCGACGACGACTGGCCGAATCCGGAGCCCGTCGCGTCAAGTGGTATTGGGAACTGGACGCGGCGCCCAACGACAGCTAGCTCGCCTCGCTCGCGCAAAGGCTAAGTCGGTCCCCCGGTACTTCGCCGTATGGGGGTTCCCCTCGCTTCGGACAGTCGCCTAGCGTCGATTCGCGGCCGAAGTCCCACCATCGCCACGCTGTGTTCGCATTCCTCCCTTCAGATCTTCCACGGGGCTCGGGCCGAAGGATATCCTACGCTCGGGATCTGTGTCGGTCCTCCTCCCAGGTTCTACGACGCATTTCCCCTCGCCCGTCCCGACCGATTCCTCTCCGTCGCGACCGTCAAGGACCTGCCCGACGTCGCCGATCGGCTGCGCGCCGAGGGTGCGATCGTCATCCCGCACGGCTCGTTCGTGGAGTACCTCGGGCCGAAAGCGTTCGCCGGGCTGGAGGTGCCGGTGTTCGGAAACCGAGCGGTCCTGGCGTGGGAGTCGGACCGACGCAAAGAGCGCGAATGGCTCGAGCTGGCGGGCGTCTCGATGCCGAAGCGTTTCGAGGACCCGTCCGAGGTCGACGGACCGGTGATCGTGAAGTACTACGGCGCGAAGGGCGGCAAGGGGTTCTTCCTGGCGAAGAACCGAGAGGCGCTCGCCGATTTCACGCCGACCGGACCCCACGTCATCCAGGAGTACGTCCTCGGCACGCGCTACTACATGCATTTCTTCTACTCTCCGCTGTCGGACCGCGGCTACCGCGTCGGACACGGGTCGCTCGAGCTGCTCGGGATGGACCGACGTGACGAGGCCAACATCGACGAGCTCTACAAGCTGGGAGCCCAGGAGGAGCTCATGAAGGCCGGAATCCGCCCGACCTTCGTCGTCACGGGGAACGTTCCGGTGATCCTGCGGGAGTCGCTCCTGCCGAAAGCGTTCGAGGTGGCGGGGCGCATCGTGGACCGGTCCATCGAGCTGTTCGGCGGCATGGTCGGCCCGTTCTGCGTGGAAGGGATCATGACGGAAGAGCTCGACTTCAAGGTCTTCGAGATATCGACCCGGATCGTCGCCGGGACGAACCTGTTCATCTCGGGGAGCCCGTACTCCGACCTCGTGGCGCCGGGCCTGTCGACCGGACGCCGGATCGCGCAAGAGATCCGGCGCGGACAGGCCGAAGACCGTCTCGCGGAGATCCTCAGCTGAGGCACCGCGTCCCGCTCCGAGGTCGAGCGGCGTAGCGTGGGTGTCGCGCGCACCGTTAAGAATGCCTCCACTCCTCGACCGCCCTCCATGTCCATCGCGATCCGGGCCGAGAAGCTGCGCAAGGTCTACCCCAAGTCCCCGCCGGGCGTCGCCGCGCTGGACGACTTTTCGCTCGAGGTGCGCAGCGGTGGGGTGTACGGCCTCATCGGGCGGAACGGTGCCGGCAAGACGACCTTCGTACGGATCGCGGCCACCCAGCTGGAGCCGACGTCCGGAACGACCACGGTGCTCGGCTACGATGTCCAGGGCCAAGAACGCCAGATCCGGGCGCGGATCGCGTGCGTCCCCCAGGAATCGCGGCCGCTGTACTTCCTGAACGTCGAGGAAGTGGTCTACCTCTATCTCAAGCTGCGCGGCCTCGACTCGACCGAAGCGCGTCGACGCACCCGAGACGCTCTCGAGGAACTCTCCCTTTCCGAGTATCGAAAGCGGTCGGTATCGCGGCTCTCGGGGGGGCTGCGCCGGCGCACGATGTGCGCCATGGTCCTCGCGTCCGATGCGGACGTGCTGTTCCTGGACGAACCGACCACGGGCCTCGACCCGATCGCGCGGCGGGAGGTCTGGGAGGCGATTCGTCGGGCCAGCCGCGAGAACCGGACGATCGTACTCACCACGCACTACCTGGACGAAGCGGAGGCGTTGTCGACCCGGCTCGCCCTGATCGAGAAGGGACGGGTGATGCTCGAGGGCACCCCCGCGGACCTGCGCGCGCGCGTGCGGTTCCCCTACCGCGTCACCATCCAGGGCTCGTTTCCCCGCGAGGAGCTCGAGCCGCTCGGCCAGGTGTCGGCGATCGAAGGCGGGTACCTGGTGTTCGCGAGGGAGACCGAGGCTCGCGAGATCGCACGCCGGGCGCTGGAGCGGGGGGTCCGGCTCTCGATGGGTCCGGTGAGCCTGGAGGACATTTTCCTGGACGTGGTGGGCCGGTCGATCGAGTCGGACAGTTCCCCGGAGGAGGTGGAGGCCGAGACGTGAGCGAGCGCAATCGCCTGCGTTCCCTGTTCACCCTCGTGTGGTTGAACGGAGTGGTCCCGATCCGCGACCAGCCGCTCTACATCCTGAACCTGATCGCGTCGCCGCTCTCCTTCCTGTTCTTCATCGGGATCGTCTCCCACGGAACCTACCTGGCCTACGGGATCACCGGTGGCATGATCCTCACGATGCTGTCGGTCGGGACCAGCCTGCAGTCCGACCTGACGCACTACCGCACGGACCTGAAGTTCCAGGACGTCGTGGTCGCCTCCCCGGTGGAGGCCCCCACCTACGTCGCCGGGATGGCCCTGAGCGAGCTGGTGTACTCCCTGCCCGGTCTCGCCGTGTTCGTCGTGATCTTCGCCCTGGCCGACTTCGTCAGCCTCGTCAGCGTCGCCGTGCTCGCCGGAGTGCTGGTGCTGGTCTGGGCGTTCGCGAGCGCGCTGGCCTTCACGCTCGCCACCTACTTCCGGGATGTGCGGGAGACGTTCCTGTTCAGTCCGCTGATCTCGTTGGCGCTCACCGTGCTCCCTCCCGTGTACTACCCGATCTCGGCCTTGCCGGCGTGGGCCCAGCTCGCCGCCCGATTCTCCCCCACCACCTACGCGGCCGGCCTTGTCCAGGGATCGGTGGGCCTCCAACCCTTACCGATCGGAGACGCGCTGGTCGACTGGGGCGTGCTGGTCGCGTTCACCGCCGCCCTGTTCCTTCTCGCCGCGTTGAAGGCCCGCTGGAAGGAGCCGTAGTCGCGCTGAGAGGGGTCCGGCGCGTGACGAAGGAGAGCCGTCGCGCGAGGACTTATGTACCGGTCGCATGGTGGAGCGCGCGATGCTTTCTTTCGCGGATATTCGTAGCTTCGAGAGCTCGGACGACCGATTCTCTCACTGTCTGTTCTGCGGCAAGGATCTCGTGCTGTTGCCCGATGATCGACGGGGCGGCTGCTGCTTCGATTGTCTCGCATTGTCGGTGGCGAGTCCGGTGCCCTGTCCCGACTGCGGCACCGTGATCCTCGGTGAGGACCGCGCGGTCGGCTGCGGGAACTGCAAGTGGTACCCCCTGCAGGACTGAGCTTCTTTCGGCTGCTCCGCTAAGCTTATCGGTCGATTCTCGTCGTCCGGCATTGGGCGTGCCGAGGTGGCTCAGTCCGGTACGGCGCGAGTCTGGAAAGCTCGTGGCGGAATACGCCTCGGGAGTTCAAACGCCGCGGACGGCCGACCCGTCCCCGCGGAGATTCTCCCCCTCGGCGCCACCCCTCCGTCGGAGGGCCCCGGCCGCACCGGCGAGGCGCACCGGTGAGCGTCTCTCCTCGCCACGGCGCGCCCGCGCTCCTCCAGATCGACGCCGTCCTCGGGCGGCTTTCGGGCCGGGCCGCCCTCGCCGAGGTCTGCCGGTTCCTTCGCGAGTCGTTCCGTCACTTCCGATGGGTCGGCATCTACCGGTTGGAGGGGTCCATGCTCGTCCTCGACGCCTGGAACGGTCCCGCGGCCACCGAGCACACCCGCATTCCGGTCGGTCGTGGGATCTGCGGCCAGGCGGCGCGGGAAGGACGAACGGTGATCGTGGACGATGTTCGCGCGGTGCCAGAGTACTTGGCCTGCTTCCTCGAGACTCGGTCGGAGGTGGTGGTCCCCATCCTGTCCAGCGGGACGGTGATCGGTGAGATCGACATCGACGGGAACGAGGTGGGTGCGTTCGACGGCTCCGACCGGGCCTTTCTCGAGGCGGTCGCCCGGAAGCTCACGGACGCGCTCGGGAAGTCCGCCGCCGAACCCGCGCCGCCCGAGTGAGACGACGGTCGATCGCCAGGATCGCGTCGGCGAGGGCCCCCCGGGCATCGAACGGCGCGGCACGGGTCGGACCGCCGTCGTGCGTGAGACGCTCCAGGTCATCCGCGATGTGACCCAGGGCCCGGCGCACTTCGTCGACCACCGGCAGGTCCGCGGTCTGGCTCGTGCGTGAGAGGGGATTGAGGTCGACCGATATCACCTTCTGGCCTCGCGCGCGCAGCGCCGCCGTGCGGTCCCCGTCCTCGAGGGGAACCAGGCAGACATCCGCCCGGTAGATACCGTCGCGATCGACCCGGGCCCGGTCCGAGGGTAGTCCCGGAATCCGGGCCTTCGGAGTGACCCCGAGCACCTTCGAGACTCCCGCCGCACGCAGAGCCCGGGCCACCTGCCGGGCGCGAGCCGGAGTGCGGTGGAACAGATTCACCTCGACGCCCAGACGGGGCAGAGCGCGCGCGATCCGTGCGACCTCGGTGGCCGCGATTGCCGCCACGTTGCCGTTGACACTCAGGACCGGTCGCTTCGCGGCGTACAGCCATCGGGCTGCGACCTGTTCCGCCCGTCGCGCGCTGGCGATCGTCCGTTCGCCGAGGAAGTAGTCGAACGCCTCGCCGCGGCCGTGGGCGATGAGACCCTCCGGCACCACGAGACCCGCGCGCTGCGCGTCCGCGAGGATGCGTCGTACCACGAGGCTCGCATAGCGAGGATGGCGCGGAGAGAGGCGCATCGTCGACAGAAGGTCAACCGCCCTGCGGCGGGGCGTCCGGCGGGTCGGCGCTGGTCGCTTCTTCGGAGGTCCCGAGCCGGCTTTCCAGGGCCGCGATCCGCTCCTCCAGGGGTTGGAGCCCGTCGTCGAGCACCTTGGAGAGGGCGAGCTTCAGACTCTCTTCGAGGGCCACAATGTCCCGGCCCAGGTCGATGATCCGACGCGCGTTCTCATTGAGGAGCAGTCGGCTTTGGGTCGCCACCCGATAGGTGTCGGAGAGGTCCTTCGTCAGCTGGTGGGAGGATTGCGCGAACGTCTCGATGGAATCCCCGACCGGTTTCCACTTTGCGTCGAGGTTCTCCCCGAGGCCGGTCGAGATCCGTTGGGACGCGGAGTCGATCCCCGAGGCGACCTCCTTCGATACCCGTTCGGCCACCGATCCTTCCATCGCGTCCATGCGGTGCCGGACGTCCTCGGCCATGGCCAGTTCGACGGCTTCGACCCGCTGGAGTCGGTCCTCGACCGACTGAAGGCGGGCCAACAGATTGGAGTAGGCGGTGCCGATGAGAGTATCGAGATGGCTCTGGGTCGACTCCTGCGCCCGGAGCAACAGGTGCAGCACCCAGTGTTCCCGACCTTTCGTCTCCCCGAGGGGGCCACGGTCGAGCCGGTCGCGGACGTCCCGGTCATCGATGAGCGTTTGGAGTTCCTTCAGTACGTCCAAGCGAAGGGACGACGCGGTACTCGCATTCTGGGACGGGCGACCCGCCATCGATTGCCGATGGGGTTCCCGGTGCTATATAGGTTGGCCGGACCCGTGGCGCCGGGCGCCCGGCTCGCCGAGACCTGCCGCCGGCTGGATTCGCGGGATGGCCACGGAGTTCCGCGGGCCCCCTCCTGCTGCGACGTGGTGCCACGAACGGGCGGAGGTCGCGACGGGATCCTGGCCGTCCTTCGTGAACCCGAATTAACCCACACTTTTTAGCGTGCCGGACTGACTCGGTCTACGGTACGGCATCGCGGGGAGCGAGACCGGGCCGACGTCGCCGCACCGTCAAGGAAGGTATCCGAACCATGCCGCGACCTCCGAAACCCAAGGCGAAGCGACGTGTAGGACTGGCGGTCTACGTCGAGCCCGCGATCCTGCAGAAGCTCAAGGAAGCGGCGGAACGCGACCGACGATCGGCCTCCACCCAGGCCGCCCTGTACATCGAAGAGGGGCTCGGACTGCGCAAACCCAACGCGCGGTAGACGCGCGCCCCGGGATCCCTCCGCGAACCTCAGTCAGCGAACTCCGGGCCGAGAAGCTCCTGCGCGACGAGCAGCCGACGGATCTCCGAGGTCCCGGCGCCGATTTCCAAGAGCTTAGCGTCCCGGGCCAGTCGCTCGAGCGGCAGGTCGCGCATATAGCCGTAGCCGCCGTGGATCTGGATCGCTTCGAGCGCGCATCGGGTCGAAGCCTCGGACGCGAACGTCAACGCGGCCGCGGCCGCACGTCGGCCGCGGTCGTCGGACTCGACCGCCTCGAGCGCACGCAGCAGCAAGAGCCGGGACGCCTCGAGGTCGGTATACATGTTCGCGATCTTCTCTTGGATGAGCTGGAAGCGACCGATCTTCTGACCGAACTGTTCCCGTTGCCGAGCGTAGGCGAGCGATTGTTCCAGGCACTCGGCCATGATCCCGACCGGGATCGCGGCCAGCACGGCGCGCTCCACGTTGAGACCACTCATCATGATGCGCACCCCGTCGTTCTCCTCGCCGAGACGCTGAGCGACGGGCACTCGAACGCCCTGGAACCCGAGTTCTCCGGTCGGAGAACCCCGCATCCCCATCTTATCCAGGCTCTTCGCCACGGAGAACCCCGGGGAATCCCGCCGCACCAGGAACGCGCTGATCCCGTGCGACCCCCGGTCGGGGTCGGTCTTGGCATAGACCAGCAGGACATCGGCGACCGGGCCGTTGGTGATGAATTGCTTGGCTCCGTCGAGGACGTACTCCTCGCCGCGACGAACGGCCCGGGTCCGGATCGACACGGCGTCGGAGCCCGCGTTCGGTTCCGTCAGGGCCAGCGCCCCGATCTGCTCGCCGCGGACAACCGCGGGAAGGAACTCCTCCCGCTGTCGGTCGGAACCGTTCAGGGCGAGATTGTTCGCGAACAGATTCGAATGGGCCCCCACGGTGAGGGCCAGGGCCGGGCTCAGCCGTGCGATCTCTTCGAGGATGATCGCTTGGGCCCGGTACGACAGGCCAAGACCTCCCCACTTCGTCGGGATCGTGACCCCGAGGAACCCTTGCTCGCCGAGCCGGAGGAACACGTCCCGGGGAAAGTAATCCTCCCGGTCCATGCGGTCCGCGACCGGAGCGATCTCCTTCCGCGCGAAATTCCGGGCGGCGTCCTTCAGGTGACGCTCGTCCTCGGACAACGAGAGGTCCATGGCGACGACGACGCCCGACGACCCATAACGATTGTTGGAGCATCTACTTGCGGCGCGCGGGGGGAGTCCGGTGGCGTAGGCCGATGTGCCGAACCCACTCCGGCCGTCGACGGGGGAAGTCCGTCCGATAGTGAGCTCCTCGGCTCTCCGTGCGGGTCAGCGCCGATCGGGCGATGAGTGCGGCCGTGAGCAGCGCGTTGGCGAGGGGACCCGGAAGCTCCTCCGGACGTGCGGGCTCGGCGGTCCGCCCCAGTCGCTCGAGGGAGGTCAGGGCCGAGCGAAGCCCGTCTCCCGAGCGCACGATCCCAACGTCGTCCCACAGGATGTCCCGGACCTCTTCGAACACTTCGGGCTCCCGTCCGTGGCCCGCGCCGGGGGCCCAATCGACCTCGACCAGCGGACCGGCATGGGTGGGTCCTCCGTGCACCGGATGCAACAACTGGCGCGCGACCCGTTCTCCGAACACCAGACCTTCTAGGAGCGAGTTGCTCGCCAACCGGTTCGCTCCGTGTACCCCGGTGGAAGCGACCTCTCCACAAGCGTAGAGGCCCCGAACGCTCGAGCGCCCGTCGAGGTCGGTCGTGACACCTCCTACCATGAAGTGAGCCGCGGGAGTGACCGGGATCCGGTCGCGCGAAGGGTCCAGACCATAGGCCGCGAGGAAGCGACAGATCGAAGGAAAGCGGGCGAACAGTCGGTCGCGGGGGATCGCGGTGGCGTCAAGGTAGACGCACGGATGGCCCGTCCGTTGGATCTCCCGGTCAATGGCCCGGGCGACGACGTCTCGCGGGGCGAGTTCCGCGTCGCGGTGTAGACGAGGCATGAACCGCTCGCCGGCATCGTTGCGAAGGACCGCTCCCTCCCCCCGCAACGCCTCGGTGATGAGGAACCGCGGCGCTCCCTCCCTCCAGAAGACGGTCGGATGGAACTGAATGAATTCCATGTCGGTCAACAACGCCCCGGCCCGGAACGCAATCGCCACGCCTTCTCCCGTCGCGATGGACGGGTTCGAGCTCTGACGGTACAGACTGCCGGCCCCACCCGTGGCGAGGACCACCGGTTGGGAGATCAGCACCTCCGACCTTCGCCCTTCCGAATCGGAAAGGACGCCCACGGGGCCGTCCCGCCCGCCGGGTCTCAAGGCGCGGAGCATCGTGCGCTCGCGTACCTCGATCCCGGCATCGAGCACGCGACGTTTGAGCGCCTCTTCGATCGAAGCCCCGGTCGCATCTCCCCCGGCATGCAGGATGCGCCGACGGGAGTGGGCCGCCTCTTGGCCCAGCGCGATCTGTCCTTCGACGGTATCGAATGGCACTCCGTATCGCACGAGGTCGGCGATCCGTGCCGGCGCCTCCGAGGTGAGGACTCGGGCCGCATCTCGGTTGACCAGGCCGGCGCCGGCGCGCAGGGTATCCCGCAGGTGGAGGGCCGGCGAATCTCCCGGGCCGACCGCGGCCGCGATGCCTCCCTGGGCGTAGCGCGTGTTCGACTCCTCGAGACGAGCTTTCGTAATGATGGTCGGCTTCAGACCGAGCTCATGGCACCGCAGCGCGACGTACAGGCCAGCGATACCGCTTCCGATGATCAACGGTCGACGCCCGGGGTCGGTCGTCACGGCCCGGGCACCCTCCCTACAAGTATAGCGACTTCTGAGACGGACGACCCCGTCGTATACCTTCGGGGATTGGGGAGCATGTGGGGGCTGCGCCCGACCCAGGAGACGAACCCGATTGGCGAAGCGCGGTAACCGTCAGGGAGGATCCCGAGCTTACCGCGGAGCTCGGGCATCGCCTGGAACTGGCCAGCGGACTCCGCTCGATCGGCGTGACGGACCTCCTCGCACCCCGCCAGGCGTTCTGGAGATGGACGTCGCCCCCCATACCGGTGTCCCGGGCGCGTCAGGTGCGATTGGAGTCCGGTCGACGCATTCACCGAGTACTCGCGACCCTGTTCGCCGCCGAAGGTACCCTCGAAGTCCGTGTCCGACAGCAAGGATTGGTGGGCCGGATCGACGTGCTCACGGACCGGCCGATCGAGTTAAAGACCACGACGTTGGCCGCGGGGCCCGAGGAACTCGTCGAGGACCGCCCCGAGCACGTCGAGCAGCTCGCGATGTACTGTGCCCTGCTCGGCCAGCCCACGGGGCGCCTGATCACGGTCGTGCCGCACGGCGAGGCGGACGCCGAGACCCGTACGATGGATATCCGGCTCGGAAACCTGGCCGCCGTATCTTCGGAGATGGCGCGGCGTGCTGACGGGCTTCGAACCGCGCTCACCGAGGGTAAACCGTCGAACCTTCCCCGATGTCGCTGGTTCGACCGGGGTTGCGAGTATCGTGGGGGGCCGACCTGTGACTGCACGGGAACCGAAGAAGAAATGGACCCGGCAATCCTTCGCGAGGTCGCCGAGGTAGCTGCCCAGCCCGAGGTGGATCGGTGGCTGGCTCCCCGGCTTTCGGAAGCGCTCCGGTCGGCCCGGGTTCCCACCGTGAGTCGGTTCCGAGAACTGGTCTACCCTCGTCGCACCTACTTCGACCGTCGTCACGCGGCCGCGTCGGGAGAAGGAGAGCCCGCGACCCGGCCGGCCCATTCGTCGGACTTCTATGGTCGGCTCTTGGAGGCCGTAGAAGGTGGACCGGTCGGGGAGGTCGCGCGCCTGCCGTCCCTGGCCGACGAGCCCGAGGAAGAGGTGGCGGCGTTCCGCGGCGCCCCGTACCAGGCGAGGACCTCCCGGGCGTGGACGGCGGTGACGCCTGAGGGTCTCGTCACGCAGTTTCCTCAATACGCGCTCGAGCTCGGTTTTCGCTGCGTGGCGACGGGGACCACGACCGCGAGGACGATGGTCGGCTACGAACGGGCGAGCGAGCCCCGGGACCGGCTGAAGGTGTTCGAATTTCGGTTCTCCCCCGTGACCACCTTCGCACGTCTGTGGCGGACGCGGATGGCGGGGCTCGAACGTGCGCGGGAAACGAAGAACCCCGCGAAGCTAGTGGCCTGTCCGAAGTGGATGTACGAAGAATGCCCTTACCGAGCGGAATGCGGTTGCGGAGACGACCCGGGACGATCCCAGCGATAGACGGACGCGACGGCGGTGACGTGGAGTCCGAACTCGTCATACAGGTACCGAGCGGAGGCATTCGAGGACGTGACCCACAGGCGAACCGAGGAGTACCCGAGAGCCCGAAGCGCGCGCAGACCCCAGCGGAACAAGTACCGACCGTATCCACGTCGCCGGTCGGACGGGTCGACCACGAAATCCAGGAAGATGGCGCGACGAGCGGACTGCTCGCCGGTGAAGAGCGCCCCGACGAGCCGCGGCGGCGCGGGAACGATGAGCGCGGTGGACGCCTCGTCGACGAATCGGCCGAGACCTCCGTCCATCAGTGCCTGCAGCATGCGTTGGTAGTCCGCGAGGGCGCGGCCGACGAGCAACTCATCGACGGTCCCGGCGAAGGCGCGCCGATCCAGGTCAGCGAGAGCTTCCAACGTCACCGAACGTATGGACACGAGCGCGAGACCGTCGGGTACTTGGAACGGGCCCTCGGCGTCCGCGGGTCCGATCTCGCGTTCCATCAACAGGCGTTCGATGACCTGGGACCCCGGACGCGTCCGGAGGCGGGTCGTGAGCGTGCGCTCCGCCTCGGGAGTCAGGCCGGTGAATCCGACGTCGATCGAGTCGAGGTCGGTCGGAAGGGCGTCCAACATTTTTTCAGCGAGGCCCGCCGCGCGTACGACCGCGTCCGGGCCGGCGGCTACATGGACGTGCCCAAAGGCTTCGCGCGCCCGCGGCGAGTAGAACGCCAACCCGCCGCCGACGGATGCAGGGTAGTACCAGCCGACCTTCCGGCCCGCGCGCAGGTCGTTGGCGGTCTCCTCGACCCAACTGCCGGCCACCATCTCATCGCGCTGGTTGAGCGCGTGACGCAGGGTCTGGACGAGCTCGAAGAGTTCGTCGGATGATGCGGCCGTGGTGGGTCGGGGGGCGTCCACGCGACCCGCCTCGGTTACGAGGGCATTTGGCGTCGCAGGATGGCCGCGATGTCCGGCGCCACCGACGCCTTCTCGGCCGGGTTTCCCAGGGTATCGGTCGAGTAGACCTCATCCGTGACCGCCTTGATCCGCTCGAAGGCATCGCGCAGGAACAGCCCATGCGTGCACGCGGCGCTGATCGCACCCAGCCCCTGGCGTTTCAGCAGCTTCGCCGCCTCGACGATCGTGCCGCCGGTCGTGATCACGTCATCGATGATCACCGCGTGCTTTCCCTCTACGGTCACCGGGAACGAGGTGGGGAGCGAGAGCTCGACGTGCTCCGCATCGATCCGTCGCTTTTCGAGAGCGATCCAAGGCTTGTCGAGCAGCTGCGCCATTCGGCGGACCCGTTCGATCCCCCCCTTGTCCGGCGAGACCAAGAGGTCGGTAGGCCGTTCCCGCAGCAGGCGCGCGATCGCGGGGATTCCGCTCGCTTCGAAGGCCGGCTTGGTGAAGTGGGCCAAGGTCTGGGCCGAGTGCAGGTCGACCGTGACCACCGCGTCCGCGTCCATTTCCACGTGGCGGCAGAGCGCCCGGGCGCTGACCGGTTCGCCCGGGAAGAACCGACGGTCCTGCCGGGCGTAGGCAAAGTACGGAACCACGACCAGGATTCGGCGCGCCCCAGCCTCGCGGACCGCATCCTCGAGCAGCAGCAGCTCGATCAGGTCTTGGTCGGTCCGGGTCGACTGGACGAGGACCACGTCGTCTCCCTCGAGGCGGCCCCCCACCCGGACGTACATTTCCCCGTCCGGGAATCGCTTGGTGAACGGGATCGCAAACGGAGCGTTCCCCAACTCCCGCGATATCCGCTCGGCCAGCGCCGTGGAGGCCGTTCCTCCGATGACGTGCATTGGATCGGTTCCCAGCAAGCCGGACGGGGTGACAGACTAAAGCATTGCGTGCGCGGGAGGGGCTCGCGCACGCGTTGTGGCTTGTCACGGTCGAAGGAACGATGCCGGCGTGTGTCGCAGCTGCGCGGAGCGGGCGGGCCGCCCCGACGCTCGCTTGATTTGTTGGCATCTGTCCCAAGCGAGAATCAGGTCATGACGGAAACAGGAATCCACGGAATCGACTCCTGGATCTACCGACACAGGGAGGGTCTGAAGTACGGGCTACGGATCCTCTTCGGGTTCATCTGGACGATCGACGGCTCGCTCAAGTTCCAGGCCGGATTCGTGGACCAGTTCGCCGGCTCAATCTCTCCCGACGGGCAACCCGCGTGGCTGCAAGGCTGATTCACTTTCTAGGCCAACACCGTGGGCCAGAATACCGCGTTCTGGGTCTACATGACCGGCTCGTTCGAGATACTCGTCGGCCTGGCGCTCATTTTCGGGTTCATGCGGAAGATCGCCTACACCGGCGGCGTGCTGCTGAGCCTGCTCATCTGGGCGGTCCCGGAGGGATTCGGTGGCCCGCACGGCCCGAGCTCCGCGGACATCGGTACCGGCGCGGTCTACGCGATGGTCTTCCTCTTCCTGAAGATCATCAACGCCGGGTACGGACCGAGCAAGTACTCACTCGACGCGGTAATCGAACGACGCTGTCCCGGCTGGTCCACCGTGGCGGAGATCCAGGGGCCCTGGATCCGAGAATCACCGAGCTGAGGGGCCCCGCCGGTCGCACCTGCACACGGAGTGCCGGCGCGGTCGCGGGCTACAACTCTTCGTCATCGTGGCGCGATCGCTGATGTTTCTCCGTCCGCCGGACCTGGGGTCGTGGTCGGCCGCGCCGGCGATGGGAGAGCGTGCTGGCGGCGGGGGAACGTTTGGAGTGCGCGGGGCTCGCTTCCTCCTCATCTTCCTCGTCGTCGGTGTGATGCCAGGGGCGTAGCGCGTGCAACCATCGGCGCGCCCGTCCCTCCTCCTCCTCGCCGTCCTCCGTCTCGTCGGCGGCGCGCTCCTCCTCTTCTTCCTCCTTCCGCAGCGGAGTTTCGATGCCTTCGGCCCGGAGGGCATAGTGGACCCCGAACGACAATGCGATCACTCCGGCGATAGTGAGTCCGAGGAACTGCCACGATTGGGACGGCACCATGCTGGCCTGTCCGCCGAGCAGAAGCTTGACCGCCCCGAACCATGGGATCATTCCCCGGGCGACCCCGACCACCCAACCCGGCGCGACCAGCGAGCTGATTGCGACCGCGGAACTGCCTCCCTGATCGGGCAATCCGGTACAATCTCCCGGGCCCGAACAGACGTAATTGTTGTCGCCCATTGTTAGGAAGCCGGTGTGGCCTCCCAATCCGGTGGCCTTCAATGAGAGGGAGATGTCCACGGACATCCAGCCGACGTGATAAAGGTCGAGCGTTCCGGTAAGGTCGCTCGTGCCGCAATTGGCGGGATTGATGGTGCCCGGAGTAGAGTACACGGCGGTGGAGGTGTTCCCGCAGGGAAGACCGGACAGATCCGGAACACTGTACGAGTTCGTCGAAGAATCCCAGATGAGGTACAGGATGGCCCGATGGATCACCGGAGTTCCCGCCGCGCCGTTCGGTTGGTACAGTATCACGTCACCGTACTCTCCGTAGGTCGAGTATCCGGTCGCCACCCCCACGACGTACGGAACGACGCTGTCGGCCGAAACCTTCTGGGCCAGCACCAAGTCGCCGGTGTTGATCAGGCCGAGCACGTCCGACGAACCGTGCTGCATGCTGTCGGATTCGACCACGTAGACCGGCGGCCAGTTCTGGGTGTAGGCGAAGAGCCCCACCAGCAACACCACGATGATCGCCAGCGCGACCAGCGGTTCGAAGTAGAGCGAGTCCCGAGCGCGCCAAAAGACGGGCTTCCGCTCCCCGGGGCCGGCGTCGGCCGGCACCTCCGCACCGTCCTCTTCGTCCTCCGTACCCGATCTCCAACGTCGTACCGGCGTCGGTCGCCGCCGGCGTTCGGGTCGGGCGCGCCGTCGGGGCGCGGGACGGGGGTGGGAATCCTCTCGCTCATCCTCGCCCTCTTCGCCCTCGTCGATGTCCGGTTCGTCGTCGGAGTCGCGGCGCGAACCCTTGGCGTGGGCCATCGAGCGCGCTTCGGTCCGGCCCCGCATAACTCTTCGTCTCGACGGGTAGGCAAGCCGTCTCGGGCCCTGGTCGGGAGTCCGCATCGGTAGCAAGGGAACTGTTAAGGTCCGGCCGGGACAGAGGGGGAACGCGGCCGGCGCCGCGCGTTTCCATGCAGCGGATCGACATCTCGATGCCGTTGTTCGCCGGGATGCCGGCGTTTCCCGGCGACCCGCCATTCCAATCGGACCGGGTTCACTCGTTGGCCCGGGGGGACCCCTACAATCTCTCTGCCCTGACCTTGGGGTCCCATGTCGGGACCCACGTCGACCCCCCTATCCACTTCCTGCCCGAGGGGCTCACCATCGACGAGGTAGACCTCTCGGCGGTGAACGGTCCGTGCTGCGTGGTCGCGGTCCCGGCGCGGGCCCGGTCCGTCGGTGTCCGAGAACTCGCCGCGGTCCCCCCGGGGACAGAGCGGCTGCTTCTCCGTACGGCGAACTCCGAACGGTGGCGCCGGCGACTCGAGTTCTTCCCCAATTATGTAGCGCTGGAGCCGGACGCAGCGCAGGCGCTGGTCGACCTCGGAGTCCGGCTGGTCGGGATCGATTCACTCTCGATAGAACGCGACCTTACGGGCCGGTACCCCGTACATCACCGGCTCCTGGGAGCCGGGGTCCTGATCCTGGAGGGGCTGCTCCTATCGGAGGCGCCGCCGGGGGAGTACGAGCTCCACTGTCTGCCACTACGAATTCGAGGCGGCGACGGGGGACCGGCCCGGGCGATCCTCACGACGCGCTAGAGAAGTTCCGTGGGCCTCGCAGCTCCGGGTCCGGGCGCGATCCCGCTCCCGCTCGACATCGCTCCGTTCTACTTTCTCGTCGCGTCGCTCGCATTGTTCGTGGTGATGTTATTGGTGCTCCGTGCCTACTACCCGAACCGCAAGCGCGGGTTCGAAGGGTATCTCGAGGCCGCGGGAGTGAGCCTCGCATTCCTCGTCTTCGCGGTGATCCTGGTGGTAGCCGTCGCCATGCACGACCCGTACGGGAACCAGACGGCGTACGCCTGCTATGAGACGATTCTGACGGGGTACTGGCTCGCCTTCGCGATCCCGGTCGTCACCGTCGGAAGCTCGGTCCAGGCCCGCAGCCGCGGGTCGATCCACTGGCTACTTCCGTCGATCCTCGTGGCCGTCGCGATGTTCTTCGCGCTGTTCGCGTACTACTTCGCCGGGTACTAGGGGTCGACCGGGTCCAGCCGGGGCTAGTCGCGTTCGTCGGGCGGGAGGAGATCCGGGATCCCGTCGTCGATGGGGTAGTCGACCTGACACTTCGCGCAGTTCAGGCTGCCGGTGACAATGTCGGTCCCCTCGCGGGCGCGCGCGGTCAACGTCAGGACCCCGTGGCAGACGGGACAGCGCAGTATGTCCAGCAGGTCGGGCCTCATTTGCCGGGCGCCTCCACGATGCCGAATCCGATGAGGCGCCAGGCATTCAGCCGACGCGATATCGCCACGCGGCTTCCGGGGAACACCGTCACAGCCCGGTTGAGTGCGAGCTCGAGCTCGTCGCCCCGAGCGCTCGTCACTTTGCCGCTCGCGACCGTCGTTCCCACGGTGACTGCGAGGAGCTCGCTCGTGCGGATCTTCTCCACCTTGATCTCCCGTTGCGCCCCGAGCACCCGGTCGAGCAGCGTCGCCTTGAGCCGGATCTTCTGGCTGACGGGAGGAAGCGTGCCGGCGGTGCCGATCAACCGGCCGGTCAGGCCGTCCCCTTTGGCCAGCGACGGGTCGAGGCTGGTTCCGAGCGCGGCGAGGCCGCCGGGACGCAATTCCTTCCATTCCTGACCTCCGGAGATGATCGACGTCACTTTGGTGGTGAGCGACTCGGAGGCGGCCGCGCCCTCCCCGGAGCGCCCGGGTCGGATCTCGATCTCCTCGCCGAGTTCGATGCGGCCCTGAAGGAGCGAGCCTCCCAGCACGCCGCCCCGAAGGTCGCGAGGGCGGGTGCCCGGTCGGTTGACGTCGAAGGACCGCGCGACGTACATCAGCGGCGGTTTCGTGGCATCCCGCGGCGGAGTGGGGATCGTGGCCTCGATGGCCCCGATGAGCGCGTCGATACCGACCTTGTGGTTGGCGCTTACCGGCACGACCGGGGCGCCCGAGATCGGGGAGGATTTCAGGAATTCGACTATCTCTCGGTAATTCTCCTCCGAGCCCTCGGCCGGCAAGAGGTCGATCTTGTTCTGCACGACGACGACCTTGCGCACTCCGATGATGTCGAGCGCGTACAGATGTTCCCGAGTTTGGGGCTGGGGACAGTGTTCGTTCGCGGCGACGAGCAGCAACGCCCCGTCCATGATCGCGGCGCCCGACAGCATCGTCTCCATCAAGGTCTCGTGGCCCGGCGCGTCCACGAACGACACCGCGCGCAGGAACTTCGCCTCGCCTCCGCACGAAGGGCAGACGGGATCGACCGAATATCCCGTAGGTTCCGGGCAGTTCGGGCACTTGTAGAACGCCGCGTCGGCGTAGCCGAGCTTGATCGAGATCCCGCGCTTAAGCTCCTCGGAGTGTCGGTCCGTCCACTCGCCCGTGAGCGCCTGGGTTAGGGTCGTCTTGCCGTGGTCGACGTGACCGACCAGGCCGATATTGACCTCGGGCTGCCGGGGGACCTTCATGAAGCGCCGAAGAGCTCCGCGAGCGGCTTCGTGCCCTTCTGCTCCACGATCAGGTTGATCTGTACGGTGTCCTCGCTGATCGTGTTCCCGCGGAACGTCCGGCGCTTGCGCATCCCCGCTCGGGGGGCCCTGAAACCGAAACCGTTCCCGACATAGAGTCGGGTCTGTCGAGCTCCGGGCAGGTCCGGTCGGAGCGGGAAACCGCTCTTGTCGGTCCCTCCCGTGATGCGGAAGGTGTACCCGCTCGCGCCGATCAGCTCGCCCCCAATCGTCTCGCCGATCCGCTTTCCCAGGAAGCCCGCGGCCTGGGGGTCGCCCACGGTTCGGGCGACGGATTTCGCCTGTTCGGCGATGACCAGTTTGTACTCCACCATGGAAACCACGGGACGCGGCGGCGCGCCAGCGGCGGGCCATTTAAATAGCTTGTGCGCGCGCCGAGGCTCCGCCGGTGGGCTGTGGGCCCCCGCGGCTGGAACCAATCGTCCTTATGGGGACGGCCCACCGTCGCCGGTCCCGAGGCGGACGCGGATTGGTCGCACTCGACGAGGCGGTCGTCGCGACCGAGGTGGTCGTTCTCGTCGCGGGATTCGGCTACGCGGCCGTCGCGGATTGGCGCGAACGGGAGGTCACGGACCGCCTGTGGCAGGTCCTGGGCGTCATCGGAGTAGTGTTGGGGGGACTGGTCACCGCGCCCGGGGGAGTGCTCCCCCTCGTCCTCTGGCTGGTCGTGGGAGGTTTCGCTCTCGAGCACATGTTCCCGTGGTCACTCGGGCCGCGGTTCGAGCGGTATGAGGACCTGCTCGACCTCGCGATCTACGTGTCGGTCATCGCCGTTGTCGCGGCGGCCATCGTCCGCGTGGGGATCGGCTCCTCGGCGGTGCCGTACACCGTCGTCGCCGCGCTCGCGAGCGTGCTGTTCGCCCGAGCACTGTTCGAAACCGGCCTGCTGTACGGGGGAGCCGATGCGAAGGCGATCATGATCGCCGGGGTGCTCGTGCCGTTGTTCCCGGTGCCCCTGCTGCTGCCGGCTTCCTCCGTTCTCTCCGTGACGGCGGTTCTACCCTTCTCGGTGAACCTCCTGATGGATGCCGCCCTTCTTTCGGCCGGGATCCCGATCGCCCTCGCCTTCCGCAACCTCGCCCGGCACGACTTCCACGGATGGCAGGGATTCACGGGATACATGATCGCCGTGAGCGACCTACCCGACCGTTTCGTCTGGGTTCGGAACCCGATGTTCGGTGCGGCCCGGGCCGAGGAGGATGAGATTGAAACCTCGGAACAGGACCGCCTGCGACGCCAGAAGATTGCCCGAAGCCTCTCCGAGCAGGGAATCCAACGGGTCTGGGTGACCCCCCAGATCCCCTATCTCGTTCTGCTGGCCGCAGGGGCCGTCGCGGCGCTGTTGGCCGGGAACCTCGTGGTCGACTTGATCTCCCTTCTCTGAGCTCGGCGTCAGAAAGCTTTTCTCCGCGCCGCTCGTCGGTTCGTCTCGGTGACGAAGGGCGAGCATGCGCCGAAGGCCACGCCGATCCGCGTGCTGATCGCGAAGCCGGGATTGGACGGACACGACCGGGGAGCGAAGGTCGTCGCTCGAGCGCTGCGCGACGCGGGCATGGAGGTCATCTATGCGGGGCTGCGCCAGACCCCGGACGAGATCGTCCGGGCCTCCCTCGAGGAGGACGTCGACCTGATCGGCCTCTCGATACTCTCCGGCGCGCACATGGCGCTGATCCCACGGGTGCTCACCCTGCTCAAGAAACACAAGGTTCACATCCCCGTCTTCGCCGGCGGGATCATCCCGGACGAAGACGCGCGACGACTCCGGGCGGCCGGAGTGCGCGCCATCTTCGGACCCGGTGCCTCCTTAGAGGAGATCGTCTCGACCGCTCAGAAGCTCGCGCGTTCCGCGGCATGACCGGGGCCCGCCGGCTCCCTTCGGTCGCCCGGGCCATCCTCGCCGGGGACCGTCGCGCCTTGGCCCGGACCATTACCGCCATCGAGAACGGCGACCCGTTGGCCGTGCCGGTGCTCAAGGCGCTCTATCCCCGGACGCGGCGGGTCCCGGTGGTCGGGTTCACCGGACCGCTCGGCGTGGGAAAATCGAGCTTGATCAACCTGCTCGTCGCTCGACTCCGGGAGCGGGGGCGGACGGTGGCGGTCATCGCGGTGGACCCGTCCAGCCCGTTCACGGGCGGATCGGTACTCGGAGACCGCATCCGCTTCGAACGACGGGCCAACGATACCGGGGTGTTCTTCCGGTCCATGGCTAGCCGCGGCGCGTCCGGAGGCGTTGCCGCCGCGACGCTCGAGACATCGCGCGTGCTGGATTCCGCGGGCTTTGACGTTATCTTCATCGAGACCGTAGGAAGCGGCCAGGTGGACGTCGCGATCCGCGAGATCGCCACGACGCGGGTGGTCGTGCTCGTCCCGCATCTCGGGGATGAGGTGCAGACGCTCAAGGCCGGACTCTTCGAGATCGCGGACGTTTTCTGCGTGAACAAGGTCGACCTGCCCGGGGCCGAGACCGCGAAGAAGGACCTCGCGGAACTCGTCTCCCTCGCGCCCGCGGGCGGCGGCTGGGCGCCGACGATCGTCGGTACCTCCACTACGGTCCCGAGCGGGATCGAGGAGCTGTGGACGGCGGTCGAGGCCCACGAATCGTTCCTCGATTCCTCCGGTACGCGAAGCGCCGGTGAGCGACACCGCCTGGCGGCGGAGATCGTCGGGCTCGTTCGGGACCGCATCGGCCGGGACCTTACCGACCGATTGGAAAAGGATCCGGCCCTGCGACGACTTCTCGACCAGGTCGTGGCCCGATCCCTCGACCCCCGCACTGCCGCCGACCGGCTCCGCGCCGGGGCCCGCCGGGCGCGCTGAAACGATGGACGAGAGCTACCTCGTCCTGGCCGTGGTTCTGCTCCTGGTCCTGGTGGCGGTCGCCTACTTCGTCTTCGCCTCCTTCGCGTTCGGCGCCGGGTATCAGCCGACGCCCCGCCGTTCCGTAGAGACCATGCTCCGATTCGCAGAAGTCGGACCCCAGGACACCGTGTTCGACCTGGGGGCCGGGACCGGGGCGATCGTGTTCCGTGCGGCGCGCCTCTACCGCGCCCAGGTCGTCGGGGTGGAGGTCGAGCCGATCCGGGTGCTGATCCTGCGCCTGCGCCGCCGGTTCGGCGCGTTCCCGGACCGCATCACGATCCGATGGGGGAACCTCTTCGACCTTGATTTCCGGAGCGCGAGCGTCGTCACCGCTTTCCTGTGGCCGGGCGCGATGGCCCGGCTGCGGCCGAAGTTCGAATCCGAACTGCCCTCGGGCGCCCGGGTCGTCAGCCACTGCCACCCCGTGCCGGGGTGGACGGCGAAGATGCACGACCGGGACACCGACGTCTATCTCTATCGGTGGCCGCAGTCCGGGCCGGATCCGCCCGGTGCATCGGCCCTTACGGGTGGTACTTGAACCAGAAGAACGCCCCGACCGCGAACACGGCCAGGATGACGAGGCCGCCGGCAAGCCATCCGACATTCGTACCCCGCGCGTCGTCGAACGTCGCCGAACGGTTGCCCGACATCTTCGGGGTCACGGCGGCGCCGGTTTATCTCGGTTCGATATGGACCGTCGGAAGCTAGGGGATCCCCGCCCCGAGGTGGCCGGCGAACCCGAAGTAGGCGATGATCCCTGCAACGACGATCGCCACGGCGAACACTGCGATCACGAAGGCGGGAGGGACCGGGGGCGAAGCGTCGGCGCTCGACATGGTTCTGGGTAAGGGGGACGATTCAAGAGCCCGTCGTTGGAACTCGTGCCGGCTCTCGGCACCCATCGCGGCGGGTCAGCGCCTATTCGTCCTTAGGTGCGGCGGCGGACTTGGCGGGCGGTTTATGCGATCCTTTCGACGTGGAGGGCTCGGTCGTCTCGGCGGCGGCGGGCTCGCCCGCGGTCTCCTTCGGCTCTCCGGCGGCCGACTCCTTCGCCGCGGTGTCCTCTCCGGCCTTGTCGGGCGCCGGGGTCACGTACTCCTCGACGATCCGCACGTTCTGGGGATGAAGGTGGGTACGGATCCGGTCGACCACGCGCGGTTTCGCGGCCATCCAGGAGATATCGAACTTCGAACGCTCCGGCAACTTCAACGTGATCGTCTGGTCGCGGTGTTCCACATGGAACTCGGCCGACCGACCGTACTGCAGCTCGAGGATCGCGCGGACTTGGGCGACCGGGTCAGTGATCCGTTCGACGACCTTGAACGTGCCCTTGACCTTGCGACCCGCATACGGCGGATTGAAGTCGACACGGACCCGGGCGGCGGTCAGCGAGACGACGCGACCGCGTCGGCCCTCGATCGTCAGGACCGTCCCGATATCCAGGTGCGCGTCGTCCCGTCGCATCTCCGGGAGCCGCTCCACTTCGTGCATCGAGAACAGTTCGATCAGGTTCGGGTCCCGTTCGCCGAAGGCATCGGCGGGTACGAAATCGCGCTGCACCTCCTCTCCGACCGCGAGTCCGACCAGAGCGTTCTCGATCCCGGTCGGGAAGTAGTCGCCTCCGATCTGGTGCGGGCGGGGACCCCAGGTACGACCTTCGGACGCCGGAATGTTCGCTTTCTGGGCGGTCTCCTCGTGGGTCGTATCTAGGAGCTCGGTCTTGCCTCCGATCTCCGACCAGAGGTCGTAGTCGATCTGTACTAGCTCCCCGGGCTGGGTGACGCCGGAGGAGGAACCGCCACGGTGGGTCTCAGAGGTCATGGCCCCGCCGAATCAGGGGTTCGGATAAGGTTTTCTCGAACCAGTCCCGCCGGAACTCGGGACGCGCTCCGGGGGGAGGCTCACGCTGGGACGCGGACCCGAGCCAAACGTCGCCAGCGGAGCCGCGCATCGATCAGCGCGATCGGCTTGAGCGCGGCCTCGACGTACCGCAGCGGGTGGCGCACCGGCGTTCGCCGCTCCCGAAGTCGGTCGCCGAGTTCCCCGTTCTTCGTCAGCGACATCGCCATCGCGGTCAGGTAGCGGTACCGTTTTCGTGCCCATCGGAGAAAACTCGTCTCGTCGGTCTTGTCGTGGTACACCCACGCCTCCGGGACGAATTCCCCGCGTAGTCCCTCGTGTAGGGCCCGGGTCTCCAGGTCGTGGTCTTCCGCGAACGGGATCCGGCGGTCGAACCCGAGGTGCTTCAGTTCCCGGGTGAGCCACGCGGTGTTCTGGAGCGGCAGGTAGGCGATGTGCGAAGGCACGAGGTCTCGGTAGATCGCCTCCTCGAGGGCGACGTAGTACCGCTCGATCGAGGTCGCCGGGGGTCGCAGTGGGCGGGTGGGCCCGCCGCTGAACGCCGCGGTTCCCGCCTCGATAGGTTTCAGGAGTCGAGCCAGCCATTCGGAGGGGGCCACCTCGTCGGTATCCAGAAAGGCGGTGACATCCTCGGTCACCTTCGCTAGCGAGGCGGACCGCGCGGCGACCACGCCCCCGGGATACCGCGCCGCGTCGATACGAAGGGTCGGGAACCTTCGGGTCGATTCCGTGAGCAGCGTTTCCGGGGTCGACGGTGCCGCGGCGATCAGGACTCGATCCGGACGCCGTGACTGCGCGGCGAGGGAGGCGAGAGCGGTCAGAAGGCGGGGGTCGTCGTTGACCGCCACCTCGACGCATACGCTCCCCACGGAATCTCCTCGCCCGCCCCTCGCGGGGCCGGACCGACCTCTCAGGGATGGTGGAGCGCGCCAAGGCCTTAATCCCGAGGGCCGCTAGGGAGGATGTGCGGATCCTCCTCATCGGCGGGGGAGTCCATCCGATCCCGCCCACAGGGTACGGCGCGGTCGAACGTATCCTGACCGATTTTCGCGTCGCGCTCGTCGCCGCCGGCCACGAGGCCGTGATCATCAACCGGGTGAGACATCGACGGATGAGCGACGAATACCCATTCGCCTGGGAATTGCCCCGGATTCTGCGCGGTGAACGCTATGACATCCTCCACGCCAACACTCCCGTCGTCGCGAATCGGCTCGCCTTCGCCCGTCTTGCGTTCGTCTATACGTCGCACTCCCGTCACTGGTACTTCCGGCAACGATGGTCACATCAATGGGGGTACTGGCTCGAGCGACGCGCCGTGCGCCGCGCCCGCGCCGTGGTCGCCCTGACCGAACCGCTGGCCCGAACGATGCGGGAGACCGTCCGACCCCCCTTGCCCCCGATCTCGGTCGTCCCCTTCGGCGTGGATAGCCGCCGGTTCCGCCCGGATTGGGAACGTCGAACGGGGCGGAACGCTCTCGGCGTGGGCGTGGTGGCACCGTTCAAGCGGTGGCATTTGGCGGCCCGAGCCCTGCGTGGGACCGGGGCGACCCTGTCGATCGCGGGCCCCATTCTCTCCGCCGCGTACGCCGAGCAGGTGCGCCGATCGGGGGACCAGGTCCGGTTGCTCGGGGAGGTGCCCGAGGAGGAGAAGCTGAGGCTCTTTTCGCAGAGCGACTTCCTACTGCATCCGAGCGCGGTGGAGATACTTTCGGCCACGGTTCTCGAAGCGCTCGCGGCCGGACTTCCGGTGTTGGGTGGAGGGGGGGTGGATGGCGTGGTCGAGCCCGGGGTCACCGGCTGGCGGCTCGCCGATGAAGATCCGGCACGGTTCACGAACGCGATGAAGGACCGCGCGACCGCGTTGCTCGGAGATGACGCTCTGCGCCGGCGAATGGGGGAGGCGGCCCGGGCCTCCGCGATCGCGCGTTTCGGCTGGCCCGAGGTCGTCGCCCGGCACATCGAGATCTATCGATCGGTTTCGGAGGGACGGCCCGGTCCGTCGGGCCCACCCTCTCAGCGGTGAATCCCTCGGGCGGCGGCGATCTCTCCGATGGTCTGGTCGATGGCCTCGGCGCTCGAGAATCGGGGTCGCCATCCCAGACCCTTGATGCGGTCGATGGCGAGAAGCTGTACCGGCACATCACCGAGCCAGCCACGAACTCCGCCGGTGAACTCGATCCGCGCCCGACCCCCGTGGACCGCGACGACCTTCTCGGCAATCCTCCGGGCGGTGATCTGGTCCTCGCAACCGAGGTTGTAGATGTTCACCGGGTCGGCCACCCGGTCCCCCGCCAACAACATGCCGGCCACGCAGTCCTCGGTGCGAAGGTAGCTCTTCGATTGGCGTCCGTCCCCCAGTACTTCCAGACGGTCCGGTTCGCGCTGGAGCTTGTCGAAGAAGTCGAAAAGGATGCCGTGGGTCATCCCCGGCCCGATGATGTTGGCGAAGCGGAACAGGTAGACTTTCAGGCCGTAGAGATGGGCGTACGCCGAACAGAGCCCTTCGGCGGCGAGCTTGCCGGCGGCGTAGAGTGATTGGGGCTCCAGTGGGCCGTAGTCTTCGGGGGTGGGCAGGAGCTTGGCCAACCCGTACACGACGCTCGAGGACGAGAAGAACACCCGGGGGACGTCGTGTTGCCGGGCAGTTTCGAGGACGTTGAACGTCGCGATGGTCCCCTGTTCGAGATCGATCCTGAGGTCCGAGCTGCCCCGACGGATATCGGTGTTGGCGGCCAGATGCCACACGGCACTCGCCCCCTCGAACTGGCCCGAGTACGCCTTCGGCGTCCCCAGGTCCGCTACGGTGACGGAGAGGCGGCCGGGGGGGGTCCCCGTGGGCAGGTGATCCCGGCGTCCGCTCGAGAAATTGTCGATGACCCGGACCGTCGCGCCGCGGCTGAGCAGCGAACGGACCAGAACGGACCCTATCGCGCCGGCTCCTCCAGTTACGACGACGGGCCCGTCCCGGTCTGTCGGACTCATGCTGATCGCCACCCGTTAGGGAAGCATATATAAACCGACGGTCGCCTAAACGCATTGCACCGGTCCTGCGGTGTGGGGCAGCCATGCGCACCTACGTCCGGATGACCTTCCACTCCGAGGGCGCCAACCCGTTGAAAGTCCTCGAAGCAATGCGGACCCTCGGGTTCGAAGAATCGATGGGAATGCACGACTTTGTGTTCAAGTGGAAGGAAAAGGCCGCGATCGACGACGTCATCCGACTGATGACCGAAATGCACGAAAAACTGAAAGGTTTGGATGTCAACTACGAGATCACCACGATCTCCTGAACCGGACCCCGCGGGGGCGATGCCCCGGGATGAGATGGACCGGTTGGAGCGTCTGCTTCTCCTCCATCTACTGGAGCATCGGGGGCAGCAGATTCGGTTCGAGGCGTCGCAGTGGACGACCGAGTTCGGCATCACCCGCAAGTTTTCCACGGAGGACGCGGCCGAACTGAAACTGGCGTTGCGTGCTCTCGAAATGAGCCGAATGATCTACCTCCGGACGCAGTACGTGGTCGGCTACTCCGAGCCGAAGCACGTCTACTCGCTCACCCCGAGCGGTCACCGCAAGGCCCTGGAGTGTCAGCGGGAAGACACCACCCTGCTCGAGGGCGACGACGGCCCGCCCGAAGGCGTGGTCTCCGAGGCCGGCCCGTCGCCCGCGGCATCTCGGCGCTCCTCGGGTCACTCGTAGCCTCGAGATGACGGTCCTCGAAGGCTCGGGGGTTCGGCTCCGGCCGCTGTCCGCCGGCGACTATCCTACGGTTTATGGGTGGTACAATGACCCGGACCTCGTCGCCCCGTTCGACCGATATGCTCCGGAGTCCTACGATGAATTCGTCCACGCGAGCGAAGCGGCCGCCGACGACCCCGGTTCCCTCGCCCCCCGTTTCGCCATCATCGAGCAGCGAACAGGCGAGCTGGTCGGAGTCGTGGGTCACTACGTGGCGCATCCGGTGCTCGAGTTCGTCGACGTCTGGTATCTCTTGGGGAATCCTGCGACCCGGGGTCGCGGATACGGCAAAGAAGCCGTTTCCCTCCTCGTCGGCCACCTGTTCCGGACGCGTTCGGTCGAGCGCGTGGGAGCCACGTGTGACGTCGACAACGTGGCCTCCTACCGCCTCGTCGAAGGCTTGGGATTCCGTCAGGAGGGCACGTTACGCTCCGCTCTCTTCCACCACGGTCGCTGGCACGACGTCCGGATCTACGGCATCACGCGCCCGGAATGGGCGGCTCGCCGTCCTCCAACGTGAAGGCGACCTGACTGCCCCCGTCGGATAGGGGAGCCAGGGGTTCGAAACGGACCGCCCCGATCTCCGCGGTCGATCGAAGGTGGGTCCCGCCGCACGGGCAGACGTCGATGGACGCGATCTCCACGACGCGCACCGGATCGATTTGGGGGGGCAGGGGGACCAGGCCCGAGCGCTCGGAGGCCGGGTTCCGGTCCCACTCGTTCCGCGGGACCATGCGTATCGACACCGACCGGGGCCGTTGCGTCGCGTCGCGCAGGCCCTCCGCCAGCGTCGATAGGATGGTCTCCGCCGCGGGACCTTCGAGGTCGATCGTGGCGCGTATCCCGGCGAGCATCGCCTTGCGGGTGCGCAAGCGGGTGAGCGCGAAGACCTGGGCACTGACGAAATGCTGGGCGGTGTGCAGGCGCATGTGCCGATGGCGTCGCGCCCAATCGATGGTCCCTTCGACCTCGATGCCGACCCCGAGTGGGTTCGAATGCCCCGACGATTTCACACGGTGGATCACGGACGTGCCCGATTTCGTGACGTCCACGACCCGGGTCTCGGTCCCTCCCGCCACGCGCAGGGTGCCCCGGTCGCACGGCTGGCCCCCCCCGGCGGGATAGAAGTACGTCCGGTCCAGGACCACGGCTCCGGGGGGGAGCGCCACGACGCGGGCCCGGAATGTCTGAACGTAGGCGGACGGCATGTCGGCCAGGTAGGCGAGCTCGGTCACAATGGGAGCGATATCGTCGGCGGTGAAACGGCTTCCGCCGGGCGGGTTCTCGGGCAACCTTTTTAGGGGGGGGCCGATGTGTCGCGCGCCGAGGCACTCGATGTTTAAGCTCCGCATCAAGATGGAGAACCTCCGCGAGGTCGTCGAGGTCGTCTCCACGCTCGTCAGCGAGGTCAAGTTCAGCATCTCCAAGGATGGGCTCGAGGCGAAGGCGGTCGACCCGTCCCATGTGGCGATGCTGGTCCTCAAGCTCGAGAAAGGAATCTTCGAGGAGTTCACCGGCGAACCGACGGAGATCGGAGTGGACGTCGAGAAGCTGAAAGAGGTGCTCCGCCTCTCCAAACCCGGGGACGTCATCGACCTGCAGTTCGACGGCAAGAACCGACTCGTGGCGAGCGTCGGCCGCCTGACCCGTCAGATGGCCGTCGTGGACCCGGCAGGAATCACGGACCCGAAGGTGCCGAACGTCAGTCCTCCGGCCAGCGTCACCGTCAAGACCGAGGAGATGCGGCAGGGGATCCGGGGAAGCGAAAGCTTCACGGACCACGTGACCCTCTCTCTGGAAGCCGACGCCTTCACGATGCACTCCGAGGGCGACACGGACCGCCTCGACCTGCGCCTTCCCAAGGAGAGCCTCTCCCGGCTCGAGGTGAAGGAGGCGGTGAAGAGCATGTATCCCCTCGACTTCTTCTCGGCGATGGTCAAGTCGATCGCGGCCGAGGAAGCGACGCTCCATGTCGGGAATGAGTACCCCCTCAAGATCGAGTTCACGATGGGCGCGGGCCGGGGCGAGGGCCGGTATCTGTTGGCCCCGCGGGTCGAAGAGGACTGAGGGAACGGGGGAGTTCCCTCCGGCCCCTGCGAGGCTGCTATGACCGCGCCGGGCGAATTCACCGTGGCCATCCTCTCGGCAGTGCGAACTCCGATCGGACGCTTTGGCGGTGCGCTCAAGTCGGTGAGCGCGACGCAGCTGGGCATTCACGCGGCACGAGCGGCTCTGGAGCGTTCGGGGCTTGCCCCGTCGGAGGTCGAGGAAGTGCTGTTCGGCCAGGCGATCCAGGCCGGCGCCGGTCAGAATCCGGCTCGCCAGGTACTGCGGGGAGCCGGGATCCCCGATTCGGTCGGGGCCGCTACCGTGAACATGGTCTGCGGCTCGGGCATGAAGGCGATCCACTGGGGCTATCAAGCGATCCGTCTCGGCGAGTTCGACCGGGTGCTCGTCGGTGCGATGGAAAGCATGTCGAACGCTCCGTACCTCCTGCCCGGTGCCCTCCGATGGGGAAGCCTGCCCGGTCCGCACACGCTGGACGATGCGATGCAGCGCGACGCGTTGATCGATGCGTACGACGAGCACGAGATCATGGGGTTGACGGGCGAACGCGTCGCGAAGAAGTTCGGCCTGACCCGATCCGAGGTCGACGCCTTCGGGCTCCGAAGTCACCTGCGCGCCTCTCGGGCGACGACCACCGGCATCCTCTCCGATGAGATCGTACCCGTGCCCGCCGAGATCGCGCTCGGCCGTCCGGGACTCGCGCACGACGAGGCCCCCCGGGCGGACACCACGCTCGAGAAGCTCGCCCGCCTGAAGCCGGTGTTCGCACCGGACGGCATCCTCACGGCCGGTAACTCCTCCAAGCTATCTGACGGGGCCGCGGCGCTCGTGCTCGCGAGCGCCCGGGAGGTCCGGCGCAGCGGGGCGAAACCCCTCGCGTGGGTCCACTCGACCGGCGAGAGCGGCGTCCACCCTCGGGATGTGATGGAGTCGCCGATCCCGACGGTCAAGAAGCACCTCGAGCGAACGGGGCTCTCCCCGGCCGATTTCGACCGCGTCGAGCACAACGAGGCCTACTCTTCGGCCTCGCTGGCCGTGCAGCGGACCTTCGGGTTCACCGAGGAGCAGTTCAACGTGAACGGGGGGGCCGTCGCCCTCGGTCACCCGATCGGAGCGAGTGGGGCTCGGATCGTTGTCACGCTGGTCCACGAGCTCGTTCGCTCCGACCGACATCTCGGGCTCGCCACCCTCTGCATGGGTGGGGGAAACGGCCTCAGCCTGATCGTGGAGCGGGACGGGCGCTAGCCGAGTGGGATCCCGAGGCGGTCCTCGATCGTCCGCAGCGCCGTCCGGGCCGCCGGACGCTCGCCCCGGGAGATCTGGCCGCTCGGGTCGGCGTCAAGTCGTAGGGCGAAGTCGCGGACCCGAACGATGGCCCGGTCGGTCCCGAGGTTGTCGAGAAGGTCCGCGCGGACCTCGGTCGCGAGGGTCCGGGCTTCGGCCGCGCCGACCCGTCCACCGGACCCGCCGGAAAGCCAGCGGCCGAACGTTGCTCGGACCTGGCAGTGCTCCTCGATCGCGCCCACGAACGCCCGACGGTCCCACTCCAGGCGCTGGGAATAGGGAGGACGGAGCAGATACCAGCGAAGTCCCCCGGGTCCGCCCTCGGTGAGCGCCTCGCGGAGTAGGACCAGGTTGCCGGTGGACTTCGACATCTTTGCACCGGATTGCAGCACGAAGGCGGTGTGAAGGAACACCCGGGAGAACGGCGTTCCGTCGAGGGCCAGGGCGATCTCGTTCTCCGCGTGATGATGGGGGTAGATCAGGTCGAGCCCACCCCCGTGCAGGTCGACCGGCACTCCGAGGTACTGGTCCGCCATCGCGTAGCACTCGAGATGCCAGCCGGGCATGCCCGGGCCCCAGGGCCCCTTCCATGACGGCAGCGGTGGGTCCTGTCGTTGCCAGACCATGAACTCCCCCGCCACCGATTCCTGGGCCGGGAAGGGATGGCCGGGCTCGTTGACCGCGTGCTCCGCGAGCTCGGCGCTGACGGGGAAGTTCTGTTCCCCGGGACGGTCCGGCGGATGGTAGTAGAAGGCGTCCCCGTTCCGCTCGATTCGTCCGGTCTTCTGTAGGCGTGCGGCGACGCGCACCATCCGTGCGATGAAGTCGCTGGCCCGAGGACGGAAGGTGGGACGCAGGATGCCCAGGACGTCCATGTCCCGAAAGAAGCCCGCTTCTTCGCGGCGGGCCAGCGCGCGCCACGTCAACCCCAGCGCGGCCGCCTTTCGGTCGATCTTCTCCTCAAAATCGGTGATGTTCATCACATGGCGTACGGGTACTCCGTCCCCTTCGAGACAGCGACGCACGACGTCGAAGTAGAGATAGGTCCGAGCGTGTCCGACGTGCGCGGGGGCGTAGACCGTCGGTCCGCAGACGTACATGCCGAACGGACGACCGGGGCGCCGCCGGAGCCCGGTCGTCCTACCCGTCAGCGTGTCCCGGATCTTCAGGGTCATGCTCGGGCCCCCGGCGTTCGGCCGCGCATAACCCTTTGGACGCTGGTTACCTCCACGCCGTGCACGAAGCGCTCCGGACGCGTGAGCACGGGACCGCCGAGCGACGGGTTCATTCCGCGGTGGCCAGGAATCGCTCGCAGAACCCGGTGGCCCGAGCCTGCGCACCGACCGGATTCTCGCGTCGCATCCGCCGGCGTCCCGGTTCCGCGCTCATCAAAAAGGGGGTCGGCGACTCGCCGGACTTCGGGACCTACCTCGCCACGGTATGGCCGTTGCGATCCAAGGGGGAAGTACGCCGTCTAGCTCTCCGAGCTGGCGGACGGTTCTCCGGCCCGGGGGCAGTCGAACCGGGTCCGCAATCGTGCGGCGAGTAGGGAGGAGCAAGACACCGTGGTGCGAGGGGAAGGCGAGTCAGGAGTATCGGTCTCGCCCTCATCCGGGTGGGGTCGTTAGGTTGATGACCCGGAGGCGCCGTGCCGAGATCGGTCGGGAATGGAAACTCTCTACCTGTTGGTCGAGACCGAGATCGGCAAGCTCGACGAGGTGTTGAAGCGACTTCGGGCCGTGCCGAGCGTGACCGAGGTCCAGGCGGTCACCGGGCCCTTCGACGTGATCGTGAAGGTCGAGGCACCCCACATCAACGCCGCGCTGGACACGGTCGTCCACCGGATCCGCCGGATCGCCGGGATCAAGTCGACCGAGACGCTGGTCACCGTGGCCACCGGCTGACCGGCCGCGCCGGGCCTCGCTGCGCGCTCAAATACCTACCGTGGTCTCCCCGGTCCGATGGTGGCCGTAGGCGAGACCGCACCGGATTTTGAGGCGCCGAATCAGGATGGAGCCCCATTCAAGCTCTCCTCGCTGCGGGGCGCTCCGGTGGTGCTCTACTTCTACCCCGAGGCCGACACACCGGGCTGCACCGTCGAGTCGAAGGGCTTCCGGGACCACTATGCCGAGTTCCGGGCGAAGAACGTCCATGTGGTCGGGGTCAGCACCGACGACTGCCCGAAGCAGAAGGCCTTCGCCCAGAAGTACGGGCTCCCGTTCCCGCTCGTGGCCGACCGGGCCAAGGCGGTGGCCGAGAAGTACGGCGTGCTGGGACCCCGCGGGCATGCCCGACGCGTCTCGTTCTTTCTGGACGGCAGCGGCCGGGTCCTCGAGATCGTGGACACCTCCTCGGCGGACACCCACGTGGCCCGGGCCCGTGCGCGGTTCCTCTCGAGCTAGCCGAACCGTCGCGGCGGACCGGCTGGTCCGACCCCCACGCCCTCCGGTGGTGCTTGACTGGTCGGGCCTCCCGGTCGTCGGCGGTGGCCCGTGAGCGACCAGACCCGTTCGCCGAGGAGCTGGAGCGACGCGGGCACGAGGTAGGTCCGGACGACCATCGCGTCGAGCACAACCGCGATAGCGACCGAGAACCCGATGGCCCGGATCAGGGTGAACGAGCCGACGAGGAGCGCGGCGAACGCACTGGCGAGAATGATCGCCGCAGCCGTAATGATCCCGCCGGTGCGCGCGACCGCTTCGACCGCCGCCTCCCCGGAGGGTCGGCCGCGGAGGCGCTCTTCGCGGACTCGGGTGAGCAGGAAGATATTGTAGTCGATCCCGAGGCCCAGGACGAGCATGATGAGCAACGTGCGGACGTAGAAGAAGAGCGGGAACCCCAGGAGCTGCTGGAAGATCAGATAGGTGAGGGCCCAGGCCCAGCTGATCGACAGGCCGATGGTGGCCACGGCCATCACGGCGATCACCCAGGACCGCAGGACGGCCAATAGGACCACGATGAGACCGATCGTGACGGCGAGGATCAGGAACTCCGTCGCAGTGGCGGTCTGCTGGGCCAGGTCGTCGATGGTGGGCGCGCCCCCACCGTAGACCACCGAGGTGATGTCGGCGCGGCCGGCCGTGTAGCTGCCGAACGACGATCTCACCGACTGCAAGGCCGAAACGGCCGCCCCGGAAAGGCCCGACGACGAGGGAACCAGGTCGATCAGGGTCGTGCGCCCATCCGTCCCGACGAACCCGGCGAAGACGCTCCGAAGATTCGCCCGGGAAACCGTCGACAGCTGCGAGAAGTTCTGCCACACGGCGAGCGGGGCTCCGGACGGTCCGATCAAGGATTGCACCGTCGCGATGCCCGCCGTGTGATTCGCTAGACGGGTGAGCGCGGCGAGGTCGGCCAGTTCCGAGGCATTGCTCGTGTTCGCCACGAGCAGCGGAGCGCGGAAGGTGACGAGCGAGTAGGACGGCACCGCGAACCCCGGCCCGTAGTGGCTCCCGAGCGCGGCGAGGCCCTCGGTCGCCGGCTGGCCGGCCGGTAGCTGACCGTAGAAATCGTAGGAGAGAGGAGCCGTCAACGCCACCGCCACCAGCGGGATGCTGACGAGGAGCACGATCCCGACGACCGTGTACGGCCGTCGTTGGGTCGCCCGACCCGCCCGGAAGAAGTACGTGGACTCGGTGCGCATTCGCTGGCGCGTCCGCACCGCGTCGCGGCTGAACCGCTCGCCCGTCATCGGCCAGAAGATGCGCGGCCCGAGGAGCTTGAGGAACGCGGGGATCACGCTCAGCGAGAGGAGGACGGTGATCAAGATCGCGAGCGACAGGACCCGGCCCCACTGCTCGAGCAGCGCGACCCCGCTGAAGGCGAGGGCGAGCGTGGCGATGATCGCCGTCGAGCCGCTGGTCGCCACGGACATGCCGGCCCACGATACCGAGCCGACGATCGCGTCCTCCGAGCTCTTGCCATGGAGCAGCTCCTCTCGGTATCGGGCGGTCAGGAAGATCGAATAGTCGGTACCTACCCCGAGCACGAACACCTCCTCGAGCGTGATCGACGTGGTGTCGACCGGGCCCAGCAGCGTTCCGACGAGCACGGTGGCGCCGAGCCCGAGGACCAACGCGATGCCGAGCGCCGCGAACGTGACCAGCGGCGTGATCGGCGACCGGAAGTAGATCATCGCGATCGCCAGCAGGAGCCCGACCGTCAGGGGCAGCACCAGGGCGATGGAGGAGTTCACCGAGGTGTTGGTCAATAGGTCGAGGGGGGCGCCGCCGGTCTGCACGTACTGGATCGACGAGGTATCATCGTGGGCCCGCACGACCGGCAGGACCAGGCGGTCGATCTTCGGTAGGTCGGCGAAGACCGGTTGTCCACCGCTGGAGTTCGTGAAGCTATCGCCCACCTGGAACGCGACGTTGATGATCGAGGCCGTGCCGGCGGGATTGACGTACTGGGAGTAGATCGAGTACGGCACTGGCAGCGGCTCGGTCGCGAGCGTGGATCGAGCGACGGTGGCGTTGGCCCACGCCGATGCCGCGGTCGGAACAACGAGCCCTCCCGGGAACTCGTTCCAGATGGTGACCAGGAAGGGAGCTGGGATGCCGGAGGAGTTTCCCACGAAATCGGCGGCGAGCAGTTGCACGCTGGACCACTGGGTCGAATTCTCGGCTCCGAGCCCCGCCAGCACCGCCGTCGCGGCGGCTCGATCCGCCGGCGGGAAGACGGTCGGGATCAGCGGGGACTCTCCGGCTCGGCCCGCACGGTCGGCGCAGGGGCCGACCTGCGATGGGTCGGCCGCGCACATCCCCGAACCGTTGAAGATGCCGTAGAACCCCTGGAGGACGAGCGACGCGCTCGCGTTCGAGAGGGAGGCGTTCGTGGCCCGGTAGGCCGGGTAGTTCGCGGCCAACGGTGACGTTCCGTTGAGCACCAGCTGCTGCCAGGTCTGGAGGAAGAGCGCCGGAGGTCCCCACAGGACCTGAGCCGACGCATTGATCCCCGTCAGCAGGGCCGCGGTGCCGCCGAGCGCAGCGCGGAGCGCACCTCCCGTGAGCAGCGCCTGCCCGGCGAGGTAGGCGCTGTACTGGGTGTAGACGGTTGCGACCGAACCGACCTCGCTGAGGGATCGGTCGTTCTCCAGGGCCGCGGTAACGTTCAACACCACGCCCTGAGCGTTCGTGTCGGTCATGTTCGGCCCGTACAGCAACAGGATCGACGCGGACCCGCCGGTCTCGTTCGGGAACAGGCGGGCGAACTCCGCGCTCGCCTGGGCGCTCGCCGAATTCGAAGGGACCGAACTGGTCGAGTTCGTCGTGACCGATCCCAGCAGCGGCAGGAACGGGATCGCGACCACGAGCAACGCCACCCAGAAGAGTATCGGATACCACGGATGACGGACGAGCCAGGCGCCGAGCCGACCGAAGAGCCGGGCGCCCCCCAATCCACGACCGCCGCGGACCCGGGGGCTCATCGACCGGTCGAACGAGAACGAGAGATAACCCTAGCGTCCCGCGGACGACGCGGACAGCGCGCCGGCGGTGGGAACGCGCTTCCACCGGGGGGGAAACCCCGCGGGGTCGACGAAGACGCGGGTCTCTCCGACGACCCACCCGTGCGCGACCTCGGCGAAAGCCTTGGAGTCGTGCTGGGCGACGCCGGTGGCGATCAGCTCGCCCCCCCGGGTCACAAGGACGACGTGCGCGCCGCGCGCGAACGCGCGGGGCACCGACAGGATCCCGCCGCGGGCGAGCCCGGCCCCGTGGGCCACGGCGCTCGCGGCGGCGTCCTTGACGACCAAGGTCGGGAACTCCCGCCAGACCTCCTCGATGGGGTGAAGTAGTGCGAGCATCGCCGTCGCGTCGCCCGCCTGGCGCGCGACGCGGGCGTCCGCCAAGGTGGTCAGCGGCACCGACCCGGCTTCCCCAAACGGGCCGGTCTGCGTGCGTCGGAGCTCGTCCATGTGCGCGCCGACCCCGAGCGCCTCTCCCAGGTCGACCGCGAGGGTCCGGATGTAGGTGCCGGAGTCCGTGACCGCATCGAGCAGGAGTCGGGGTCCGTCGTGCTCGAGAAGGACGAGCCGGTGCACCGTCCGGATGCGTCGCTCTCGTTTCACCGCCGAGCGTACCGGCGGGGTCTGGTAGATCGGTCCGGTGAACTCGGCGATCACCCGGGCGAGCTCGCGGTCGGGCACCTCGCCGTGCAGCACGACCGAAGCGACGTAGCGCTTCGGGAACTCGAGCACGAGGGGCAAGAGCTTGAGGGCCGGCCCGAGCCCGATCCACAACAGACCGGAAACGTTGGGGTCGAGGGTGCCGGCGTGGCCGGCGACCTTTACGTCCAATAGGTCGCGCGCCCACGCCGTCACCTGGTGCGACGACGGGCCCCGCGGCTTGTCCAGGAGGACGAACGCGCCGGCCCGGATCCGCTCGGTGACCGGGTCGCCCGGTTCGCCGGTCATCCGTCGCCCCTCGCCTCGCGCGCGCGCACGAAGACGACGATCGCTTCCGCGACGTCGTGCGGCGGGGGCACGGTCGCGTCGACCGACAGGTCCGGGACCTCCCGGTCGATGTCAATGCCGTAGAAACGCAGGTACCGGTCGCGCTCGCTCGCCTCCCGGGCCCGCAGGCGGTCCCGGGCCTCCGTCTCGGATTGACCGTCGCGGCCGGCGACCCGCCGGACCCGTTCGTCCTCAGAGGCGGTGACGACGACATAGTGTACTGGGATCCCGTTCCGGCGGCACAGAGCGCCCTGGACCCGACCCTCCAAAAGGCGGCCGGGCGTCGCGAGGGTTTGCATGAGCCGGTCGAGTTCCCGGTCGACCTCGGGGTGCGACTCGGCGTACCGGCCGAACGCCTCGACGTCCATGCCCCGGGTCCGTCCTTCGGCGCGGAACAGCTCGCCCGCGGAACGGAATTCCAGGCCCAGCCGCTGCGCGGCGAGGCGGCCCGCGGTCGATTTGCCGCTTCCGGGGGGTCCGCCGATCGTAACGGCGCGGCGGGTCACACCGGGCCCCCGACCGCTTTCGAGGCCGGGGGGGCGGCGCCGGTCCCACGCTCCGCCGCGTACCTCCGCAGCCAGAAGTGCTTGAGGATCCGGCGGAAGATCAGCGAGAACGGGACGGTGTACAGGCTGAAGATGACGAACCACCACGGGATCGGTCCCCCCGCCCAGATCGCGTGCGCGAGGTTGATCGACGTGCCGCCGAGGCTCACGGTCTCCTGGAAGTTGGAGGCGGAATTGATCACGAGCCCGACCCAGGTGTAGATGAGGATGAGAAGGAAGTAGGTGATCGCCATGCCCTTGAACTGGGCGATCGACACCTCGCTCGAGAGGCGCGTCAGGCGCTCCTGGTGGGGCTTGAGCGCGGCGATGCGGTCCTTCTTGCCGGACCGGATCGCTTCCATCTGGACCTTGCGGAACGCCGCGCTCCACTTCTGGACCTTCGCGGACTTGACCCAGTCGGTCGTGAAATTGTAGGCCAGCGCCGTCGCGAACATTTCGAGGGCTCCGGCCAAGGCCATCGTGACGAGCAGGTAGTTGGACGAGAAGCCGATGAGCAGGTAGAGCGGCCCGGACCCGGAGGAGCACGGCGAGATGGGCGGGGCGACCGAGAAGGTGCCGAGCGCGCACGCGATCCCGTTGCGGGCCGTCGTGTCGATCAGCATCCAGAGACCGAGCAGGCCGAGGAAGACGTAGACGAACGTCGTGAACTTGAACGTCGGAGCAGGTCGGCGGACCGGAGCGGCGGGCTCGGCCGTCGTCGCGTCCTCGGTCTCGGCCTCCGTCTCCTCCTCCACGTCGGACTCCTCCGGCTCGTCGGAGTCCTCGGCCGGTGCGGACCGCAGCGGGGTGTCCGGGTCGGGCATCAGCTCTCGCCTCCGAGGAAGCGGCGGAGCAACGGGTTCATCTCCATGAGCTGCTCGCGGCCCATCGCCTCGTACAGGTTGATGATGATCCCCACCATCAATAGCACCCCCGTGCCGCTCGCGTTCCCGAGCGTCCCGATAAGGTCCGCGCCCGCGGCGAGGGCGCCGACCGCCGCCCCCGAGATGACGGTGATCACCGGGATGTACCGTTGCAGGACCCGGCGCAGCACGCGCGGTTCTCTACGGAACCCGGGGATCTGCATGCCCGACGCCTCGATCTGCCGCGCCACGGCCTCCGGGCCCATGTTGGTCGTCTGGATCCAGAACTTCGCGAACAGGATCGAGCCGCCGACCATCGCGCCGAAGTAGACGGCGACGTGGATGAGCCCCTGGTACACGCTGTGCCCGACCAGGAACCCGCCGTACTGCTGGTAGTTCAGGATGGGGAGCAGCCAGGCCTCGAGGCCGTTGACGGTAGATAGGTAGTACGCGCCGCCGCTAATCGGGGTGGTCTGGCTCACCCCCATCTTGGTGGCTTGGAGCGCGGTAGGATACGCCCCTACCCACCACTGATGGCCCAGCACGGGGAAGTGGATGAGCGTCGGGTTCGTCCACAGTAGGATCGACACCATCGAGACGTTCGCGAGCAGCGCGCTCATCAGGATGACCGGGATGTTCGACGCGTAGATCAGACGCAACGGGTAGCGGCCACGGGCGCCCCGGGCCTCCGCGTGCGAGAGCGGCAGCTCGATTCGGGTCGATTCGGTCCAGGCGACGAGGAAGAAGATCGCGGCGGTGCCCACGAGCGCGACGATCGGGTTGGGCTGCCGTAACAGCACCTGTTCCCAGCCGCCTCCCGCCATCTGCGAGGCGGTGTAGTGGGTCAGGAACCACAGGGTCTTCGGCAGCGCCCCGCTCGGCGGATTGGTGGCCGAGATCGCGACGGCCGGATTCTGCGGAACCCAATTGAGCGTTCCCTGGATGATCTGTTGCGAGACGCCCGCGGCGATGAACAGCGAGATCCCGCTGCCGATCCCCCACTTCGAAACGACCTCGTCCATCAGGAAGACCAGGTAGCTGCCGAAGACGAGCTGGGCGATGATCACCGTGTTCGCGAGCAGGAGTCCGTTGCCCGGCGAGACCCCGCCGAGCGAGCTCACGAGCGAGGCGGACGGGGTCAGGTACCCGTAGACCTGCGGGATCGCCTCGACGAAGATCATCGCGATGACGACGACCTTCTGCGAGCCCTGGTAGACCCCCTTGTCCTCGTCGTCGGTCAGGTCGAGATTGATGATCTTCGCGCCGGTGAACAGCTGCATGATGATCGACCCGGTGACGATCGGGCCGATCCCGAGGTGCATCAGCGTGCCCTGGGCCCCCGCGAGGATCGCGCGGTAGCTGGCGAACAGGTCGATGACGGTCGTCTGGTCGACGCCGAAGAGGTAGATGTTCGTCAGCAGGAAGTACATCAGGAGGATCCCGATGGTCCAGAACATCTTCGTCCGGAAGTGGACGTGGCCCTTCGGCTGGGCGACCGCGGGCATGCGCGTCGTGATCGGTTTCAGTCCGTAGAGCCGCGAGCGCGTGCCGGTGTACGATAGACCGAGGAACAATAGCGAGAGGACGATGAACACCACGACGGCGATCACGATGAACGCGATGAGCGTCGGATTGTCCCAGAACCAGACCACGGCGAGAACGATGGCGCCGAGGACGGCGAGCGGGATCGCCCACCGGGGGTTCCGCGGGATCTCCTCGTCCGCCATGAACTGGTCGCGGAGCCGGTGGCCGATTTATATAGTCTACGGACCCGAAGACGACGGCGCGGGACCGGCCGGGGCGACCACGGTGACCTTTTCGCGCGCGTGCTTGGTGGCGTGCGCGACGACCACCTTCCACGTCCGGGTCGGCTCGCCACCGCCCAGGAGCCGGTCGACACCGGCCTTCCCGAGGTCGGCGACGAAGGTCGCCCCGTCCCGCGCGAGCGCCCCGGCCGATTCGAGGGTCGGTATGAACCCCTCCAGGTCGCCGACGTTCAACGAGGTCGGGCGGGCCACCACTTTGGGGGGACGCTTGAACCCGTGCCGACCGAAGTGGTCGGGCGCGTAGATCAGCATCGACTTGAACTTGTACTTGTGCAGGCCGGCATTGCCGCGGCCCCCCTGCTTGCCCGCGCCCCGGCCGGCCTTGATGCCGCGGCCGTGGGTGCGCAGTCCCCGGAACTTCTTGGTACGACTCGGCATGTTCCGGCTCCCTAGATCATCCGTCGGACCAGGTCGTTGATCGCCCGGCCGCGGTAGCCGAGGGCGCCCCCGAGCGAGTACGGCTTCTTGGTCGAGCGCCAACCGCCCTTCGGAGCTCGCAGCCGGAACTGCGGCTTGAGGCCCGGCACCTTGGTCAGGCCCCGCTGGGCGATCGTGCGGGCGACCTCGGTGATGTCCTTCGCCTTCAGGACGCCGGAGACCGTCTCGGCCGTGACGCGAGTACCCTCGACCGTCTCGCCGCGCTCGCGCAGCAGCAGGTCCACGGTCTCGGGCTCGGCCTCCCCCCAGGTGATGTACCCTTGCACGGCGTGCAGCATACCTCGGAACGAGGGCGCCTCGGGTAGGATCGTCGCGTGGTTCGGACGCGTCAAGTGCAGGAACTGCAGCGTCTCCACCACGTCGTGCTTCGCATGGATCGATCCCCGGACCCGCACCACCATCCACGCCATCGAACTACCTTCCTCCCGCTGGGGCCGGTCGGCGGGCGCCGCCCGGTCCGGAGCTGCCGGGGCCCCCACGTCCACCGGGAGGGCCTCCGCGGCCCGGCGGTCGTCCGCCGGGACCGCGTCCGCGGCCCCGGCCGCCCCGACCCCCGCCCCGCATGGGACGGGCGCCTTCCTCTTTCGGCGGGAGGATCGAAACGCCGACCGGACCCCGGACGATCTTCAGTCGTTGGGCGTCCTCGGCCGGAACCTTCAGGCCCGCGAGCGCGACCAGGGCCTCAAAGACGGCCTGCGCGTAGTTGACGGTCGTCTTGGTGTGCCCTTCGGTGAATCCCCAGGCGTCGGTGATCCCGGCGAATCGCAGGATCGGCTTGGCTACATCGCCGACCGCGAGGCCGACCCCCTGCGGAGCGGGCCGGACCGAAACGACCACGGAACCGGCGCGTCCCAGGGCCTGGAAGGGGACGGTGTGCGCTCGACCGCAGCCGCATTCCCAGCTGCCGCACCCGCGGAGCACTTCGACGACCTCGAGCTTCGCCCGGTCGATGGCCCGCCGGATCGTGGGACCGACCTCGCGACCCTTGGCTCGGCCGAGACCGACGAACCCGTCCCCGTTGCCGACCACCACGGTAACGGCGAACTTGAAGCGGCGACCCGAATCGGTCATTCGCTGCACCATGTTCACGTCCAGCACCTCGTCATGGAGGTTCGGGAGGAGCTTGTCGACGATCTGGGGCTCCCGCAGCGGCAGGCCGCTCTCGAGCGCGGCGCTCATCGTCGTCAGTTCGTCCGCGGCGACCCGGCGCCCGAGCTCGGTCTTGGGAACCCACGGCGGTGGGGCCGGAGCCGAGGGCCCGGTGCGCCCGTAGGACGAAGGACCTTGTGCCGCCCCGCTCATGAACCACCTGGGGCCGAGGCCACGAGACTGGGCAATTTCAGCTTGTAGGCCTCGAGCGGCTCGGGCAGTGGCTTCGGTAGGTGGGCCCCGTTGAGCCGGTCCGTCGCCGGGAACCCTCCCTCCCCGTGGGGGATCTCGATCCCCGCGTCGAGCAAACCCTTGAGCGCGGCCGAGAGTCGCCCACCCACCGTCGGGTGACGGAGACCGGTGTCGAGCACCGCGGCCGTGACCCCCGAGGACTTGGCCCGGAGGCCGGCCAGGTAGGCGGTCAGATAGGCCGCCGGCGTGGAGGCGTAGCTCGAGGCCGGGAACGCCGTGCCCGCGAGCTCGCTCGATTCCGCCGCAGCGAGCACCCGGTCGCCGACCGGGTCGAACGTGATGATCGAGACCCGGATGCGATGGTCCGAGAAACGTACGACGGCGCGGGGCCGGTCCGACTTGAGCAGGCGCAGCCGGACGCGATAGTCCGTTTTTCCTTCGCGCCGTCGGCGGAAGTGAACCCGGAAGCGCGGACCCGTGCTCATGGCGACCCCGCGGGCATGTGTCCGGCGAGACGAAGGTTGACCAAGAGGTGCGCTCGGCTCCGGAACATCCCGCCCTTCGCCCTTCGGTAGAACTCCCGGTAGATGGCCGGAGCGATCTTCTTCGTTTCGCGCAGTTCCCGTAGGAGGGCCCGCTGGGCCCGGATGCGTCGCATCCAGCGGTCCTTCTTCGGCAACCGTGACTGCGGAGTGCCCCGGCGGGAGCCGGGTCCGGAGTGGCGTCCTTTCTTGACCTCGGCCGCGTGGCGTCGGGCTCTCGCCCGGGACGTGCCGACGAGCGCGTTGCGCCGTATGACGCCGGCCTTGATCGCGGAGCGAACGTCGGCCCGCGTGACGGCGTCGGCGAGTTCCTCCTGGCTCGATGGGTCGATCCAAACGCGGCCCTCGCCGCACTTGAGCAACGCCGCGGCGAGGCGGCGTTGATTGGATAGGTCCGGCATCGTTCCTAGGCCTCCGACTCGGACTTCACGATGGGGTTCAGCACGCGGATGCCCAGCTTGCGGGCCTCTTCCTCCAGGACGAGGCGTCGGCGGGTGCCCACGGTCCGGGCGATGATCGCGGCCTCCGTGCGCGCGTCGATCGTCCCCAAGTCCCGGGTCGTCCGGACGAGGATCGGCCGGAACCCGCTCGGGACGAGGCCGCGCACCCGCGCGGGGGACCGGTAGCCGATGCTCACGAGCTCGGCTCGATACCCGTAATGTCGGCGTTGCTTGGACTGAAGGCCGCGGGGCCGGCGCCATGCGCCGTCCCGGCCGATGCGATAGTAGCGGTTCGCCGCCTGGCGGCCGAAGATCGGACGCCGGGTGTCGATGATTCGTCGCAGGGAGAGCAGCGAGCGGGTGCGATCGGGCAACGTGGCACGACGCGGAACCTTCGGTCCCTCGGCCTTCGGCGCGGCCTTGGGAGCTTCGGTCTTCGGTGCTTCGGACCCTGCCTTGGGCACCGACTTCGGCCGAGCGCGGGGAGCTCGCTTCTTCGCCGCCGGAGCGACCGGGGTCTCGGACGTCACGACCGGTGCTTCCTTCGCGTCGTCGGGCATCAGCTGGCCTCCTTCAGATGCGCACGTTCGATGAGGTAGATGCCGTCCTGGAAAACTCTAGGGTCGTAATCGCGGATCCGGGTCGCCCGTTCGATGTTCGCCGCGCTCTGGCCGACCTGCTCGACGTCGTGGCCGGAGAGGCGCACGATGTCACCGTCGACCTCGGCCTTCGTGCCGGGGGTCAGCCGAGTGGACCGCGGATGCTTCTCGCCGAGGAAGTTCTCGATGATGAGCTCCTCGCCCTTGACCTGGACCTTCATCGGGAAGTGCGCGGCCACGACCTTCAGGCGCGCCTCGACGCCGAGGGTCAGGCCTCCGCCGATGTTGCGGAGGTGGGCGGCCCAGGTACGCAGGAGCGCTTGCGAGCGCTTGCGGTGCGCCGGAAGTCGCAGGGTCAGCGTCGCTGTCGAACCGGCAACGGTCAGCTCCAACGCGTCCGAGGGGAACGGTCGGTCGAGCCCGCCCAGCGGGCCCTTGGCGTGCAGACGCCGACCGTGGAGGGAAAGCGACACCCCGTTCGGGAGGTCGATGACCTCGCGGCGGAGCTCCTCGTCAGTAGACATAGGCCAACAGCCGACCTCCGATCTTCAGTTCCCGCGCCTGGGTGTGCGATAGGACCCCGCGGTTGGTCGAGAGCACGAGGATGCCAAAATCCTGGGCCGGCAGGAACCGGGACTCGTAGCGTTCGAGGGAGTCGTGGGCCACGGAGATCCGCGGCTTGATCACGCCGCAAGAGTTGATCCGCCGCGACAGGCGCACGTCGTACTTGCCGCCGCGTCCGGTCGGGACGAACGTGAACTCCTCGATGTACCGATGCTCGCGGAAGATCCGAAGCACCTCGGCGATAAGCTTCGAGGTCGGGGCGAGCTCCACGTGCGGTTTGCCGTCGCGGTCGGCGTGGCGAAGAGTGACGAGCGCGTCGTTCAGTAGGTCCTGCTGCATCGTCTCTCCCTCACTGGTACTTGCGGAACCCGAGGTCCATCGCCACCTCGCGGAAGCATTGGCGGCAGAGGTGCAGACCGTACCGACGGACGATGCCGCGCTTGCGGTCGCACCGCAGGCAGCCGTCCTTGCGTCCGAACTTGCGCTTCGGTTTCATCGGTCCGCTCACTCCAGCAGGGTGACGCCCAGGGTTTGGGTGAGAAAGGAACGGGTCTCCTCCCGGGTCGACCGCAGCCCTTTCGGCAGCGGTCGCGATTGCACGCGACGCTGGCGGATCCGGTACCCTGCCCGACCCATCTCGACCGCGACGTCCATGCCGTGGATGCCGATCTGGGGGTCGTACTTCATGCCGGAGAAATCCGTGTAGTCCGCGATCCCGAACGAGAAGTTCCCGTTCCGGTCGATCGAATCGACGTCGAGCTGCTTGTCGCGCGCCTCGAAGGCCCGCGTGAGGAAATCGGTGGCCACCGTCCCGCGCAGGGTGACCTTGGCGCCGATCTCCTGACCCTTACGGATGCCGAAGTCGCGGTTCGTGGAATGAGAGCGGGTCGCCACCGGCTTCTGGTGCGTGACCATCTCGATGACCCGCGCCGCCTTCGTGCGGGCCTCCCCGGACTCGCCCACGCCGGCGTTCACCACGACCTTGATCACCCGCACGGCGCGGTGGACGTTGGTCGGCGCGGGGACGGTCGGGGCCGCGGGGACAGCGGCGGGAGGGGCGCTCATCGGTCCACTCCTTCGGCGACCGTGATTTCCGGAGCGTTCTGGCCCACGACGTACACGTACTCCTTGATCGTGGAGAAGCCTTCTTTGAAATGGACCAAGTTCGGCTGGGAGGAGTTGCGGACCTCGACACGCTCTACGCGGGCGAGCTCACCGACGTGAGTACCTCCCGCCACGTACGCGAGCGCCCCGGGGGCGAGCGGCAGGTGGTCGACGACCTTTTGCCCGGGGACCTCGATCTTCACCGAGTCGCCAACGCGATACGGGGTGGAGGCGGCCACCAGCAGGTTCCGGCCATCGTGTAGCGTGACCTCGACCCGTCCGTTCTTGACGGTGTGCTTGAACCGCACCCGACCGATCTTCGTGGTCGCCTCGGCCGCGGGGATGGCGACCAGCACGAGCTTGCCGCGGTGATTCTTCATCACTCGGTAGTGAGCGTCGAGCGGAGCGGCGAACGAGAGGGTGTCCATCAGGCCCAACCCACGGTCCAGGTCCTTGGCGACCTGGCCATCGACCCGAACGGCACCGGACCGGATGAGGATCTGCGCCTCGCGGGCGCTCGTCACGATCCGACGCACGTCCCGCAATACGAGGAGCAGGGGGATCGACTGGTCCTGGGCGTGCGGGCCGGGTCCCGGGCGCTTGATCCACTTCGTCCCCTTGCGGGGCACGGTCCAAGACCGAGGAGCGGCGCCTCGCTTCAACCGGAACGTCATGCTTCCTCCTCCGTCGCCGCCGTTTTCCCCTTGCGGACGCGGGACTTCGTGGGAGTTTCGGTCGTGGGGACCTCGGCGGCGGCCACTTCGGCCGTCGCTTCGACCGGCGGAGCGTCGGGTGGGGTTTCCGCGTCCTCGACGGGAACTCCGCGTTCCTCGGGAGAGACGTCCTCGTCCCGAATGCGCAGCGAGCGGCGACGCCACGGGTCGGAGAGGTTGAGCCGGGTGATCACGAGGTGGCCGGGGCGCAGCGGCAGCGGCTTGAGCTTCTCGTCGGCGGTCTTGAGCGTCACGTTGTCGAGCGTGACCGAGTAGTCCCGCCGGTCGATCCGAGCGACCCGCTCTTCGCGGCCCTTGAAGCTCCCGCCCAGGACCCGGACCGTGTCGCCCTTGCGCACCGGCACCGAGCGCCGGTGGAAGCGCCCACGGAGCTCTCTGGAGAGCAGCACCGCCATCCGACGGCGACGCTCGAAGGAGTCGGCGGTGTAGAGGGCCTTGCGTTGGCGGCGCGGTGAATGGGGGGAAAGATGCATCGACCTTCCTCCTAGATGATGATCGATGAGGCGGCCGCGATGCGAGGCCAGCGTTCGGCCGCCTCCTTCGCCACCGGCCCCTTGATCTGGGAGCCCTTGATCTCGCCGATCTCGGACGTGATCACGGCGGCGTTGTCCTCGAACTGCAGGCGCGTGCCGTCCGCCCGGCGGATCGGGGCGCGGGAGCGGACAATCACGGCGTGCAGGACCTGTCGCCGCATCTCGGGAGTGCCCTTCTTGACGGAGACGATAATCAAGTCGGCGATCCCGGCCCGCGGATATCGTCGGTGCGTGCCGTGCCAGTTGCGCACGGCGATGATCTCGACGATCTTTGCCCCGGTGTTGTCGACGCAGTCGAGCCGGGCGCCCTTCGGAAGTCCCCGGCCGCGTCGGCCGGCGAGTCCCTTCATGCGCTCTCCTCCGGGGTCGGTACCGCTACCGGGACCACGGGTTCCTCGCCGACCACTCGGTGGGCGGCTTCGCCAAGGTCCTCGACGATGCAAAAGCAGACCAGCTTGGAGAGCGGACGGGTTTCGGCGATCCGAACCCGGTGGCCGATCGGCACGTTCAGGCACGGAGGTGCGTGGGCGAGGTAGCGCCGCCGCCGTTTCTCGTAGCGCTCGTACTTGGGGACGAAATGCATCAGGGTCCGTTCGACGACGGCGGTCCGCTGCATTCCCACCGTAACGACCGTCCCTTCGAGCACCTGCCCGCGCAGCGGCAGCCGGCCGTGGAACGGACAGTGGCGGTCGTCGCAACTGGTCTTCGGAGCCCGCACGTCCAGACCGATGTCCCGCGCCCGGCGCGTCGGTGGTGAACGGGGTGGTGTCATCGGAACCTCCGAGGACCACGGGCGAGCAACCGCTTCGTGCGGTCCTCGGGACGCACGCGAAGGACGTCGCCTCTTAACGGTAACTCTCCGACCGTGAGGACGATGCGGCCCTCGACGCCGGCCTTCGGCACACACACCGTGCGCGTCCGCCTCGGGACCCGTACGGTGAAGGTGGAGAGCGACTCGTCGATGAGGGTACCGTGGACGGGGTGGCGGAGGGCGGCCGAGGCCGGGAATGAGACCGGTGCGCCCAGAATCTCTCCGGCGAGCGCCTCGGCCTCGACGCGCGAAAGCGGAGTGACGGCACCGGTTCCCTTCGACATCGGCTCACCTCGACGCCCCCTACGGACGGCGGCCCTCCTGGGCGGCGAGGGAACGTTCGCTGAGCACGGTGAGGGCGCGGGCAACGTTGGTGCGCAGCGCCCGCATGCGTCCCGGGCTGGGCGGAGCGCCTCCCATGGCAGCGACCCCGCGCTCGCGGAGGAGGTCGTTCTCCGCGTCGGCGATCCGGCGGTTCAGTTCGTCGTCGGGAAGGGCCCGCAGGTCCTTCATTCGCAGCAGCGTCACGGCAGCTCCACGGCATCGACCGGCGGCTCGATGGTCGGGACCACGCTCTCCTCGACCGGTGGGAGTTCGACGGGAATCGGCTTGGGCCGCTCCTCCACGCCCTTGACCACGATCTCGTCCGGCAGCTTGGCCTGCGGGCGCATGATCCAGACGTTGACGCCGATGACACCGGGTTTCAACCGTGCCTGGTAGAATCCCTTGTCGATCCACAGGTGAACGGCCTCTCCGCAGTACTTGATCGTGCCCGCTTTGAACCGCTCCGTCCGGTGCCGTTCGCCGGTGAGCTTTCCGGAGAGGATGACCTGACAGCCTCGGGCGCCCGCCTCCATGATACGGCGGACGGTGGAGTGACCGGCCCGGCGGAAGTGCCAGCCCCGCTCGAGAGTGGATGCGAGCTTTTCGCTCATCAATTGAGCATTGAGGCTTGGTTGGCGTTCCTCCTGTACCTCGATCTGGGGATTGTCGAGTTGGAACCGTTGGTGGATGTCCTCGGTCAACCGCTTGATCAGTTCCCCGCGATGACCGATCAGGATGCCGGGACGTTCGCAGATCAACGTGACGCGCGTGCCCATCGGGGTGCGGGTGATCTCCAATCCCCCGAAGCCGGCCCGGGCGCTCTCCTGGACCAGGTAGTCCTTGAGGAGGACCCGCCGCATCTGCTCCTGGATCACCTTTCGTTCCGCGCTCATGTCGCCTCCTTGCGCTCCGCCAACACGATCTCGATGTTGGTCGTCTGCTCATTCCACGGCGTGGCCCGACCGTGGGCGCGGGGCATGGATGCCTTTCGGATGCGCCCGCGAGCGCTCGCGGCGACCTTCACGAAGAGCCGGTCCGCGTCCAGGCCCTCGTACTCGGCGTTCTCCTCCGCGTTCTCGAGGACCTGGAGGATGTTCTTCGCGACCTTCGTCGCGTAGCGTCCGGGGCCCGTGCCGGTGTGGTGGGCGGTCTCCTGGTTGTAGCGACGGAACGGGATCGCCTTGCGGAGCGCGATGGCGTCCTCGAGGATCGTGCGCGCCCGTTCCACCGAGCGTCCGCGGATCGCATTCATGATCTCGTAGGTCTTCTTCGGGGAGATCGGGACCTCGACCCCGCGGGCCCGCGCCACGTTGACGCCGGATTCGTCCCGGTAGGTGTAGCCCCGCATCGACCTACCTCCTCACTTCAGGGGCATGAATTTGGACGAGCGCGTGGCCCCGACGCCCGGTCCGGAGTGCTTTTCGAATCGACGGGTGAGTGCAAACTCGCCGTAGTAGTGGCCGATCATCTCGGGTCGCACCTCAATCTCCTTGAACTCCTTGCCCGTGTGAATGGCGACCCGACGTCCGACGTGCGCGGGCAGGACGATCGCATCCCGGCAGTGGGTCCGCACGACCTTCCCCACGGGCGTGGCCGAGAGCCTTAGGAGGAAGTCCGCCGTCTCGTTGTTGAACCCGCGGCGAATCGACCGACGCGCTCGCGCGCCCAGAACGCCCGCGAGCTCCTCCAGGCTCATCGCCTGGAGTTCGGGAAGCGAGCGGCCACGGAACGAGAACTCCCGCTTGCGACGTGCCTCGACCTTCTTGGACCGGCGTGCGCGGGCCATCGTTACTTACCTCCCCGACGCAGTTTTCGCTTCAGCCGTGCGGCTCGTGAACGGGACCGGGAGAACCGTCCCACTTTCGCCCCCGGCCAGGTTCCGCTCGAGACCGTGCTCGGGCGGCCGACGTGCTGGTGCGCGCCCCCGCCGAATGGATGGTTCACCGGGTTCATCGCGACGCCCCGTACTTTGAACGGGGCCCGGGCCAACGAGCGGGTCGACCAGACTTTCTTGCCGGCCTTGATGATCGGTCGCTCCTTGCGGCCCCCACCGCCGACGGTCCCGACCTGGGCACGGCACGCGGCGAGGAGCTCTTTGAAGATCCCCGAGGGGAGCTGGACGGTCACCTCGGTCCCCGCATGCGCCACCACGAGCGCGCTGGTCCCCGCCGCTCGAACGAGCCGTCCGCCATCGAACGGTTTCACCTCGAGGTTCGACACCAGCGTGCCGTCCGGAATGTCCCGCAGGGGAAGGATCGACCCTCGGTCGACCTTCCCCGATTGGAAGAAGACCGCGTCACCGGTGCCCAGACCGGCCGAGGCGAGCATGCGGAACGTCGCGCCGTTCGGGCCGGCGACTTCGGCGACGGGCGCGCTGCGCCCGGGTGCCGGGACGATGGCGGTGACCCGTCCCTCTCCCACCATATCGGGGGCGGGGTGGTAGATCGGTCCGTGGTGACGGTGGCTGGGGGAACGGTACCTGCCGGTGCCGCTTCCGCGGCGCCGAGAGATGATCCGTTTTCCCATCAAAACACCCCGGCGCGGCTACCGATGTCCTCGGAGGAGAACTCCTTGGCGAACTTCACGGTCGCGATCTTGCCGATCCGGACGATCTTCGTGTTGATCTTAGCGACCTTGCATTGATAGATGGATTCGACCGCAGCCTTGATTTCCGCCCGGTTGGCCCGGCGATCGACGACGAACTCGAGCTTGTTCTGCCGTTCCATCTCGTCCATCGATTTCTCGGTGACGTAGGCGTGCAGGATGATCCGGTGGCGAAGCTCGGTCATGGGGCGACCTCCCGCAGGCGAGAGCGAAGGGACTCGACGGCCCCCTGCGAAAAAAGCGTGAGGCGGCCCGCCACGCCCCCGGGGGCGAGGTCTTCGGTTCCGAGGCGGCCGGCAGGGACGACTTCAACCCCCGCGAGATTGCGGAACCCGAGGGCTTTCCCCGGGGCGCTGGTTACGACCAGCAGGCTGCGCGGGGTGCGACGGACGCGTCCGCGACGGCGGGCGCGGCCCGAGGCACGCAGATGGGTGCCGGACTGCGCGCGTTCCACGTCGTCCCACAGTTTCAATCGTTCGAGCAGTTCCCGCGCATCGGACGACGTGCGGATCTCTTCGATCGGGTCGACGAGGATCACGGGAAGGTGGAGTCCCTCCGGCACCCTGTGGCCCCGCGCGGTGGCGAGCTTCTGCTCGCGCGTGGCGGCGAGCGCGGAGGCGAACGCGCGGCGACGCTCCTTGCGATTGATCTTCTTGGCCCAGATCCGGTCGACGCGGGGGGGGTGCGCCTGCCGGCCACTGACGGTGTTGGGAGCCTGCGCCCCGCGCATCGAATCCATCAAGCGGGGCGTCCGGGCGACCCCTTTTCCCTTCCCCGACCATTCGACGGAGTGTCGCATGCCTCCGGTGGGTGAGGTCCCATACGGTTGCCGACGGTGGGATTGAGCGGCGACGACTGCCCGCTGGATGAGGTCGGGTCGTACCGGTTGGGAGAACGCCAGCGGAAGCGTGACCGTTCCGCCCTGCTTTCCGTCCAGGTTGAGCAGGTGGACGCGGTGATGCGCGGTGAGGTGCTCTGCGGGAGCCGGGACGCTCCCCGCGGGGGCATCCGGCGTCATGCGCCCTGCTTCGACCGAGTGCTGAAGTAGCGCAGGTCGACCTTCTCTACCGTCGCGACGCGGCTGCGGATCGGCGCGCGGAATCGCAAGAGGCGTTTGGCAGGTCCGGGAAGTGAGCCGTGGAGGACCAGGCAGGCGCTGCGAACCTCCCCGTAGTGGGGGAAGCCGCCGGCCGGGGTGATCGGGTCGGCTCGTGGGTCACGCACGACCCGCAGGACCCGCATGTTGAACTGCGTGCGGCGGTGGTAGCCCTGCTGGCCGGCTTGCGGGATGCGGTACGTGACGAAGCTCGGATTATGCGGCCCGAGCGTACCGATCATCCGTCGATGCTTCGAGTTCTTCCGCGGCTGGAGCTTCACCCCCCAGCGTTGGGTGTGCCCTTGGAAGCCGAAGCCTTTCGTCACGCCCAGGACATCGACGAACTCTCCCTCTTTGGTCCACTGCTCCGCGGGGATCTCCTGGCCGAGTTGCTGAAGTGCGAAGGCACGACGGTCCTCGAACTTCTCGCCGGACACGCGCACCTCGAACAGCTGGGGGGTCTTCGAGCTGGTGCCCGTGATCAGATGCGGCTGCGTGTGGACGATCAGCCGAACTTCGTCGCCCGAGGCATGCCCGAAGCTCGCCAGCGCTTCGGGCGAGCTCGCGGAATGGTGAGGAATGCGTCGGTCGAGTTCCACGGCGAGAGCTGACCCCCAGGCTTCGGCGACCACCCGACTTCCGTACGGGTGCCGCAGGTACAGTCGTGCCCCGACGACCCGAAGGGGAGGGACCTCCACGACGGTGACGGGCACGGCCACCTCCTGACCGGCGGTGGTCGACCGCTTCCGATAGTCGACGATGAACGCATGGGTCATGCCGACCTTGTACCCCGCAAATCCTTCGATCGTGGGTTGCTTCGGACCGGCCGGCCAGGAACGGATCCGGGGCACGGCTCGCGCGGAGCGGGAACGGGGTGAAAAGGCGAGAGATCCTCGCCGAGGACGATGCCGTCGGGCCATGGCTCGATAGGGGGTCCTACCTCCAGTGGGGACGGGGGAGAAGGGTGCCCTATATAAGCGCTCGCGCACGCGGATCTGATCGTCGCATCGCCGGTCGGTTTTCCGTCAGAGAATTGTGTTTTCTTCGCGCCGCGCTCGGACGCGCGCGTAGAGAAACTGCGCGACCGCCGCGACGCTCCGGGCAGGGTGTTCCGCCCCAATCGTTAAACGCGTATTCCCCTCGACGAAGCGGGGCAGGACGATCGTGAAGGCCTATGTGAAGCCCTCGCGCGGGCCGGGCGGAGAGATTCGAACGGTGCCGGACCCGGAGCCCGGCGAAGATGAGGTGTTGGTCGCGGTCCGGGCATCCTCGGTCTGCGGAACGGACGTGCACATCTGGGTCTGGAACGAATGGGCCCAATCCCGGGTGAAGCACGTCCCGATGATCTTCGGTCACGAGCTGAGCGGGGAGGTCATCCGCGTCGGACGAGGAGTCAAGAGCCTGGTCGTCGGCGACCATGTCTCCGCCGAGACCCACATCGCCGACGGAACATGCTACCAGTGTCGGACCGGCAAGATGCACATCTGCGAAAACGTGCAGGTCCTGGGCGTCGACCGAAACGGGGTGTTCGCCGAATTCGCCGTCCTGCCCGAGATCAACGCCTGGAAGAACGACCCCGCGCTCGACCCGGTGCTCGCCTCCATCCAAGAGCCGCTCGGTAACGCGGTCCACTCCCTCCTGCCCGAGGACAACATCGAGGACATCGCGGGGAAGAACGTCCTGGTCACGGGGTGCGGGCCGATCGGCCTGCTCGCGATCGCGGTGGCACGAAAACTCGGCGCCCGCAAGATCTTCGCGACGGAGGTCAACCAGGTCCGGTTCGACCTGGCCAAGCAGATGGGAGCGGACCGGGTCTTGAACCCCCTAACGGCCGGACCGGACCTGGCGCGGGAGATCGTCGCCGAGACGGACGGCAACGGAGTCGACGTGGCCGTCGAGATGTCCGGCCATCCCTCCTCGCTGCGCCTGGTGTTCGACGCTCTCACGCCGGGAGGTCGGGTCTCGCTGCTGGGCCTCTTCGACCACGACGCGACGCTCAACCTGGACGACGCGGTCATCTTCAAGGCGGCCCGGGTGCACGGGATCTTCGGCCGGCGGATGTTCGAAACCTGGTACCAAGTGAAGGGGCTGCTCGCTGACCCCGGACTGCGGGAGAAGATGGCCCGGATCATTACGCACCGCGTTCCGATGTCCGAACTTCCCCGGGCGATGGACCTGATCCAATCGACCCAGGCCGCGAAGGTCTCACTCGAAGCGAGGTGGTGACGTGCGCGACCCGACGTCGTTCCTCGCCGACGAGTACCGCCAGTTGGTCGACAGCGCTACCGACTGGAAACTGCGGGTCCTCCACGGTCCGAGCACCCCCTGGTGCGAGATCGACGGCAAGAGGGTCCTCATGTTCTGCTCCAACAACTACCTCGGCCTCTCGAACCACCCGAAGCTGAAGGAGGCGGCGCTGGAGGCGACCCGAACCCATGGGGTCGGGTCCGGTTCCGTGCGGCCGATCGCCGGTACCATGGACCTCCACATGGAACTGGAGCGACGTCTCGCCCAGTTCAAGCACGCCGAGGCCTCCCTCGTGTACCAGAGCGGGTTTGCGACCAACGCCGGCCTGATTCCGCAGCTCGTGGGGGAGGGCGACCTCGTGATTAGCGACGAGCTCAACCACGGCAGCATCATCGACGGCGTTCGCCTTTCGCGGGCGGAACGCACGGTGTACCGCCACACCGACGTGGCGGACCTGGCGCGGGTCCTGGACCTGGCCGAGGCTCACCAGCCGGGCTATCGACGGATCATGATCATCACCGACGGCGTCTTCTCCATGGACGGCGACATCGCGCCGCTCGACCGGATCTCGGCGCTCGGACACGACCACGGCGCCATGGTGTACGTCGACGACGCGCACGGGGAGGGGGTGCTCGGTCCCGACGGGCGAGGGATCGTTGCCCACTTCGGGCTCGGGCGCGACCGCGTGCAGGTCGAGATGGGCACGTTCTCCAAGGCGTTCGGGGTCGTCGGGGGGCATATCTCGGGCTCACGCGACCTCGTGAACTTCGCGTTCAACAAGTCACGGACCTGGCTGTTGAGCGGCTCGCCTCCCCCGCCCGTGGCGGCAGCGTGTCTCGCGGCCATCGACGTGCTCGAGCACGAGTCCGAACACGTCCAACGCCTCTGGGACCACACCCGACGGTTCAAGCACGACCTTCAGGGACTCGGGTTCGACCTCGGCCAGAGCTCGACCCCGATCACTCCGGTGATCGTCGGCGACAGCCATCTCGCCAAGCGGCTCAGCGACCGGCTCTTCGAATTGGGAGTGTTCGCCCTGCCGATCGTGTACCCGATGGTGGCGAAGGAAAAGGCCCGGATCCGAACGATCATGAACGCCGCCCTGACCGAAGAGGACGTGGGTTTCGCCATCTCCGCGTTCGAGAAAGCGGGTCGCGAGCTCCACGTGATCTAGAGCGGTTCGGCGTCGAGGTCGACCCCGCTAGAGGGCCCGACGGCAGGTTACCTTACCCCCAACGTGGGCGTAAATACGGGTCCCGGCATCCTCTTAGCTGACACGGACCGGGCCGTGACGCCGAAAGACTCCGGGCGGGTCGAACCGCCACGTATCTGGACCGCCGACGAGGCGAACGCCCGGATTTCCGAGCTCGGTGAGCTGCTTCCCCGCCTGCGTGGCTGGGTCTCGCGGCTGGGCGAGGTGCATGCCGAGCAGGAACGCTTGAAGGAGTTCTGGGGGCGCGATGTGGATGCCGCCGACACCCCAGACCACGAGCTTAAGGCGCGACTCGACGCCGAGTGGCAGAACCTGTCCCAGCGCTTGGAGGAGGCGATCGGCGGGCTCCGGCGCGAAGGGATCGAAGTGAAGAGCCTGGAGGAGGGCCTGGTCGATTTCTATGGGATCGTCGATGGGCAGGTCGTATTCCTCTGCTGGCAGCGGGGAGAAGCGGAAGTGACGTTCTTCCATCCCGTGGGCGGGGGATACCGAGACCGACGCCCGATCCCTGAGCGGAACCGCGCGCCATCCACCGCTCGGGCGCGCGACCGGGCTTAATCGGTTCCCGGCGCCGGGCCGGTCTGGCTGATCTCGACGGCGCGAAGCGCGAGGGTGAACGCGCCGAACGCGGCGAGCAGCGTCGTGCCGGCTACGAACAACGGAAAGGCATTGCCGAGCGCCAGGAAGTACAGCGCGAGGGGAGCGACGAGCCCGGCTCCCCCACCGACGACCCCGACGGCCGGGCGGTCCTGCCGCAGGGTGAGGATGGCCGCGACCAGGGCGACGAGGGCGACGAGACCGAGGAGCGCGATGCCGGACCCGACCGAGGCAAGGAAACTTTCTAGGTCCGGAAAGGGGCTCATCGTCACGCTGGTGCTTCCCCCACTGCCCCGAGGCGCCAAGGTGATCGAGATCCCGGTGGTACCCGCGTTGTAGACCGGGGAAGCAAACGTATCGACGGTAGCCGGGTCGTAGCCGGCCAGCGTGACGTTGAGGGAGATCCCCCCCGTGGGAACGTTAGAGAACGAGAACGCCCCGTTCGACCCGGAGAGCTCGGAGACGGTCCTCCCGCCTTCCTCGGTCAGCGCGACCCGAGCCCCGGGGGCCGGGCTGACTAAGCCCCCGGCCGAGGATCGATACACGGTCCCGTCGAGCAGGTAATGGCCCGGCCCGGGGGCGGCGAGAGCGTAGTACGTGAGGACGCCAGCGAACGCTGCTGCGAGTACCACGATCCCGATCAACGCTCCCGCCGCGGCGCGACGTGCCCTCCAGCGGGGCACCTTCGGCCGGGGGAGCGTGGGATATAGACCCGGGATGACCTCCCAGCTGTAGAGCGGCGGAGGATCTCGTGGAACGACCACGGGAACCGGAGCGCGGCAATGCGGGCACGGAAACCACTGCGTGGGCGGGGAAGGGCCGATGACCGCCCGCAGGCCGTGCCCGCACGACGGGCAGCGGACCGCCACCGTCGTCGTCGCCATCGGCCGCGTCCGAGCGCCTCGGGGGTCTTAGCCTTGCGGCGTTCGCTCGGCAAGCCCCATCCCCGGGTCGTCGGTGTCGATGACGGAGCGTTCGAGCGAACCGACCGTTTCGCTCCGATCGCCGCCGTGGTCCTCTCCGCCCCGGACTACATCGAGGCGATCCGGACCGACCAGGTTCGGGTCGACGGCCGGGACGCGACCCGAAGGGTGGTCGCGGTCGTCCGGGCCACCGGTCCGCTGGACGGAGTGCGCGCGGTGCTCCTGGACGGCGCGGTGCTCGGCGGTTTCAATGTCGTCGACCTAGATGCGGTGCACCGCGCGCTGCGTCGGCCCGTGGTCGCGGTCACGCGTCGCCCGCCCGAATTCGCGCGGATCCGCGCGGCGATCACGAAGTGGTTTCCCCGAGATGCGACCCGCCGCTGGAAGTTGCTCCGCGCGCACCGACTGTTTCCTGTGCCCACCGGTGGTCGACCGATCCTGGCCTCGGCGGTCGGATGCTCCCGGGCGGACGCGATCCAGTTGGTCCGGCGAACCACCCGGCGAGGCTACTGGCCAGAGCCGTTGCGCCTCGCGCATCTGGTGGCCTCGGCCGCAGGGCTCCCGAAGCGCGGCCGCACCCTCCGGGCTAAGGGTTAAGGGGTGCGACCCCCGTCCGGCGTGCGGGCCTGTAGCTTAGCCTGGACAAAGTACTGGCCTTCTAAGCCAGCAAACTCGGGTTCAAAGGTCCCGCCCGCGGGAGCGAGCGGGGCGGAAACTCCCGACAGGCCCGCTCCCGGATTTCACGCCGACCCGACCTTCGCGGCACAATCCACACACAGGATCGTACTCGGTCCCGCCGGAAGCGGTGACCCGCAGAGCGGACACGTGGCCCGGGCATCGGCCGCCGCGAGCAGTTCCTGAACGCTCGTGCGGAGGGCCGGGTTCGCCCCGACGAGGTTCGTCGGCGCCGGCTCCGGCGGCGCGCCGGAGGCGGGTAGGAAGACCTCCAGGCGGGGGCGGTAGACGCCGGTTCGGTGGTCGAAGAGCACGAGCTGGCGGGCGACCAGGCCCTGCAGCGCGGAATCGATCAGCTCCCGGCCCCCGCCGAGGACGTGGGCGAGCTCCACCGCGGTGAGACCTTGCGATTCGACTAGCACCTCCAGACATCGGGCGGCGAGCAGCGAGAGGTCTCCTCGCGCGACGGCGCGGTCCACGCCCCAACTTACGCGCGAGGTCCGGCGGACCCGGCGCGAGGCGGCCAGGCGTCCGGCCCGGGGGTCGCCGAGCAACGTCATGCGGGCGAGGTCGATCTCGTATCGGATCCGCTCGGGCGGCAGGTACATCAGGATCGCCACGCAGAAGGGGAGTAGGGATTGCAGTCGACAGGCCAACAGGCCCTGTTCGAGCGTTCCGATGAACCCGGTGACCTCCACACGGAGTCCGCCGGCCGCCGCCCGGTCCATCTCGGATCGAGAGCGCGGCAGGTAGTGCTCACGCAGAAGAACCCGCGCGATCGCGCGCTGCGGCGGGCCGGGAACCACCGGGTGGAGTTCGGCCGAGCCATCGGCGCGCAGTACGATCCGCTCGAACGGCCGCAGGAACTCCCAGGTGGGGCCGAAATCCGAGGGGGCCTCGAGGCGGATCTCCAGGTTCGTGAACGTCGCGTTCGGGTCGCCGAGCAGGGAAAAGAAGTTCGCGTACTCCTTGCCATCGGCCGAGAACAGTGCCGGAGCCAGGGGGGTCCGCCGACGGCTCAGGAATTCCTCGTACGCCCGGGAGAGCGCCCGTTCGGAGTACGTGTCGTGGCGGTCGCCCGCGAAGCGACGCGCGAGCGCGTCGAGATCAGCCAACGGTACGGCGGTCACGGTGAGCACGGTCGTCCTCAAGTAGCGAGTAGAGAGAGATAAAGCGACGGGCCATCGTGTCCAAGGAGGCGTTGCGTCGCACAAACTCGGACGCTCGGCGTCCCATCTCGCGGCGCGCCTCGGGCCGTTCCGCATACTCGCTCAGCGCGACCCCGAGCGCTCCGGGCTCCCGCATCGACACGCGACGGCCGGTCACCCCGTCCTCTACGATCTCGGCGGGCCCTCCGGCGTCCGGAGCGATGACCATCGTGCCGCAAGCCATGGCTTCGAGCAGGGCGACGCTCGACGTGTCGCTCGTGGACGGGAGGACGAACAGGTCGCTCTCTGCGAGGAGCGCGGCCTTCTCCTCCTCGGCGACCGGACCGACGTAGCGCACGCGGCCCACCAGGCCGGGCTCCACAGCGATCCGCTGACGGATGTTGGCCTCCTCCGGGCCGGTGCCGCCGACGATCGCGACGAGGTCGGTGCGGCTCGGGGTCTGCGCTACCGCATCCAGGAATCGATGGACCCCCTTGTCGACGGTCAGCCGTCCGAGGAAGGTCGCAAGCGGTCCCTCCGGCAATCCGCAGCGAGTGCGCCAATCGGGTATCCGGCTGTCGGGCCGGAAGCGCTCGGCGTCGATCCCGTTGGGGATCACCTCGACCGGGTGGCGGAACGGTTTGGAGGCGCCGCTGAGGAGCGCATCGCGCGCGGCCTCGGACGGAGTCGTCGTCACATCGCACCGCCAGTACGTGCCGAGATTGTACCACCAGGCCACCCGGAAGAAGAACGGAACGAGGAATTTCTGGGGGACGCTTGCTCGCATCTCCTTGATGTTCGTATGGAACGTTCCCACGAGCGGAAGGTCGAAGCGGCGCGCAGTGAGGAACGCCATGCTCCCGAGGGCGCCGGGCGTATGCAGGTGGATCACGTCGGCAGTGCGCCCTCCCCACTCGCCTCGAAGGAGCCCGAAGGGGAACACCGGCCAACGGTACTGACCGTAGAGCGGTACCGGGAGCGAGCGCACGCGCCGGACTAGGACTCCGTCGACCATCTCTCCGGGCGACGGGGGTCCGCTGAGCGAGTTGGGCGCGATGACCCGAACCGTGTGGCCGAGCCGGACCATCGTCCGGGCGAGGCCGCTGGTCATCGCCGCCACGCCGTCCCGCATCGGTGGGTACGAGTCGGTGAAGAATAGGACATCCATCGCCGGACGCCTACCTGTACTTGCGGGTTCCTATCCTTATGGGTCGATTGGCCGTGCCCGGGACATGGCCCGAATCGGACCGCCGCTGGTCTTCGCTGAGTTCGATCGACGTACGCATCGATTGATGCGGCGGGCCAAGATCCCCGGGCTCTCTCTCGGTCTCATGCGCCGCGGAGTGCGGGTTCTCGCGCGAGGCTACGGGTTCCGAGACCGTGCGCAACGGTTGCCCGCGACCGCCCGAACGGTCTATGGCATCGCCTCGATGACCAAGTCATTCACCGCGTTGGGCATTTTACGACTGCAGGAAGACGGGGCGCTTCGCGTCCGCGACCCGGTGACACGTCACCTCCCCGAGTTCCATACTCCCGAACCACGGCGGACGGGCCGGATCACGCTCCACCACCTGCTGACGCATTCGTCCGGACTTCCGCCTCTCCCGTCCATCTACTACACCTCAGGCCGGAGTATCGCGCGGGACCCGCCGTACGACCCGAAGGTCGCGCGCCGCGTCGGGGTGGACCCCGACCATCCACCGATCGACACCTACGAGGGCTTGATGGCGTACCTCGCGACCGAGCGCTATCGCCTTCTCGGGTCTCCGGGCCAGTACTTCAGCTACTCCAACGAAGGATTCGGACTGCTCGGCGCGGTGATCGAGCGCGCCAGCGGCCGGACCTACGAGTCGTTCCTCGAGGAGGAGATCTGTCGACCCGCCGGCATGCGCTCGACGACCTTCGATACCGGCATCATGTTCCGGCTTCCCGAGGTGACGACCCTCTATTCTCCAAATTGGAAACGAGGGAAGGGACCGCTCGTCGCGTCCCAGGAGTGGTGGGAGGACACCTGCCTCCGTGCGGCGGGCGCGATCCGCACGAACGTCGAGGACCTCCTTCGTTATCTGGAGATCTACCTCCGAAGCGGTCGGGTCGGGCGAGAGCGCATCGTTTCCGCTGCTAGCCTCTCCGAGATGCTCACTCCCCACATTGAGATCCGACCGGGGCTCTCCTACGGGTACGGCATCGCCGTGCGCCCGGACTACCATGGGAAGCTGCTGGCGTTCCACGACGGAGGATTGAAAGGCGTCTCCTCCGAGTTCGCCGTCGTGCCGCGTGCCGGGGTCGGTGGGGCCGTCCTCGCGAATGCCGACCTCGTGCCTTCCGGGCTCGCGCTGCAATACGGGATCAACGAGTTGCTCGGCCTCGACGCGAAGACCCAGTTCGTGGACACGCCCGAACGCGGTGCCCCGCCACCGTCCCTCGCCGAATACGGCGGTTGGTACTGCTCGGGGGAGGGGATCTGGTTACAGGTCACGCCCCGACGCGACCATCTCCGATTCGATTACCGGGGGATCGAGATGACGCAACGCGGACTAAAGTTGCGGCCGCACGGGGACGACGGTTTCGTCCTCCGCCAGGGTGGTCAGAAAAGCTGGCGGAGGTTCCTCCGGGACCGTTCCGGAAGGGTGTTCGCGCTGCACGATGGCTGGCGGGTCGTGCGCAAACGGGACCCCCGAACGCTCCCGCGGGCGCGCTGGCGTCGCCTCGTCTGGTAGGTCGCGGGTCGGGCCCGTCACGCCACCGTCGCGAACGACCGTTCGAGCAGGCTCATCTCCTTCAGCTCGAGGGAGCGTCGGTCGAACGAAACGAGGAGCGCCGAGCCGGTATCCTCGGTCTGGGTGACGAGCCAATGCACGAACTTGAGCGTGGTCTCGAGCGAGTACTCCGTGGCAAGGAACTCCAGCGCGTCGACGTAGACCAACGCTCCGCCCGGTGCCTCGGTCGGCTCCCGCAGACGTCCGCCGATTTCCCCCGGTGCGAGGCGTCCCCCGCCGTCCGTCTCGGTGGCCGCCACCACGATCTCGACCCGATGGCTCGCGGGGAGACCGGGAACCTCCGGCGGGCGTTGGGAGACCAGCACAACGCGCGGGAACGCGCCTGCGTTCGCACGCAGGATTTCCAGCGCCCGCACCGGGCGTTCTTCGCGGACCAGCACGGTCTTGCCGGGGGAAAGCAGCGTGCCCGGTGGGGACGGACTCGTCAGTGGTCCGGTCCAGGCGCGAGTCGGTTGCGGGGCGCGGAACAGCGAGCTCCACGCGGGTCGACGGGGCGGGGCCAGGAGCCCCTTCCGCTTGAGTTCGACCTCTTCAGAAAGACGGGCGAGGCGACTCTCGGCGAGCATCCGCAGCTCCTGGGCCGTATGACCTCGGGAGGCGTGCTGCAGCAGCTCGCGGAGCGCGCTCCGCACCCCTTCCTCGTAACCCGCGGCATACGTTCGAGCGAACTCCTCGTCGGCGGGCGGCTCGTCGGCGAGTGGCGGCGCGCGGTCGCGCCGCTCCGGGGCGCTCACGCCGATGCCCGGTCGCGTGCCGGGGCGTCCTCCACGCGGGCGGCGGCGGAAGGGCCTCGGGGGGCGAGCGAGGTCTCGAGCTCCTCGCTCGGAGCGAACTTGTACCCGTAGTGGATGACCCCGGCCTTCCCTTCCTCGCGCAGTTTTCGGAAGGTCGCGTGGACCTTGAGACCGATCCGGATATCCGGCAGCTCGATATCGACGACCTGCCCGGTAAGCACCGGACCTTCGGGCGTACCGACCAGCGCGAGAATGTAGGGGACCTGCATCTCGAACCCTTCCGCCGCTTCGTGCACGATCGTGTACGAGAGTACCTCCCCGTCGCCCGAGAGCTGGGAGGGCACCATCTTCTCGATCGATTGGCGGTGATGCGTGCACTCCGGACACACCGCTCGAGGTGGGAAGTACACCGTGCCGCAGTTGGAACACTTGGAGCCCCCGAGGTTGTACCGCCGAGGAGTTTCGCGCCAGAACCGTGCGATCGACATGGTCGTTCCTAGTTGCTCCTTTCGAGCAGGTGGACGACGCTGGTCGCTCCCGTCCCGCCGACGTCGTGGGTCAGGCCCAGGGTGGCCCCGGCGATCTGCCGATCTTTCGCCTCGCCGCGCAATTGCCGCACGACCTCGACGACCTGAGCCACACCGACCGCTCCGAAGGGTCGGCCCTGGGCCTTGAGTCCTCCCGAAGGATTTACCGTGAGAGCTCCGCCACCGGCGAACTGGCCGGAGGCGAACACCGGTCCGGCGCGCCCTTTCTCGACGAACCCCAGGTCCTCCAGGGCGACCAACGCGCTGATCGTGTAGGCATCGTGGATCTCGGCGACCGTGACGTCCCGGGGGGCCCGACGCGCGTGCTGAAATGCCTGCTGGGCCGCGACGACCGTAGATTCGAGCGTCGTGAACTCTTTGCGGTGCTGCAGCGCCATCGTGTCGCAGGCCACCTGGCTCGCGGCGATCCGGATCGGAGTGTCGGTGTGGCGCCGGGCGGTCTCCAGTGGTCCGAGTACTACCGCCGCCGCCCCGTCGGAGAACGGGGCGCAGTCAAGCATACCCAGCGGTTCGGCGACGGGGCCGGCCCCGAGCACCTGGTCGAGCGTGAGCTTGTTGCGGTAATGGGCGTTCGGGTTCTTCGAACCCATCTGATGGTCATGCACGGCCACGCGCGCGAGTTGTTCGCGCGTCGTACCGTAGAGGTGCATGTGCCGTCGCGCGACCAGGGCCCATAGGGCCGGGAGCGTAGCACCGAACACGACCTCCCACTCGTGGTCGGCGGTGGAGCTGGTGATCTGGGTGGCGGTGGCGTCCGGCACGTCCGTCAGCTTCTCCGCGCCCCCGACCACGACATAGTCGTAGAGGCCGCTGGCGACGGCGAGATACCCCTGGTGGAGCGCGAGGGCTCCGGAGGCACCCCCTCCCTCGACCCGCACCGCCGGGAGATGCCGCCGTCCCAGCCCGGCGTAGTCGAGGATGAGCGGTCCGATATGTTCCTGGTCGATGAGGGAGCCGGAGGCCATGTTCCCGAGGAACAGACCATTCAGGTCCGCCGAAGAAAGCTTCGCGTCGACGAGCGCCTGCAAGCCAGCCTCGATGCCGATCTCGCGGAAGGAGCGATCCCACAGCTCTCCGAACTTCGTTTGTCCGACCCCGAGCACGGCGACCTCGCGCATCGTCACTCGCCTCCCATGTGGATCTTGCCGCGGAATTTTGCGTAGACCGCGTACGTGAGCTCGACCCCATGCTCCAGGTACCACTGGACCGGACGACCGAACGACCGGTCGAAGCGCGCGATCTCATCGGTGGTTTCCAGGTCGAACGCGTCGGAGCCTGCGCCCGAGCCGTACCCGACCATGAGGATCCGTTCCCCCGGTCCGCAGTGGTCCAGGACATTCGCCAGACCGATGAGGGCCGCCCCGGAGTAGGTGTTTCCGATGTCCGGCGTAACCAGGCCGTAGGCCATCTGCGTGTCGGAGAAACCGAGCTGCTTACCGACCCGCTGGGGGAACTTCCCGTTCGGCTGGTGGAACACGACGTGCCGGTAGTCCTTCGCCGTGGTCCCGGAAGCCTCCATGATCCGATGCGAACACTCGGTCACGTGACGAAAGTACGCGGGTTCGCCCGTGAATCGACCGCCGTGGCTCGGGTACTTCTGACCCTCCCGGCGCCAGAAGTCCGGTGTGTCCGTGGTGTACGAGACCGTTCGATGTACCTTGCAGATGACGTGCTCGCGCCCTAGGACGAACGCCGCCCCGCCGGCGCTCGCCGAGTACTCGAGCGCATCGCCCGGCGCCCCTTGGGACGTGTCCGTCCCGATCGCGACTCCGTACCGGATCATCTCGGCCCCGACCATACCCAGGCAGGTCTGGATCGCGGCCGTTCCGGCCTTGCATGCGAATTCGAAGTCGGCCGCGGTCAGGTTCGGGGTCGCTCCCACCGCCTGGGCCACGACGGTCGCCGTCGGTTTGACGGCGTACGGGTGCGATTCCGAACCGACGTAGAGGGCGCCGATCTGTTGCGGGTCGATCGCGCCTCGGATGAGCGCCGTGCGGAGCGCTTCGGTCGATATCGTGATCGTGTCCTCGTCCGGGGAGGGGACGCTCTTGCGGCGAACGTTCAGCCCTTGACCCATGGCTTCTCCGTCCACGCCCCAGACCCGGCCGATCTCGGCCGGAGTGATCCGGTATCGGGGCACGTACGCTCCATAGCTCACGATGCCTGCTTGCATATTTTTCGTTCCTTCGTGCTGTTAGAGTTCCTCGAGACGTTCGAGCAGCGCCGGCGCGGACAGTGTCGTCGTGAGGAGCGGGATGTTCTCCACCTCGGAGAGACGGACGGCGAGCGGGTCGATTCGTCCGGGCGCGGAGAAGATGACCGCCGCCGGCTTCAATGGATGGGCCCGGATCGCGACCATCGGGGACCGGCCGTACTTCACGTTGGAGAAGATGAGCGCCCGTTGGGTGGTCCATCCGTAGACCTCGACGAACCGTGAAGCATCGATGGATAGGATCGCCCGGGGCGCATCGAGGACCGTGAACCCGTGGATGTCGCGGTGGAGGTCCACGCGACTGACGGCATGCGCTTCGAGCTGGTCGGCGAGCGTCTTGAGGGGGATCGCGACCGCGAACTCCCGCATGCCGAGGATCCCATCGGAGTGCGGACGCAGCCCGAGACGCTGTCCGATGCGCCCTCCGTTTTGGGCATCGAGGGAAAGCAGCGCGTCGACGTAGCGACGAATGAACCCGGCCCCCGGGCTCATCCGGCGCTCGGATTCGTAATCGCTGATCACCGACGGGACCGTGGTGAGGTGCTTAGCTAGGTCCCGCTGCGAGATCCCGAAATCCTCCCTCCACTTGCGCAGGGTGCGGCCCGGATGGGGAGAGAGCACAACCTCGCCGGCGATCTTTTCCCGGATCTCCGCTTCCACGGAGGACCGCGAGGAAACACATGGTATAAATCGATGTTCGTCGTGTCGGTCCTCGGGCTCGACAGATGACGTAAAACCCCTCGATGAACGCGAGGAGTGGACCGGGCGAGAGTCTCCGGTCGGGAGCGGCCCCGTTCCCGGCCCTTTGAACTCGCGACCTCTACCTTGCCAAGGTAGCGATCTTCCGCTGATCTACCGGCCCACGCCGAGCGCTCGAGGCTGGGCGCGGGATAAACCCTTCTCCCGCGGGACCGAGGCGAACGGGCGTCGCCACGAGTCCGTTCGTTCGGTTCTCCCAAGTTATCGCGCGGGACCCGCGATGGAATCGCGCCGGCTCGAGCGCCGGGCGGACCGCCGCCTGTCGAGAAATGCTGACGAGCCAAACGCTTATCCCAACCGGTCGACATCGCCGCTCGATGACAGACGGTTCCTCCTCCGGCGAACCGATCGATGTGCTCCTGAAGAGCACTCAGGACCTGCTGCGTCCCGAGGAGCTCGTACGGGAGGCGACCCGCGACCTCGTCAAAGATGAGATCCGACGTCATCTGGAAAAGACGCTCAAGGACGACCCGAAGCTTCAGCAAGACCTCAAGGATGCGGTTCGCGACCTACTCGCGGCCCGCGCGACAGAGTACGCCGCGATCCTGCGGGTCGGGACAGCGACGGCTCGGCTCGGGCTCTCTGCGCTTCCTCCGGATGTCCGTCGGGCCCTCACCAAGAATCTAGTGGACCTGATCTCGAAGGAACTCGGACAGATCGTGGAGCGATCGCTCTAACCATGCCGATGGCCCCGGACCAGGTGCGGATCTACGAGATCAAGCGCGTCGACGTGGAGGGCGCGATCGTCATCGACGGCTTCCCGTCGGTGGGTCTCGTGAGCTCGATCGTGGCGAACTACCTCATCGATACACTTGAGATGGAGCAGATCGGTATCGTGGAGTCCCCGGCGTTTCCCACGGTCTCGCTCATCCGCAACGGGAACCCCCAACACCCCGTCCGCATCTACGCCGGCCGCCCTCCGGCGGACCGCACGGGCCGTGGCGCCGACAAGCTGGTCGCGTTCGTGTCGGAATTCCATCCCGCACCGACGATCATCCATCCCCTCGCCACCGCTATTTTGGATTGGGTCCAGGAGCAGCGGTGCTCGCTCCTGGTGTCTCCCGAAGGGCTCGTCGTGGAGGCCGCTCCACACACCGGCCGGGGGCCCCGCCCCCCGCGGCTCAACGAGGTAAAAGTGTACGGGGTGGCGAGCACCCGGAAGGCGCGCGAGCTGTACATCGAGCCCAATATGATCCCGTTCGCCGAGGGGGTCATCACGGGGATCGCGGGCGTCCTGCTCAACGAGGGGCGGCGCCGCGGCTTCGACGTGCTGACGTTCCTGGCCGAGGCGCAGTCGGACTACCCGGACGCCCGAGCGGCCGCGAAGGTCATCGAAACGATCAACCGGATCCTGCTGCGTACGCCGCTCGACCCGGTGCCGCTCTACGCCGAGGCGGAGCGGATCGAGCAGCAGCTGCTTTCGATCCAGCGCCACGCGGCCGACCGGACCCGCGGCGAGACGGCGACCCCCGCGTCGCAACCGATGTATCGCTGAGCGTCGTCGCCGGCACACGCTCCAGGAGTTCCCGGACCCCGCGGATGAACGTGAGGGCGTCGTTGCGGTCGTTGTAGAAGTAGAACGACGCGCGCACATTCCCGGTGAGTCCGCGACGCGCGTAGAATGAGTGTACGCAGTGCATTCCCGAGCGGACCATCACTCCGTAGCCCTCATCCAGGAACAGGGCGGCGTCGTGCGGGTCGACCCCGTCGACGCTGAAAGCAAAGATGCTCGGCCGGGACGCGGGGTCCGACGGGCCGAGCAGGCGCAGACGCGGTTCGTCCTCGAACGCGGCAGTGATCAGAGAGTTGACCCGCAACTGCTGCGTTCGAATCGACTCGAAGCCGAGGTTCGACAAATAGTCGAGCGCGGCGTGCGAGCCGATGATCCCGGCGTAATTCTGAAGCCCGGCCTCGAATCGGTAGGGCGGAGGGCGCAATTCATGGTCCTCGAGAGTGCTCCATTCGACGGTCTCCCCTCCCACCACCAGGGGGCGCAGTCGAGCCAGAGCCTCGGGGGTTGAAACGAGCACTCCGGTTCCGGTCGGCCCGAGCATCTTGTGGCCGGAGATCGCGTAGTAGTCAATCCCGAGCCGCTCGAGGTCGACGCGCTCGTGGGGAGCCGCCTGGCAGCCGTCGATCAGGACCAACGCACCGCGGTCGTGGGCCCGCTCAGCGACCTCCCCGACCGGTAGGGAGCTGCCATCCAAGTTCGAGGTATGGAACATGCTCACCAGCCGGACGCCGTGCGCGAGGCGGCGTTCGAACTCCTCGGCATCGAACTCGCCGTGCTCTCCGAGCTTGAGGACCTCCAACCGGATCCCCCGCTCCTGCGCCAGACGCTGCCACACGATGAGATTGGAATTGTGTTCTCGGTCGGAGATCAACACCCGATCCCCTCGCTGCCAGGGCAGCCCTTGGCCGACTAGGTTGATCGCCTCCGTCGCGTTCCGAAGGAACACCACGCCCTGAGGATCGTTGCGTCCGAGGAACCGACCGAACGCGGTCCGCGCGGATTCGTAGCGCCGTCCCACCTCTTCGGCGAACCGGTGCAGGCTGCGGCCGGCGCAGCCGGGAAAGTCCGCGTAGTACTGTTCCATGGCCGTGAGCACGGACCTCGGGATCAACGACATACATGCCGAGTCGAGGTAGACGGGGGCACTCTGACCCGGCCGCGGACGAAGTGCCGGAAAGTCCGCCCGCCATCGAGGGTCGCTCACGGACCGCTCCCCTGGAGGCTCTCAGCGGCGGCGGCCAGGGTCGCCGCGCCGATCACGAGCGCCCGCTCGTCCGGGGCGAACGTAGCGCTATGGAGGCTCGCCGGCCGGCCGGGGATGCCCACGCCCAGGCGGAGAAACGTTCCGGGGACGCGCTCGAGGTATCGCGAGAAGTCCTCCGCTCCCATCAGCGGATGGTCGACCTCTACGACGTTCAGCATCCCGAGCTCCGAACCGAGCCCCGCAGCGACCGTGCGGGTCGCAGCAGGGTCGTTCACCAGCGAAGGGTACCCCCGGCGGAACTCGATGCGTGTGCGGGCCCCGACGCTCGCGGCGATGGCGCGCACTCGACGCCGCAACGCCCGTTCCATCAGGTCACGGGTCTCCGGTCGCAGGGTACGCACCGTGCCCTCGAGCACGACCTCGTCTGGCAGGATGTTGTGGCGTGTGCCGCCATGGATCGAACCGACGCTGACAACCACCGGGTCGACCGGGTCCCGGATGCGGCTCACGAGCGTCTGAAGGCCGGTGACGATTTCGCTCCCGACGACCACGGCATCCGGTCCCTGGTGAGGAGACGCCGCGTGCCCTCCCCGCCCTCGGACCGTGATGCGGAAGAAATCCGCCGCCGCCATCAACGGGCCCGCGCGCCAACCGACCTGCCCTAGCGGGAGGCTCGGGTCCACGTGCTGGCCGACGACGAAGCTCACCTTCGGATGGTCGAGGCCGCCCCGTTCGATCAGCGGCAGGGCCCCGCCGCGGTTGCCTTCCTCCTCAGCCGGCTGGAAGAGCAGCCGGATCGGACCGCCGTCGGGTCTCGGGCTCTTCGCGAGCACCGTCGCCGCTCCGAGTAGGCAGGCCATGTGGACGTCGTGGCCGCAGGCATGCATGCGCCCCGGAAACTTCGATTCGAAAGGGAGCCCGGTCTTCTCCGTTACCGGCAGACCGTCCATGTCCGCCCGCAGCGCCACCACCGGGCCCGAACGGTCGGCGCCGATGGTCCCGATCACCCCGGGGAAATCGCTGAACTCGCGATGGGGGATTCCCAGTTCTTCCAGAGCCGCTACGACCTTGTCGCGCGTGCGCTCTTCCTGGAGGGAGAGTTCGGGCTCCTGATGGAACGCCATCCTCCAAGCGCGCATCGCGGGAAGAACACGCCGGACCGCGGGCGTCCATGGCTCCCGCATCCCCGGCATCGGCCGCCGAACAACGCGGGCGATATAATGCGGACGATGGCGACTCAGCGTTTCGGACCTTCCGAGAAGGCGCCCGGATTCGATAGAACGTACTCGACGTGGCGTGGGTCCAAAAGCGAGGTGAGTTCAGCGACCGCGTTGGGTTCGGGGTTCGGTTGCCCGAAACGATTGAACCAGACCGCACGGATCCCTGCCGAACGCGCCCCGAGGACGTCATTGGGCCAAGAATCTCCCAGCATGACCGCCTCGCTGGCCTTCGCAGCCGCGCGCTCGAGAGCGATCTCGTAGATTCGCGCGTCCGGCTTGGAGGCACCGACCTCCTCCGACACGATGAGTAGGTCGATCAGGTTTCGGACTCCCAGGTAGGTGAGCTTCTCTTCCTGCTCCGCGACCTGGTTGTTCGTCACGACCCCGATCACGGCGCGCCCATGGAGCCGTCCGAGCAGCTCGCGGGCCCCCGGCACCGGCTTGCGCAGCGACTGATAGTGGGACCGATAGATCCGTGACAGTACCCCTCCTCGCGAAGGCGAGATCGTCGCTCCGCAGAATGCCGCGAGCTGCCGGAATCGCTCTTGACGCGCCCTGTCGGGGCTCACGACCCCGGCCAGAACGTCTGGGTGCACTTCCTCGAGCAGTCGGGAGTACTCGTGCCACACTGCATCGAGCGACCTAGACTGGAGCGAGGGCTGACCGATCCGCAGCGCCTGCAGCGCCGCCTTGCACGTGAGGGCGTGATCGAATATCGTGTCGTCCATGTCGATCAAGATCGCCTTCGGGAGCGGGAAGGTCCTCTGGCGTGCTGTGCCCTCGCAAACCCCCACCACGCTTGGTCCGGCCGTCCTTCGGGCAGACGGTCCCGCCCCGCCGGGAGGGTTGACCCGATTGTTCGCCACGGCCTCTCGCTTCATCGCAGTGGGTAGGCCCGAAGTCGATTGAGATCCAGCACCGAGACGTCTGACCCCAGGACAGTACAACATGGTTTCTCACCGGAGGCACGGATGTGTCTATCGGGGCTAGGAAGGGGTCTTGGTCGAACTCATTCCGCGTGGCGAGAGCTTCATGCGTGCCCGGATGACCCTAGACGTGTGTGCCCGGAAGGCGGCCGATCCTGACCGGATGCGCAAGAGAGTCTCGCGGGTCGTACCGAGGAGCGCCATCCGGCTCGACTGAAGCTTGACGACCATTCGGAAAGCGCACCGTCTGCGCGGCCGACGGCCGGTCTTCGATCTCGCGGTCCTCGAACGTAGGTCGTGACCGCGCGTCGAGCGAGCGCCGTCGCGCTTCGCCCTGCGAACCTCATTAGAGGCGGTCGCATCCGCCGAGGGTCGAATGAGCTACTACGTCGTTATCCGGGGCCTATTGGGAGTCGGCAAGTCCACCATCTCCGAAAGATTGGATAAAGAAATCGGCGCGGAGTACATCTCCATCGATCGGATCCTCGATGATCACGGTCTCTGGGCGTCGGGAGAGGTTTCGGAATTCCTCGGGGCCAATGCGTTCGCCGTCGAACGGGCTCGGCCCCTCTTGGACAAGGGCACGCCGGTGGTCTTCGACGGGAACTTCTACTGGAAGTCCCAAATCGAGGACTTGCTCCTGCGCCTGGATTATCATCACTACGTGTTCACTTTGAAAGCGCCGCTCAGTGTGTGCGTCGAGCGGGACAGTCGGCGCGATCCTCCCCACGGGAGGGAGGCGGCGACCGAGGTCTACGCGAAGGCCACCGAGTTCGATTGGGGTATCGGATTGGATGCCACTCGCCCCATCGAGTCGGTGGTCCGCGAGATTACCTCGCACATTTCCCAGGACCAATCCCACCCGCCGCGTTGAAGGGGCCTGGATTTCGGCCGGGGGCGAGCGCTCCTCCCGGTTATCGACCGCGCGTGCCGCGCGCCGAGTGGCCCACAACGGCGTGATGACCGAGGTTCGTGAGATCAGACCCTCGGCGACTCAATAGCCGCCCTCGAACACGTCGTCGATCGAGTCACCGGGAGCGTCGTAGACCTCGAGAATGTTGCCGTCCGGATCTTCCACGAAGGCCGCCCTGTTACCCTCAGCGTACTTGTGAATCGGGTAGTCACGATACGGACGCAGGTCGTGGACCTTTCCGCCCAACTTTTCGGCAGCTTGGAGGAAACCTTGGACATCCTCAACCCTGACTCCAATGTGGTCGAGCGACTCGCCCGCTACGAAAGGGACTCCGAACTGACCGCCATCGGGGTACCAATTGAGCTCCAATTGCTGGCCGCTCTTTGGATCCCGGAGCATCACGATGCGCGAACCGAGCTGCTGGTTTGTGTGATCCGGGACGATCGCCACCAAACCCAACAGGTTGGTGTAGAAGTTTGTTGCGCGGTCCATATTCCGTACTCTGATTCCGAGGTACGTAAGCAGGGTCTTCACGGAAGAGGGAACTGGCGCGTCGCTATCTTACGGTTTCTAACAGCAGCAGTGTACTTCACTGAAAATCCTGCATCTCGGGGGACGAAGACGATGCCAGGCGTCGTGTGTTCACGAGTTCGCCCAGCGCGCGCTCCGCGCGGTCGGTCATCGGCCTCGCGTGCCCCGTAACTTGGGGTTGCGGCGAAGAGGCTGGTCCATGTTTCCTGGTATGCGGGGAGGACCGGGAGGTCTCGCCTCGTTAGGGTCATGTACGTGTAGGCTCGTCCTCGCGTCTGTGTCCGGCGACAAGGTCTTGGATTGGTTGCTCGAACCCGAGCAGCCCTCGGTCCGCTACCTCGCGCTGACCCAACTCCTCGGCAAGAGAGAGAACGACGCGGAGGTTCGCAAGGTCAAGGCGCGCATTCCGACTACGGGATGGGTGGCCGATACGCTTGCCCGCCGAAACGCCGCCGGATGGTGGGAGCGAGACAAAGGCTGGATGGAGCCCCGGTTCACGGCGACCCACTGGACCATGCTCGCGTTGGCCGATCTGGGGGCGACGCGCGCCATCCCGGAGGTGGCAGCGTCGGCGGAGTATTGGATGGCCAAGTCGCCGCTCGAGGGAGGCGGCGTTGGAGGGTTCGGGAAAGGGAAGGGGCACCACTGCTACACGGCCAACATGGCTCGCGGCCTCCTTCGCCTCGGTTACGAGGACGACCGTCGGGTCCGCAAGACCCTCGAATGGCTGGTCCAGACCGCCCACCCGAAGGGGGGCTGGTCCTGCCGTTACGTCAAGAACGGGCCGGCCACGAGCCGTTCGCTTGACGCATGGGAGGGATTGGGCGCCTTCGCGGCGTACCCTCGTTCCAAGTGGAGTCCCGCGATGAAGGCAGTCGTGGAGCGGACTGCCGAGTACTACCTCGAGCACGAGCTCCACACTCAGGGCGACCGGTACGAGCCATGGTACCGCTTCCACTGGCCCGTGCACTACTACTACGACCTGTTGGTTGGCCTGGATTGCCTGACCGCGCTCGGCTACGGCAGGGACCCGCGATTGGGATACGCGGTCGACCTCCTGCGCAAGAAGCAGCGGCCCGATGGAAGGTGGAACCTCGAGGCCTTCCAACCGGATCCCTACCAGGAGTTCGTCGACTGGTTCGCGAAGCACCCCGGGAACTGTCCGGTGCCCCTGACGCTCGAGGCAGAAGGAAAGCCGAGCAAGATGATCACGCTCCGCGCGCTGACAGTGCTATCGCGCGTACAGTAGGTGCCGGCCGCTCCGCGTTCATCGCGATCGCGTTATCGGCCGCGCGCGTCCCACATCAAGCCGGCGGGGGCTCGCTAGGCGCGGCCACGCTCAGCCTCTCCCGTTCTCGTCCGAAACGTCGAAAGTCGGGAAGGAGCAAGAGGGTCGTTCCTGTGATCAGAACCCCGATCCCGGCGACTAGGAAGGCCGGCCCGACACCGTAGCGTGCAATCAAGAGCCCTCCGACCACCAGCCCAGTCGGAATCGCCGCGAAGGAACCGAAGTCTCCGATGGACAGTACACGACCCAGTACGTGACCGGGCACCACCGCCTGAATCGTCGAGTAGTAGACCGTGTTTGCGAATCCGATGGCGAGGCCGGCTGAGAGCGCTGCCAGGACAGAGAAGCCAAGAGTCGATGACAGGGCGAGAGTGGTCCAGCTAGCTCCTTCGATGAGCAGGCAGAAACCCATCAACAGACCTGCATGTGGACGTGCGCGAACTCGCCCGACGATAAGAGAGCCCACAGCGACCCCTATCGCGAGTGCCGCCACCAGGTACCCATACACGGCCGCATTCCCGCCAAACCGGGCGCCCGCATAGACCACGAAGAACGGCGAGACGAACGAGGATAGAAAATTCGATGGAAGGTAACCGAAGGAGACCTCGAGGAGTGTTCTATTGTGGAGAACATATCCCATCCCCTCCGTGAAGCCTTTCCTTAACGAGATTCGCTCCCGCGACGAACTCCGTGCCGAGCGCCCCAATTCGCTCGCGATCTGGATGAGAAAGACCGCCGACAACGCATAGGTGAGCGCGTTGATGCCTAGGCCCCAGACCGCTCCGACCAGGACTACTAGGATCCCTCCCGCCGCCGAGCCGACGCTGTAGGCTATGCTAGAAGTCGATTGGAGGAGACCGTTGGCATCCTCGAGGGACGGCTTCGGGACCAGCTTGGGAAGAATCGCCTGGCTCGCGGGGGTGAACAGCGCCGAGAAGCAATTCACGAAGATCATAACGGATAGGATCAGTGGTAGCGAGAACCCCGCGACGAACAGGAACACCGTTAGCAGAGCCATACCGGCCATTCGCGAGAGGTCCGCTGTGACCATCAACGAACGTTGATTGTACCGGTCGGCGACGACGCCGGCGATGAGTCCCAGAACGATGGCGGGAACGATGCCGGTCAGACCGAGGTAGGCGATGTCGAGCGCGCTTCCCGTGTAGTGATAGACGACCCAACTGATCGATACCAGCGATATCGCCGCGCCTAAGGAGGAGGTCGTGCTCGATGCGAAGAGGCTGCGGAAACTAGAGTGACGCAACGAGTGGCCGAGGCCCTTGATTTCACCGCCGCTTGCGTCCACGGTGCACCGTACGTCCCCGACCCCGCCTGCCTGCCCATGAACGCCGGTCGGCCTCTTCAGGCCGCCGGTTGACAAAGTGACGGAAACGACGTGAATCGCCTCAGCGCCCGCGTGGAGCCGGCCCGTCACTTTAGCAACAGATCGTGGACTTCTGTCACATGACCGATGACCCTTCGACTTGTGTCACAAAGCCCGCGAACTCGGCTTTGGGACAGAAGTCGCGGGCCAGCTACCGTTGTTACAAAAGTCCTCGACCTGTGACAAAACTCGCGGGCCGATAGGTCCCGAGGGGTTACAGAACCCACGGGCACAAACAGGTGGCCAGCCTGTGCTGGCTCGTCAAGGACCGAGGCGTGATGATAACGTCTCCGATGCTTCCGGGGCTTAGGTTTCGGCTTGGGCAAATCCCACTCCGCGATCACGTCTTGCCGAGGAACCTCGCCAAGCTTGATCGGTCGGGGGTGTGCCCTCCGTACATCCTGTTTAATTGACTCGGTCACGAGCTTCCGCTCGTTGATGATGTTGGGTCCGAAAACGTGCGTGACGTCCCAACCGTGCCGTTTGAGTTCCTCGTCTCGCCTATCCTCCCGCAAAGTGTCGCCATGGAAGAGCCGCCCGTCCGCCTCAATTGCGAGGTAGAAGTCCTGGAGGACGAAATCGACCCAGTGATGACCGATCCAGTACTCTCGCAGGTATCGAAGGTGCAGGCTGCTCAGAATATCGCCTAGTGCCGCTTCCAGATAGGTCGTCGGTGGACTTTCCACTTGCGCATCTGAGTATCCCCGAACTGTTTCTTGCGTAGTCCGCGTTCGCGATTCCGATAGGCGATCGCGCGCGCTACCTCTCTACGAACTTCGGTCCACGAGCCGAAGTTCGATCCCGCCAGCACCAACTTCTGCAGATCCCCGGCGTGGCT
>Ga0209517_10000211_pt1 | contig 104906 bp, 82 predicted proteins | sample PeaSoiMetSII2010_FD_187695 | JGI IMG/M metagenome (GOLD analysis project Ga0209517, IMG submission 187695) | Peat soil microbial communities from Weissenstadt, Germany - SII-2010 (SPAdes) (version 2) | ecosystem: Environmental > Terrestrial > Soil > Wetlands > Peat | place: Germany...
ACGGTTTCCTTCCTTCTGGTCGTAGGAACAGAGGATTCGTTCACGCAAGTCCAAGGATATGGTTCGCATGAACGAATTCTACCAAACCCGGAACCACATGGCTACAGTTTTATTTAAAATGCTCTAGACTTTGCATTGTGTTCCAACGCCCATTCATTTTTCACTCCGTCAAGCTGTCGAAGATTGTTGATGCAAGCGTTGGCAGGAGATGTGACAGGTTCGCGCATGAAATTTGGTGTTGCGACCAAAATAATAAATCCAAGTACAAGACCAGCGAGCGCTACTTTAATTATCGATTCGAGAATTGGTCGTGAGCTTTGACTTTTCACCGGTTTGCTCTTTTAATTCGTTCAACACCGCAACGCTAATTCTGTTCCGGTAGTTATCTTCTCCGTCTGGCCATGCCGAAGTGGTAGCCGCCGTGGACGCGCGCGCCGCGGGCTTTGCCGGGGAATCCGCCGGGTTTCTGGCCGGGTTTGCCTTCCTCGAACAGCGCGGTGTAGCGGTAATCGAAATTCTCCAGTTTCACGCGCGGGATTTTCTGGCTGATGAAGCGTTCAATGGCGAAGACGTGGCTGGAATCCTCGGCGGTCATAATGGTGAAGGCGTCGCCGCTGTGTTCCGCGCGCCCGGTGCGCCCGATGCGATGGATGTAATCCTCCGGATGTTGCGGCACGTCGTAATTGACGACGTGGCTCACGTCGGCGATGTCGAGTCCGCGCGCCGCGATGTCCGTGGCGACGAGCACTTCAAATCGTCCATCGCGGAAACCCTTGAGCGCCTGCTCACGTTCGCGTTGGGTGCGGTTTGAGTGCAGCACGGCCACGGCGTGGTTGTTGCGCTTGAGCAGTCCCGCAATCCGGTCGGCGCCGTATTTCGTCCGGCAGAAGACCAGCACCGAGTTGTAATTCACGCGCTTGAGCAGTTCGAGTAACAGGTCGGATTTTTGCGAATCGGCCACGGGATAAATGACATGCTTCACCGTTTCGGCAGGCGTCCGTCGCGCGCCGATTTCAATCGTTTCCGGATTGCGCATGGCCCATTGAATGAGCGTTTCGATCTGTGGCGGAATGGTCGCGGAAAAGAGCGAGGTGTGCCGCTGGCGCGGACAGCGTTCGACGATGCGGCGCACGTCCGGCAGAAAGCCCATGTCGAGCATCCGGTCAGCCTCATCCAAGACAAGAAATTGAACCTTGTCGAGCCGCACCGTGCCGCGTTCGAGATGGTCGAGCAAGCGTCCGGGCGTGGCGACGACGATGTCCGTGCCCGCCCGCAACTCATCGTTTTGCCGGCCATAACCGACGCCGCCGAAAACGACGGTGGTTTTCAAATTGGTGAAGCGGGCGTAATCGTGAAAGGCGGTTTCCACCTGCGCGGCGAGCTCGCGGGTCGGTTCGAGGATGAGCGCGCGCGGACCGGGCGCATGCTGGCCAAGCTTGGAGAGGATGGGCAACGCGAACGCGGCGGTCTTGCCGGTGCCGGTCTGCGCGCTGCCGATGACGTCGCGCCCGGCAATGACGAGGGGGATGGCGCGGAGCTGGATGGGTGTCGGGTCGATGTAACCCGCGGCGCGCACGCCATCGAGGGTTGTCGGAGCAAGGCCCAATTTACTGAAAGGCATAGGTAAAATTAGCAGTACGTTAAATTAAAGGAAGCAATGAATTTGTAGCACCCGACGTGAGTCGGCTCATTTCTCATTAAAGACAGAGCGGACTCACGTCCGCGGCTACAAGTCACGACGGCGATTCAACCGCCTCCTCGGTCGTTTCGTCAGGAGGCGTGACCACGGATTCAACTGCCGGAACCGGCGTTTCGGCCGGTGCTTGAATCTCCGCCGCCGGCGCCATGGCAACTTCCGCCGGCGATGCCGGTTCGGTCGTCGCAATGACTTCGCCTTCCGCCACCGGTTTTTCTTCGGCGGGCTTTTTCTCCGGCTTGGGCGGTCTGGGTGCGGGTTTCTTGGCGGTTTCCAGCCGTCCGTCGGCGAACTCAATGACGTGGCCCTGATGCACGAGCCAGTGCAAATCGGCGATGATGGCGTTTTGCTCCGGCGTCGGTTCGGGGGCCACCGCGGGAACTTTGGGTGTTCCGCCTTCCGCCGGCGCGGCGGCCGGCGGTGCTTCGGTTTCAAGTTTGATTACAATGACCGCCGGCTGCGGCGTGGGCGCGAGCGTTTCAATCAGCTGCCGCCGGCTGCATTTCGGATGGGCATTGATGTGCGCGATGACGCGCTTGATGTTTTCCGACACCGGTGTGGTTTCGAGGTCGAGGAACTGCGGGCGCGCGACGGAAACGTGGGTGAAAGTCTTGTTGACCTTGAAAAATTGCAGGCCGTGCGTGGCAAACTGCCGGCTGAGTTCGGTGGCCAGTTGCAGCGGGAAATGTCGCTGCTGCTCCCATTCGGTGCGCACGAGTCGCTGCAATTCGCGGCTGCGCAGATTGCGGCTCGGCACGCCGGCGACGACGTGCGTTTCAACCGGTTTGATGATGGTTTCCTTGTGCGTGACGCGGAAATGTTTCTCGACCTCCTCCAGATTCGACAGCCTGAGCGGTTCGGGCACATTCAGGACGACGTAGTCGGTCTTGAAACTCTGTTCCTCGACCCACTTTTTGACGACGGCCTCGTCCTTCACGATCTTTACGCGGGCCTTGAAGACGTCGAACGGCATCCGGGCGAACCGCTCGGTGTGCAATTTACGCAACCGGTTCTGGTAATCGTGATGGTTTGGCGGACCGAGAATCACGCCGCTCATGCCGCATTGCGCGACAAACGTGTAGGTGCCCTTGGGTGGCTCGGTCGCTGTGCGCTCGGCCTGGTAAAACGTAGCGAAATGAGTTTTCAGGACATGCGCCATTGCCTCGTCTTCGCTCAACCACGGCGTGTCGTCGAGCGCGCAAACGAACAGTGGCTGCGTGGCGGTACCTTCGGGCTTTTTCTTCACCGCCAGCCGGACGGCATAGCGTTCCGGTTTTTGCAGGACGAGCTGCGCAATCTGGAACAGTGGATACGCCCGCCCGGTCATCTTAATCTGACGCGCCAGCGATTCGACGCCCTTCTCGTCCGGCAGAAAGGTAACGGCGATTTCCGGCAGCGGCGTGAGCGGTTCGGCACGTTCGCGTTCTCGCCGGTCATCACGGCGGTCAAAGCCCCTTTTGCGGTCGCCGAATTTTGCCCCGGATCGCGGCGGACGGGGGCCGCGCTGCTCACCGAACGATTCGTTGCGCGACCGTTCCCGGCGGTCACCGCGACGGCGTTCGGGCTTTGCGCCTTCGTCTCCGGTAAACTTTTCATACCGGTTGGCCTCGGCCTTGCCCTGTGCCCACGCGGGCTGGAACAAATTCTCCAGATCCAAATCCATGTCGGGAATGCTGCTCATGAGGAAAACGGCCTGGCCGCCATCAGGCTGACGCGCGCTGGGTGAGGATGGCGCTCACGATTTTCTGGGCGAGCGCGGGATTTTCGGCCAGCGCCTTTTGCGCGGCCTCCTTGCCCTGGCCGATCAATTCGCCCTCGAACTGCAACCAAGCGCCTTTTTTGCCGACCACGCTGCTCTCGACGCCCACGTCGAGGATGCTGCCTTCCTGGTTGATGCCGTGGTTGTAAATAATGTCGAACTCGGCCTCGGCGAACGGCGGCGCGACCTTGTTTTTGACAATCTTGACCCGGACGTGGTTGCCGATGGCGTTGCCGGCGGCGTCCTTGAGCGTGTCCTTGCGGCGGATGTCAATGCGCACACTGGCGTAAAATTTCAGGGCCTTGCCGCCGGGGGTTGTTTCGGGATTGCCGAACATCACGCCGACTTTCTCGCGCAATTGGTTGGTGAAAACGCAGGTGGTCCTGGACTTGGCCAGAATCGCCGTGAGTTTGCGGAGCGCCTGGCTCATGAGCCGCGCCTGCATGCCCATGGTGGCCATGCCCATCTCGCCTTCCAGTTCGGCCTTGGGCACCAGCGCGGCCACGGAGTCAATCACGATGACGTCCAACGCGTTCGAGCGCGCCAGGGTTTCACAAATCGTCAGCGCTTCCTCGCCGGAATCCGGCTGGGACACGAGCAGGTCGTCCAGGTTAACACCCAGTCTTTTCGCGTAGCCCGGGTCCAGTGCGTGCTCGGCGTCAATGAACGCCGCCAGCCCGCCGGCCTTTTGTGCGTTGGCGATGACATGCAGCATAAGCGTGGTTTTGCCGGAGGATTCCGGCCCGAAAATTTCCACGACGCGCCCGCGCGGGATGCCGCCGACCCCGAGCGCCAGATCCATGGCGAGCGAACCGGTCGGGATGACGTCAATCTTGACCTGCGCCCGGGCGTCGCCCAGGCGCATGATGCTGCCTTCGCCGTAGCTTTTTGTGATGGTGGCGATGGCGGCGTCCAGGTCGCGCGAGCGCGACGCGGCGGCTTTCGGTTCGGGGGCAGATTTCTCGGCGGCTTTTGCAGGCATAAAATTCGGGGTAATTTCGTTGTTGGTCGTCCGAAGTAAGACACTAGTAAATCGGCATGGAATAGTCAAACCCTGGATAAAAGAAACCGCACGCAGTTTGATTGAAAACCACCGCGAACTCCGGCAGTTTACCGGCATGAAAGCGATCAAATGGCTCCCTCTGGTCCTGGCGGTGGCCCTGGCGGCGGGTTGTAAGAAGGCTGAAACCGCGTCGACACAGCCGGCGGCCGACTGGGAACCTGCGCAGGCACAACCGAAATTGCCCACGATGAAGATTTATCTGGGCGCGGAAACCCTGGACGCCGAACTGGCGACGACTCCGCGCGAGGTGCAAACGGGCATGATGTTTCGCACGAATGTTACTGACGAAAGCGCGATGTTGTTTGTTTTTGCCCAGCCGTACCAGGTTTCGTTCTGGATGAAAAATTGTCCGGACTCGCTCTCCGCCGCCTACATCAGCCCCGACGGCGTGATTCAGGAAATCCATCATCTCGAAAAATACAACACCAACTCGGTCGTGGCGGCGAAACCGGACATCCAATACGTCCTGGAAGTCAACGACGGCTGGTTTCAACGGCACAACGTCAACACCGGCATGTTGATTCGCACGGAACTCGGTTCCTTGCAGCATACGTTCTTCCAAAACCGGCAATGACACGCGGCTTACTGAGGGATGGCGCGGAAATATTTAGGCGGATTGTCCGAGTCATCATAGTACCATTCGGTAACCGAACCAACATTCGTCGCCGTCGCGAGCGAAGTCCAATCGCTTTGGTTGGTGGAAATCTGCAAAGACGCCTGTCCTCCGATCGGAACCGACAGGTGCCAGGTGAGGTTGGTAAGTTGGACAGCGGGAGAAAAATCCGTGTCGAAAAAGCGGAGGCGGATCGTAAATTGTTGGCTGTCATCTGAATCAGACGCCGACGGATAAATGACGGGTAGATTGGTTGTCACGTCAAACGAGCCCCAGCTTTGATTATAAAAGAAAGTTCCAAAACTCCCGGTCACAACTGCCGGCCCAAGTTTGTGAAAAGTAATTTTGATGGGGCCTTGAATTACTCCTGGTCCTTCGCCATTGGTGTTTCCGTTCAGGACGGTATTGTTCAACCAATTGGTTGTGCCGGTCCGCACGAAAAAAGGTGTAAAGGACCTGTTTTCTCCCGTGTCGGCAGCACAGAAAAGAATGTCTGGTCGAGTTAAATGGCGCTTCACCAGTTGCCACGTCACTCGACCGTTTTTGAGGTAAAGGTCTTTAAAGTCGTAGGTTGCCGGCAGGAAGCGACTGCCTCTTGAATCAACCGGCTGAGGAACGAACGCAATCTTGTCAATGCCTGGTCGCCAGGCACCGTTCGCGAATGCGTGCCCGCGTCGGTCATACCATCCACGCATGACAGGATGCACCGACTGCAACAGAGTTTCAAAGCTGATATTTTCAGGTGAAAGCAGATAACGAAGCCCGCCGACATCATCACGGGTCAGACCATCAAAAAAATTGCCGGCACTTGGAATCGAGAGCCAATCAGCAGCCGCAAAACCATTTGCGAGCGGATTCACGGGAATGGAAAGTGGAATGGCATAATTCAGGGTTTGATTCGGCCAAAGGGTAATATCCAGAATGCCGGTATAGAGTTGATCATTAACATAGATGCTGGCCACGAGCGTCTCGGGATCAAAGTTCCGCAGGACTATCTGATTGGAAATAACGCCGCCCGGCCCCCAGAATTGGGAGCTAAGGAAAGGGCTGTTCGGATACATGACCGTCGGATCGAATTGTCTCAGCACGTAAACGAAACGGGTTGGCTGGGCCAATCCCATTTGTTCCAACAAAAGAGCGAGCGTCATGGACTTCAAATTATAAAGATTTAGCGCCTGGGCAGTGTAATTTATTTTCGGGCCCTGGGCCGGATAGTTGGACAAAACGACCGTTGAAGCTGGCGGCAAATCGTTGAGGGTTTGAATCGCGTCCTCTACAGCTGCCACACCGTTTGTGCCAAAGTAATCCAGAAACGATCTGTCAAATCCGTAAGTGATCACCGGGACATTCCAGCGATAACCGTCACCGATGTCCATCGGCCCGCCGATGTCGCCGAACGGATCGGCAAAAGTGGTTTGGGGTGGTCCGAAGCCGTTGGTCGTTGTCATCCATGACGCCAAGGGTCCCAGGAGCGCAAAGCCCGGGGAGGACCAGACAAATTGAAACAGGGTCAGTGAAACCAGCCCGAGGACAAAAAATCTTTTTGATTTCATGGCTGAATTTTATGGATGGATTGTAACTTCATGTTATCTAGAAGATTAACAGATGTCAATGACACTTTAGACTCGACCCTGCCTTCCAGGCCTTCAACAATTCGGACATGTTATCGCGGGTAAAATCCGAGGCGCTATTCGCCGAGGCGTTGAAATTCATTCCGGGCGGCGTGAACTCGCCAGTGCGCGCGTTCCGCGCCGTCGGCGGCCAGCCGTTCTTCGTCAACCGGGCCAACGGCGCGCTGGTTTGGGACGTGGACGGCAACGAATACATTGATTATGTCTGCACCTGGGGGCCGGCAATTCTCGGACACGGACACCCGAAAATCATTTCCGCCGTCAAAGCCGCCGCCGACCACGGCACCAGCTTCGGCATCCCCAATCCATTTGAGGTGACGATGGCGAAATTGATTTGTTCGCTCGTCCCGAGTGTGCAGAAGGTGCGCATGACGAACTCCGGCACAGAGGCGTGCATGAGCGCCATCCGCCTTGCGCGCGGTTTTACCCGGCGTGACAAAATCATCAAGTTCGACGGCTGCTACCACGGCCACGCGGACTCGCTGCTGGTCAAGGCGGGCAGCGGCGCGCTCACGTTCGGCAATCCGGACAGCGCGGGCGTGCCGGCGGCGTTCACGCAGCACACCATCGTGCTGCCGTTCAATGACGTTGAGGCCGTCAAAGCCGCATTCGAGGCGAATAAAAATCAAATCGCCGGCATCATTGTCGAGCCGGTGCCGGGCAATGCCGGAGTTTATCTGCCCAAGCCGGGTTACCTGGAATTCCTGCGCGAGATCACCCAGGCGAATGGCGCGTTGCTGATTTTCGACGAAGTGATGACGGGTTTCCGTCTTGCGCCCGGCGGCGCGCAGGAACGGTTCAAGATCGCACCGGATTTGACCTGCTTCGGCAAAATCATCGGCGGCGGGTTGCCGGTCGGCACCTTTGGCGGGCGGGCGGACATCATGGATTTGCTCGCGCCGCTGGGACCGGTTTATCAGGCCGGGACGTTGAGCGGCAATCCGCTGGCGATGGCAGCCGGCATTGCGGCGTTGGAGGAACTGAACAGTCCGAAGTCCGAAGTCCAAAGTCCAAAGTCGAAACGCTCGGCGAATGGCGCTTATTTGCGGCTGGAACAACTCGGCGCGCAACTGGAAAGCGGCATGAAAGCCGCCGCGAAAGCCGCGAAGGTTCCCGTGCAACTCAACCGCTGCGGCTCGATGTTCTGCGCCTACTTCACCAGCGGGCCGGTCCATAATCTGGCTGACGCGATGAAAAGCAATCGTGCGCAGTTCGCCAAATTCTTCCACGGCATGTTGGACGCGGGCGTTTACCTCGCGCCGTCACAATTCGAGGCGGGTTTTATTTCCACCGCGCACACCACGTCGGAAATTGACCAGACCGTAAAGGCAGCCGCAAAGATTTTACGCGGATTGTAACCTTTGTTCGCCGGCCTCGTCTCACAGGCTATGACGCGGCGTCATGCAGACGCGGCACAGAACAAACAGACCTAACGAAAGATAAAGCTTATGAGAGCCACCAAAATGACACTGATTGCGGCGTTGGCGGTGGGCAGTTTGCTGACACTGAGTCCGGCCTTACGCGCGGATGATGCCACCAACAGTCCGCCTGCAACACCGCCAGCCGGCGGTCCGCCCCCGGGCGACCGCGGACCGGGCATGAGGGGCCGGGGACCGAACTTCGACATGATTGCGCAACGACTCAACCTGACGGACGACCAGAAACCGAAGGTCAAGGAGATCCTCGATGGCCGGCAGGAACAAATGCGCGATTTGTTTCAAAACAACCAGGATATGTCGCGGGAGGATCGCATGGCGAAAATGAAGTCCATTCGTGAAGATACCGACGCAAAACTGAAGGCCGTGCTGACGGCGGATCAGTTCGAGCAATGGCAAAAAATGGAAGCCAGAATGCGCGGCCCGCGTAACGGCCCTCCGGGTGGCCCGCCTCCGGGTGAAGGCGGCACCAACGCGCCGGCGGCCCCGCCGCCGCAGACCTGATTTGTGGGGACATACGTTGCGAAGGGACGGCCTCCAGCCGTCCCTTTTTGCTTTTGACTGTAACATTTCCAGCGCCGTTTCCGTATTAAAATCAGTATGAAAACGAACAAATGGATTACCCTTACCGTAGCCACCGCGCTGAACATTTTTGGATTGATGACGACCCCTTCATTGGCGGCGGACGCCAATGCGCCGGCGCATGGACGATTTTTTCAACGCATCGCCGAAAGGCTGAACCTGACCGACGACCAAAAGGCGCAGATCAAAACCATTCTGCGGTCGGAGAAGGACACGCTTAAACCCCTGGTCAGCAGCCTGCACGCCGCGCGGAAAAATCTGCGCGCCGCTATTCGAGCCGGTGACGCCAACGAAACCACTGTGCGCGCCGCGTCGGCCAGGGTCGCCGCCGTGGAAGCCGATTTGGCAGTTGAACGCATGAAAATTTTCGCCAAAATCGCGCCCATCCTGACCGATGAACAGCGTCAACAAATCAGCGAGTTCGAGCAGCACGCCGATGATTTTACGGACCGGGCCATCGCCCGCGCCAGTGACCGGTTGGGCGACTGAACCGTGAGCGACGATGCCGAATTGCTGGAACGCATCCGAAACGGCGCCACTGACGATTTCGGCGAACTCGTCCGGCGGCATCAGTCGCGCGTGTTCGCCATTTTGCACCGATATGAACGCGACCTCCACAAAGTCGAAGACCTCGCGCAGGAAGCTTTTGTCAAGGTCTGGCGCGCGTTGGGGCAATTTGACGGCCGCGCGCCTTTTGAACACTGGCTTTCCAGCATCACCACGCGGGTGGCGCTGGACCACTTGAGAAAAGAAAAACGACGGCAGAATGAAATCGGCCTGCCCGAACTCGGTGACGACGCGCTGGACTGGTTGCGCAGTGGCGACGGGAAAAGTGAACTGGAAGCGCGCAGCGCGGCCGAGCTGCTGGAACTGGCCATGCGCGAATTGTCGCCCGCCGACCGCGTTGTCATCACGATGCAGGAACTGGAAGGCCGGAGCGTGAAGGAAATCGCCGTGGCGATCGGCGCATCCGGTGTGGCCGTGCGGGTGCGGGCCATGCGGGCCCGAGCAAAGCTGAAACGGTCGCTGGAAAAACTGGCGGGGCATGAGTCTCGCGGGACGGAAAAGTCAGGGCTCGACGGAGTCTCGCCCCACCAAAATGAAAAGTGAAAGAAAAATTATGAATAATCGGAAACTGAAACAACTGTTTGCGTCGGCGCGCCGGGAAACCGCGCCCGCGCCGCCGGAGGATTTTGCCGCAGACGTGCTGCGTGCCATTCGTCGCGAACCGCCGGTGGCCGCACCGGAAACCATTTCGATTTTTGACCAGTTGAACCTGTGGTTTCCGCGCCTGGCGCTCACGGCATCGGCGGTCATTGTGCTGTGCGTGGCGGCGGACTACGGGCTGACGGCGGCGGGGGTGCCGAATCTGAGCGATGGCGCGGCGCAGCTTTCCGCGCAGTGGCTTTTGACGCCGACCGGACTTTGATTATGAAAGCCTTTAAACTATCGTTGCTGCTGGCGCTGGTGTTTCTGGCGGGCGTGATGGCCGGCGTCGTCGGCACGCGCATTGCCATCCGCCACTGGGTGAACACCGCCATTCAGCGCCCGCAAAATTTTCAGATGCTCCTCGAACGCAACCTGCGTTGGCGGCTCCACCTGGACGCGCATCAGCGGGTGGAGGTGCACCGGATTCTGACCGACACGCGCATCCAGTTGCGGGATTTGCGGCAGGAATATCGCCCGCAGGTCGTGGCCGTTCTCACCAACACCGAGGCGCAAATTTCCGCCATCCTGACGCCGGAACAGGAGGCGCGCTTTGAAAAGATGCAGCAGGAAAACCCGCGGTTCTTTCCGCCGCCCGAACCGGAGCGGTAGCCGCACTTTCAATTTTCCAATGTTTGCGGCGCTCTGCCGATCCGCCACTACGGTCAGTTGGAAAACGCATTTTGATCCGCACAGATTCCATTTGAGCAAAACCGGCGGTGGCGGTAAGGTTGGCGTTGTCTTGCGCGCGTAGCTCAATTGGATAGAGCGTCGGCCTCCGGAGCCGAAGGTTGTGGGTTCAACCCCCGCCGCGCGTACCAGTTTTTTTTGTGTCTTCGTTGCCGTCCCAACTGAACCAACAACCAGCACCGAGCCAACCCATTTCAAACTACCAATACACTGAATTATCGGCTGGAAGGCCTTAAAACTGCCTGAAACCGCTCAAAAATACCCACAAATAAGCATTAAATAACTCTCGACTTGTAATTGTACTTGCGACTTTAATTTGAAAGTCGTACCTTTATTTGCATGAAAGAGATTCGATTCGAGTATCCGATCGAAAACTTCCCAGGTTTTCTGGCTGACGCCGCATGGGGCGATACCATATACGAGGTGCTCGTGGAAACCAAGGATGCCCGAAGGTTGCGCACGGCTTTGATGGAAATGGCCCGGGTCGCCGCATCAGACAAGGTGCGTCGCGCGGTGCTGGTGCTGGAAGAACCGGCCATCACGGAATCCCGCTTGCGCGAAGAATGGCAGGGAGCAGCTTCGGTCATCCGGCCGGAGCTTTTCGGTCACCTGGCCATGGCGATTCGTCAATCCGGGAAATGGAGTGGCATCCCGGTTTCACCGGACACCAGGGAAGTTCCGGTCCTGGATGAAATTCTCCGGCATGAAATCTCCCGTCGGCCCGCCCCGTCGGGCAGAAATGCAGAGGCCCACTATGAGATACTGCGCATCCTCATCCATCAATGGCTGCTCGGCCGGGGGCCGTTCGCAATCAATTCACTCATGAAAATTTCCGGGACCAGCCACCCCACGGTCTCACGTTCCCTCGATCGTCTGGATCATTATTTGAAACGCCATTCCGACCGCAGTGTCGAACTGCGGATTTTCCCGCGCGAAGAATGGGCACGCTTGCTGGCGGTGTCGGATGACGTTCGCGGCACGGTTCGTTTTGCCGACCGTTCCGGCCAGCCGCGCTCGCCGGAATCCTTGCTTCGTCGTTTGGGCCAACTTCGACTTCCCGCTATTGCCGTCGGTGGTGTCTTGGGGGCAAAACATTACCAGCCCGCCCTAGACCTCATCGGTAATCCGCGTCTCGACATTTGCCTCCACACCGGGCGCAAGGCCGTAGACCTTTCGTGGGTTGAACGTCTTGACCCGGGTCTCGAGCGAACCGTGCGCCGCGACGAATCGCCGGTCTTGGTGATTCATACCCTCCGGCGGGCGGACTCGCTGTTCCAACCCGGGGCCGACGGCCTCCCCTGGGCCGACCCGGTCGAATGTCTGCTCGATTTGCACGAAGCGGGTCTTGAATCCCAGGCGCTTGAGTTTCTGAATTCATTCCCCGTAACCCGAGACAGCCCGTTATGAGCCGTGACGCCAATGTGAAATTGATTTCGCCCGGGGCGGTTCTGAAACAAATCGCCGCCGCCATTCCGCCGGACTTCCGGCAAAACATCATCATCGTCGGCAGCCTGGCGGCGGGCTATCATTTCTTTGGCGACGACCCCAGGCTGCAAGTCCGCACCAAAGACGTGGATTGTCTTATCTCTCCGCGCATCAAAGCCATCCCCGCCGGACAGGCCGTCGCGGACCGTTTGTTTGCCGAGCAGTGGCAGTTGCGGACCGAAGGTGGTTGGGGCAAGCCCGGCGATGCCCAAACTCCCGAAAACCGGTTACCCGTCGTCCGACTTCATCCGCCCGGTTCGCCGGATTGGTTCATTGAACTTCTCACCGTTCCCGAGTCCGAAAACGATCTCGACCGGAAAGACCTTCGACTGATTACCACCAAAGGGCATTTCAGTCTGTGCAGCTTTCGTTTCCTGTCACTGGTGGAATTCGAGCCCGGCGCAACTCCGTTTGGCATCGCCATCGCCCGCCCCGAAACCATGGCGCTGGCCAACTTGCTGCATCACCCGGTCATCGGGAAAGAGACGATGAGTGGTCTGATTGCCGGCCGTCGCATCAAACGCAGCAACAAAGACCTGGGGCGCGTCCTCGCGCTGGCCCGGCTCACGGAAGGCAGGCGGGAAGATTCACTGTTGGAATGGCCAAAAATCTGGGTGGCTGCGCTTCAAAGCCGCTTCCCGTCGCACTGGCGCGAGCTCGCTCCACGAGTGGGTACCGGGTTACGACAACTGCTGCGCCCGGAAAATGAAGCCGACCTGGAAGAAGCCCGTCATACCTGCGAAAACGGGTTGCTCGCTTTCCAGGCACCCTCGCTGAAACTGTTGGAAATAACGGGGCAACGGTTGCTCCAGGATGCCATTGAGCCGCTCGAAAAAATCTCCACGGCACCGGCGCGGAGAACGGCGGCAAAGTAACGGCTGCGAAATTCGTCCGCTCGTCCAACGGCGCCCCAGGTGTTCCGGGAACAGTTCACCACTATCAAACTGCCTTCGAAAAGCGGGCAAAAGTGTGCCTGAAAATTGAAAGTTTCACCTCTATTTGAACACAGCAGGTTCAATCCCGGTCTAAAATCTCCGCCTATTAGACAGACAAGGGGGACTGAAATAGACGTACCATGAATGAGCTAATAACCACACCATTACCATCTTTACCCGCATCACCATCATCACCGGAACCGGCAGAGCGGCTGCTGAAAATTTTTGAGTTCCTCAAAACCCACCACGATTTGCGCTACCCGCACGTGCGGGATATTGGGCAGCAAATGCGGGTGCTCCGGCTGAACGACCTGCCGCAGCACGCTGCCATTGAAATCTTTCGCCCGAACGGCGATCCCGAACAGGAATCGGAGGAGGACAGCGACATCGTTTTGCGCATCACACGACCCGGGCTGACGCATTGCCCGACGCCGCCGGCGGCGATGGCCGACTGGCTGAAACCCGGCTGGCAGGAGATTGACGCCAACGCCGAGGTCCAGCCGTCCCGGACGGTGCGGGAAAAGGACGGGTCCACGCGGGTCGAGCGGTTTGAAGAAGTGCCGCAACGCCCGGCGTCATTTCGGAAATGGCAGGAGGAACGGGCCGAATGGCAGCGGAATGAACAGCCGGCCCGCCAGGCGCTCGCGACCTTCCAGGCTGTCTATGAATGGTTTGGCATCCATGAACGCGAAGCGGAACAAATCGAACTGCTGGTCGGCGACGGACTGTTGCATTGTCCCGATGAAGCCGGGGCGTTCAACCATCAAGTGCTGCTCCAGCGGCTGGAACTGGAATTCTATCCGGAAAAGGGCAACCCGCAATTCGTCTTCCGCAAACGCGAACAACCGCCGGAGTTGTACGTGGAATTCCTGCGCCTGCTTCCACAGGCAAACCACCAGCAAATTGCCAGGTGTGTGGACGAGTTGAAGCTGACCGAACTGTCACCGCTCGGCGGAGAGGAGACGGACGGATTTTTGCGCCGGCTGATTTACGGCATCTTTCCGGGCGCCGGTGACATGGTGGCCGCCGGTGAGCAACCCAAAGACGACCAGCCGACCATCTGCCGGGCGCCGGTCATTTTCATGCGCCAACGCCGTTCGGGAGTTGAAAACGTATTTGATATGGTGCGGGAGGACATCGGCAAGCGGACAGACTTTTCCGCCGCCCTGCTGCAAATCGTGGGCCTTGGCAGCGGGTGGACGGGTGAGCCGCAGCCACAGGAAACTGTGCCTCGGACTGCGCCCGGGAACAGTGACGCCGAGATTCTGTTGAGCAAGCCGGCGAACAAGGAACAACTGGAAATTGCCCGCCAGTTGGCGAAGCGCGATTGCGTGGTGGTGCAAGGCCCGCCGGGAACCGGCAAGACGCATACCATCGCGAACCTGCTGGGCCATCTGCTGGCGCAAGGCAAGCGAATCCTCGTCACAGCGCATACGCCGAAGGCGTTGCGCGTGTTGCGACAAAAGGTGGTGGCCGCATTGCAGCCGCTGTGCATCAGCGTTCTGCATAATGACAGGCAGAGCCAGGCGGAATTGCAGCAGTCCGTCCGGCAAATCTCGGTGCGGCTTGCCCAGGATGACCAGGTATTGGGGCAGGAAGCGGAACGGATCCAGCGCGAACGCAAACGGATTATGGCCGAACTGGCCGAGGCCCGGGCGCGGTTGCTGGAGGCGCGTCAGGATGAAATCCGCCCCGTCCGCTTCGGTGGAAAGGCGATCAGGCCGGTTGACGCCGCGAAACGGGTGAAACGGGGTGTAGGTTTGGACGATTGGATTCCGGGCCCGGTCAATTTGGGCGCGGAACCGCCGCTGTCGCCTGCCGAAGTTGCCGCGCTTTATCACACCAACGCGCGGGTCAGTCTCCGCGACGAACGCGAGTTGAAAGCAAGCCGCCCCGACACCCGGGCACTGCCAACCCCTGCGGCGTTCCGGGAATTGATGGATGAAATCAGCGCCTTGTCTGGGCAGAACCTCCGCTATCGGGAGGAATTGTGGAACGGAGCCGCCGGCCCCGACGATTTGGCCGAGTTCGACCGCATGTTGTCCCGCGCAACCAGGGCCATTGAATTTCTGAAGGACAGCGCGCCATGGCAACTGGAGGCCGTGCAAGCTGGTCGCGATGGCAACAGCGCGCGGCAGGCCTGGGATTCGCTGGTCGAACTGATTGAAAACTCCTGGAACGAGATTCAGGTATGCCACACCCAGGTTATGACCCACGGCCCGCAGGTGGACGACCAGCGACCGCCGCGTGAATTGCTGCCCATCGTGGACGAAATTATCGCACACCTCGAATCGGGCAAGTCGTTCGGGCGGCTGACGAAACTGACCAGGCCCCATTGCCATCAGTTCATTACCACAGTGCGCCTGGGCAACCGTCCACCGGCGCTGGACCAGCCGGCAGAGTTCCGGGCGGTGCGGGCGCTGCTGCGCATGCAGATCGTCCGGGAGGAACTTGCCGAGCGGTGGGCGCGGCAAATGTCGTCCCATGGCGCCCCGCCGGCAGACGCTTTGACCGACCAGCCGGAAAAGGTCGCGCACGGTTTCGTGCCGACGATTCAGAATTGCCTCGACTGGCACAAGTCAACGTGGCTCGCGCTGGAAGATGATTTTGAGCGGCTCGGTTTTCACTGGCAGAGTTACCTGGAATCCACGCCGCCGGAAACCGGGGCCAATGCGGAATTGCGCCGCCTGCGAACGGCGGTGACCGGCGAATTGGAAACCATTCTTAAGGCGCGTGCCGGCCGGTTGCGCGAAAAATATCTGGAAAGTGTGTGGGCCACCTGGCTGGCGGCGCTCCCGGAGAGCGACCAGCCGGAAGCAACGGCAACCCGGAAGTTGAGAACATCCCTCCGGGAAGCGTCGCCGACGGATTACGAACAAGCTTACGAGGAATTGGTTCGCCTCAAGAACCTTGAATCGGACCTGGAATCGCGTCGAAATTTACTCGCCCGTTTGCACACCCGCGCGCCCGCGTGGGCCTCAGCGGTTGAAAACCGTCATCCCGATCACGCCCGGCCGGAACCGCCCGGCGATCCGGCGGCAGCCTGGGAATGGCGGCAGTTCCATGATGAACTGGAGCAACGGGCAAAGGTTTCCCTCGACGAATTGCAGCAGCAGATCGAGCGCCTTGGCCACGAACTCATGGAGTCCACGGCGCAATTGGCCGAAAAGCGGACGTGGGCCAGTTTGATCCGGCAAACCAGTCCGGAGCAGCAGCACGCGCTCAAATCATACGCCCTCACGCGGAACAAGTTGTCGAAAACCGGCACCGGCGTGCGCGATGCGGAATTGCGCGCGGCGGCGAGAAAGGAATTGACCGTGGCCAAAGGCGCGGTGCCGGTGTGGATCATGCCGTTGAATGAGGTCGCCGACTCATTCGATCCGCGCACCACCCGGTTCGATGTCGTGATCATTGACGAGGCCAGCCAGTGCGATCCGACCGCCATGTTCGCGCTTTATCTCGGACGCCAGGCTGTCATCGTTGGCGACGACGAGCAGGTGACGCCGGTGGCGGTGGGCGTGGACATGAAGGAAGTCGAGGAGTTGATTGACATCCATCTGCCGAAGGGTTTTCCGTCGCGGCAACATTACGACGGGACCACCTCCATTTACGAACTGGCGCAGGTGTCGTTCGGCGGCGTGATCCGGCTGGTGGAACACTTCCGTTGTGCGCCGGACATCATCGCATTCAGCAATCACCTCTCTTACAAGGGCGAGATCAAGCCATTGCGCGAGGCTTCCGCCATCCACCTCGCGCCGCATGTCATCCCGTGCCGCGTTGCCTGGGACGGCGGTGTCCAACAAGAGGAATCCAATCAAGCGGAAGCAGAAACCATTGCCTCGCTCATTTGTGCCGCATTGGAACAACCGGAGTATGCGGAGAACGAGGAAGGCAAACCGACAACGTTCGGCGTGGTGTCCATGGTCGGCGACCGGCAGGCGATGAAGGTCGACGCGATTCTGCGCCAGCACATCGAACCGGCCGAATACAAACGCCGCCGGATTCTCTGCGGCGATTCGGCGCAATTCCAGGGTGATGAACGGGACGTGATGTTTCTGTCCATCGTGGATGCCCCGTCGGCGAAACCGCCGCTTCCCTTAAGGCAGGAAGGACCGAAAAAGATTTTCAAGAAGCGGTTTAACGTCGCCGCCAGCCGGGCGCGCGACCAGATGTGGGTGGTGCACAGTCTCGACCCCGAAACCGACTTGAAGCCGGGCGATTACCGGCGCCGATTGATCGAGCACGCCATCAACCCCACGGCGTGGGAAGAAAAAGAAGACCCACTGCCGGATAAAATGGAGTCCGCGTTTGAAAAACAGGTGCAGGCCATCCTGGAAGCGGTGAATTTTATTGTGTTGCCTCGATTCAAAGTCGGCAGCCATCGGATTGATCTGGCCGTGGTTGGCAACGGACGGCGATTGGCAGTGGAGTGCGATGGCGAACGGCACTTCGAACCGGATCAACTGCGGGAAGACCTGGAGCGCCAGGCCGTATTGGAACGGCTCGGCTGGCAGTTTGTCCGTGTGCGCGGGAGCGTCTTTTTCCGCGACGAAGAGCGGGCGATGGAGCCGGTCTTTCGGCGGCTCAAGGAGTTGAACATCACTCCGGATGCGAAGCTTCCCGGGCCGGAGTCTCCGGCCGGGAAGGATGAATTGGTGCAACGGGTAATCCGGCGGGCCGGAGAATTGCGCACCGCCTGGCGGGAACAAAAACCGTCCTCCGAACTGGTCAAACGCCTGAATCTTCCCAACCCGCGAACCCGTCGCGTTCGCGTGCGTTAGCCTTTGGAGACGGCTGCGTGCTGGCACCCCCGCCACCAGCCCGTCTATCTGTTATTGTCCGCTTTTCGTTTTTTAATTTTACCCCTTGACACCGTTTCTGAAACCAGCTACCTTTCTATAAAAAGGTAGCTTGCTGAGTGTTTGGCGATGAGCGTGAACGAAAAATTTTCGGCGATTCGGAAGGGGCTGCTCGAGTTCCTCGTGCTGCAAATCATTTCGGCGGAGAAGGTTTATGTGGCGGACATCTTGAAGCAGCTCAGCGCGACCGAATTCGCCACCCAGGAAGGCACCCTGTATCCGTTGTTGAGCCGGATGCGCCGCGAAGGGCTCCTGGATTACGAATGGAAGGAATCCGAGGCCGGGCCGCCCCGCAAATATTACGAGCTGACCGCGAAGGGGCGGGAGCAGTTGCGCGAAACCCTGGAGTATTGGGGCGAGATCAACGGGACGGTGAAAAAACTGGGGCAAAAATAGAAAGGAAACAACCCATGAACAAAGTCATTACCATCAATCTGGGCGGCAACGCCTATCAACTCGAAGAAGGCGGCTATGACACTCTGCGCGCTTATCTGGAAACCGCGACCGCACAACTGCAACACAATCCGGACCGGGATGAAATCCTCTCGGACATCGAGCGGGCGATCGCGGAGAAGTTCCGCGCGCTTTTGGCCAGTCACAAGACGGTGGTCGAGACGAAGGAAGTCGCCGCCGTCCTTGCGGAGATGGGGCCGATTGAGGCGGAGCCTGGTGAAGCTTCAAGGCCGGGCGCTAGCAGTGCCGGCGCCACCAGCGGCACGAGCGGACAGAAGACGGCCGGAGAAGAAAAAGCGGCCGGGAGCGGCGGAACGCCAAGGCGGCTCTATCGGATCCAGGAGGGCGCAATGATTGCCGGCGTCTGCAACGGGATCGCCGCCCATATGAATATCGATCCGACCCTCGTACGGCTGGCCTTCGTTCTTTTGACGATATTTTGGGGCACCGGGTTGCTCGTCTATGTGGTGATGGCGATTGTGGTCCCCGAGGCGCGGTCACCGGAGGAAAAGGCGGCGGCGTCCGGTTTCCCGGCGACGGCGCAGGAATTCATCCGGCGCGCCAAGGAAGGATATTACGAGGCGATGAAAGGCTTTCCGGACCGCAGGGCGCGACGCGAATGGAAACGTCAGTTCAAGCGGGAAATGCGCGCGCACGCGGACCAATGGCGGTATAACTGGCACAGCTATTGGGCGGAACATGCCCCGGTTCATCCCGGGATGGGTTTCGCGCTGCCGTTCCTTTCATTGTTGCAAGGCGCGGCGACCGTCGTGTGGATTTGCGCCATTATTTCGCTGCTGGCGACCGGCGCGGTGTTCGGTCTGGCGCTGCCGGCGAACGTGCCGACATGGGTTGCGGCGCTGTTGCTGTTGATTGCCTACGGCATTCTCGTGGGGCCACTGAAATTCGCGCGGCGCGCGTGCTATTATGGTCTGGGCCGGCCAAGATGGGCCTGGTCATTCGTGTTTTTGCTGGATGCAGTGGTCTGGCTCGCAGTGGTTGCCGCCTTGCTATGGCTGGCCTTCCATTATCTTCCGGAATTGCGCGATGCAATTCACAGCTTCCCTGCAATCGCGCACCAGGCCGCCGACGACATCCGGACCTGGTGGCATGGGAAATGAGGCGGCGTGCGGCAGTAAGGAATGCCAGAAAGGCAATCAATCATAAGCCAAGTTGGCGAAAATCTCCGAGTGCTTGTCGCCAAGGTCTTATCCAGCGGCCATCATTCCGACGCTCTTCTAACAAAACATCTTTTGCGTCGAGTTGTTCCCAACGCTGTTCTGCTTCTTTCAACCAACTGCTAACGATGGCGGGTGCTTCTGGAACCGACAACTGACGCTCCACAAGGCAAAACCAAGCAAGATATTGACACCAACTCAATTTGAGCCACGCTTTCGCCGGTTCATTCACAAACTGTTCCAGAATTTGATCGGCGAACGTATTGCCCGAAGACCCAACTTTAAGAAAGTCACCGAACCCTGAACGACGGAGTCTTTCGATGTCCGCCCGCCGGAGAAAAGCAAGCAAACCTTGTTCAAACCAATATGGCAATTGACCACCACCAGCATCCTGTTGTTCATCAAACCGACTTCGAGTAAACCGACGCAAGTTAAAGAATTTTCCTGAAGCACAGCTAGATGCTCCTGCGGCTTTCAAAAGCAACATTTCAGAGGAACAGTGTGACACAAGTGTCGCGCAGCCCGATTTTTCAAGAGCCGATACAAGTACCATGAGCGAAAGCACGTTTGACGCATTTTCAATCTCTTGGCGAGGTGGCGTGTCAGCCTCTATGACGATGTAGCACAACGGTGGTTTCCGGCTGGAAATGATAGAAGCTATCCGCAAAGCATCATTCGGTTCGGCCAAGTCCTTAAGCGAAACACAAACAGATTGGATGGGCCGTATAGACCCCACACTCAATCCTTCGGCCAACATTGAAAATGCCTCACAGGACGAAACGTAGTATTCAGAGCTGTACTTGCTTGGCAAAACCACTGGCGAGCAGACCCCATCCACCTTCAAAGATTGAGCTTCGGCGACCAGCTTCTTAATAAGATTCTGCCACCATTTTGGTGAGGAAATGTCAGCTGTGTCCAAGTCTCGCGGAAAATACCTGTGGTTTGACAACTGCCCTCGTTCGCTCTGAGGACAATAGAGCTGTGGATCTAAGATGACACCAAACCTTCCCTTTTTACGAAAACTAGGCAGATGTTTCGATAACTCTGTCTCAGATCGGTTAACCGGACTTAAAACCAAACCGGTAAATCCATCAAGCCCAGAAACTCCGACTAAATTCTCGGAGTCATGTCCCATTTGTAAGTACGCAGCCATAGTCCTATCCCTATTTGAGCGCAGCCAACAAAGTATCCGGATCGCCAAAGCGCAAAACCGGCCACGGCTGCACCATTTTGATTATTGCGGGCAATCCGGCTTGCGCCATCGCCGCGTTAAAATCTGGCGACGGCCCTCGCCTTTCAGACACAGCGTAAACTGCCGCATTTGGGTTTGCAGGGTCAACCTGATAAGGATGGCGGCCAGTCAACAGCAAACTAGCAATGACGCCGATGGCAAACTGATCGCTTCGCCAATCAATCAGGGCTTTGTCGTTGGTGAGTTGCTCTGGTGATGAGAAGAATGGAGTACCCGGCCCACTCGGCCACCAGCTGGCTGTCAGAGACGTCTGACTTAGATCGCGCACAATACCAAAATCCACCAATACCGGTTCCGGCTGATTCTTGCGGAACATAATATTGGCTGGCTTGATGTCGCGATGAACCAAGCTCGGTTGAAGATCCTTCACGGCCAGAATTAAACCTTTAACGAGTTCAATTACCTCTTGCTGCGTCAGATGGCCAACCTTCAGACGATCTTCTAGGGAACCACCATCGAAAAATTCTTCCACAACGACATCAAAAACTCGTTTATCGGGAGCTGAGAACGTAGTGGTGGCGAGAACTTTCGCAACCCGAAGCGAATTGCAACGTTTCAGCGCCTCAATTTCGCGATCAGTACGTTCGACGTTAATTTTCGTCCGATCTACAAGTTTGAGCGCGACCACGTGACCAGTACGATCTTCTGCCTGATACGTTTCTTTAAACGAACCCTTGCCGCAAAATTTGGGATCCTTGAAGCCGAGCTGGCGTGCAATTAATCCGGCAACTTCTGTCAATTCAGGCTTGTCACTCATTCATCGCCGAAGTGGGCGAGAGCTGCTTTGGTGAGCCACGGCAATAGCGGGTCGTTGCGACGTGGTTTAATAGCTAATTTTGCTTGTTGCATCCCGAGCACAATCAATCCGACTCCATGCCTAACAAACTCGCGTTCAAATTTTAGTGCCGTGTTCGCAGCTTTGACGGGGAGCGCGACGTAGCAATAGTGCGCAAAGCACGTATTCCGGCGCGCTTGATCTAACGCATCACGCCACTTTGATAGTTTCGTTTCAAATGCGTGAACCTCATCCTGTCCGCCAAGCCCAAGCACATCCGTTCGACCTGACGCATAGTCAAATTCGTGGGCGACTTCACGACAATGCACCGGTCCGTTCTTCGCTTTGACCACGGACGAAAGCTCGTTTACCAAGCTCTGTTCCGTTAGATAGCAAGATTGCTCTGTTAAGTGCTTAGTGCGCACAGCAATTGCGTTCATGGGTTTGATATACGCCTATCATAGCAAAACTTATTGTGCAATACATTTGCGGCCTCGCAAACTCCCAAAGAAGCTAATTCGCAGCCGGTGGTTGAAAGCCCGGCAGGCCGAATTGCCAGAATAGAAATGACCAGATGTCAGCGGTCTGTTCTTCCCGCTGCTTTTTTGTTGAACCGATGCCGTGGCCGGCTTCGTAGTCCACGCGCAACAGGACGGGTTTGCCGCTGGTCGTGGCGGCCTGCAGGCGCGCCGCCATCTTCGCCGATTGCCAGGGTTCCACCCGCGGGTCGTTGATGCCGGTCGTGAGCATCACAGCGGGATATTTCGTTCCATCCTGGACATGGGCGTACGAACTCATTTGATACAATTCCTTGAAGCCGTCCTCGCTCTTGACGCTGCCGAATTCGGGGATGTTCGGCACGCCGTTCGGCGTCGTCTCGATGCGCAGCATGTCCAGGCAACCGACTTGAATGACGGCCGCCCCGAAAAGATCGGGCCGGTCGGTGATGGCCCGGCCAATCAGGATGCCGCCGGCGCTGCCGCCTTCACCGGCCAGCTTGTCCGGCGAGGTGTATTTGTTCTGAACCAGATAGTCGGCACAGGCGTTGAAATCCTTCCACGTGTTCGGCTTGGTCAGCTTGTAACCGCCTTTGTACCAGTCTTCGCCGTACTCGCCGCCGCCGCGGACGTGGGCCACGGCAAACACGCCCCCCTTTTCGTACCACGCCAGCAACACCGGACCATACGCCGGGTCCTGCGATATCCCGTAAGCGCCGTAACCCCAAAGCAGCGTGGGATTGGAGCCGTCCAACTTGATGCCGCGCCGATAGACAATGGACAGCGGAATCATTTCGCCATCGTCACTTTTCGCTTTGACCTCAACCGACTCCAGGTTATCGGGCGCATCGAACTGGCCCAAGGGTTGCAAGCCGGTGTTCGTGATTTTTTTCGTCCTCGGATCGTATGCGTAAATCTGATCAGCCCTGGTCCACGTGCCCATGTCCAGCCAGGTGCCGTCGAGCCGCGGATCCACTGCGGCCAGGGCCACTGAGCCGTCGAACGGCAGTTTAATAGGCTCGATTTTCCCTCCAACAGGCATCCGCCAGAGGCGTCCGATGCCGCCATCGCGCAGTTGCACGTAGAGGGCGTCTTTGGCGACCGCCAGGGCGGTAATTACGGCGTTGCCGGCGGGCACGACGGTCCGGGCCGACGCCAGGTCCGGTTTGACCAGGGAAGTAGAAATAATTTTGAACCGGGGCGCGTTCCTGTGCGTCAGCAGAAAAATTTCCCTCCCTTTCACGGCAAAATCCGTGACGTCGTCGTCCACATCGCAAATTTTCTGCCACGGCGGATTGGGTTTGCCGACCGACGCCAGCGGGGCGGCGTACACCGTAATCTCCTGCCGGGTGCCGTGTTCAATCGTACCCAGAGCGTATTCGGAGCCCGGCACGGTGCTGACAAACGGGTCGTCGGCCGGGTCCATTTTCACCAGTGGCGAAACGTCATAGCCGAAGGCGGGTGGTTCTTTATCGGCATCGGCGCCGATAACGTGCAAATACACGCGGCTCTTCTCGTAACGCGCCGTTTCCGGCATGTCCGGTTCCATTTTTTGCAGGCGATTGTAGTAAAATGATTTCCCGTCCGGGCGCCAACTGATTCCGCCGAATTGTGCGCGGTCAATCGGCTGGCCCACTTCCTGGCCGGTCGCTGTTGCCAACACGTGAATCACGGCGTCCTCCGAGCCGGCGGCGGAAAGTCCGCAGGCGACATAGGTTCCGTCCCGCGACGGTTCGTAATAATTGATGGCAAACGGTTTGCCGGCGGCTTTGGCGAATTGTTCCGGGTCAAACAACAATGTTTCCTTGCCGGTCAAACCCTCGCGCACGTAGAGCTTGAACACGTTGTCCTGCGGCAACCGTTTGAGATAAAAATACCGTCCATCCGGCAGACGGCGCACATCCTCCACCCGGGCGGCAACGGCATTGTTGAGTTCGTGAATCCGGGCGAGCAGCGCCGGCCGCCCCGGAATGCGCTCCAGCAGGGAATGCGTGTAATCATCTTGAAGTTTCATCCACACCGTCACGTTGGGATTGGACGGGTTCTCCATGTAACGGTAGGGGTCAGCGACCGCCGTTCCGAAATACGTGTTGGTCACGTTCTCCGCCGGCGCCACCGGCGGGGCCGCCAGACCGCACCACGTCATCTGGAAGCCAGCGCTCGCAGCCAGAAAAATTTTTATAGCTGATTTGGCAAAATTCATGCTGTTTCCCTTTGTCAAAAAATGAATTAACGTCAATTCCCGGCGAACGCGTCAACGAATTTCATCATGGCGCGCACGTCGTGATAGTTCGCCTTCCAACTGTTCGCCAGCGTCGTGTCCACGGGCTTGCCGTCGGCCGCCACCGAGTAAAGCCAGATGCCGGTTTTGGGGTCCACCTGATAAGTCTTGATGAATCGCAACTCCTGGCTCAAGGCCGTTTCATAACGCGGGCCTTCCTTGGGAATGGGGTTTTTGTCCTGATGCTTCAACGCGTCGGTTAGCGCGGACAGCATTTCGGCCTGCACCCACCAGATTTTTTCCGTATCGGTCGCCGGCCGATCGTCAAAGCCCCGGTAATAAAGTCCGCCGCGCCGGTGGTCGTAACCGTTCTTGAGCGCGTGGTTGAGCAGCGCGTTAAAATGATTCCACGAGGGTTCCTGGCCCAGGACGTTTTCGGCACGGATCATCAGCCAGGCAAATTCGACGTTATGCCCGTAGGAAAGCCCCGCGCTGCTGGCCACGGTCACCGGTTGCCAATTGAATTCCCGGTGAAAAGCGCACTTCGACGGGTCATCGGGATAAAAATACGTCGCGTTGATGTGCAGGGCTTCCGCCAGCGATTTTTTAACATCCGGGTCGTGCGTCGCGTCGTATAATTCCGTCAGTGCCTCCATCCAGTGCAGATGCGAGTTGGCGCTTTTATAGCCAATCACTTCAACCTCATTGCGCGGGTCGCCGGGTGAAAGCGGTTGCCAGGTTCGATCCGCGTGCTCAAACCAGCCGCCGTTTTTGGTGTCATACAAGTGCTTCTGAATCGTGTGATAAAGGTCCAGCGCGTGGGCCAGCGCCTCCCGGTCGCCGCTGGCGCGGTAGTATTCGACGAAGGCGTAAATCGTGAACGCCTGGCCGTAGAGCAATTTACAATCGTTCACCGGCCGGCCGTCGAGATCGGTCGTCCAGAAGTAACCGCCGTTCTGCCGGTCGAGAAAATGGTCGAGCAGAAAATGATAACCCTGTGTGGCCGCCGCCAAATAATTCCGGTGGGTGTCGCTGTAACCTTCAAGTTGCGCGAGCGAAAAAGCCCAGACCATGCGGCTCTGCGTGACGATTTGTTTTTCGACCGGCGTGCGGCGGCCTTTCACCGCATCGTCGGCGAGCAGATAGCCGCCGTGTTTGGTGTCCTGGGCGGTGTCATACCAGTAGGGCAAGATTTTATCGGCCAACTGCGTTTTCATTTCATGCGCCGGCGTGGAAAAATCCACGGCCCTCCCGGGTGTGGCGACGAGGGAAAAGATTGCCAGAAGCTGCAAAACGCATGGCCGGCGACGGAGAAACAGGGCTTTAACGCTGAATGGCTTGGCGCACATGCGCAAAGGGTTACATTTTCGCCATGGCGATTCAAGAGACATTGGCTCATTTCACTCTTGGCTTTCGCTGTCTGTTGCGTAAACTAAGGGTTCCATGATTGATACTGATATTGAATTGTTGAAGGGCATCGCGAATCAGTTGCGAATCCACTCGATCACCGCAACGACTGCGGCCGGCAGCGGCCACCCGACCTCCTGCTGCTCGGCGGCGGACGTGGTGGCGGCCTTGTTTTTCGGCCACATGCGTTACGACGCGAAAAATCCCCACTACTACAACAACGATCGCTTTATTCTTTCCAAAGGCCACGCCGCGCCGCTGCTCTACGCCGCCTGGGCGGAAACCGGTTTGTTCCCCGCCGAAGATCTGCTCAAACTCCGCAAATTTGGCAGCGACCTCGAAGGCCATCCCACACCGCGCCTGCCGTTTGTGGACGTGGCGACCGGTTCGCTTGGCCAGGGCCTGAGCGTCGGCGTTGGCATGGCGCTGGCCGCGCGGTTCGACAAACTGGATTACAATACCTACGTCCTGCTCGGCGACGGCGAAATCGCCGAAGGTTCGGTGTGGGAAGCGGCGTCACTCGCCGGCATTTACAAGCTCAACAACCTCATCGCCATCGTGGACGCCAATCGCCTCGGCCAGAGTCAGGCGACGGCCTTTGGCCACGACATCGGCGTGTATCGCAAACGTTTTGAGGCGTTCGGCTGGCGGGTGGAAGACATTGACGGCCACGATCTTGAGGAAATTTCGGAAGTGCTGGGCGGCGTCGGATTGAACGATCAACCCCTGGCCATTATCGCCAAGACCTATAAAGGCGCGGGCGTTTCGTTTTTGCAGGACAAGGATGGCTGGCACGGCAAACCGTTAAATAAGGAAGAGGCCGCCAAAGCCATCGCCGAACTTCAACCGACCGCCAAATCCGGTGTCGGCGTGCCGATTCCTGTGCCGAATCAACTGCCCGCTCCGAATGACGTTGCGCCGGCCAGTTACCCGCCGCTCGCTTACAAGATCGGCGATTCGGTCGCGACGCGCGAAGCCTATGGTAATGCGCTCGCACGCATCGGGGAGGTGGACCCGCGGATTGTGGCGATGGATGGCGATACAAAGAATTCCACTTATTCGGAAAAGTTCATGAAGAAATTTCCGGCGCGCTTCACGGAATGTTTCATCGCCGAGCAGAACATGGTCGGTACTGCCACCGGCATGGGTGCGCGCGGCAAGGTGCCGTTTGCCTCCACCTTTGCGACATTTTTCAGCCGCACGTTTGACCAGATCCGCGTCGCGGGCATTTCGCAATCAAACCTGAAACTTACCGGTTCGCACGTCGGCGTGAGCATTGGCGAGGACGGCCCGTCGCAAATGGGGCTGGAGGATATGGCCATGATGCGCGCGGTTGCCGGCAGCACGGTGCTGTATCCGAGCGACGCGGTCGCCGCGGAAAAACTGGTTGAACAAATGGCACAAGCCAAAGGCATCTGCTACCTGCGCACGTCACGCCCCAAGACACCGGTGATTTATAACAATGACGAAACATTCCCGATTGGCGGGGCGAAGGTGTTGCGCGATGGGGACAAGGCCACGGTCGTTGCTGCCGGTGTCACCTTGTTTGAAGCCTTGAAAGCCGCCGACGCCCTCAAGAATGAAGGCATCAACATCACCGTCATTGACGCTTATAGCATCAAGCCGCTGGGCAAGGACGTGATTCTCGCCGCTGCGAAAAAGACAAACAACACCGTCATTACCGTGGAGGATCATTATACGGAGGGCGGCTTGGGCGACGCGGTCGCCGGCGAACTCAGCGCCGACGGCGTCAGGGTGCATAAGCTGGCCGTGAACAGTCTGCCGCGTTCCGGCAAAGCGGAGGAATTGCTGGCGCACTTCGGCATTGATGCCGCGGCAATTGCGAAAAAGGTCAAGGCACTCTGACCGTCGGGAAATTTTCGGGATTCTTAAAAAACGCGGAGAGATTTCTCCGCGTTTTTCCTTATATTCCATGGAGTTGTGCGGTTTTCTTTTTGCCAATCCAGGCCGGGTGAGGCAAATTGTAATAGGATATGAGTGGAAACGGAAAATTTCTGAAAGGCCAATTGCTGTTGGACGGCGGCAATCTGAGCGGTTCCTTTTTCCACCAGTCCGTGGTGTTAATTTGCCAGCATGACGCCGAGGGGGCATTCGGCCTGGTCCTCAACCATTCCCTCGGCAAGACCGTCGGCGAGATGATCGTGGCCGATCTGCCGGATACGCTCCGGGAATCGCCCTTGTATCTCGGCGGCCCGGTGCAACCCGCCGCCTTGAGTTATTTGCACACGGACAATTTCATCCCCAACGCCGACGTGCTGCCCAATCTAGCGCTCGGCCATTCTATCGATGAACTGGTGGACATCGGCGAATCGTTTTCGACCGGAAAAAAAGTCCGGATGTTTGCGGGATACGCGGGCTGGTCACCGGGCCAGTTGGAAAAAGAAATGAAACTCAAGTCGTGGCTTACCTTTCCCGCGTCCCTGGAACTCGTCTTCGAGATACCCCCCGGGCAACTCTGGGGAAAAATCCTGAAAAGCAAGGGCGGCTGGCGCAACAAACTCCTCTCCCAGATGCCCGAGGATTTGTCGCTGAATTGAGCGGTTGTAGCAGCCGACGTGAGTCGGCTCTGACCTCATTGATTTGAAATGAGCGGACTGGCGTCCGCCGCTACTGGTCAAGACTCAATTTGCCCCGATGCGCAACAGTGCCGCGTCTGATTTCGCTAAAATTTTCGTTTGCTCCAAGGACGCGGGTACCAGGCAAAATTGGCCGGCGCCGGGATTCACCGAAACTGAACCGCCGTTGATTTCCAGTTGACCGCGGACGGCGGCAATAATTTGAAGCTTGCCCGGTTTCAAATCCAGTCCCGCACCGGTTTTCATCTGCAATGCCTCTACGTTGAAAAGTGGATCGTTGACCAGCGGACGCGATTTGATTTCGCCGCCCGCATACTGGCTTTGCACCAGCTTCGGTTCGAAATCGTTGAAATCAATGCTGGCGAGCGACTCCGCGACGTGCTGGTCGCGCGGTTTGCCGTCCAGCCCCACGCGATTCCAGTCGAACACGCGATAGGTGGTGTCTGAATTCTGCTGGATTTCAAAAATCACGAGGCCTGCGCCGATGGCGTGGACGCGGCCGCTCGGCAGAAACATGACGTCACCTGTTTTCACCGGCAGGCGATGAAAGCATTCGGCCACGCTGCCGTCCCCGATTTTTTTCTCAAAGGTCGCGCGGGTGACGCCGCGTTTAAGGCCGACGTATAATTCCGCGCCGGGTGCGGCTTCGGCAATGAACCACATTTCGGTTTTCGGTTCGCCACCGAGTTCGGCGGCCTTGTTGGCGGGTGGGTGGACCTGGAGTGAAAGTTTTTCCCGCGCATCGAGGATTTTGCAAAGCAGCGGGAAACGATTCTCCGTTGCCGGTTTTGCGCCGCCGAGAAGTTCAGCGGCGTGATTTTCCATAAGCCAGCGCAAATCCTTGCCCGCGAGCGGGCCATTGGCGATGACACTGGCGTCGCCGGGCCGGTCGCTGATTTCCCACGATTCACCGATGGGCGCGCCGGGCGGGAGTTGCTTGCCGTAGAGCCGCTCAATTTCGTGTCCGCCCCAGACGCGTTCCTTGAAAATCGGCTGAAAAGAGAGCGGATAAAGCACGGAGATCAAGCCGTGGCGGCTGCGCGGGCCATGAGATTGGAAGCCGGTGTGAGAGCCGGCTTGGCTTCGTCGGCGGTGGGCTGCACCTTTTCAAGGAAGTGCCCGTGGGCGCGGTATTTCTCGTAACGCCTTTTCAGGCGCTCGGCGACCGGCAGCGCGAGACTTTTTTCAAGATTTTTGAGCAAATGTTTTTTTAAATTTTCCGCCGTCGTCTCCGGATCGGTGTGCGCACCGCCGAGCGGTTCGGGCACGATTTCATCCACCAGTTTGAGTTCAAACAAATCCCTGGCGGTAATTTTGAGGGCGGCGGCGGCTTTGGCCGCATTCGCGCGGTCCTTCCACAGAATGGCCGCGCAACCCTCCGGGCTGATGACTGAATAATAGGCATTCTCCAAAATCAACACCCGGTCGGCCACGCCGATGCCAAGCGCACCCCCGGAACCGCCTTCCCCGATGACGACCGAGATGATGGGCACTTCGAACAGTGTCATTTCGCGGAGGTTCACGGCGATAGCCTCGGCAATATGGCGTTCTTCCGCGCCGATGCCCGGATACGCCCCCGTCGTGTCAATGAGCGTGACGATGGGCACGCCGAATTTGCTCGCGAGCCGCATCAAACGGAGTGCCTTGCGATAACCTTCGGGGTGGGCGCAACCGAAGTTGCGCAGAATATTTTCCTTCGTGTCCCGGCCCTTCTGCGTGCCAATGACCATGACACGGTGTTCACCAAGCCTGGCAAAACCGCCGACCATGGCATGGTCATCGGCAAACAGACGGTCGCCGTGCAATTCCTGGAAATCGGTGAACGCCTTTCCCAGATAATCCAGCGTGTAGGGACGCTTGGGGTGGCGGGCCAATTGGACGCGTTGCCACGCGTTGAGGTTCGAGAAAATCTGCCGCCGGGTTTCCTCCAGCTTCTTTTCGATGAGCTGGATCTCCTCCTCAAAGCTGACGCCCATGGAGTGCTTTTCCGGGTGTTCTCGAAGGTCATCAAGCTTGCTTTGCAGTTCGATAATCGGTTTCTCGAAATCGAGCTGATGTTTCATGTCAGGGAAGTTATCCGTTTTGGGCCGGACAATCAATGGGGAATTCCAGAAATGCGAAAGGCCGGACTTTCGTCCGGCCCCCGCGATGACGAGGTTTATACGCCTTCACCGAGGCGCTCAGAAGGGTGACACGGCCAACTTGGGGGTCGCTGTTCGAGCCGTGCCACGAGCAAAACCTCTATGCCAACCCTAAACGAACAGCGAAAGCTTCACTCGCAACATATCATAGACGGTCCAAAAGGCAAAAAAGTTCAAAAATAATTTTAACCGCTCAATTTGGCCGGATTTCGCTGAAAATCCGGGTATTTGGGCGCGATTGTATCACCCGCGCCAACGGGGTTTTTCCGGAAAAAACGAGCGATTCACGCAACGCCTTCTCCTTGCCGGCGCCCGAAATCAGCACCCAAACCTGCCTGGCCGCCGCAATCGCGGCGTAACTGAGCGAAATCCGCCGGGGCGGCGGCTTGGGCGAATTGTCAACGAACAAAAACGGCCCCGGGTGATTCACGACTTCTGCCGGGGCGTCAGGGAATAACGAAGCCACATGGCCGTCCTCGCCCATGCCAAGAAATATCAGGGTCAGGACCGGCTGGCGATTTTCACCTGGCAACGCAATCTGGCGCAGTTCTTCCTCGGCGGCTTTTACGGCAGCGGATGGCGAATCTTCGCCGCGAATACGATGAATCTGATTTTCGGATACTTTCAGCGGCGCGAACAGCAGTTCGCTGGCCATCTTGAAGTTGCTTTCCGGGTCATCGGGCGGGACACAACGCTCATCCGCCCAGAAAAAATGGACGTTGCCCGGAAGGGATGGCGTGCCGCCGTTCCCTATTTTTCGCGCCTTTGCCCGTTCAACGAACGCCGCGAAAAATTTTTGCGTGATGCGCCCGCCGGACAGCGCGACGCAATATAGTTTGCCGGCGCGCCGGGCTGATTCAATTTCATCCAGCCACGCGCCGGCGACCTGCGAAGCCAGTTCGTCGGCCGTGACGAAGGAAATCAGTTCAAACTTTTTCATTCAATTAATACTTCATTCAATTTGGGAGGGACGGCGTGTCGCCGTCCCTGACTTTACCATGGTAAAACACGGATTCGTCCTTGAAATGGCCACTCATCAACTCGTTTCACCAAACCAGCGCGGACGGGATTTTCGCGGATGTAAGTCCATTTCTGGTCATAATTTTCACTGCGACGCAGGCGGGTATCCCAGAAATCCCGCTGCCATTGGCCGGTTTCAGGTAGATGGAGACAGCTGAATTCCCGTTTCCAAAACGAAACCCATCTTGGCAAGGTCACGGTCAAGTCTCGCGGCGCACAAAACAGGTGGACGTGATCCGGCATCAACAAATAATTGCCAAGGAGCCAGGTATCAGTTAGCAGCCAGATTTTGCGGAGGGTATTGTGGACGTTGGTTTGCGCCAGCCACGGTTGACGATCCTTGGTGCAAACGGTCAGTAAAACAATCGTCGGTTGTTGAAGCGAGACTAGAACACCGTGCGCCGGATGCTTTCGTCCGGGCTCACAAAAAGGTGCGAAATCGGGCATTTGGTTTTGGGAGGGATGCCGGTATTGGATCCCTCCAATTGTTTATTTTTTAGTCAGGGACGGCGACACGCCGTCCCTCCCAATTGAAACAGCAACTTCCGTTTTGACCGAATTGGCAATGTAGCAGTGTTCGTGCGCCAGATGATGCAGCCGTTCTTCGTCACCCGGCGTGGGCAATTTCTCGCCGCCATAGACAATTTTGGGGTTCAGTTTGACCGAGCTGACCCACGGCACGCCTTTCTCGTTTTTGGTCACCCGCCCAACGGCTTCATCTTCGTAGCTGTTAATTTGGAATCCCGCTTTGCAGGCCAAATGAAGAAACGTAAGCATGTGACAACTCGAAAGCGATGCGACGAACGCTTCTTCGGGATCAACCCCGGCGGGATTCGACCAGGGCTCAGGCACCACGGCCGGCGAAGCCGATGCCGGAACGGTGACGCCGCCGTCAAAAGTCCAGGTATGTTCGCGCGAATACTTGCCCTTCAGAAAATCCGGGCTGGTCCGCTGCCATTTGATCGTTGCTTGGTATTCGGACATAAGATTCCGCACGAATCATTGCCAATCGCCAATCGCCAATCGTAAATCAAAAATCAAAAATCACTTGACCATCTGCGGTTCATGCCAGGCGTGGCCGCTTTGCGCCAGTAAATCGTCCGAGGCCACCGGTCCCCAGGTGCCGGCGGAATAAAATTCCCGGTTCGTCAACGGCTTGCCATCCCAGCCTTTGCGAATGGAGTCCACGATTTGCCATGCGGTTTCCACCTCGTCGCGTCGGATGAAGAGCGTCGCATCGCCGACGATGGCTTCCAGCAGCAGCCGTTCATAGGCTTCGGGCGTGTAAGCGCCGAACTCGGCGTCGTAGCTGAAGTGCATCCGTACAGGTCGCACACCCATGCTCATGCCGGGCACCTTGCCGTTGAACCGCAGATAAATGCCTTCGTTCGGCTGGAGGCGCAATGCAATGGCGTTGGTGTCGAGCTGTTGTCCGCATTGCGCGGCGAACAATACGTGCGGCGTTGGGCGAAATTGAATACGTACTTCGCTGGCGCTCATCGGCAGGTATTTGCCGGTGCGCAGGTAGAACGGCACGCCGGACCAGCGCCAGTTGTCAATCAGGAGTTTCAAAGCCACGTAGGTTTCCACATTGGAATCCGGCTTCACCTTCGCCTCCTGCCGGTAGCCGGGAACGGGTTTCCCATTGATGCTGCCGGCAAAGTATTGCCCGCGTACGACCTGCCGCGCCACGTCCTCGGGCGTCAATGCCCGGATGGATTTCAGCAGCTTCACCTTTTCGTCGCGAACGGATTCGGCTTCGAGCGACACGGGCGGTTCCATCGCAATCAGCGACAGCACCTGGAGCATGTGATTCTGCACCATATCGCGCAACGCGCCGGCTTCCTCGTAATAGCCGCCGCGATCGCCCACCCCGATTTTTTCGCTGACGGTGATCTGGACGTGATCGACGGAATTCCGGTTCCAGAGCTTTTCAAAAATGGAATTGGAAAAGCGGAACATCAAAATGTTCTGCACCGTTTCCTTGCCAAGATAATGGTCAATGCGGCAGACCTGCTGCTCGTGGGCGTAGCGCGTCAATTCCCGGTTCAGCGTCTGGGCGGAGGCGAGATCGTGGCCGAAAGGTTTCTCCACGACGATGCGCTGCCGGCCGGCGCCTTCCTTGTGCAGCAGGCCGGCGCGATGGATTTGTTCGATGACTTCGCCGAACTGGCTCGGTTGGGTGGCGAGATAAAACAACAGGTTTTCCCGCAACGGTCCGCTGCCGAACGAGGTCAGCATCTCTTCCAGCTTCTTGTAAGCGGTGGCGTCGGTGAGGTCGCCCCGGCAGTAAAATAGATTTTTGGCGAAGGCCTTCCATACCTCATCGTCCACCGGCTGGGTGCGCGAGAACTGGTTGAGCTCCTCGCGCAATTCGTTCCGCCACGATTCGTCGGTCTTGTCGCGCCGGGCGAACCCGATGACGCGGAATGTCGGCGGCATCTGGTTGTCCTTGCACAGATGATAAAACGCCGGGATGAGCTTGCGCGCGGTGAGGTCGCCGCTCGCGCCGAAGATGATGATGGAACAGGGTTCCAGCGACTTGCGTTCGGCGCTGATGTTGCCGGGAGCCGGTTCTTCCAAAGAAATCGACGTATTCACGGCCACAACAATGGCGCAGGAACCGGACAATTTCAACGCTTCTTGTAGCAAGCACCTCAATAATTGTCCGGTGTTCAAAAATTGCTCGCTCGACCCGGCGCTTTTTCACAAGATGTTTCCGCCAGCTCCAGGTTTTTTGGGGCGCGAAGATGAAAGCGAAAATTGTTATTACACCAAAGAAGGCCGTGGTGGACCCGCAGGGCAAAACCGTCAAAGGCGCGCTTGAGCAGATGGGTTACCAGGGCGTCGCCGCCGTCCACGTCGGGAAATACATCGAGATCGAGCTCGCGCCCGGCACGGACAGAACCGCCGCGCAGCAGGCGTTGAACGACGCGGCGCACAAATTTCTGAGCAACCCGATTATTGAAGATTACAAACTGGAAATTGAATGAGTTTCACAAAGTCAGCAGTCAGTAGTTCGTAGTTAGTAGCAACCGACATGCGAACATCTCTACTGACTATTGACTACTGACCACTGACTAAAACTAATGAACTTTGCTGTTTTGCAATTTCCCGCTTCCAACTGTGACCAGGACGCCATTCACGCCCTGCGCGACGTGCTGGGCCAGTCGGCGCGTTACCTCTGGCACAAGGAAACCTCGCTGGGCGACGCCGACGCCGTCATTGTGCCCGGCGGCTTCAGCTACGGCGATTATCTGCGCTGCGGCGCCATCGCCCGGTTCAGCCCGGTGATGCAGGCGGTGAAACAATTCGCCGACAACGGCGGTCTCGTGCTCGGCATTTGTAATGGCTTTCAGGTTTTGACTGAAGCCGGCCTGTTGCCCGGCGCGCTCGTCCGCAACCGTGATTTGCAATTCCATTGTGAACACATCTTTCTGAAAACCGTCACGCCAGATTCGCCGTTCACGAACAAAATTCCGCCGGGCAAATGGCTGAAAATTCCCATTGCCCACGGCGAAGGTTGCTACTTTGCCGACGAAGAGACACTGGCGAAGCTCAAGGCGAACCACCAGGTTTTGTGGCAATACTGCGACGTGAACGGGAACCTGACCGACACGGCGAATCCGAACGGGTCGTTGCTGAACATTGCCGGCGTCTGCAACGAACACCGCAACGTGGCCGGCCTGATGCCGCATCCGGAACGCGCCTGCGAACCATTGCTCGGCAGCGACGACGGCAAATGGATTCTGGAGAGCCTCATCGCCGCGCTGGAAAAAAAGACCGTCGCGCATGCGGCGTGAAGAAAGCGAAACTGATTTCACTGGTTGCCTGAAACACCGTTGCTACGGCGCTGGGAACCGCCCGAATAGCTCGTCCCCCAACTGCTTCAAACCGGGATTCCTTCCTTTGCCAAAAGCCCAATTCCGGAACTATGGGGATTTCGGGGCGGCGTCCGCCGGCTCATTGGCGGTTTCCTTGATGAAACTGTCCAGCACCTGCAAATAACCGTCGAGCGAATCATCGGCTTCCGGGCCAAGCTGCCGTTTAAGCTCCCGCAATTGCGCGGCCGCCGTTTGGGCTTGTTGCCGCACGTCGCTCACGCTCAGTTGCCCGCTTAACAAGCCGCTGACCAGCTCGTCGTATTTGCGGGCAGCTTCGGGATTGCCGGCCAGCATTTGCTGGCGAATCTGCCCGACAAAATTCGTGTTCGCGCCCAACTGCCGCAACGCCGCGGACAAATCCACATTGGTGTTGGCCAGGGCCCCCGGAACAGTTGCCGTGGGAATATTGGTGGCGATGGCTGGCGCGGGATTACCGGTCGCTTTTGGGGTGATGGCATTGGTGCCCAATGACAGGCTCACGACCTGGTTGCGCGGCACAGTGATTTTGCCCAGCACCTCGCTGTTCAGCACGACCGTGTCAGGAGAAATCGACATCACCTTGCCGGAATAACGGTCGCCGTTTTGCATTTCCAGCACGTCGGCCCGCAACCCCGGCGCGACGAGCAGCATCAAAATCATTCCGGACCGGGCGAACCACAGCTTGATTCTCATGACCGGAACGGTAGCTCACTGGTGGACGTTGCGCAAATATAGCCGGGCACCCGGCGTGGGACGTCCCGTTGGAGGCCGCTGGAATCCGCGTTGAAAACCTCCGCGACTTTTTCCATCCTTGCGTCATGCCAAAGCGAGACGCGCGCATTGACGCTTACATTGCCGGGGCCGCCGATTTTGCGAAACCGATTCTCACTCGCATCCGCCGGCTCGTCCACACGGTGTGTCCGGACGTGACCGAGACCATCAAATGGAATTCACCGTTTTACGAGCACAAGGGAATCCTGCTCGCCACGCTCGCCTTCAAAAAGCATTGTGCTCTCATCTTTTGGAAGGGCAGATTATTTTTCAGTAGAGACCAGAAGACCAAGCTTCGCCGCCTCACTTCCATTTCCGAGTTGCCCGGTGACAAAATTCTGGCCGGTTACATCAAGAAAGCCATCGAACTCAACGAAGCTGGCATCAAAACCCCACGGCCCAAGCCGAAGGCAAAAAAACCAGTCGTCGTGCCGGATTATTTTCTGGCTGCGCTCAAGCAGAACAAAAAGGCGCTGGCCGCGTTCGAAGATTTCAGTCCCAGCCACAAACGGGAATACGTCCGGTGGATTACCGAAGCCAAACGCGAAGAGACGCGCGCCAAACGCATCAAGGCTGCCATCAACCTGATGACCAAAGGAAAATCGCGGAATTGGAAATATGAGTAAGGATAAAATGAAGATTACCCAAATGATGTGTGGCATCGCGTTGCTGTGCGCGATATTGAATTTGCCGGCTCAATCCACCACCAACCACCCGGCCCGTTCCACGCCGCCCACCCACGATCCGCATACGCCGGGATTTGTCACGGCCACGGAATTGCCCGACGGTGCCAATCCACCGGCGGATGCCGATGGAAATTTTATCCTCGGCCCGACGCACCAACGCGCACCCGAAATGACGGTGCAAACCAACGTGCCGCAGGGAACCATTTACACCTTCACCATGAACTCGGCGGACAGCAAGATTTATCCCGGCATCGCGCGTGAGCGGGGCACTTTTGGCGCGCCGGACCCCAACGACCCCGCCAAACTGGTGGTGACCACCAGCCACCCGGCACCCTACACCCGGCACGTGGCGGTTTATGTCCCCAAACAATACGTCCCCGGCACCGTAGCGCCGTTTATAGTCGGGGCGGACGGCCCCGACCGTCCGTTGTTCACGGCTTTGGACAATCTGATTGCCGGGCACAAGGTACCGGTGATGATCGCCATTTCCATCGGCAACGGCAGTGGTGACGCCCAGGGTAGCGAGCGCGGCCTGGAATACGACACCATGGCCGGACGGTATGCGGAATTCGTCGAGCAGGAAGTGTTGCCGCTCGTGGAAAGCAAATGTCATGTGATATTAACCAAGGACCCCGAAGGACGCGCGACGATGGGCGGCAGTTCCGGCGGCTCATGCGCCTTGATCATGGCGTGGTATCATCCGGAGCTCTATCACCGTGTGCTGACGTATTCCGGCACTTATGTGAACCAGCAGTGGCCTTATAGCGCCGCGACTCCGCACGGGGCGTGGGAATTTCATGAACACCTTATTCCGGACAGCCCTGCCAAGCCGCTGCGCATCTGGTTGGAAGTTGGCGACCGGGACCTTTTGAATCCAAATGTCATGCGCGACAACATGCACGATTGGGTTGTCGCCAACGAGCACATGGCCCAGGTGCTGGCGGCCAAGGGGTATCATTACCAGTTTGTTTTTGCCCGAAACGCCGGGCACGTGGACGGCCGGGTGAAACAACAAACGATGGCTGAAGCTCTGGAATGGCTATGGCAGGATTACCAGCCAGTGAGGGAGTAACGGCGCACGGTTATTGTTTCAACTCCAACGGAGTTGAGTCATTCAGCCCAGCGTTAACGGTCCGAGCTGGACTGGCGAGGAACGGCTACGCTGGGTAAACGAGCAAAATGAAAACAACTCTGAAGGAGTTGTGTCGGGGCGGCGGCGGATTTGATGCAACTCCTTCAGAGTTGATGAATTTGTGGGGACGGTTTCCCAGGGTAGCCCCGAAAGCATTCGGGGCTACCTTGGGCTGATGGATTTGAATCCCGTTGGAATTCGCGGACGCAACGGCAAACTATTACAGACGATTCCACAGTTCTTCACCGGTCGATTCTTCCTATGTTCAGAAGGATTTGCTTTTCCGGATCGTAAGGTTTGTCGAAATAGACATCTAGCTTCTGAACGCGACACTGAATGCCGATTGAGGAGAGCAATTGCTGTATTTGCAGGCAATCTGGATTTTTTTCATTTCCACTGGAAACATACACAGTAACTCCTACGAATTGTTCGTTGAACTCGTCGAGTTGCATTTTGTTCACAGTATTCACCGTCTTCCAACCAGCGATTGCAAATGCGTTGAGCAGACTTTTGGCAAAATCAACCGTCTCCGCGTCACCAGGAATTACTGAACATTCGATTTTACGGGCTTTAATTCCTTTGAGCGTTCCAACAACTAACTGCGAATTGTCACTTAGTATTTGGCTGCGTTTTTGCCCTGACTTCCTCATTTGTTCTAGCTGACTTCGCAACGATTCGATGGTTGCAATGTGATTTGAGTAATCAGTTTGCAACGAAATTATTGTTGCCGCCAATTTTTGGAGTGCTTCTGTGTCAGCCTTGCTGAAGCGCTCCAAGGCGAGAGTCTTGAAGGGTGTCAACTGTGTTTCGAGCTCTTGGATTCTTGCTGACTTCGATCCAATTTCCTTCTCCAAGTCTGAAATTTTTTCTCTACCGTCAAACCATGCAACAAGTGGAAAAAAGCCCCAACCCACTACCCCGCAAAGTAAAATGATGGCGAGCCACTTCCGGCGACGCCAGAGCCGGACAAAACCCGACACTTCGGCCTGAGCTTTATCAGCTAGTGGTTGGTATCCGTTTGCGGCCATTTCAAGTTACTTGTTGACGATATTCAGATCACGCCTTTGCGTAAACCTCCTCGCCCTTTTGCGGGTTGCGGATTGCAGATTGAAAAAGTCATCTCAGTTCCTAACAGTGGCCAGTTCTTCCTCGAAATCCACAATCTCTTTGATTTGCACCAGGAACCAGCGGTCGATTTTCGTGAGATTGAAAATCTCGTCGATGGTGAAGCCGGCACGCAGGGCGTGGCGGATGAAGAAAATCCGTTCGGCGTTGGGCATGGTCAGTTTGCGGCTGATGACATCCTTGGGCAGGATGTCGCGGTCACCGTAAACTTCCGTGCCGACGCGCCAGGGTTTGCCGTCGCCGCCCAGGCCGCTGCGGCCAATCTCCAGCGAGCGCAGGCATTTTTGCAACGATTCCTTGAACGTGCGGCCAATGGCCATCGCTTCCCCCACACTTTTCATCTGCGTGGTCAACGTCGGGTCGGCCTGCGGGAATTTCTCGAAGGCGAACCGCGGTATCTTGGTGACGACGTAATCAATGCTTGGCTCGAAACTCGCCGGGGTCTCGCGCGTGATGTCGTTCTTGAGTTCGTCGAGCAAGTAGCCGACGGCGAGTTTGGCGGCGATTTTGGCGATGGGAAAGCCGGTGGCCTTGGACGCCAGCGCGGAGCTGCGGCTGACGCGCGGGTTCATCTCGATGATGACCATGCGGCCGTTGTCCGGGTTGACGGCGAACTGGATGTTTGAGCCGCCGGTCTCGACGCCCACGGCCCGAATCACGGCGAAGCTTTGGTCGCGCATGATTTGAAATTCCTTGTCCGTGAGCGTCTGGATGGGTGCGACGGTGATGGAGTCGCCGGTGTGGACGCCCATGGGGTCGAAGTTTTCGATGGAGCAGATGATGACGCAGTTGTCGGCCTGGTCGCGCATGACCTCCATTTCGTATTCCTTCCAGCCGAGCAGGGATTCCTCGATGAGGATTTCCGAGACGGGCGAGAGCTCCATGCCGCGTTTGGCGAGGACTTCGAATTCCTCAAGATTATAGGCGATGCCGCCGCCGGTGCCGCCGAGCGTGAACGCGGGCCGGATGATGACGGGGAACCGCCCGATTTTTTCCGCGACCGTACGGGCTTCATCTTTGTTGTGCGCGGTGCCGCTGATGGGAACGTCAAGCCCGATGGAAATCATCAAATCCTTGAATGCCTGCCGGTCTTCACCTTTATGGATGGCGTCGGCCTTGGCACCAATCATTTCGACGCCGTATTTTTCCAGCACGCCGGAGCGATGCAAATCCATGGCGATGTTCAATGCGGTCTGGCCACCGAGCGTCGGCAACAACACGAGCTTCCCCTTCGCCTTGAGTTTCTTCATCTCGGCGCTTTCGCGCACGATGATTTTCTCGACGGCTTCGGGCGTGATGGGCTCGATGTAGGTGCGGTCGGCGAACTCCGGGTCGGTCATGATGGTGGCCGGATTGGAGTTCACGAGCACGACGCGGTAGCCCTCCTCCTTGAGCGCCTTGCAGGCCTGCGTGCCGGAATAATCGAACTCGCACGCCTGGCCGATGATGATCGGGCCGGCGCCGATGATCAGGACGGAATGTATGTCAGTGCGCTTGGGCATCTTCGAATTTACGATTGATGGTTTACTCGCCATCGCTGCGCTACGGCGCGGCGGGCGATTTGAAAACCGGGAAGATTGAACACGGACGCAGAGTAAATTGAAAGGCAAAAGCCTTTTCTGCCCGCAAGCAACTTTTCACTTGCAAATTACTTTCAAAAATGATTAGAATTAGGGTGGATTGGGTATGAAGGTGTGAACCCGAAACGACATCCGGGGTCGTTTGTTAATCGCGGAGGCATAAAACCATTCATCTTCCGCGAGGATACTTTCCGGGTTGCCATCCATCAATTACCGTCGCCCATCCGTTTCCCGCTGCACCGAGTCGCAAAGGGCAGCCAGTATCCTGTCACCTTCAACCAGCCTTCCAATCCATGAAAACCATTCTCATCAAACGAGCTGCGCCTTTGTTGGTCTGCCTGACCCTCAGCCTTCAATTTTCAACCCTTTCTCTTACTGCGGCCGTGTTGACCGTGACCTCGCTGGCGGACAGTGGACCCGGTTCCTTGCGCGACGAGGTCGGGTTGAGCGCCGCCGGCGACACCATCCAGTTCGCCGTCAACGGCACGATTCTGCTCTCTTCGGCCATCAATATACCGCACACACTCAACTTGCTGGGGCCGGGACCGTCCGCCTTGATTGTGAATGCCAACCATGTGGATCGCGCGTTCGTCACCAGCGGCAGCTCAACGACTATGATTTCCGGGATGACCATCATCAATGGTTTTGTGGTCGGCGTGCCTGGCGCCGCTGGCGGCGTTGGCCAGAGCGGGGCGGCCGGAGGCGATGCCTCTGGCGGAGCGATCTATGACGGGGGTAATTCCCTCACACTGTCAAACTGCTGGCTGGTTGGCAACACGGCTCAAGGTGGACCAGGTGGTTTTGGAGGTGAAAATCCTCCCGGCGCTGGATTTACCCCGGGCAACGGCGGCGCTGGAGGTGCGGCTGCAGGCGGAGCGGTTTATTGTGCGAACAACTATCCATTGGTCGTTGTCAATTGCTCGTTTTCAGACAACCGCGCCGCTGGTGGCGTGGGCGGTGCCGGTGGCACCAACTACAATCCGGCTGTAACTGAAATTGGAGGCACGGGCGGAACGGGCGGCAACGCGTTTGGAGGCGCGGTCAACGACGCTGTCAGTCCAGGCGGACCTGATTTCACCAACTCGACCTTTTCTGCCAACGACGTCAGCGGGGGACAGGGAGGCGCGGGCGGTGACTCTCTCAACGGTCCCGGTGGCCAGGGCGGGGGCGGTGGCAATGGGGTCGCTGGAGCCATCTTGATCTTTCAGTATGCCAACTTTACCAGTTGCACCATTGTTTCGAACTCTGCCTTTGCCGGAACCGGCGGCGGCGGCGGGAACGGCACGCCTCCGGGTCCCAGCGGCATGCCCGGCAGCGGAAGCGGCGGCGGGGTTGTTGGTTACACCATTGCCCCTACATGCGTTAACACTATCGGCAACACTATTCTCGCGGACAATTTTGCCAGTACAGTTGAGTCGAACTACGACGTATATTTTGGAGACAACGGGTATAACTTTATTGGTTCACTCGACCTCCTCTTTCCTTGCGGCATTCTCCCCACAACCCAAGTGGGGACCGTCGCTGTGCCGATCCATCCACAGCTCGGGCCGCTGGCTCAAAATGGCGGCGGTCTGCCCACCCACGCCACCAGCCTGACCAGTCCGGTGACCGATCAAGGTTATAGCTTCGGTCTGACCACGGACGAGCGGGGCGCACCGCGCCCCTATGTCTTTTCTTCCATTCCGAAACCCGCGGGAGGCGATGGCAGCGACATTGGCGCCTTCGAGTTGGGCAGTTCGGATCTGGGCCTCGACACGGTCAGCAACAACCTGGTGCTCTCCTGGCCCGCCTATTACGGCGATTTCACGCTGCAATCGGCGACCAATCTGCAGGGCTCAAACAATTGGACCGATGTGCCCGGTACACCGATTGTGGTCGGCAGTCAATTGGTGGTCACGAACCCCATCACCAGCGCCCTAATGTTTTACCGGCTGATCAATCATTAACTACAAAGGGAATACACCATGAAATCAAAGCTCACCCTCACAGTCCTGACTGTGTCGGCCTTCTTAACCTTCTACCTTGAAATCTCAACTGCCTTCGCCCAGGGCACGGCGTTTACCTACCAAGGCCGGCTCCAGAACAACGGCAACCCGGCCAGCGGAACCTACAATTTGACGTTCTCGTTATTCAATGTCAGCGGCGGCGGGACGGCGGTCGCCGGGCCGGTCACCAACAGCGCCGTCGCCGTCACCAACGGTTTGTTCACGGTGGCCATTGACTTTGGTGCCAGCGTGTGGAGCGGCGAGACCAATTGGCTGGAGATCGGCGTGGAAACCAACGGCGGCGGCAGCTTCACCACGCTGGCTCCGCGACAGGAACTGACGCCCGCGCCGTATGCCATCTTTGCCGAAGGCGCGGACGCCGCCGGCATCAGCGGAACCCTCCCGACAGCCAATGTCGGCGGCACCTACGGCAATCAGGTGAATTTCAATAATGGCGCGGACAGTTTTGACGGCACTTTCTCGGGACAGTTTTTTGGCTCCAGTTTTATCGGCGGCGACTTTGTCGGCAATTTCATCGGCAGTGGCAGCAGCCTGACCGACGTCTGGCATACGGGCGGGAATTTTGGCACCACGGCGGGCGTGAATTTTGTTGGCACCACGGACAATCAACCGCTGGAATTGCACGTCAATGGATTGCGTGCGCTCCGGCTGGAACCGACCACCAACACCTCATATGTCTCCGGCGCGATCAATGTCATCCAGGGTTCCGAGGCCAATTTCGCGTTGGCCGGCACGCATGGCGTCACGATTGCGGGCGGCGGCGCAGACTTCTATTTCGGGGGGAATGTTGAAAACCTGGTGGCCAGCGATTACGGCACCATTGGCGGCGGCGTTAACAATGAAATTCAGACCAACGCCTATGAATCCACCATCGCGGGTGGCAATGCTAATTCAATTCAACCGGGTGCCTATCGCTCCGCGATTGCTGGAGGTTGGGGCAATGCTATTGAAACCAACGCAAGCACTTCGGTTATCGGCGGTGGTCAATTCAACCTTGTCAACGCGCCTTGGGCAGTCATCGCGGGCGGATTTTTCAATACCAACGCTGGAGGAGTGTCTTTCATCGGTGCGGGGGATTTTAATAACATTCAAGCCGGCTCACCTTATTGCGTGATCGGCGGCGGCTATAAAAATAGTGCCGCCGGAATAGGTGTGTTTGTCGGTGGTGGCGGTTTTGACGGCTCCACGTTTGCGGGCAATCAGGCTTACGCCAACGCTTCGACCATCGGCGGAGGACTGGGCAACAGCATTCAATCCGGCGCATCCTACGCGACGATCGGAGGTGGTCAGAACAACGTCGTATCCGGCATCAGCGGGTTCATCGGCGGCGGCGGGTACGATGGCTCCCTGCGGGCGGGCAATCAGGTTTACGCCAACGCTTCGACCATCGGTGGAGGAGTGGCCAACAACATTCAGAGCTACTCCATCGACGCCACCATCGGCGGCGGCGGCCTCAATGGCATCGGGACCAGCAACCTGGCTTCAGTCATCGGCGGCGGTTATCTAAATCAGATACAGGGTTCCACCTTGGGGAGTGTGATTGCCGCCAGCACCATTGCCGGCGGAGTGAATAATGTCATTCAAACCAACGCGATCTATGCGACCATTGGTGGCGGCGGTGACAACACCAATGGTGCCTTTTTTGGCACGATTCCGGGCGGCAACGGCAATTATGCCGCCGGGAGTTACAGTTTTGCCGCCGGCTATCACGCCCAAGCCCTCTATCCAGGCGATTTCGTCTGGGCGGATTCGCAAAATACCAATTTCGCCGCCACGGCAAGCGACCAGGTCAGTTTCCGCTGCCAGGGTGGCGTGCGGTTTACCAGCGGCAGCGGCGCGGCCAACCAGACGGTGGCCTGGACGCCGGGCAGCGGCAGTTGGAGCTTCCCCAGCGACCGCAATTTGAAGGACCGCTTTGAAACAGTGGATCCCGCATCCGTGCTCGACCGCGTGTCCCAACTGCCGATTGTCGAATGGAGTTACAAGGGGTACTCGCAACGTCACATCGGCGCCATGGCGCAGGATTTTCACGCGCTCTTTCCGCTCAACACCGACGACAAGTCGCTGAACGACGCCGACCTGCATGGTGTGGAATTGGCGGCAATTCAGGGATTAAATCAGAAGCTTGAACAGAAGGAAACGGAGTTAACGGAGCTGAAACGGCAAAACGACGCCTTGGAAAAGCGTTTGGATAATCTGGCAAAAGTGGTAAAATTACTGAGCGACAAGAATTGAGGCGCCTATGGAAAGAATCATGCTGCTCTGCCTTATGAGTTTCGTGTTCTGCCTTCCGGCATGGGCGCAACAATACTCGATTGACTGGTACAAAGTCGCCGGCGGCGGGGGCACGAGCACCGGCGGGACTTATTCCGTCAGCGGCACCATCGGCCAACACGACGCCAGCGGGCCCATGACCGGCGGCAATTATTCGCTGACCGGCGGTTTCTGGGCGCTTATCTCTGTGGTTCAGACACCCGGCGCACCGACGCTTTACATCAGCCATTCAGGCAACACGGTGACCATTTATTGGCAGAGTGTTTCGGGCTGGAGCCTACAGCAGAATAGCAACCTGGCCACATCCGCCAGCTGGTCAACCAACAGTAGTTGGACGACCTCCAACGGCACGAATTATCTAAACCTCACGTCGCCGACGGGCAATCTATTCTTCCGGTTGAGTAATCCGTGATGAAGAAACAGTGGGTCAGATGAGTCGTTGCTGATTACCAGCAGCGGGGCTCAATCCCAATTTCTTATAACTGGACTCCGTCGCCACGCGGCCCTGGGGTGTGCGGTTCAAGTAGCCTTCCATGATGAGATACGGCTCGTAAACCTCCTCAATCGTGTCCGGCTCCTCGCCTACGGCGACGGCGAGCGAATTCACGCCCACCGGCCCCCCGCTAAACTTCACGATAATGGCTTCGAGGATGCGCTTGTCCATTTCGTCGAGGCCGCTCTGGTCAATTTCCAGCATCGCCAGCGCCTTGTCCGCCACGGCGGCGGTGATGCGGCCATCGTGCCGGACCTGCGCGTAATCGCGGACGCGCCGGAGCAGGTTGTTGGCGATGCGCGGTGTGCCGCGGCTGCGCCGTGCGATTTCATGCGCGCCCGCCGGTTCGATTTCCACCTTCAACAGGCGCGCCGACCGGACGATGATTTTTTCCAGATCTTCGGCTACGTAATAATCCAGCCGTTCGCGCACGGCGAAGCGCGTGAGCAAAGGCGCGGTGAGCAAACCGCTGCGCGTGGTCGCGCCGATGAGCGTGAACCGCGGCAGGTTCAGCCGCACGCTGCGCGCGTTCGGTCCCTGGTCAATGATGATGTCCAGTTTGAAATCCTCCATCGCCGGGTAAAGATATTCCTCGATGGTTTTCTGCAGGCGATGGATTTCGTCAATGAACAGCACGTCGCCTTCCTCAAGATTCGTCAGCAACCCGGCCAAATCGCCCGCCTTTTCAATCGTCGGGCCGCTCGTGCTTTTCATGTTTGCGCCCATGGCTTTGGCCAGGATGTTGGCGAGCGTGGTCTTGCCGAGGCCAGGCGGGCCGTTGAGCAGGATGTGGTCGAGCGCTTCCTTGCGTTTCTTCGCGGCGGCCACGGCAATTTCCAGGCGCTCCTTCACCTTGGGCTGGCCGGTGAACTCGGAAAAGAGCGACGGACGCAGCGTCAGCTCCAACGCCGCGTCGGGTTTGTTCAAGCTGGAAACCGGCCGTTCAGACATGGTGTTGAGCATGGGAAATGCGCCGCCCAGCGGCAAGCGCGATTCCAGCCCCCGCCGCAGGTGTGGCCTTGACAGTACACTTTTTGGCGTATTTATGACAAAAAATGCTGGATAACAAAGGTTGACTGCGGCAATCTGCGCCGACTTTATGGGAAGTTACAAACCACCCTTCCGCATTGCGATGTTGTTGGCTGCGTTGTTTGGCACGACCAACGCCTTTGCCGGCGATGCCGACATCAATCTGCCCGACTTGACCCAAGTGACGTATCCGGGCGTCGGCCTGGGCGGTCATGCCCTTTTATATCTTGGGCTGGCTTGCTGCGTAGTCGGCGCGCTGTTCGGCTTTTGGGAATACAGCCGGTGCCGGGCGCTGCCGGTGCATAAGGCCATGAGCGACGTCTCGCACATGATTTGGGAGACGTGCAAAACCTACCTGTGGCAGCAGGGAAAATTCCTCGTGCTGCTCTGGTCGTTGATTGCCGCGTGCATCGTTTATTACTTCTATTTCCTCCAGGGAAAAACCATCGGCTCGGTGCTGGTGATTCTGGCCAGTTCCGTACTGGGAATCCTGGGCAGTTACGGCGTGGCATGGTTCGGCATCCGCATCAACACCTACGCCAACAGCCGCGCCGCGTTTGCCTCGTTGCGAGGCAATTCGCTCCAGACGCTGATGATCCCGCTGCGTTCGGGCATGAGCATCGGCTTGTTGCTGGTCTGCGTGGAACTGGTTTGCATGATCGGCATTTTGCTGTTCATGCCGCGCGATCTCGCCGGCCCGTGCTTTATCGGTTTCGCCATCGGTGAATCACTCGGCGCGGCGGCGCTGCGCATCGGCGGCGGCATCTTCACCAAGATCGCCGATATCGGTTCCGACCTGATGAAAATTGTGTTCAACCTGCCGGAAGATGACCCGAAGAATCCCGGCGTCATCGCCGATTGCACCGGCGACAACGCGGGCGATTCGGTCGGCCCGACGGCGGACGGTTTCGAAACCTACGGCGTAACCGGTGTGGCGCTGATTGCGTTCCTGGCCCTGTCACTCGGCGGCGCGATTGAAACCCAGGGCATCTGCGGCCAGCTCATCGTCTGGATTTTTGCGATTCAAAGTTTGATGGTGCTGGCGTCGCTCGGCTCGTTTTACGTCAACAAAGCCGTCAGCAACTCGCTTTACAACAATAAAAAGGATTTCAATTGGGAACAGCCGCTGACGAATCTGGTGTGGCTGACCTCCATCGTTTCCATCGCGGTTGCCTTCACCGCCAGCAAGTTCCTGCTGGGAGGGGTCGCGAACGCGGCGGGCAATCCGGATCCAAACTTGTGGTGGGTGCTGGCCGGCATCGTTTCCTGCGGCACGCTGGCCGGGCCGCTCATCATGGAATTCACCAAAATCTTCGTCAGCACCCGGTCCCGCCACGTGAAAGAAATCGTCACCTGCTCGGGTCAGGGCGGCGCGTCGCTGAACATCCTGTCCGGCTTCGTCACCGGCAATTTCTGCGCGTTCTGGATGGGGCTGGTGATTATCGCGCTGATGTTCGCCGCTTACGGATTTTCGCAAAACGCGGCCTTGCTTACGCTCATGCCGGCACAATTCGTCTTCGCCGCGCCCATCTTTGCCTTCGGCCTGGTGGCCTTCGGCTTCCTGGCCATGGCGCCGGTCATCATTGCCGTGGACAGTTTTGGGCCCGTCACCGACAACGCCCAGTCCATTTATGAGTTGAGCCGCATCGAATCCGTGCCGAACGTCCGCGCGGAAATTGAAATGGATTTCGGATTCAAACCCGACTTCGAAAACTCCAAGCTCGAACTGGAAAAGGGCGACGGCGCGGGCAACACGTTCAAAGCCACGGCCAAGCCGGTGCTCATCGGCACGGCCGTCGTCGGCGCGACCACGATGATCTTCGGCATCATCATGCTGCTCGAAAAGGTTTACGGCGGTGTCATCGCCCACTTAAGCCTCGTGCAGCCGCAAATCATTCTCGGCCTGCTGATGGGCGGCGCGGTCATTTACTGGTTCACCGGCGCCAGCGCGCAGGCCGTCGTCACCGGCGCTTATCGCGCGGTCGTGTTCATCAAGGAACACCTCAAGCTCGACAAGGCCGAAGCCTCCATTGCCGACAGCAAACGCGTGGTCGAAATCTGCACCATCTACGCGCAAAAAGGCATGATCAACATCTTCATTGTTGTCTTCTGCATGGCGTTGGCGCTCTCATTTTTCAATCCCTATTTCTTCATCGGCTATCTGGTGGGCATTGCGTTCTTCGGCCTGTTCCAGGCCATCTTCATGGCCAACGCCGGTGGCGCCTGGGACAACGCCAAGAAGATTGTGGAAGTGGACTTGAAACAGAAAGGCACCGAGCTGCACGCGGCGACCGTGGTCGGCGACACCGTGGGCGATCCGTTCAAGGACACCAGCTCGGTGGCGATGAACCCCATCATCAAATTCACGACGTTGTTCGGTTTGCTGGCGGCGGAAATTGCCGTGACCATGACCAACCAGGGTTTGAAAACGGGCATCGGCATCGTCTTCTTTCTGGTCGCGCTGGCCTTCGTCTATCGCTCCTTCTACGGCATGCGCATCCCGGTGGACAAAACGGGCGGGAAATAGTTTTGCGCGGCGCGGGATGCTGTTTCCCGGCCGTCAATTTGCTCCAAATAAAGCTCGAAAACCGTTGTCCAAGATTTCAGATTGACGACCATGTCTGTAATTCAACGCTCTATCCAGGTCGGCTGGCAATTGCGCGTCTTTTTCACCGAAGACGTTTTCGCGCCGGCCAATCTCGTCTTGAAAAGCGCGCTGGCTGATGTCGGTTCTCCTTCCACCGGTGGAACACCACCCCAAGTGCTGGTTGTCCTCGACGAATCCCTCGCGCAGGCCCAACCTGCTCTTGCACGCCGGATTGAAGCTTATTTTTCCGCCCACGCCGACAGGGTAAAACTTGCCGGTCCACCGCTCGTCATCGAAGGCGGCGAACGTGCCAAAAATTCCTCCATTCACGTCGCGGAAATTCATTCGCACATTGACCGGCACCACATTGACCGGCACTCGTACTTGATCGCGGTCGGCGGCGGGGCGTTGCTGGACGTCGCCGGTTTTGCTGCGGCCACCGCCCATCGCGGCGTGCGGCATGTGCGCATTCCCACGACCACCTTGAGCCAGGCCGATTCCGGCATTGGTGTAAAAAACGGCATCAACGCGTTCGGCAAAAAGAATTTCATCGGCACGTTCGCGCCGCCGCACGCCGTCATCAACGATTTTAACCTGCTTGCCACGTTGGAACCGCGCGATAAACGCGCTGGTTACGTCGAGGCTGTGAAAGTCGCCTGCATCCGCGATGCTGAATTTTTTGGCGAAATTGAGCACGACGCCAAAAAACTTGTGGCGTTTGAAGCGGCTGCCATGAAACGGTTGATTCAGCGTTGCGCCGAATTGCATCTCAATCACATAGCCACGAGTGATGACCCGTTTGAGCTGGGTTCGGCGCGACCGCTCGACTTCGGCCATTGGTCGGCGCATAAGCTGGAGCAGCTTTCCAATTTTCAAATCCGGCACGGCGAAGCTGTCGCCATCGGCATTGCGCTCGATGTGATTTATTCGCGCCAGGTTGGTTTGCTCGACGCCCAATCCGCCGAACGTGTCCTTGCGTTGCTCGAACAGCTCGGTTTCGAGCTCTTCGCCAACGAACTGCTGAACATCGCCTCCGATGGCAATTTGCAGGTGCTCGCCGGCCTGAACGAATTCCGCGAACATCTTGGCGGCGAATTGACCATCACGCTTTTAAAGGAAATCGGCCGGGGCGTGGAAGTCCATGAAATGAACCAGCCCAGGGTGGTTGAGGCCATTCACGAATTACAGGAGCGCTGGCGTCCCGCCGGCGAATCGCTGAATTGGGGATTGGGGAACACGCCGGCGGGACGCCGGCGCTCCCAGGATTCACGGTGAACCGGCTTGCCGTCATCAACGTCGTCGGGCTGACTGAATCGCTCATCGGCGAACACACGCCGCGCATTGTGGAATTTCGCCAACGCGGCGCGGTCGTCCACATCGTGCCGGCGTTTCCCGCGGTCACCTGTACTGCGCAATCCAATTATCTTACCGGCAAAACCCCGTCGCAGCACGGCATCGTCGGCAACGGCTGGTTCAACCGTGAACTCGCTGAAATCCAATTTTGGAAACAATCCAACCGTCTCGTCCAATGTCCGAAAATCTGGGATGAACTCCGAAAGCAATCCACCCTCGACTCTCGACTCTCGACTCTCGACCGAAAATTTTCGTGCGCGAAAATTTTCTGGTGGTTCAACATGTATTCCACTGCCGATTTTTCCCTCACACCGCGTCCGATGTATCCCGCCGATGGCCGGAAGATTTTCGACATTTATTCCTGGCCGTATTCCATCCGCGCGGAAATCAAGCGCGACCTCGGCGAATTTCCGTTCTTTGGTTTCTGGGGCCCGGCGGCCGGCATCAAAACGCCGCAAGGCTCCGCTGACGGCGCCACGCGCTGGATTGCCGAGGCCGCCAGGTGGATTGAAAACAAGTATCAGCCGACGCTGAACCTGATTTACCTGCCGCATCTCGATTACAACCTCCAGCGGCATGGCCCGTTTTCCGAAGGTAGAGCGGGCTCTCCGCAGCCCGCCGGGTTGGGAGGCGGAACTTCCGCCGGCGCGATAGGGACATCGCGCCCTGCCAATCCAAAAATACACCGCGACTTGCAGGAGATTGATGCCATCGTCGGCGACCTGATTGATTTCTTCAGCCAACGCGGTGTGCAGGTGGTTTTGCTTTCCGAATACGGCATCACCAACGTGGACACACCAGTCCATCTCAACCGGGTTTTCCGGAAACAGGGCTGGCTGACGGTAAAGGACGAACTGGGCCTGGAAATTCTCGATGCGGGCGCAAGCAAGGTTTTTGCCGTGGCCGACCATCAGGTTGCGCATATTTATCTGAACGATGCGTCACTGGAGAAATCTGTGCGCGAGATTTTGGAAAATACTCCCGGCGTCGCAGAGATTTTGGGCAAGGCGGAGAAAGCGGCGACGGGGATTGACCATCCGCGCGCCGGCGACTTGATGGCTGTGGCAACGGAAAACGCATGGTTCACCTATTATTATTGGCTGGACGACGCGTGCGCACCGGATTTTGCGCGGACGGTGGACATTCACCGCAAACCCGGCTTCGACCCGGTGGAACTGTTTCTCGACCCGAAGATTCCTTTGCCGAAATTGAAAATCGCCTGGCGGTTGCTGCAAAAGAAGCTCGGTTTTCGGATGTTGATGGACGTGATTCCGCTCGACGCGATGCTGATGAAAGGTTCGCATGGCCGGCGGCCGGCCGATAAAAAGGACTGGCCGGTGCTCATCACGTCGCAGCCGGAAATTCCGGGCACGAAGCAGATTGAATCAACGGACGTGTTCCAAATCCTGTTGCGGCATTTGAAATAGACTGGCTTTCCGGTTGTCCCAACGGGCTATTTTCAAACACCGCGTTGCGGTTTAAGGCAAAGCTGGCCGCGCTTGCCGGAAGTCAGCACGGGCAGTCATTTCCTGCTCCATGCCAGTCTTCCAAACGGATTTGCATCACTCGCAATTCCGTTCGCAACTTCCAGCCGGCGCGCTTCCAAAACTTCATGCCGGCTGTATTGTCCGCGAAGATGAAGATGTTGCATTTTTGGATGCCGGCCAGGCGGAGTTTCGCCAGGCACGCATTGACCAGTTGCCGTCCGATGCCTCGCTGGCGATGCCGCCCGGCCACCGCCAGATGATGCAGATAACCGCGCCGGCCGTCGTGGCCGCAGAGTACGGCGCCAACGACCCGGCCATTCTTCTCCGCGACAAAACTGAAGCGCGGAGTACGCCGCAAATAAGCCGCTATGGCCGGACGCGTGTCGGATTCATTTAATCCCACGCCCTCGGTGCGCCGCCACAACGCGACGACCGCGTCATAATCCTCGATGCGGAAAACACGGACGATGGTTCCATTGTCACCCGAATAACGGGAGGGTTTCTTTTTCATTCCACCGTCACGCTTTTTCCCGAATTTCATGACTTGGACCAGGCAACTTCCTGGAGAACTTCAATTCCAGACCAGCTTGAATCGAACAAAGCGGGCGGCTGCCGCTTGCTGGACGGATACGCTGTCGCGGACGGTGACCTGACGCAGGTAACCGGTGCCGGTTTCGGAAATGAATCCCGGGCCGGTGGGAGAATTTGTGCCGGACACCGTGCACAGGTCGCTCCACGAAATCAGGTCGGACGAGCCCTGGACGATATAGGTCAGATTGCTCGTGCCGAGCTGGCACGGAAACCGGACGGTGAGATAAGTGCCTGGCTGGCCATTCACGGTTTGCGTCTGCAAGTGAAACTGCGGCAGCGCCGATTGATCGGCCACTTCCGGCGACAGGTTGAAGGCATACTCCATGAGGTTGACAACCCCGTCGTTGTCCGGGTCTGCGTAAATATTTGTCGAGGCGCCGGTCAACCCGTGGCCAGCCACCCAGGCCTGATACGTCAACGGCTCGATGAAGCGGGATAGAAGATGCACATAAGCGGCCTGGTAATAGATTGCGGGCTCGGTGATTTGCCAGGAATCTTCCGGCCAGGAAGTGTTCCAGTCCTTGTAAGACTTCTGAATCGGCTGGTCCAGCGGCGGTGCCAGGCGCGGGCCGGTGTAGGCGGAATCCTGAACGAAACTCGGGTTGGCGCCGCCGGTGACATATCCGGGGGCCGGTCCGTTGGGGGAAGTCAACGCATCATCGTAAACGGTCCCGTCGCCAAACCAGCTGTGATAGAATTCGTTGACGCAATTTTCCGCGCCATGTTCGTACATGTTCGACAAGTACACCATCGTGAGCGGGTTGACCCCGTGAAAATAATGTACATAACCGGCTGCGGCGGCACGATAACCGGACGCTTGGGCGGCATTCAGTCCGTAGAGGTTCTGTTCGTCGAACAACATGCCCGCGTGGCCCTTTTGCTGGTTGTTGCCCCAAACGTAGTCGCCGTCCGGAAGATACGCCTGGTAGGCGTCTTTGCCTGATGTCCAGGCCCCCATGTAATCGCCGCCGTCCATGGTGGACTGTTTGTGGGTGCGAATGTTGGAGGCGACTGCGGGGGTGACACCGGGCAGCGTCGAGTAATACAACACCGCGTCTTCCACGGTCGTATCATAGAAATTCCACCACCAACCGGAGATTCCCCGGATGGTGGCATAGTTGCTTTCCACGTAGGAACGGTAGGTGGCCTGGCCGGTTATTTCGTAAAGAAATACCGCCGCCCGGATTTGCAGGTTGGTTCGTTGGGTAATGTCTTCGGGGTTGGCGCTGGCGAAACCGGTGTTGGTGAACACCACCGACGGATTGGCCACCGCCCAGTTGTAGGCGGCGACGGCGGCGTTGCTCAACGTGTTCGCATAGTCAGTCATGCCGACCGACTGGTAAACGCGCACCGCTTGGGCGAAATTTCCGGCGGCACTGAGAGTGGCCGTGGTGCTCTCCGCGCCGTAAAAGACTTGCGATGTTTCGGCGCTGGGCGGCGAAGCGCCCTGGTATTGATTGACGCCCATCTTGCTCAACACCGAGCCATTGGCATTTTGCATCCGCAACAGCCAGTCCAGTTCCCATTTCACTTCATCGAGCAAATCGGGAATCCCGTTCCCGGATTCAGGGAGGTTCCAATCATCCGGCCAGATTGTCGGGTTCTGCCGGTAGGCGAACAGAAGGTCGGATATCGGGCTGACCGTGAAATTCACGTATTTGTTGTAATCCCCGGCGTCAAACCATCCGCCTCGCAAATCCTTCTCGGTGGCGAGAGTGGGATTGGTAATCAGGCGGCAATGCGTATCCTGCAGCGGACCCATGAAATTTGTCCCGTCTGTCCAGCGTGCCTCAGCATAAGGCAGGGATTTCGCGGCTCCCCGGCGTTGGTAATAATAAACGCGCATGGCCTGTTTTAGAGCGTCCTCATACACGTCGTGGTCGATTCGGAACCGGGCCGACCGGGTGTCATTGGCGGGATCGTAGATGTAATACTCGCCCCAGCGCGTTACCGACGAGAAATCAAACCACCAGACTTTGTCTCCGGATTGCGCATGGGTCGCGCCGTTACTCCAGGCCACGGGCGCACCCGAGAATACAACCGTGTTGCTATCCCAGCTTCGAACCTCGAATGTTGCCCCGGGCGTGTAGCTTTCCGCGGCATTGAAGCCCACCTGCGGATCCGAGATGACCGCGACCTTGGGCAGGTCAGGCAAATAACCGAATTGGTCAATGGCGATGCGGAGAGTGAAATTGCCCGGCGGAGCAGCGACCGCGCAATGAAACCCGATAACCACGCCCAGCCACCACAGAATGCTCCGGCCCCTGACGGGGAGCAGTTTTCTTGACGCGGGGCCGAAAAAGGGGGGGCGGTGAAGCTTAAACATCACGGTTATTATATTCGAATACCTAACAATGGTCAAACCTTAATCGCTCCACGATCACGCGTTTGGCCGGGTTGCGGGGCTTGTCCATTGTTCAGTCAGACAACCATTGTCACGCGACATTGGTTTTGGCCGCCGGCGAGTTTCAATTTCAGGACGTCGCCTTGTTTCCGGCCCAGGAGCTGTTCGCCCAACGGGGACTGCGGGCTAATCACCAGCACTTCCCGCTGGTCATGCAGCACCTCCGTGCCGCCCGCCCGGGGGCCGATGAAGTATGCCGTTCTTTCCGCGTTCAATTCCAGTTCCACGAAGGCCCCCACATCAATCGGTGCGCCCGCTCCGAATTTGCGCGCGTCCAGCTTTTCGAACGCGGCAATGGCCGCCTGTATTTCCACTGCCTGCCGGGATTGTCCCCGGGCGAGATAGGAGGCCTCGAGTCCGCGGGTGTCGTATTTGTTCTCGGCCTTGCTCTGCTCGTGCGTGGCTTCCGCGCGCGAGGCCCGGGCCGCCCGGAAATAAACCTCCAGTTCGTCAGCCAGCCGGGCAACGATCTTCTTGATGAGCGCGCGTTTATTCATACGAATGCCGTGTGCAAGAGAGAGCATATTCCATGGTCAAGTCCCTGGCCAGATTTCGCGTTGGGTCCGTCCGCTGCCACATTGGCCTCCGGCTCGGACGCCATTTTCCTTTTGTCCCCGGGCGCTTCGGCGTTGATTTGAAAAATCCGTGTTCATCCGTGCCTGTCTGTGGTTAAAATCTTTGCAGATGCTGACGACGTTGCGCATTAAAAATCTCGCGTTGGTGGCCGACCTTACTCTGGAACTCCAGCCCGGTTGCAACGTCATCACCGGCGAAACCGGCGCGGGCAAGTCCATCATTATCGGCGCGCTCGACCTCGTCCTCGGCGAACGCGCCGATCGCACGCTCATCCGTTCCGGCGAGGAAAGCTGCTCCGTGGAGGCGATGTTTGATGTGACCAGCCTTTTTGCCAGGCAATCGGAACGCCGAGCACCGCCTCGGCGCGAATCGGTAAACCGCCCACGGGCCGAGAAGGTGCCCGGCGCTCCACCGTCGCTGGGTCAATTTCTCGAAGAAAACGGCCTTGAACCATGCGAGGATGGCCAACTGGTACTGAAGCGGACTTTTTCCGCCAACGGCGCAAACCGCCAGTTCGTCAACGGTTCGCCGACCACCTTGAACACGCTGGCGGGGATTGGCGAGTGGCTCGTGGACCTCCACGGTCCGCACGACCATCAATCGCTGCTGCATCCCGCGAAACAACTTTTGATCCTGGACGCCTTTGGCCGTTTGGAAGAAGAACGCGCGGCTTTCGGTGAACTCGTCCGCCGCCGAGCCGCATTGGCTGCCGAAAAATCCGCGCTTATCGTGGACGAAAAGACTTATGCGCAACAACTGGACCTGCTGCGTTTTCAGGTCCAGGAAATCACTGCGGCACGGTTGCAGCCGGGTGAAGACGAGCGCGTGGAAGAGGAATTCAACCGCGCCAGCAACGCGGCTAAACTGCTGCAGTTAAGCCAGGCCGCCTGCGACTCGTTGAGCGAAAGCGAGAATTCAGTGCTCACGCAGGCAGGCGCCGCGGGCCGCGCGTTGCAGGAATTGCAGCGGGTGGATCCCGGCTCGGCGCACCTGGCCGAACTGCACGCGCAGGCGGTCGGCACGCTGCGCGAATTGCAGGCCGCACTTTCACGTTATGCCGAAAGAGTGGACGTGGACCCGGCGCGGCTCGCCAAACTCGAAGAACGCCTGGACCTGATTCACTCGCTCAAGCGCAAATATGGCGCGACACTGGCTGAAGTCATCGCGTTCGGCGAAGAGGCAAAGCAGAACTTGCAGTCGCTCGAAGGCCGTGATGCGGAACTAGTGCGCCTCAACGCCGAATTGCAGAAACTCGATGCGGACATTTCCCGGGCGGGCAAAAAGCTTTCCGAAGCCCGGCGCACGGCGATCCCGCCTTTGGCCAAAGCCGTGGGCCGGCAACTTGAAGATTTGGGATTCAAGCAAAGCAAGTTTGAGGTGGATTTAACGGTCCGATTTGTAGCAGACGAGGTAACGAGTCTCAAATCAAATGAAATTCAGAGCCTTCTCACATCGGCCCCTACAATCAGCCAATCCGGTTTTGACGAAATTGAATTTCAATTTGCGCCAAATCCCGGCGAACCCGCCAAGCCGCTGCGGGCGATTGCGTCTTCGGGCGAAATGGCGCGAGTGATGCTGGCACTCAAAACGGTGCTGGCCGCCGAGGACGAAATTCCCGTCCTCATTTTCGACGAAGTGGACGCCAACGTCGGCGGTGAAACGGCCAATGCCGTCGGTGAAAAGATGAAGCAGATTGCGGCGAACCGTCAGGTCTTGTGCATTACGCACCTGCCGCAGGTCGCCGCGCCCGCGGACGCCCATTATGTCGTGACCAAGCAAATCAGAAACGGCCGGACAATTTCAGAAATTCATCTGCTGGGCAAAAAGGAGCGCGTCACGGAACTGGCGCGGATGTTCGGCGGCCAGAACGACGCCGCCCGGAAACACGCGGAAGCGTTGTTGAAGTAACTCACTCCACCGTCACGCTCTTGGCCAGATTGCGCGGCTTGTCCACGTCGCAGCCGCGGGCAACGGCAGGTTAAACGGACAATGTTTTCGCGCGCACCACTTCCAACCGGAGCGCCCGCCCGTTTGCTTTTGCTTTACCATCAGCATGCGCAATCCGTCTGCGTCGACGCACGTGGTCCGGGCGGATTTGTCTCACCCGCAATTCTGTTCGCCACCCTGGTCTGATTTAGTAATTCCGAGAGGCGACAAAGAGGCGAGTTTGGAAATTAATTGAAGACATTCTTTATAAATTTTTGATATTTCCAATAACAGGATTTATCATAATCAATATTACATTTCCATGAAACCCGGAACATGCATGGTGCTGGCGGCTTTTATGTTGGCCTTTGCCCTGGTGGATTTTCTCCGGGCGGAGACCCCGGACGCCGTGGATTTGATCGGACATGTGCTGTTGCCTCGCGGCAATCCGGCCAGGGCGGTGGTATTGATTTCATACGCGCAACTGAAAACAAATTTGGAATCTTCCATTTACCAACGGTCCCCACTTCTTCCCAGGCACGTTCAAACCGACAACCGGGGTAATTTCCGGATGAAATCGTTCGATTCCCGATATTTGTATTTTGGATACGTTGCCGCACCGGGGTGTAAATTGCAGGAGTTTTACAACGTTGATCCAGCTGCGGGTCCGGCGACTGTTTCGCTCGAAGGGATCAACCTGACGAATCTCCCGCCTGATCAGATTCTGCATGGCCGGGTGGTTGACCAGCAAGGCCGGCCGATTTCCAACGCATTGATAACGGTTTCGGGCTCGACGCGAAACGGACAGATGACCTGGCCGGCTTATGACGTTGATTATTTTTCTGTTTCAGACGATGCCGGCAATTTTGTTATCTGCGGCAAAACGCCCTTCGCGGCGATTGACGGTGCGGTGGAAGCAGACGGATTTGCCAAGTCATCGTTCGAACAATGGCCGTCTGACGAGGTGAATCGTGAAATGGCAGTCAGGGATCCCGTTTCGGCGGGAGCCGCTGCTTATGCGCATCCGATGCACGAGATGACACTGACCCAAGGCGGATCCCTCCGAGGCAGATTGCTGAACGACGGCAAGCCGGTGGTTAATGCGGAAGTCCGCCTCAATGGTTGCGGTGTCGGCTCACACTGCTGGTTTCGGGAGGGTGCCGTGCTGACCGATCATGAGGGCAGATTTTTGTTCGAGCACCTGCCGGCGGGCCAAAGCTACTCCATTCGCGGAACGTGGGATTTACTGGCTGCGGCCGGCGCGTTTCCGGCACAAGATGTAAAAACTCAAAACGAAGGCTCCACCACGGATGTCGGTGACTTGAACCTGCAACCCGTTAGTGAAGTTAACGGACACATAAAGTTGAGTGACGGTGAGCCGTTGCCGGCAAATTCTCGATTCCTTCTTTCCGACGACGCCATGGGATCCTCGTCGTCGTCCGCCATCGGCAAGACCGGCTCATTCCACTTCACCGCTGTTCCCGGAGATGCAGTTTGGATTTATTTGAGGGTTCCGGGTTATCAATTGACACCGCGCGACCCCTTTTTGAAATCCGGCACGGTCACAAATATCACTGTGGCTCGCAACATGACAAACTTTGTGATCACAATGAAACCCGAAAGCTTGACCACGACCATTGCGTATTTTCTGCGCGATATTCTTCGCTAAACCGCGGTTCACTCCACCGTCACGCTCTTGGCCAGATTGCGCGGCTTGTCCACGTCGCAGCCGCGCGCGACGGCGATATGATAGGCGAACAGTTGCAGCGGCACAGCGGCCAGAATCGGATAAATTTGTTCCAACGCCAGCGGCAGGTAAATCACGTCGTCGGCCACTTTCTTGATTTGTTTGTCGCCTTCGGTGGCCAGCGCGATGATGGGGCCTTTGCGGGCGCGAATCATCGCCAGGTTCGCCATGGTTTTGTCGTACATCGAATCCTGCGGTACAAGAAAAACCGTCGGCGTCTTGGAATCAATCAGGGCAATCGGGCCGTGTTTCATTTCCGCCGCCGAATAGCCCTCGGCGTGGATGTAGGAAATTTCCTTCAGCTTGAGCGCGCCTTCGAGCGCAATCGGGAATGTGTAGCCGCGGCTGAGGAAGAAGAAGTCGTCGGCCTTGACGTACTTCTTCGCGAGTTTCTTCAGCGCGTGATTTTGCGCGAGGATCGCTTCGATTTGTTTGGGTGCGGCTTCCAGCGCGTGCAGAATTTCCCGCGCGCGATGGGCCGAAAGAGTTCGCAACCGCCCCAGGTGCACGGCCAGCAGTGTCAGAATGGTGAGCGTAGAAACAAACGCCTTGGTTGAGGCGACGCCAATTTCCGGGCCGGCGTGCATGTAAATGCCGCCATCGGATTCGCGCGCGATGGTGCTGCCGACGACGTTGACGATGGCGAGAGCGCGATGACCGCGGCGTTTGGCTTCACGCAATGCGGCGAGCGTGTCGGCAGTCTCGCCGGATTGAGAGATGACCAGCAACACGGTGTCCCGTTCGAGCGGCGCGTTGCGGTAACAAAACTCATGCGCGAATTCGACCTCCACCGGGATTTGCGCGAGTTCCTCGATCAAATATTCGCCCACCAGTGCCGCGTGCCAGCTCGTGCCGCTGGCGGCAATGACGATGCGCTCCACGGAACGCAATTCGCCAGCCGAGATATTCAGGCCGCCGAATTTGGCGGTCGCGCCTTCCTTGTCCACGCGTCCGCGCAAGGCGTTTTCCACGGTGCGCGGCTGCTCGAAAATTTCCTTGAGCATGAAGTGCTCATATTTTCCGCGCACGGCATCTTCCTGGCTGAACTCCAGGTTGCTGATTTGAACATTGGCCGTGTCCGCGCCCAGGTTCAAAACGTCGAAACGCTCGGGGGTGACCGTGGCCACGTCGTAGTCGTTGAGGTAAACCACCTTTTGGGTGTGCGCGCCGCCGACAAACGCGTTGGCGTCGCTGGCCAGGAAATTTTCGCCCTTGCCGATGCCAATGATGAGCGGCGAACCGCGCCGCGCGCCTACAATGGTTTCGGGTTGGTCGGCGCAAACTACGGCCAGGCCGTAGGTGCCGATGACTTCGCGCAAGGCGTCGCAGACGGCCTGAGTGAGGGAATTGGCGCCGTTTTTGTAGCCGCGCTTGTCAAAGCGCGGATCGTCCGCCGATTCACATCGGCGGCTACGCTGTTTCTCATAATAATCGCCGATCAAATGCGCGAGCACCTCGGTGTCGGTATCGGAGCGGAACTTGTGTCCGGCTTTGAGCAAGCGTTGCTTGAGGGCGTCGTAGTTTTCAATGACGCCGTTGTGGACGACGGCGATTTTTCCGGACTGATCGAGATGCGGATGGGAATTCCTGTCGGACGGCGGTCCATGCGTGGCCCAGCGCGTGTGGGCGATGCCGAGATTACCTGCGACCGGTTCGGATTTCAAAAGCCGCGCCAGTCCCTGGTCAATCCGGCCCTTTTTCTTGCGCAGAAGTAGTTCGCCGTCGCGGGCCACCGCGATGCCCGCGCTGTCGTAACCACGATATTCCAGCCGCCGCAAGCCTTCGAGCAGGATGGGCGAAGCCGCTTTCTTACCGACGTATCCAATGATGCCGCACATAAATTTTTATCCACGAATTACGCTAATGGCCGCGAATTTTCTAAAAATTAATTCGCGGGAATTGGCGAAATTAGCGGATTCATTTCCATTTCAAAATCCAATCCGCCGCGCCGGCCAAATCGTCCACCACCACGGCGCGCGAAATCTTCCCGGGCGATTCCCGCTCCAGCTCTGCGCCGTAGCCGGTGCGGACGAGGATGCTCTTTTTCACGCCCGCATTCCAGCCGCATTCCAAATCGCTTAATTTGTCGCCGATCATGAAACTGTCCGCAAGGTTCAGGCCAAATTCGTCGCGCGCGTCGAACAAAAACTGCGGTGACGGCTTGCGTCCGTGGCTGGGTTCGTCGGGTCTTTCCGGCGCGATGTAAATTTTCTCGAAGTGCACGCCGCTGACTGCCAGTTCACGGCCGAGATGCTGGTTCACGTTCTCCACGTCGGCAAGCGTGAAGTAGCCGCGCCCGATACCGGACTGATTCGAGACGATGAACAGCTTGAAGCCCGCGTCACCCAGCCGTTTCAAGCCGGCGGGCGTGGCCGGGAAGATTTTGACGTCTTCCGGCCGGGACAGATAATTTTTTTCCACGATGAGCGTCCCATCGCGGTCGAGGAAAATGGCGCGGTTCATCCCGGCAAATTGTGGTTTGAATATGGCAAGAATGGAATTGAATTCTTTGCCGCCCCCAAGCATCCTGTCGCGGTTTCCGTTTTAATCAACCATTGACATCCATCACATCCACATGAGCAGAGGCAAATTGGGAATTTTGGTCGGTGGCGGTCCGGCGCCCGGCATCAACGGCGTCATCGCAGCAGCCACCATTGAAGGCATCAACCAGGGTTACGAAGTCATCGGCTTTTATGACGGCTTCAAATGGCTCGCGGCGGGTGAGGCGCAGCACTGCAAACCGCTGGCCATTCGCGACGTGAGCGGTATCCATCTCCGCGGCGGTTCGATTCTCGGCACCTCGCGCACCAACCCGACCAAGTCCGAAACCAGCATGCAGAACGTGTTCAAGGTTCTTGAACAACTCGGCATCACGACGCTGGTGACGATTGGCGGCGATGACACGGCTTTTTCCGCCAGCCAGGTGGCCAAGCGCAGCAACGGAAAAATCCACGTGGCGCACGTGCCCAAGACGATTGACAACGACCTGCCGCTGCCCGGCTCGACGCCGACGTTCGGCTTTGAAACGGCGCGGCATTACGGCGTGCAACTCGTTCGCAATTTAATGGAAGACGCGCGCACCACCTCGCGCTGGTATATCATCATCAGCATGGGCCGCGCCGCCGGACATCTCGCCCTCGGCATTGGCAAGGCATCGGCCGCGACGCTTTCCATTATTTCCGAAGAATTCCACGGCCGCCAGGTGACGGTGGACGAAGTCTGCGACATCATCATCGGCTCCATCATCAAACGCCTGGCGGACGGTTCGCAAAACGGCGTTGTGATTCTCGCCGAGGGCCTCATCGAGGCGATGGGCGAGCAGGGATTGATCAAGGCGCTGCCCGACGGACAACTGGAACGTTTCGGCAAGGTTTTGCGCGATGATCACGGTCACTTGCGGCTCGGCGAAATTGAATTTGGCCGTCTGATGAAGGAACTTTTGAATCAACGCCTGGAAAAGATCGGCATTAAAACGACCTTCATTGACAAGGACCTTGGCTACGAATTGCGCTGCGCCGATCCGATTCCGTTCGATGCCGAATACACCCGAGACCTGGGTTACGCCGCGGTGAAGTTTTTGTTGTCACCCGAAGCCGGTAAATACGGCGCCATTATCAGTTTTGTGAACGGCGCGATGAATCCGCTGCCGTTCGACAAGATGCTCGATCCAAAAACGGGGCGGATGCAGAACCGGAAGGTGAATGTGGACGGCGAGGCCTTCGAATGCGCCCGCGCCTACATGATCCGGCTCGAGCGCGACGATTTCGAGAACGCCAAGCAACTCGGCAAGCTCGCCGCGGTCGTCAAGCTGACGCCGGAACAATTCAAAGCGCGCTTCGGCTATCTGGTTGGTTTGAAATAAGCAATTCCTGAATCATTCGTGGCGGTGGAAAATATTCCACCGCCACTTTTTTGTTTTGGAACAAGCTCCGCTTTCCAGCATCCCATCATTAAAGTGGCGCGCGACGCAAATGCGCGTTAACCTTCCCCATGTTTCTCATCGGACTCGGCACCGCCGCGCCGGCGCAGCGGTATGCGCAACGTGAGTGCTGGGACGCGGTCCAGCGCACCGCACCCTACGCGCGTCTCACGTCACGCTCACGTGCCATTCTCAAAAAAGTGCTTTGTGGTGACAACGGCATCGCCACGCGCCATCTGGCCCTCGACTCGCTGCCGGAGGTATTTCAGCTCACGCCCGACACGCTTCAGGCGCGTTTCACGAAACACGCGCCCGCGCTGGCGGCGGAAGCCGCGTACCGCGCCTTGCAGGACGCTGCTTGCGCGCCGTCGGAAATTGATGCGGTGCTCATCAGCACCTGCACCGGTTATTTGTGCCCGGGCCTGACGAGCTATGTGAGCGAACGGCTCGGTCTGCGCGCGGACGTCTTCACGCTGGATCTGGTCGGGCAGGGTTGCGGCGCAGCCTTGCCCAATCTGCGCGCCGCCGAGGCGCTGCTGGCCGCCAAACGCGCCCAAAAAGTTTTGTCCGTTTGCGTCGAAGTTTGCAGCGCGGCATTTTTTCTCGACGACGACCCGGGCGTGCTCATTAGCGCCTGTCTGTTTGGTGACGGCGCGGGTGCGGCGGTATTGACACAGAAACCGCGGCCCAATCGCCGGCGCGTCGGATGGAAATTCGCTTCGTCCTGTCTCGCGCCGGAAAAGCGCGACACGCTGCGGTTTGGCCATAAAAACGGAATGCTGCGGAACATGTTGTCGTTGCAAGTCCCGCAGATTGCCGGTGACGAAGCCGCGAAACTTTTGGCCGAATCACTGGTGACGGCGGGTGTGAAGCGCGAGCGCGTGGCCGGCTGGGTCTTGCACACCGGCGGGCGCGATGTGTTGCTCGCACTGCGCGACAAGCTGAAGTTGGCCGAGGCTGACGTCCGCCACAGCGCTGCGGTGCTCCGGGAATACGGCAATATCAGCAGCCCGACCGTGTACTTTGTGCTCCAGCGCGCCTTGCATGACGCGGTGCCGGACGGATTGTGGTGGATGTCGTCATTCGGTGCGGGCTTCAGTTGCCACGGCGCGTTGCTCGAAGTCGGTTAAAACGTGATTTACACAATTAAGCCGGTGCGGCGAGGCTACTGACGAGCCGGCTCGCGAGGACGCTCGCCCCACCAGAAACGCAAACGAAGAGTGAATCGCATCGTTCAACCGGAGCTGCTCGATGAATTGCCACCGGACGATCCGCGTGCCCTGTGGTCCCGCCGCGACTTGCGGCGCATCAACGCCTGGATGCGCAATCACGTCATCATGGCGAAGGCACTGCGAACGGCCTTGAACGGACAAGCGCCAAAACAAATCACCGACCTCGGCGCGGGTGACGGCCATTTTCTTGCGTGCGTTGCCAATAAGGTTTCCTGCCACTGGCCCGACGTGAACGTCACCCTGCTGGACAACCGAAAGGTTATGAGTTCGCGAGCGCTCGCCTGGTTTGCTCCGCTCGGCTGGCGTGGGGAGTCGGTTGAGGCGGATGTTTTTGACTGGCTGTCCACGGCTGCGGGACTGGATGTCGTTGTGGCCAACTTGTTTCTCCACCATTTTGAAGACCCGAGGCTGGTCGAACTGTTTCGCACGATTGCGGGACGTGCGCGCCTGCTTGTCGCCATCGAGCCGCGTCGCGCGCCCTGGCCGTTGTTTTGTTGCCGGCTGCTCTGGGCGATTGGCTGCAATTCCGTCACCCGGCATGATGCGGCCATCAGCGCGCGCGCAGGATTTTCGGGCCGCGAACTTTCGGCGTTATGGCCGGCGGACGGCGGCTGGCAATTGACTGAGCGCCGCACCGGACTTTTCAGCCACTTGTTTGTGGCGCGGAAAGTCCAACAGGCGATATGATTGTATTGGTCTTTAGCCAGAATCTGAACACAGGTAGGGCGCGCCACTCCGTGCGCGCCGTGGTTCGCAATTGGACGGGCGGCGGGCAGAGGACTGCCCGCCCTACCAAAGTTGGTGGCTGAAAATGGCAAACGCAAAACCCATCACGATCATTGGCGGTGGCCTGGCCGGGCTGACACTCGGCATCGGTTTGCGCCGGCAAGGTGTGCCGGTGACGGTGTGGGAGGCCGGGCATTACCCGCGTCATCGCGTTTGCGGTGAATTCATCAGCGGTCACGGCCAGGACACACTCGCGCGGCTTGACCTGCGCGAGTTGCTCGAACGCGCCGGCGCGGTGAGTGCCAGCACGGCGGCCTTTTTTTCAACCGCGCTGTCCGCGCCGTCGCGGTCCCTGCCGGCCCGCGCGATTTGCCTTTCGCGCTTCAAGCTGGACCACGCGCTCGCCGGGGAATTTAAGAAACTCGGCGGCGAATTGCGGGAAGGACAGCGCTGGCGCGAAGGGGAATTTGGCGAAGGCATTGTCCGCGCCACGGGCCGGCGCGCCCGAACCGCGGAAAGCGGTTCACGCTGGTTCGGGCTAAAGGTCCACGCCGGCAACGTTGAGCTGGCGGCGGATCTGGAAATGCACGTTTCGCCACGGGGCTACGTCGGTTTGTGCCGGGTGGAGGGCGGCGCGGTGAATGTTTGCGGCTTATTCCGGCGGCGAGCGGAGGAAAACCACGTGCCGCAAAACTGGCGTGACTGGCTGCGCGGTCAAACCGGTTCACCGTTGCAACAGCGGCTGGCGGCGGCGGCATTCGAGGAAGATTCGTTTTGCGCGGTGGCCGGAATTTCGTTGCGACCGCAATGCGCCGCCGCGCGCGCCGAATGTTGCATTGGCGACGCCATTACCATGATTCCGCCCGTGACCGGCAACGGGATGTCCATGGCGTTCGAGTCGGCCGGGATGGCGATTGAACCGGTGGCGGCGTGGAGTCGCGGGGACCTTTCGTGGATGCAGACCCGGCAAACGCTGGCGAGTCAATGCGACGCCGCGTTTGCGCAACGGCTGGCGTGGGCCAAATGGTTGCAGCGGATGATGCTGGCGCCGTCGTTGCAGGACATTCTCGTCCGATTCATCGCGCACAGCGAATGGTTCTGGCGAACCGCCTTTGAACGGACCCGTTAAAGGGGCAGCAGCCGACGTGAGGAGGCTCATTATTTTTGATTTACGATATACGATTTACGCGCCGTGTCGCATGATTCGTAGGTCTCGTAAATCGGAAATCGCATATGGCAAATTTTACTGTAGCCTCGTTACCTCGACTGCTACGGGCAGAAACATTTTGGAGCGGGTTGTTGGCTTGCATTATGTTCCGTGTCTTTCGCGGCTTTCGCGGTTAAAGTTTTTCCGTGAAACCACTCGCCGCTTGCCGGCTTTATGCGTTCGTGGACACGGCCTGGTTGCAAGGCCGCGCGCCGGAAGTTGTCGCGCAACAACTTTGTGACGGTGGCGCCGATTTGATTCAACTCCGCGCCAAAAACTCTTCGCCCGACAAAATTCGCCGCATAGCGGAAATTATTCTGCCCATCACGCGTCGCGCCGATGTCGGTTTGGTCATCAACGATCATCTGAACATTGCCCGCGTCCTGGGCGCAGAATTTTGCCATTTGGGCCAGGAAGACTTTTTTGACGCGGGTTACACGCATTGTTCGGAAATCAGAAGTCAGAAGTCAGAAGTCAGAATAGGCCTTTCGACGCATTCGCCGGAGCAGGCCAAACGCGCGCTCGACGCCGGTGCCGATTACCTTGCCATCGGTCCGGTTTATGCCACCGGCACCAAGCCGACGGCGAAACCCGTGACATTGGAATATGTCCGTTGGGCAGCGGTGAATGTGAACGTCCCGTGGTTTGCCATCGGGGGCATCACTCTGGAAAACCTGGGCGACGTGCTGGCAGCCGGCGCGCAGCGCGTTTGCGTCGTGTCGGCCATTCTCAACGCGCCGGACGTGGCCAAAACCTGCGCGGAGTTTCGCCGCCGGCTGGAATAGATTTTATTACTGGCCGCCGGGCAGATTGCCGCGCTGTTGCAAGGCCCATTGCATGGCTGCGACTTCACCGTAGATATTAACCCGTTCCTGAAAGCTGACCTTTTCCGCGTCGGTCAAGGCGGGTTTAATGGCTTCAAAATTTTTGACAAGCTGGCCTGACAGGGCCTCCTGACGTTTAATTTCCCGCAACCGCTGGCCCGGCGTTTCTCCGTCCAGGAAATCGTAACTGGTATTGGAGTCCAATTGATCCAGCATCATGGATTCAACCGTCAGGCCGGCCAGTTGATTGAGGAGGTAATTCCCATTGGCCCCGCTGTTGAGCTGGTCTCCCAAAATCATTCCCAATTGCGCAAGATTTTCGGCGGAATTCTTGTCGCCGACATTCAATTCCTGTTTTTGCAAGTCTGCCATTTGGGCGGCAAGCTGTTTCAGGGACGCCAGGCCGGTATCTTGAGCCGAATTGGCCAGCGCCGTTGCAACTGATTTCAACGCTGACTCTCCGCAAAACAATCCCAATTCCTCCGTGTCCAACCGGGATTCCAGGAGGTAACTCTCAAAATCGGGCTTGCCGGTGGCGGTTACCAGATCCTTGACCGCCGCCTCGGACTGGCCGTTCTGGAAATAGGCCTGGGCCGACAAATAATTGGCGAGCGAATTGCTGGGCGACGACGCCTCGAACAAGTCGAGCCACTTGCGGCGGTCGTCAGGAAACGCGTTGCGTGTCAGCACCGTCAGCTCGACCCGCGGGTCGTTAGGGAAATTGGATGCCGCCTCTTTCAGATAATTGGTGTCATCCAGCACATGAAACGCCGCCAACAGGCTGTCGGCGGCACGGTGGTGCAACGCCAGCCATTCCTCGACCTTCTGGCGCAAATTTTTTTGAGCAAGAGCGGCATCCACGGCGGATGGTTTATTCGTTTGGGATATTGAAATTTCCGGTTTGTGGTAGGGGAAAGATTCCTGCGGTTCCAGAATGATGCGCGTGATCCTTTCCGCCTTTTGCGCGCTTTGATCGTAGAAATACACAATGGTCCACAGAATGACGGCCAGCAAGGTCAACGCCAGAAGCCACTTCCTGATCGAGGCGCTTTGCATGCGGCGAGTGTGGCGAATTGGCCGGCTGCCGTCACACCTTTTTTGAACGTGACAAAGGAACAACCTCCCTTCAGGCACGCCGGGTTCCTGGATTCTCCGGCTGCGTATGTGCATAACGTGAACTTGAAAAAATCATTCGCGCCGTTTATACTTGGGCGGTTGTGAAGCAATCGGAAGGCGTTTCTCGAATTGGTGTTTTTTCCCAAAGGCGTGCCGGAGTCTCCACGAGGATGGTTTGCGGACTTTGGCTGCTGGTGGCGGCCCGGGTTTTCGGTGGAAATTTTTACGCCGGCACTTCGCCGGCGAATGTTCCCTGGCCGGGCGGGATTGTGCCGTATGAATTCACAAACACGCTCACCCTTGCCCAGCAGCAGACCTACCTCGACGGCCTGCGGGAATGGGAGCTGGCCGCCAACGTCAAATTTGTCCCGCATACCAATCAAACGCACTGGATTCTTTTCGCCTACAACACCAACTTTCTCGATTTCGTTTCCGGCGGCAGTTACAATCCGCAACTGGTTACCGTTTCCAGCCTGAGCCGCGCGCAGGTCTGCCACGAGATGGGCCATTCGTTCGGCTTCACCCACGAAAACATCCGGCCCGACGCGACGAATTACGTCACCGTCCTGACCAACAACATCACCAACGAACCGGCCAACATTTATTGGTTCACGATTGATCCTGCCAGCGTCACGAATGGCAATTACGATTTCGAGTCCGTGATGCACCTGGGCTGGGATTTCGATTCGACCAATTTCGGCGTGCTGGCCACGCAACAGCCCAGGCCGCCCTATTTTCCGCGTTACCAGTTCCGCATGGGCAATTTCTGTCTAAGCCCCGGCGACCGCGCGGCGCTGGCATATCTTTACGGTCCGCCCGCCGTGCCGCTCACCAATGTCGTCACCACCACTGCCGACGTCGGCCCCGGCAGTTTGCGCGCGGCGATTTATTACGCGACCGATCATCCCGGCTCGGTTGTCAAATTCAACATTTCCACGAACGATCCCGGCTACAGCAACGGCGTCTTTAACCTCCATCTCACCGGCCAGTTGCCGCCGCTGGTGGCCAACGGCATGGTGCTGGACGGCTCGACGCAGCCGGGCTTTGCGGGCCAGCCGCTCATCGTCGTGGACGGCTCGCAAATCCTGCCCGAAACCTTCACGTCGGATACCGGCGTGCTGATTTATTCGTCGAGCAACCAGTTGAAGAACATCGCGTTCACCGGTTTCAACTGGAACGGCCTGACGCTGGAATACGCCGACGCAACGAACAACACCATTGCCGGTTGCTGGCTCGGCGTTGATGCCACCGGCAGCAACGCCGCGCCGAACGCTTTTCAGGGAATTCTCATCGCCAGCGGCGCGAGCGGCAACACGATCGGTGGCACGAACGCGCTCGCGCGCAACGTCCTTTCCGGCAACTCACAGTACGGCATTTTCATCACCGACTCCAACACGACCGGCAACGTTGTGCTCGGTAATTTCATCGGCACCGCCGCCAGCGGGTCCGACGCGGTTCCCAATGAAAGCAGTGGTGTGTTCGTCGGCAATGCCGCCGGCGGCAACACCATTGGTAGCGCTAATCCGGCGGGACGAAACATTATCTCCGGCAACGCCGGATATGGCATCTGGATTTCCAACTCGGTGAATAACGTCATTTGCGGAAATTACATCGGTGTGAACGCGAACGGCGAAACCGCGCTGGGCAACCAGTTGAGCGGCATCGGGCTTTTCGGCGGCACCGGAAACATCATCGGCGGCACCGTGGCCGGCGCGCGTAATGTCATTTCCGGCAATACCAACGGTTCCTATTACGACTATGGCATGTTCATCGCGAACCCCGTTACCAGCGGAAATGTGATCGAAGGAAACTACATCGGCCTCGGCGCGGATGGATTGACACCGGTGCCCAATTATTACGGCGTGCTTTTTGCCGGCGGCGCCGCGAACAACCTGCTCGGCGGGACGGCCGCCGGCGCAGGCAACTATGTTTCCGGCAACTCTTCCTACGATGTCATTATCAGCGATCCGGGCACCAGCGGAAATTTGGTCGAGGGCAATTTTATCGGCACCGATGCCACCGGCACCAATGGCATCGCCGACTCCATCAAGGTTGAACTGCAAAATGGCGCAACGGGCAACTTCATTGGCGGCGTGGCTCCCGGGGCCGGCAACGTGATCGCCGGCGCCGGTTTTCTCGGCGTGGCTTTATACGACACGAGCACCACCAACAATTCCATCCGCGGCAATTCCATTTTCGACAATTACATGGGCATTCATCTGTTCGGCAGTTATTACTACCCTTATGTGACGACCAACCACGTCGGTTTTCTCGACGGACCGAATAATCTGCAAAATTTCCCCGTCATCACCAACGCCTTCGGCTACGGGAGCGGCACCGTCGTTTGGGGAACTTTGAACAGCTCCGCCAACGGCAGTTTCCTGATTGATTTCTACCGGAATTTTCAGCCGGACAACAACATTGGCGGCTACGGCGAAGGTCAGTTTTATCTTGGGGCCATCGGCGTGACGACCGACGGCTCCGGCAACGCCGTGTTCGCCTACACGAACAACACCGGGAATTACGCCGGGCAATACATCACCGCCACCGCCACCGACTCATCCGGCAATACCAGTGAATTCGACCTTGCCGTTCTCGCCACCAATCTGCCCGCTCCGTTTGCTCAGTTCACCGGGCCATACGAGTCGCGTACCAATGGCTTTGCCTTCTCCCTGACCTTGCAGACGAATTTCAGTTACCGCATTCAAACCACGACCAATCTTGCCGCTCCCATTGCATGGACGGACCTGACCAATTTCACCGCCACCAATTCGCCTTTCTCATTTACCGACCATTTGGCCGCCAGCTATCGCGTGCGCTTCTACCGCGTCGTGTCGCCGTGACCGGGCCGGTGTCGGTGGTCGATGGTTGCAACCGCTCGAGTATTCGGTCAAAATCGGAAGAATGAAAACACGCGCTTTCGCCATCTGCATTTCCTTTTGTGTTCTGCTGTCGTCCGCCGCGTCACCCAATGACCAAACGGTTTTCAACGTTCGCAGCTTTGGCGCCGTGGGCGATGGGACCAACCTGGACAGCCCGGCGATCAACCAGGCGATTCTGGCGGCCTCCGCTGCCGGCGGCGGCACAGTCTTCGTTCCGGCGGGCACGTATCTGTGCGGCAGCATCCGCCTGACCAACAACATCCGTTTATATCTGGACGCCGGCTCGGTGATTTTGGGCGCCTCGCAAGCCATGAACGCGTACGACCCGACGGAAGCCTGGCAGGGCCAGGCGTATCAGGACGGCGGGCACACCTATTTTCACAACAGCCTCATCTGGGGCGAGAACCTCACGAACGTTTCCATCACCGGCGCGGGCATGATCAACGGCGGCGGGTTGGTGCGCGATGACAAGCTGCTGGATGACCTGTGCGGTTTTTCCCGTTGGAGTCCGACCAATCGCACGCCCGTCCTGGAGAGCAATCTCCCGCCTTCCCGGCTCGGCAACAAGGCCATCGCGCTCAAGCTGTGTCGCAACGTGCTGCTGCGGGACATTACCATTTTTCACGGCGGCCACTTCGCCGTTCTCGTCACCGGTTGCGACAACCTGACGGTGGACAACGTGACGATGGACACCGATCGCGACGGCATTGACATTGATTGTTGCCGCAATACGACGGTTTCCAACTGCCGCATCAATTCGCCGCAGGACGATGGTTTGTGCCCGAAGAGCACGTTTGCGCTGGGCCGGAATGTCATCACGGAAAACCTGACGATTGTGAATTGCCAGGTGTCCGGTTTTCAGGAAGGCACGTTGCTGGACGGCACGATGAAACCGGCCCGCGGCACCGGCCGGATCAAGTTCGGCACGGAGGCCAACGGCGGTTTCCGCAACGTGACCATCGCCAACTGTACCTTTCGCGGCTGCCACGGCCTGGCGTTGGAGGAAGTGGACGGCGGCATCATGGAGAACATTTCCATCAACAATATTTCGATGATGGATGTCGTCGGCTACCCGATTTACCTCACGACGGGTGAGCGAAACCGCGGCCCCAACGTGACGGCGCCGGGTCGGATGCGAAATATTTTCATCTCCAACGTCATCGCCACCGGCATTGATCCGATGAGCGGCATTCAACTGGACGGTCTGCCCAAACAACCGTTGGAAAACATCCGGCTGGAAAACATTCATCTGATATTCAAGGGCGGCGGCACCAAGGCGGATGCGGTGCGCCTGCCCCGGGAACTGGGCACGGACTATCCGGAACCGTCCCGGCTCGGAACCATGCCCGTCTATGGGCTCTATGCGCGGCATGTCCAGGGACTGGAACTGGCGAACATCAGTGTGGGCTTCGAGCAGTTTGACATGCGTCCGGCGATGGCTTGCCTGGATGTGGATGGTCTGGAGATTGACAATTTTAAGGCCCAACTCGTACGCAACGTCCCGGCGGCCCGGTTCGTTGCGGTCAAGAATGCCGTGATCCGGAATTCGCCGGTCCTCGATAATATCGTTGCCCAAATGGCGCAATAAAAAAGTTGGCGCAAACGGGTCGCGCCAACTTTGAAGAGAATCCGGCTTTGGAAACAACGGTGGTCGTCCTTAACGAATGCTCAGAGCGACGTTGATTTGATTGATGGCTTCGGCGATGTGCTTGCTGATGCGCGGTTGGGCTTTGACTTCGGCGGAATTGAGCACAATTTCGAGCAGTCCCCGGGCGTCGCGCAGTTTATCATCGGAGAGAACCTGCTTTTGACGGTCTTTGGCGTCGCCGGCCAGATCCATGCCCAGCAACTTGCCGGCGGCCTCAATCTGGTGCATGGCCTTCACGCGATGGCCTTGGTAATCGTGATCGCCGGTGGCCAGAATGAGATAAGCGCGGGTCAGCGTCTTCGCTTCCGAGAAATTGCTCATCGCCACGGTTTGGAATGGGTTTGGGCCGGAGACGCTGTCGTTCAACGTTTGCGGCAGGGATGGCGTGGCGGCGCGCAGGCTGACGCCGCAGGCCAGGACAGTGACAAAAACCGTGGATTTCGCGGTTGTTTTCAGGTATTTGGTTTTCATATTGGCGTAATTGACGGGGCGGGAGTCTGGAAAGTTACACGCCAATGTCAATGGCGGAATTCTGGGAATGGAGCGCGGGCGGCTCGCCCGCGAGTATCTACGGTGCGACGGAACACGCAGGCGAGCCGCCTGCGCTCCGATAACAGGAGCTGCCAAAAATCCATTCTTCCGGCAAGTTCACCAATCCTGCTTTCACGGGATTGTTTTCGATGTAATGCACTGCCTTGCGGAAATGTTCTTCGTCACGGATGAAGCGGTCGAAATACTCGGCTTGCCAGAAATTGGCCGTGCGTTTAAGCAGGCGATTGGCGGCTTTACCGGTATAGGATTTCCAGCCGTTTAAAATGTCGGCGAGCGGTGTTTGCGAGGTTTCAATCAGTGTATGAACGTGATTGGGCATCACCACCCAGGCCAACAGACGATAACGCGATCCATCAAAGTGCAAGAGATTCTGTTGAACCAGCGCCGCAATTTCCGGCCGTCGCAACCAACACTCGCCCCGGCCTGAATCCAGGTACGCCTCAATTTTAATCCGTTTTTCCCGTTCGTTTTCGAGGGCCAGCAAAGCCTCCCATTCATGCCGACGGCTCGCGGGCATCGCATCGCGCAGCCGGTAGGTGATCATTTGCCGGACCCCCGGCGCGTCAAAATGAGGCAGATATCCCCGCGAATACCAACCGCGAAACCCCAGCTTTTTGGCATCGGTGGTCAAAGGTTCTGTCCAGGCACGCTTATCACGAATGGACTCCTGAATGTTACGTTTCGCCTGCATTTTGCAACGGAGCGCGGGCGGCCCGCCCGCGAGTATCTACGGTGCGACGGAACACGCAGGCGGGCCGCCTGCGCTCCGTTCTATTCGCCACTGCACATTTTCAAAAATTCCGCCTCGTCCAGCAGCTTGACGCCAAGCTGTTGCGCCTTTTCCAGTTTGGAACCGGCCTCTTCACCGGCCAGGACGAAGTCCGTTTTCTTGCTCACGCTGCCGGTCACCTTGCCGCCGAGCGATTCAATTTTTGTCTTGGCTTCCTCGCGCGTCATCGTCGGCAGCGTGCCGGTGAGGACAAACGTTTTGCCGGCAAAAATCCCCGAAGTCGAAGCGACGACGGCTTTGACGACTTCGGCTTCGGGTTTGATTTTCAATTCCCGAATCCGGGCGAGCACTTTTTTGCCGGCGGGCGACGCGAAGTAATCCAGCACGCTGGCCGCTGCCACCGGTCCGACTTCAGCCATCCGGGCCTTCAGACCGCCGGCCGCCAGTCGCGATTCGATTTCCATAATCTCGGCCTTGAGTTCGGCGTCGCGCTTTTCGCGCGCGGACTTTTCGGCCTCGTTCTTCGGCGGATTTTTGCGTGAACGCGGGCTGATTTCAGCGCGTTCGCTTTCCGTCATGCCGAGGTCACGAATGTCGCGCAAAACTTCGGAATGCGCCAACGCTTCAAGTGAGCCGTGTGTGGCGGCAAGTTGTTTCGCCGTGGCTTCGCCCACGTCGGAAATCGCCAGTGCTTGAATCCAGCGCGACAGCGGCGCGGTCTTGGCACGCTGAAGCGCTTCCAAAACCTTCGTCGCGTTCTTTTCGCCGAATATGCGCGGTTCATCGTCCGTGCCGAGATTCAGTTTGGCCAGCGGCTCCAGTTTCAGGTCGAACAGGTCGAGCGGTTCGTTGACCAGGCCGCGTTCCACGAGTTTTTCGGCGACGATGCCGCCGAGCGACTCAATGTCGAGCGCCTTGCGGTGGGCAAAATACTCAACGCGCCGGGTTTGTTGCGCCGGACAGCCGGCCACGTTCTGACAGCGCCAGGCAACTTCGTCGGCGTCACCAGCCGAAACTTTTTCCCGGGCGATGTGACCGCCGCACGCCGGACATTTGCCATCGACATATTTGAACAGGTCAAATTCCTTCGCGCTGGGCGGACGTTTGGTTTTCACCACTTCGAAAATTTCCGGGATGACCATACCGGCCTTGCGAACGACCACGGTGTCGCCGATGCGGATGTCTTTACGGCGGATTTCGTCCTCGTTGTGGAGCGTCGCGCGCGAAATGGTCGAGCCTTGCACGAAGACTGGTTCGAGTTCGGCCACGGGCGTGAGCACACCGGTGCGGCCCACCTGCACGGTGATGTCGTTGAGCACGGTTTCGGCGGGTGTTATCCACGGCACGGGTTTGTGGACGATGGCCCAGCCGGGCGCGCGGGCGCGGCCGGGAATCCTTGCCCAATCAGTGAGCGTGTTGACCTTAAGCACGATACCGTCGATCTCGTAAGGCAACTGCCGACGCAGGTCTTTGACTTCGTCGTAATGCGCGACGACCTTATCGCGATAAATATTCAGCACCTCCTCGATGCTGCCGCAAACCCACCACAGCTTTTGCGTGGGCAAACCGAATTTGGCAAGCGCTTCGAGCATTTCGGAGTGTCTCTTGAACCCGATGCCGTCCACTGCGCCGGTGGCATAAAACACGGCGCGAATCGGGCGTTGTGCGACCAGTTTTGGGTCGAGCTGCTTGAGTGTGCCGGCGGTGGCGTTCCGGGAGTTGGGGAACGGTTTTTCACCGGCGGCTTCAAGTTTCTTGTTGATGGCGTCGAATTCCTTCACCGGCATGTAAGCTTCACCACGCACTTCGAGCAGCGCGGGCGGGTTTTTCATTTTCAGTTCCAGCGGGATCGAACGGACTGTTTTGAGATTAACGGTAATGTCGTCGCCTTCCGCGCCGTCGCCGCGCGTGACGCCGAGCGCGAGTTTGCCGTGGCGGTAGTGAACGCTGATGGACACACCGTCCACCTTTGGCTCCATGATGTATTGAATCTTGTCGCGTCCCAGATGCTTGCGGAGCGTCACGTCCCAGGCGCGTAGTTCGGTCAGCGTATTTTCATCCTGCTGGCGGTTGCGTTTGTCGCGATTCGGCTCCTCGGCACTGGTCGGGTGTTCGGCGGCTGCGACCTTGTCGAGCGAAAGCATTGGCACCAGATGTTTGACGCGGGCAAATTTTTCGCTGGGCACGCCGCCGACGCGTTGCGTGGGCGATTCGGGCGTGACGAGCTCGGGAAATTGTTTCTCCAGGTCCTGCAATTCCTTGAAAAGCTGGTCGTATTCGCGGTCGGTGATGAGTTGCCGGCCTTCGACGTAATACGCCTGGTCGTGCCGCCGGATTTCGTCGGCGAGCCGGGCGTGGCGTTTCTGGGCTTCAGCGTGCGTCACAGAAAGATGTTTAACGCAAAGGCGCAAAGAAGCAAAGGCGCCAGAAAAAGAAAAATCCTTGCGTCTCCGCGCCTTGGCGTCTTTGCGTTGATATAAAAATGATTTTGACCGGCTGACGGTAAGATGGTCTTGATCCAACTGGCAGAACGACCGGCGCTTCCGGGTTCATCGCTGTTGTGGCGGTTGCATCGCAGGTTCCGCGAACCCACTCAAGCTAATCATATAAATTAGCTTGATTTTATGAGGGTGACTGGTTAAGCTTCGTCGTATTCGGCGATCATGCAGAACGGTAAAATTTAGAACCAGCTTAGAAGGCACAAAACGGAGCGTAAAATGAAAACTGGCTCTGCAAAGCGCAAAGCGGGTTTTTTAGGGTTGCTTCTCGGATGCAGTTCTTCCACGGCTGTTGCCGCTGCCATCGGCTTCAGCATCAGCCCGTCCGTTTTCACCAACAATTATGTCGGCAGGGTTAACTTGAGCATCTCCAATCTCACACCCGGCATGACCGTGAATGTGGATGTGTATGCCGACTTGAACAGCAACGGGATCATTGATGCCGGCGACCTGGCGATAGCCAGCTTCCAAGTGACTGACGGTCAAGTGCCGCTGGTGTCTGGCGTCAGAAACCTGAATGTGCCTGGCGACGACGACGGACTGGCCAATGGCCAAATTCTGGTCCAATACAACTATCCTGATGCGGGTGGCGGCCTTTGGGCCGGGAAGTTTCTTTTCCGCGTCTCCGACCCCGCCGGCAACCTGACGTCGGCCACGCAGGCGGTGACCGTGGCGCAGTACGTTTATCCTCAAGCCATCACGGGCCGGGCCATCATCGCCGGCACCGGGTTGCCGCTGACGAACTGCCCCCTTGCCCTGGTTGGCTTGAGCAGCGGATCACATTTGGTGACGACTGACACGGATGGAAATTACACGGTCTATTGCCTGCCATCGGAGTATGTGGTCGCGGGGTTTAACCAACAAGGGGCGGTTTTCAATCAGAACCAGATTGTGACCGTTTCCTGCGGAGAGACCGTCACCAACAATCTCAGCATCACCAACGGGACCTTCTCGATCAGCGGAAAAGTGACCGACAGCGTCAGCGGAGCGGGCATTCCCAACCTGCAGCTGGACGCCAAAACGCCCGATAATTTGGGTGTTATAGGCTTTACCGACACCAACGGGAATTACGCGCTGCAAGTGACGCCGGACACATGGAACGTGCATCCGACCACCGGCCCGGCGGCGGCGCGGGGCTACGTGGATCAGACGCGCACGAACGTCGTGATAACCAGCGCCAGCGTTTCCGGCATCAACTTCGCACTCTCGAAACCCACTGCCCTGATTTACGGCACGGTCAAAGATCCGCTCGGCAATCCGGTCATCGGGGTCGGGGTGTCCATGCGAGACCTGTCGAACAACTACCATCCCGTGGGCCGCAGTTTTGCCACCAATGGCAGTTACAGCATCGGCGTCCAGCCGGACACCTGGACCAACGTCGCCCCGAACAACGCCGATCTCGCTCTCCAGGGATTCACCGCCAGTTCGAGTTCAAACGTCACATTGGTTGCGGGCCAGACGACCAACATCAACTTTGTCGTGACGCGGACCAACTGGCCAAGCCTGACAAATCCGGTTCATGTTTCCAGCAGCCAATTTCAATTTCTGCTGGATGGATTAGCGGGCCAGTCTTACACGATTCAGACCATAACCAATCTGGGAAGTACCAATTGGCTGGCGTTGCTCACCACCAACGCGCCCTGCGCTTCAGTGTACATACTGGACAGCCAAGCCACTAACGGTCAGCGCTTTTATCGCGCGCTTGTCGTGCCATGAGTTGAATAAGTACTGTCGTTTCCCATTCTGGCCAGGCGTGCGTCACTGCAGGGATTCTCCAACAAGGCCCCGCCTCAAGGACAGTTTTTTCGTGAGGCTGCAAGCAGCCTTTTTCAGGCCATCAGACCGTTTTGAAGCCGACCCGCCGGCAAACCGGCGCCCGTCAATGGGTCAGTGGATAGATCAGCCCCGCGACGCACAGAAGGAAACAGAGCAGAATAACCACAATGACTGTGCGGTCGACCGGACCGAATCTCGGCTCTTCAGAGCGGTTGGCAGGAACGACCGCGGTACGTACGACATTACCGCTTTCGCTCTCGCTATAAGCGATTTTCGTCATGACCGTTTGCCAGCATGGCTTGGGCCATGTTCTGCCAAAGGGGTGAAGACCCAAAAATCAAAAGGAACGACCTGATTTGGAACGAAAAGTCCTGAGATTTGACACCCAAAACCATCCTTGGACGCGTGGGTTTCACACCCTGTCCAAAGTCTTAAGACCGCGCGCATCAACAGGACATTGATTTTCTTTTCGGGAATGTCCGTTCGTCCAGGCGGCTTGATGGTGCGGAAAAACTATTTTGACCCGGCCCCGGCACAAGCCCTACGCTGGGCTTATGCGGGAAAATCTGGCCAGGGCGTTTGCACTGGCGAACACGCAATTGATTCGCCGGGCGCAACTGCCTAAATCCTACACGGATTTGGTGGGGCGAAAGCTGTTCCTGTTTTTGCTCACGCTGCAGGGGCTGGTGGCGTTTGCCCTCATCACCCTGGGCGTCATGCTGAGGAAATCGCGGACGGCTCGGAGCGTGATCCGCCCGCGCATCCGGCAGGAAATCGCCCGCGCCGGTGTGGCGTTGCTGCCGATGTTCATCTTTGTGGCGCTGGCGTTGGGATTTCTCGTCATCGGGCAGACGGTTTCCACTTTGGCAAAATTCGGCGCAACGGATTATCTCGGCACGACCATGGTGATTGTGGTGGTGCGCGAACTGGGGCCGTTGCTGGCGGCGATGCTGGTGCTGGCGCGCGTGGGCACGGCGCATGTCATCGAACTCGGCACGGCGCGGGCGATGGGCGAAGTCGAGGCGCTGGAAGCGCTGGGCATCGACCCGGTGCATTACCTGATTGTGCCGCGCGTCATCGGCATGGCCGTGGGCGTCTTCGCGCTGACGGTGTATTTGATCATTGGCGCGCTGGCGAGCGGCTATCTGTTCGCGTTTTTGCAGGACGTGCCGCTGACGCCGGGCGATTATTTCAAGCAGATCACCGAGGCGCTCAACTGGCTGGATTTTGTGTTGCTGGCGCTGAAGACCGTTGCGTTCGGATTTTTTATCGCCATTGTGACGTGTTATCACGGCCTCGCACAGCCGCTGCGGCTGGATGACGTTTCGCGCGTCGCGGTGCGCGCCGTTACGCAAGGAGTCATCGTGTGTGTCCTGATTGATGCGTTGTTCATCCTGCTTTACCTCGTCACATGAGCGAAACCGAAAACACGGCAGTGATTGAAATGCGCGAGGTCAGCATCGGCGCCATGCGCGACATCAGTTTCGTCGTGCTGGAAGACGTGAACTGGTTGGTGGCGCCGGGGGAATTCTGGACGGTCGCCGGCCAGCAGTTTTCGGGCAAAAGCAATTTCCTGATGCTGACGGCCGGGCTGATGGCGCCGGTAAAGGGTGAGTGCAGACTGTTCGGGACGGACACCCGGACGTTCGGCGAAGCTAAACTGGCGGAACGCTTGCACGTGGGCCTCGTGTTTGCCGGCGGGCAATTGTTCAATCAACTCACGATCCGTGAAAACGTGGCGTTGCCGTTGCAATATCACCGCGATTTGCCTCCCGCTGAGGCGGCGTCGGCGGTGCAGACGTTGCTGGAGCTGCTGGAATTGACGCCGCTGGCCGATATCACGCCATCCAATATCAGTGACAACTGGCGCCAGCGCGCGGCACTGGCCCGGGCATTGATTCTCAAGCCGAAAGTGTTGCTGCTGGACAATCCGCTGGCCGGTCTCGGCACGCGGCACCTGCATTGGTGGCTCCGGTTTCTTGACCAGTTATCGCGCGGTCACGATTGGTGTGGCGGCCGGCCGATGACCGTGGTGGCGACGACGGACGATTTGCGTCCGTGGCGGAACGCGAATCGGAAATTTGCGTTGTTGCGCGATAAAAAATTCTTTCCCCTTGGTTCGTGGAATGAAGTAGAATCTGCAAACGATCCGGTGGTGAAAGAATTGCTGGCAGTTCCGCTGGAAACAATCATCTGACAAAACCGAATCATGGCCTTGCAAGACCTGACCCCGCAACTGCGCACGCGCCTGAGCCGCATGGAACGCGCGGTGGGCTGGTTTGTGTTTCTGGCGACGGCGCTGTTATTGTTCGGTTTCGGCTATTACATCTACCACACGGCCGAGCGCAAAGGCTGGCTCAAAATCAAGGCGCCATTTCACATTTACGTCAAGACATCGCAGGGCTTGAATGTCGGCGACCCGGTGTACTTGATGGGTTTTGCCGTAGGGAGCATTACCAGCGTGGAACCGCAGAAGCCTTATGAAACCAACAACGTTGAGGTAAAATTTGAAATCGTCGAACCGTATTTCCGCTACCTTTGGACGGGCGGTTCCATCGCCAAGGTCAACGCAGCGGATTTTCTCGGCAAGCGCCAGCTTGAGGTGACCCGCGCGACGAATGGCTACGCGTTGGTCGTCACCCAGCCGGTATTCGTAAAGACCATTGACGAATTGAAACAGTTGGTGACGGAAGAGCCCGGCCAGTGGCAGCTTTCCCAGGACGTTTCAGATCAACATTCCAACGTCGTTTTTCACGCTTACGACACGTTGACCGTGTCGAATCTGGAAGTCATCGCGGCGCTGAAGGTGGATTCGCTTTACGCTTACAATAATCAGGAAAAGGACAAGCACCGCATTGTGGCATCGTGGGATGGACGGGTGCATCGTTACAAGATTTTCAAACCCGGCGACGACTCCGCCTGGTTGCGCGCTGTGGAAACGCCGCCAGTGGGCGACCAGTTGCAGGCCATGATTTTGCAGGTGCAACAGGCTTTGCCGAACGTCCTGGCCCTGACGAATCGAATTGCCGCCGTGCTGGACAACACCGCGGACGCCACGTCAAATCTCAATGTCACGGTCGTTGAGACGCGTCCCTTGCTGACGAATTTCGCCGTGCTCAGCGCGCAATTGCGTGAACCCGGCAGCCTGGGCGTCTGGATGCTCGGCACGAACGGCGCGCAGCAGACGCAGTCCGTGGTGGCCAATGTGGACACTAATTTGCTCCTCCTGTCCCTGACGTTGGATCATCTGGCCGACATCACCGGCAACCTCAATGTGCAGGTTCAGGCGAACACGAATATGCTGGGTGTTGTCTCCAAAACCGTGGGTGACGCCGACGATTTTGTTCAGGGATTGAAACGGCACTGGCTCTTCCGTTCCGCGTTCAAAAAGGAGAACAAGGGCGACACGAATGCGCCGTCGTCGGACCTGGTTTCGCCGCGAAGGCGTTAAGCCGGCTGGCCCAGGAACCGGCGCAGGCGGTTCAGCATCGTCGAGGCGAAGCGTTCGTAAGGCATGAGCACGCGGCCGTGAACCTTGATTTCGTCAATGGCCGCCAGCGTCATGGAAAAATCCAGATTGTGAAAGGCGCGGCCGTGCCTGACCCGGCGCAGCCAGCGGCCCAGGTCGGTGATTTCCTCGATTTCGTCCGACTGTCCGGGATGAAATGACATGCGCCATTCGTCGCGGCGCTGAAAGCCGTCGGCTTCGCCCTTGTTTTCGAACCACGGGTCACACAACAGAACGCAAATGGATTTTCCCAGACTCCCGCCCAGCCGGTAGAAAACAATGCGCTTGTCGGTTTCACAAAAGTGCTCGAACGCAATGTCCAGCGCGTCCTCGGGCGGCGGCGCGAATTTGGTCTGAAAGCCGAGGTGAAAGCCGCCCTGCGCGGCGTGCGATTTCTCGAAGCAAAGATTTTCCTCGAAAATCCAGCGCGTCTCAGTACCGAGACCGCGCGCGGTGAGCAGTTGTTTCCAGGCGTCCAGCGCCTCGTTCAGGGTCGGCCGTTTAAACGACGTTGGTAAACTCATGACGGAGACAGTCTATCACGAATTTTGGCGAAACCAATCCACAAATTTGGGGATGCCGTCCTCGATTTTGACTCGCGGCTGGTAGCCGAGCAGCTTTTGCGCCTTGGAAATTTCGGCGTAGGTGCGCGGCACGTCGCCCGGTTGCGCAGGCTGGCGATCAATGATGGCCTTTTTGCCGAGCGCGGATTCGAGCAGTTCGATGAGCCGGCTCAGTTTTACGGTCTGCGATCCGCCGAGGTTGAAAATTTCGTAGGCGAATTTCTTCTGCGTGCAGGCAAAGACACCATCCAAGATGTCGCTGATGTAGGTGTAATCGCGTTCCGTGGAACCGTCGCCGTAAACCGGGATCGGTTTACCTGTCTGAATGAGTTTGGCGAATTTATGAATCGCGAGGTCCGGCCGCTGGCGCGGGCCATAAACCGTAAAGAACCGCAGCATCACCACGTCCATGCCGTAAACGTAATGATAGACGTGGCCAAGGGCTTCGCAGGCAAGCTTGCTGGCGGCGTACGGCGAAATGACCGAGAACACGGGGTCGCTTTCCGCGAACGGCACCTTGGTGTTCACGCCATAGACCGAGGAGGAAGAAGCCAGCAACGCCTTTTTCACGCCATGCCGCCGCGCCGCTTCCAGCACATTGACCGTGCCCTCAACGTTGACCTGCTGAAAAAATTCCGGTTCGTCCAGGCTGGGCCGGACGCCGGCGCGGGCCGCGAGATGAATCACCTGATCAAACCGGACCTCGGCGAACAAATTTTCCAACGCCCGAATGTCGGACAGGTTTTTAGAAATGAAGGTGAACGGTTTGCCGAGCGCCGAGATTTCCTTGAGGTTTTTTTCCTTGATGGCCGGACTGTAAAACGAGTTGAGGTCGTCCAGGGCCCAGACCGCGTGGCCATCACCCAGCAGCCGCTCACAGACATGAGAGCCAATGAAGCCCGCGCCGCCGGTGACCAGAAAGTTCATGGCCGAACGCTAGCAGTCGGAATGTGGGCTGTCGAGTGTCAGGCTTTGGCCTTTTTCTGAGACTGGCCATAGTTGCCTTCCAGCAGACCACGAAATGACAAATCCTCGTCCAGTTCCGGCCAATGCAAGCCGAACGGCGAAATCTCGATATGATTCAATTGCGGGGGCGTACCGTTTGCCAGCCTGGGATTTTGCGCCACAGGGAAACGGATTTCCGCGCCGCTTTCCATACGGACGATAATTTCGCCATTGGCGTGAACGGCGGCGACAGCACCAGCTAGTCGAGTCATTTTTGTTGTGTTGTCGAAGGTGTATTTGTTATCGACAGCGCTGCTTTCAGCTTGGCCGAGATCTCCTCCACAGTTAGGTCAGAAACATTCGGGTCGTAATTACCTTTCGCTTCTAAGATGCCATCTTTAACTGAATCTTGTTGGTCTTTGATCATCTCCGCCATTTTGTCTATCACCAAAGAAATTGCATTCGTATTTGACTCGGCAATACCAGAGCAGCAAATGAGATGCAAATCTGCCTCTGACCAGTAATCACGCATACAATTTTCGTCAAACTTTTCCAATTCGGGGTACTCCGCTTGGATTTTCTCATTCCACCAGTGTTTTGATTCTTTGTATGCGTCCACACAATCGTTTACGTGACGCAAAAAATCTTGAGGGATTCCTTCACCTTGCAGGTCTTTAATTTTTTCCACAGACAGAACCTTGTCGGTTAGAAGGTCTGAAAACTTGTTGAAACTGCAACCTAGCTCAAGCGCTTTGCTAATCCCTTTCAACTCAGAAACAATTTCCTTACAGCTTTGTCGTGCTGCTTCGGTGTTTGGAAAATCACTTTCGTCGAAAGCATACAGACTAAATTCATCTTTATATTTTTGGATGGAATCAAATCGAGCAGCTTTCTCCTCGGCAATTATCCTTTCATGGAGAGCTTTTAACTCGGCGTCATCTTCCGCCTGACGTTCTTCATTTTCTTTGCGGATCTTTTCTGGGTCATAACCAAATTGTGCTTGGACCGATACTGGCATATTCGTGAATTGAACCCGCGTATATTGCCAATCGCCAAGGTGGCCAAAGCGAAACAAGACGTCGTCCGGTTCAATTGCTACGACAACGAGGTTGCTATAAAGCGTACCACTGGTATTCGTGAAAGTGAAGGTGTTGGTCTGCGCAGATGCGGATGACATCCCAACGAATAATAGCAGAATTAGAGCCCCAAATTTTTTCATAATCTACCTTCCAGGTTAATCGAGGATTTATTTACTCACAACCCGTTCAACTCATCAATCAACTGCCGCAGACGACCGTAATCGCGGCGATTGAAACCGAAGGCGATGCGCGCCAGATCCAGATTGTCCTTGTCTTCCATTTCTTCCGGCGTTGGCTTGATGGGTTTGATGGGCGTGCCATTGATGATGTCGGCAAAGTCCCTGTTCAAAGCGGCGATGGTGGCTGCCGGGGGCGCGGTTTTGAGCCGGATGACGAGCAAATCCTTCACGAAGCGGCTCGAGTGAAAATTCCGGTAAAAGTGCGTGATGATTTTCACGGCTGCCTCCGCGCTGTCGGCGATTTGGTAAAGATTCAGGTCTTCGGCTGAAATCAATTTGTCGTGCAGCAGATGTTCGCGGACGTTCCGATCCCACATTTTCCAGTAGGTACCGCCGGGCCGGTCCATGAGCACGAGCGGCATGAGCTGGCTCTTGCCGGTCTGCATGAGCGTGAGCGCCTCGTAACCCTCGTCGAGCGTGCCGAACCCACCCGGGAACAGCACGATCGCGTCCGAGTGCCGGATGAAAATGAGTTTGCGCGTAAAAAAGTATTTGAAGGTGATGAGTTTTTTGTCTTCGGCGATGACCGGATTGGCACCCTGTTCCCACGGCAGGCGGATGTTCATGCCGAAGCTGTTTTCCGGCCCGGCGCCTTCGTGGCCGGCCTGCATGATGCCGGGACCGGCGCCGGTGATGACCATGAATCCGGCCTTCACAATCTTGCGGCCAAACTCGACGGCCTGCTGATATTCCAGCTTGCCGGGCTTGGTCCGCGCCGAACCAAAAATTGTGACCTTGCGAATGCGGGCATACGGCGCGAACAACCGGAATGAGTAACGCAACTCCCGCAACGCCGTCTGGATGACGCGCACGTCGCCGGTGTCCTTCACGTCGGTCAAAAGTTTAAGCGCGTTCTCAAGGATGTCGGCGACCTCATTCTCATTGTAGCCGCCGCCTTTGGAGGCGATGAGTTCCTGGATTTGTCGTTTTAACTCCCAATCGGCGGCAGGTCTGGCCGCCTTTTCCCTTTTGTTCATGCGGGCAGGATAACTGCCTCGGCCATAATTGCAACGGTGCGCCGATTTGCATCCAAACGCGTAGCGCAGATTGGCAATCTGCCGTATCGCCGACTGGCAGTCGGCGGCTGTTCGGTTCTGATGCAGGTTGCCCACCTGCGACCAGCCTCGAATGCTTTCGGGGTACACAGACTGCCAGTCTGCGCTACAACGCAGCCGCGATTGGCCCAATTTACCCGTTGACTGGTCGGCGCGGAAAAGCCAGACTGCATTCCCCAATTTTGCCGGAGCCGTGGTGTTCCGGCGCAGAAAGGAAGTGAGTTGCTTTGACCGAAATTAAATTAAAAAAAGGCGAGTCAGTGGATCGGGCGTTGCGCCGGCTGAAGAAGAAAGTGGACCGCGAGGGCACTTTGAAAGTCGTGCGCAATCATCGGCATTTTGAAAAACCGAGTGAAAAGCGACGCCGCAAGGAAAAAGCCGCGCGCTTTTCCGCGATGTTGACCGCGCGTTACGCGGATTTGTAATCAGAAATTTGCGATTTCCCAAGCCGGGCGTGTCCCATTAGGATGCGCCCGGCATTTTTTATGTATTCGTTTTCCACCTGTTGGAATTCTCACCGTCATACCGACGGCCGCGCCCTGCTGCGCGAAATCCGGGAGCTGGGTTTTGAATACGCCGAACTCAGCCATGGCGTTTCCATCAGTCTGATGCCGGGCATCCTCGCTGCCGTGGAAGCGGGCGAGATCAGGATTTCCAGCCTGCACAATTTCTGTCCGCTGCCGATGGGCGTGACCCATGCCGCGCCGAACCTGTACGAATTCTCCGCCGAAAAGGATTACGAACGCGAACTGGCCATCCGGTACACGCTCCAGACGTTTGAATTTGCCCGGCGCGTCAAGGCGCCGGCCGTGGTGCTGCACCTCGGCAGCATGGAATTGAAGGATTACACCGGCCGGTTATGCGACCTGCTCGAACGCGATGGAAAGCCGACGCCTCAATTTGAAAAGCTCCGCGCCGAAGCCGTGGCCAAACAAGCAGCGGTGAAGGGGACATTCGTCGCCCACATGCATGAAACGTTGCGCCAGCTTTTGCCCGAAGCCGAAAAGCGCGGCCTGAAGCTTGGCTGCGAAAACCGGCAGGCGCTGGAGGAAATTCCGCTCGAAAGCGATTTTGCATCCTTCTTCCGAGAATTTGCCAACCCGAGCGTGGCCTATTGGCACGACGTCGGCCACGCGCAAATCAAGGAGAACCTCGGCCTCATCCGGCACGTGCAACACCTGGAATCGCTCGCCGACCGGCTCGTCGGATTTCACATTCACGACGTGCAATTTCCGGACCGCGACCACGCCGCGCCCGGTACCGGCATGATTGATTATGCCGCGCTCAAGCCGTTCGTGAAACCGGAACACATCAAGGTATTTGAACTCAGCCCGGCGTTGCCGGTGGAAAAGGTCAAGGCCGGTGTCGCGCATGTCAAAAAAATCTGGGGCGACGGATAATAAATCGTAAATGAGTACCACGACCGGCATTTCGTCACGTGAGCTGGCTGCAAGCATTGTCCAACGCTTGCAGCGGGCGGGTTTCGTCGCGTTCTGGGTCGGCGGTTGCGTGCGCGATGTATTGCTTAGACGCGAGCCGCAGGATTACGACATCGCCACGGACGCGCGTCCGGAACAGATCGAGAAGCTGTTCAAGCGCACCCTCGCCGTCGGACGCAAATTCGGCGTGATGATTGTCGTTGAAGGCAAACATCAGTTTCAGGTCGCCACCTTTCGGGCCGAGGCAGAGTATCGGGATGGCCGGCGTCCGGAAAAGGTCGTTTTCAGCAGCGCGGAAGCCGACGCGCAGCGGCGCGATTTCACCGTCAACGGGCTTTTCTTTGATCCGGTGGCGGAAAAACTTCATGACTGGGTCGGCGGCGAAAAGGATTTACGCGCCAGAATCATTCGCACCATTGGTTCTCCGGAGGAACGGTTTGCCGAGGACCATTTGCGCCTGTTGCGAGCGGTGCGGTTTGCCGCGCAACTGGGATTTGAAATCGAACCGCAAACATTCGCCGCCGTCAAAAAACTGGCGCCCAAAATAGAACTCATCAGCGCCGAACGGATTCGCGATGAATTGATAAAATTATTTGCGCCGGACAAGGCAGGGCAGGCTTCCAGCCTGGCAAAAGGCAGGCAAGATGCCTGTCCTGCGATTGCCGCCCGCGGCCTGGTTTTGCTGCGTGACAGCCGGTTGCTTCCTGGTGTTTTACCCGAACTCATTGCCACCCTCCTCTGCGAGCAATCACCGGATTATCACCCGGAAGGCACGGTGTTCGAGCATATCCGTTTGATGCTGGAAAAAATGCCTCCGAATGCGTCGCCGTCGCTGCCGTGGGCGGTGATTTTGCATGACATTGCCAAACCGGCGACGGCGGAGCGCGATGCCGCGACCGGCGCAATTCATTTTTACGGCCACGAAAAGGTCGGCGCGGCGATGGCGGAACGGATTTTGCAGCGGCTGCGCTTTCCCAAAAAACAAATCGAGGAAATCGTGGCTTGCGTGCGGCAGCACATGCAGTTCAAAGATGTGAAACAGATGCGCATGGCGACGCTGCGGCGGTTGTTATTGCGCAAGTCGTTTCCATTGGAGTTGGAACTGCACCGGCTCGATTGCCTTGGCTCGCACGGCCACCTGGACCATTACGAATTTCTGCTGGCGCAAGCGGAGGAATTGAAGAAGAAGCCGGCGATTCGCCCGCCGCTGCTCACCGGCAGGGATTTAATCAAGCTGGGCATGAACCCCGGCCCGGCGATGGGCGCGTTGCTGGACGAAATCCGCGAGAAACAACTGGCGGACGAATTGAAAACCCCGCGCGAGGCGAAGGCGTGGGTAAAGAAACAGTTGCAGAAAAATGGCTGACGAACCGATTGAACTGCCAATTGACGGCGTGCTGGATTTGCATACGTTCAAGCCTGGTGAGGTGAAGGACCTGGTGCCGGATTATCTGGCCGCGTGCCGGGCGCGCGGCATCCTTCAGGTGCGCATCATTCACGGCAAGGGCATCGGCAATCTACGGCGCACGGTGCACGCGATTTTGAAAAAACATCCGGACGTCATTTCCTTCACGCTCGATTATCCGCAATTCGGCGGCTGGGGCGCGACGTTGGTGAAATTGCGCGACCCTCACCCGGCCGGAGGCCACCCTCTCCCATCCGATGGGAGAGGGACGACATGAGGGCAAGTTCTGTTCGGTTATCTCAACGATTCCAGGTAAATCCTGCAGATTTCGATGTCGCCGCCTTCACTTTGGATGCCGATGCAGCCTGAGGAAACGGTGCATTGGGTCGTCTCATTCATGAACTTGCCATTGACGTAAGCTTTCACGTCGTTGCCGGAACAGACGGCCTCGCAGATATTCCAGACGCCAACAGGTCTTTCGGCCGATTCGCCGTGTTTGGGCAACGGCGTGTTGGCATCCATGCCCTGGTGTTCTTGGGATTCCGCGCCGGCCATCAAAAATAAATCCCCCTGATGGTCATGCTTTCCCTGGACCTGAACACATTCGGGCCAGATTTTATCGGGCGATTGGATGTGAACGAGGACACCGGTGTTGTCGGCTTTGGGCGTAATTTTTATAAAACGCCATACCACGGTGAGAACGTAATTGCTGTAAGCCTCGGTCGTCCGAAGATAGCCGCTTGGTTTGCCGGTGCAATGGATGACGCCGTTGGTCACGCTCCAGGTTTGCATCGGGTCGGCGTTGTCTTTCATGCAAAACGTCCAGCCTGAAAAATCCTTGCCGTTGAAAAGTTCAATATGATTGGTCGGCACAGGGATTTCCTGCGCCGAGGCGGTTCCGAGGGGTGCGAAGAGGAGACCAAGCAAAAAGGCGACGATTTTCACTGGTGAAAAATCACTGCCTGCCGGGTGTGAGTCAAGCGTGATGAATTACCGGGCATTATTGCCCCGCCGAAAATGGATGCTGCCGTTGACCGTGCTGGCCTTGACGGTTGCACCGCCATTGCCGAGTGCGCCTTTCAGGTGCTTGGCCATCGGGAAATCCTTTTTCACAACCAACTCGGGGAAGCCGCTGCTCATGCCGCCGTTGACGGTGTCGGCGGTGACTTCCGCGTCGGCGTTCGCAGGCAGGGTGGCTTCGATGGCCCCGTTGACGGTCGTGAGGGACACGGATTGGCTGCCCCCCAACGAAACCAACTCCGTTTCAATCCCGCCGTTGACGGTGGAAAGTTTCACGCTGCCGGCTACGCCTCGGACTCGCATCTGGCCATTGACCGTGGACGCTTCGATGTCGCCACCGACGTCGTCTATCTCAACCTGGCCATTGACGCTGGAGACATTGGCGAGCCGGGCGTGACGGGGAACTTGAATGGCATAATCCACGGTCGCCTTGTTATTTCCGCTGTCTCCGAACCAGGCCCAAAACCCCGAGGAACCGTTTTTATTGGATGGTTCCCGGGTATGGATGGAGATTTCATCCGGCGACGCATCCACTTTAATTTCGGTGGCTTCGACACTCTCCTGGGTTTTGCCGTGTTTGAGGGCCCGGATGACCACCTCGTTCCGGTCCCATCCGGCGATCTCAATCCGGCCATTGACGTTGTCAAGGCGGAGTCGGCCCTGGGCGGGGAGCGGGAGCGTCCGATTAAACGCCTGTTGAAACGGATCAGATGTCGAAAGATCGCCAATAATTTTCTCCCGGTGCGCTGCGGGTTGATTCAAGGTTCCGGCCGACTTTGCCGGGGCTGGCATTTCCGCGCTCGCCGTGGCCGACGGGGCGGATGGCGCCGGCGGAGCGGGTGGAACCAAAGGGACTGGGGATGTCTTCAGGTCAATCTTTGAAGCGGTCATGGTCGATTGACGATTGACGGTTCCAAGTTGGACTTTGTCGGCGGACAATGTGCCGTTGCTGGTGGCGATGACCACCCTCCCGTTTTGCGACGAGATGTTCATTGTCACCCCGGAGTTGCTGTCGGTGGATGACGGTGTGGCGGGCGACGCCGGCAGGATTTCAATTCCATTAATCTCAGGATTTTGTTGCTGGTGGATGAAGTAAATGTTCAGCCTGCCGTCGCTGACTTCCACCTCGACGGTTTGGATAAAGGCGCGTTGGGCACCGCCGGCTTCGGCCCAGACATCGAAATCCTTGAATTCGTGGCCTTCGACAATGAACGTAAACACTCGCTTGCCCGGCCCGGTAATGTCTTCGAAGGTTTCGGCGAAGTGCAGTTTTACCACGTATTTGCCGTTAGGAACCGGATACGAAAACGAGGTCATGCCGTACCGTTCCGAGCGATACAGTTCCAGGTCCTGGGTGTTGGCGATCGCCACGTCGGGACGTTCGGTGGTTTCCCCGTCGGCAAAACCCTGATCCGGCAACCAGAGATGGCCGTCATGATCCACGAAGGGTCTGAACGAGCCGGCCTTGATGCGGACCGGCTGGAACACCGGCGCGGTTGCGGCATTTGCCGGCGTCGCCACCGTCGGAGTTTGAATGGCCGCTTCTTTGGAAGATGAACTGTTGGTTTCTTCCTGGGGCACGACGACTAACAACGCCTTGGATTCGGGCTGCAACTGGAAATTCATGCTGACGTTCCGTGCGAACGCAAAGGTTTTGGGGCGCAAGGTGGTTAGTTTGGCTTCGTAACCGGGGGCGGACGCGGCAATGGTGTGTTCGTCATACCGCGTGCTGAACTCGTAGTGGCCCTTTGCGTCCGTCCAGACTTGTGCCGGCGTTTCGTTCGCATCTGCGCCATTACGATTATCGTCCACCCGTGCACCGGCGATGGCCTGCCCGGTGGCAGCGTCGGTGACAATACCCGTTACGGACACATCCGGCGTTTCACCGGCAAGTTTCACCCCGAGCGCGATGACCAGGACCAGGCCGGCTACACATACCGCACCTAAAACCCATGGCCATGGATTTATCCTGGGCAAACCGGAACGCGCAGCATTGGCGAACGTCTCCCGCACATCCTGGCGCGCCAGCACAATCAGCGCCCATATTCCGACAGGCAAACCGATGAGGCTGCAAGCGACGATGGACAAAATGCCAGCGGCGATAGACCAGGCGTAACTCCGGAACTGCAACATTTGAAAGGCGCCGAACAGAATCAACAACGCCGGAATCACTTTGAAAAACACAAAGCCTGCGTCAGCCATGCCGAAAAGCGGACCGATGTCAATTCGGCCCAACATCGATTCCAGCCAGTGAGCATGGCCAGAGAGGAACATCATGGCGGTCAGGGCAGAAAGCAACTTCCACAGGCCGACCACCATGAGACCCACGGCCGGTGCCACAATCATGCCCGTGCCGGACACGGGTGATTTCTCAGGTCCGATGGGTGGCGGTGGCGGGCTGGAGCCGGCCGGAGGAGCGGCCCCACCCGGTGGCGGGCTTGAAGGTGGACCGGTGATCGGGCTGATAACGGCTTTGAGATTGCCGTTTTGCGGGTGGAGCCAATGGCTCATTCTCTTTCCCTGGCCATCGGTGAAGGCTTTGCAGAGGATCAAAATCCAGTCAGTGACGGCCCAGATGAAGCATCCAAACAGGGAAAGCCCCAACACGATTCCGAGGGTGGGTTGCCAGTCGGCGCCCGTGGTGGCGCAGGCAATGATCATGAGGATACAAGCAACGAAGGCTCCCAGTTGCACAAACGCCGTTCCAATCTTTCCAGCATAGAACCGATGCGCACCGAACAGGCCGAAGGGGAAGGCCAGCAAAAGTGCCGGCAGCAAGGCCTTGTCGCTGTTGGTCTGGCCCGCTCCGGCCCTGCCCCCGAGTCCCGCGGTGCCCGTAATCATTTCCACATCCGACTTCACCTGGCTGGCGTGCTGGTAGCGGCGCGAGGGCTCCTTTTCCAGAGTATGCAATACCACCTCGTCCAGGCGCACATCCACGTGAACTTTCGTGGAGGGCGCCGCGAACTTGCCCAGGGGTAATTCGCCCGTCAGCATTTCGTAGAAGACGACGCCCAGCGAATAAATGTCGGCGCGGTGGTCCACCGCCTGCGGTTTCTCGATCTGTTCGGGCGCCATATAATGCGGCGTGCCCACCACGTCCTTTGCACCGGTCAGCGAAATATCCGTCTCTCCCCGGCCGACCATTTTGGCGATGCCAAAGTCGGCGATCTTCACGCGACCGGTTTTGTCGAGCAGGATGTTTTCCGGCTTGATATCGCGATGAACGACGCCCTGGTCGTGGGCGTACTGCAGCGCTTCGCAGATTTTCGGCACGATCGTCAGCGCCTGTTCCGACGACAATTTACCGGCCTGTTCGACCTGGCGCAGGTTGGTGCCATCCACATATTCCATCAGGAGGTAATAAAGCCCTTCCGATGCGCTCTCGTAGCCGCCGACGTGAGGCGGGGCGGCAGCCGATTGCGGGGCCTCCGCCTGGTCACCTCGGCGGCTACCAACGCGGCCGAAGTCGTAGACGGCGACGATATTCTGATGATTCAAGCGGGCCAGCGCGCGCGCTTCGCGGTTGAAACGCTCGGCGAAACCCGGGTCGCCGGCGACGGCGGGCGGCAACACCTTCAACGCAATAAAACGGTCCAACATGGGCTGCCGCGCCTTGTACACCGCCCCCATGCCGCCTTTGCCGATAAGGCTCAGAATTTCAAGATGGGGAAAGAGCCGGGCGATTTCCTCGATCGGCGGCGGTACGAATCGCACACCCGCTGCCTCACCCGGTCCGCCGGTTCCACTCTCCGTCGGGAAGCCGGATTTGATCAAACACTCCGGGCACAACCCCAGCGGCACGTCCGGCGGCAGCGGCTTCCGGCAATTCGGGCAGATTCTCAGTGTTTCCATATTGGTCTGGGTGGATTAATACCGCCGCTAAATTTATTTGGTTCCCAGGAGTTTGGCCCTTTGGTCCTGATATTCCTGGTCCGAAATGGCGCCGGCTTCCCTGGCCTTCTGCAGATCAACCAATTGCTGGCCCAGCGTCGGGGCAACCATTTGCTGGCCAACAACGGGATGTTGATCGGTGTTGGTCGTGTCACTCTTGGAGCCGCCGCCAAGACGCAAATCCAGACATCCGGTGAGTAAGATCATGGCCAAAAGGCCGACGAACAGGGAAATGAATATTGGTTTCATGAGTTTATTTCAGATTGTGTGTTTGATGTATTCAATACCGTTAACCATCGTTTCTTCCAAGTATTACTTAGGAAAAAGCGGCAAAAGGTTGCGCAAATTTTCAGTCGATAGTGAATGGTTGATAGTTGATGAGAAGTTCCCGCGCTGTCGGTCCTGGCCATCCACCCTCAACTCTCAACTTTCAACTATCCGGCCAGCACGGCAAACAGGTGCTTCAACTCTTCGTCCACTTCGCCGGGTTCGACCACTGTTTGCGCGATTTCATCGCGCAACAACTGGCGATACCGCTGGCGGAGACGATGGACGGCGGACTTTACAGTGCCTTCGCTGATGCCCAGTTTCACGGCCAGCTCGGCGTAGGGCTGGGAACTCCGGTCACCCACCAGGCAAGGGTGCAATGCGGCAAAAAGTTCACCCCGGCCATCCTGTTCGTACTCCGAGCGCAACCGCCGCAGGACTTCGTCGAGCAGGGTCAAAGCCCAACGCCGTTCGTAACTGTGTTCGGGCGTGACGTTGTCGGCCGGTTCATGGCTGTAACGTGTTTCCGCCACATCAAACTGCAGGGGGATGGGTGCGAGACCGCCGCCGCGTTTTTGCGCCCGGGCCTTGTCCCATTCGTCGGCCAGAAAATGGTTCATGGCCGACAACAGGAAGGAGCGAAAACGCCCCTTCTGCTGGTCCGCCTGCCCGACCCAGTTGCGTTCCAACAGACGCGCAAAAAAAGCCTGCGTCATATCCTGGGCATCCTCCGATGATTGTCCGCGCCGCCGAACGTAGGCGTAAAGCGGATACCAGTAGGTCTGGCAGAGTTTCTCGAGCGCGCTGGCGGCGCGGGTGGTGTCGCTGCGGCCGGCCGTCAGTACGACTGACCAGTGGGTGGTGACGAATGCCGGTTGCCGGGATGCATCATTTTCGGGCGAGGCTGTTTCCAACGGCGTGGCTGGGGTTGAAGTGCTCACCGATGGCGAAGCCTAGCTTAGCGCGGCAAAAGCGCAAGCAGGAGTCAGGGGGCCTCACGGTTTGGGTGATGTTGCCGGCACGCCGCCATTTTACTGGTCGGGTGGTGAAGCCACTCCGCCGTTCGTGAAGTGGATATCGTCCAACTCGATATTGGATATTGCCGCCGACTGGCTCAAAATCTCGAAGAACTGGCTGATCGCGGACAGATCCACTTCCGGGCTGAAGTCGGACATGGGTATGTCCACCACATGCCAGGCACCGTCGCGAACAAATCCGTACGGGTCACTGCCCGATCCTCCGAAGGTGATCCATTTCTGTCCAACCCCGTCGAGGTTTCCGCTCTTCATGCCGATCATAAACGGGGTGTTGGAAGTGGTCTTCATGGCAAACTCCAATTGGCAACCGGGGTAGCTGAAGGCGGTCAGATTGTATTTTACGTTCGGCGTGAAGGCCATTCCCGTCCAACCGAGCCCGGCCGAGGCAAGGCTGATATCGTTGGTGCCCTCATACGGGTGTTGCGTGGCGGGTACCATCGTGTTCGCCCAGACGAAAAAGTTCCCCTGGGTGCCCAGAGAGAATGATCCCGCGTTCATGTGTGATGCCGTCTCGGTGAAGACACCGAAATTGCCATTCTGAGGGGTCACCCGGGTGGCGCTGGGTTCCCACCAAACGTTGTCAATGGACAAGTTCAGTCCGGAAGCCGTGTTGCCGACACTCGCAATCTGGAACAATTGATTCACAGTGCGGAAATCGACGTTGGCAAACCGGTTCAGGGGAATTTTCATCGAATGCCATTGGCCGTCATGAGCAAACCCGAATTCCGACGTCTGGTCGGATCCCAACGGCAGCGTGAAATTGGCGGCATCACCGGCCAATTGGCCGGCTACGCAGCTTTGGATTCCCACTTGCATGGGCGTGGCGTCTCCGGCAGTGGTGCGAATGTCAAAGTGAAGATATCCGTCGGAGTAGTTCTTCATGTTGCGGAAATTCGGCAGAAAGACTCCCATGCCGAACCAGTTTCCTCCGGCGATGTCGAACGACCAGCAGTTGGTTCCCTCGGAAGGGGCCGGTGGATTGGTGCTCGGAGTCATGTTATTCCAGATGTACAGGGCCGCATTGGTTCCGTAGACAAAGTTCGGTTCCAGGCCGGTTCCGTAGGTCAGGGAGTCGTTGACCGGCGTGGTTCCGGCAAAAACCCCAAAGTTCCCGTTCTCCGCGTAATTATCGCCGAAATACAGTTGTGTGTATCCATTGTCCGTAACCCGAATATAATCCACATACATCCGTGCCGGAAACGTCGCCGTGACGGCGCCCGGACTGTATACCCCTGTGTACGAGGGATTGTAGCCGCCGATGGCAATGTTGAGTATCGGAAACATCGGCTGATGAAACTCGCTGAGGTAATCTGCAGTGATGTCCAGCGATCCGATGGCGGTACCGTCGAGATAAAACGTGATGGCGGTCGGCGTCCATGACATCTTGTAAAGGTGATAATCGAGGCTCAGGTCAACCGGTGCCGTCATCCAGGCAACATAGTTGCTATAGGTCCCGGCGGCATTTGAGTAGTGCAGGGCCGAGTCGATCAGTTTCTGCTGAGTCCCCGCGGCAATACCGGCGGCGGAGCCCATCTCGACAATGTCGACTTCCCCACAGCCTGGCCAGGCGATGGCGCCGGCATTATTGCCCATCATCCAAAACGCCGGCCACAAGCCATTGGCCGTATTCGGCATCTTGATGCGGGCTTCGAGATCACCGTATTTGAATGCGAATCGTCCCTGGGTGAGGATGCGGGCGGACGTGAAAGAATTTCCCCAATAATTGGTGCGGTCCGCCTCAAGCACAAGACTTCCATTCGTAATGTAAGTATTCTCGTGTTGGGCGGTGTCATATTCCAATTGGCCATTGCCCCAACCCTGATTGCCGACATCATAAGTCCATGTGCTGGAATCAAGCGCGGGGCCGTTGAACTCGTCTGACCACACCACCCCGCCACTGTTGCTGGAAACCTGAGCTTGGATGGCGGCGGACGGACTGCTCTGGCCATTGGAACTGAGCGTAATAATCCATACGAGATACGTATCACCAGAGGTCAATCCGGAGATGACGGTGCTGGTCACCAGACCGAGGTTGATGGAATTGGTCGTCGTACCGTTGGTATCGCTATAGAGGACTTCGTAGCCGGTCACACCCGGCGACGTGCTGGCGTTCCAAGTCAGGCCAATGGCATTGGTGGTTCCCGACGGAACCTGTTGCAGATTTGACGGAGGCAGGACAACGACCGGCGGGATGAGTAAGCGCAAAAACATCGCGCTATTGGTCATCGGGATCAGGAACGACTTGGTGGTGCCATCGCCCATGATCATGGGAAAGTTGGTGCTCCAAGGTCCCGCTCCAAGGGTGGTGGTGGATTCGGGTTGATACTCCATACCGGAGATGCTGGGCCAACTGATTTGAGCGATCGGTAGCATGGCTACTGACAGAATATTGGTTACGGCGGGGCTGCCTGGGCTGGAAACGCCGCTCCCGAGTGTGACGTCGTCCATATCAATCGTGGCCGTCACCCCCGGACTCGCCGCGCCCGCAAAATGGAAGTAGATCGTCCCTGACGTCGCGGCGGCCGGAGCGGTAACGGAGTTGCTGATGAGGCTGTAGGTGTTGTTTCCGGGATTAAAAATTTGGTAGCCGGTGTCTCCCCCGGCATTCCACAGGATTCGCCATTGGTCGCTGTCGCCAACGCTTCCCATCAACCGGTCGGCATAGAAAGTGAACGGGTAGACCGTTCCTCCCGTCACCGGGACCACCTGATTAAACTGAACCACCGGACCCGCGCCGGTGCTGGCCAGATGAACCTGGAAGTCAAACGAGCCGCTGCCGTGGGGGTTGTCGTTCGTGCGGACGCCGTACACCGGGCCGCCCGCAGCCGTATCCACAGTCCAATTGCTGGCGGTGGCTCCGTTTCCGTTTTCGAATCCTCTATTCGTGACCAGGTTGCCGGAAACCGCGGGGGTACCCGGAACGACGTCCAAAACCTGGTAGAGACGTGTTCCGCTGGGGAAGGGGTCAAGAACCGTGTTCGTCGTGCCATTGCCTCCCACCACGATGAGGTCAGTCCATACACCAACGGGATTAGGCGACCATTGCAGGTGATAGGTGTCCTTCATGTTCGTGAGCCAGCTCAACTGCACACCCGGTTGAACACTGAGCTGAACTTGAGCGTTGACCACGCCCACACCCATAACCAGCACCAGGACTCCAACCAACGCCCGCTCGACGAGCGCTGTACGAATAATAAGATACATTGCGGTCATTTTAATAGACATACTCTGACGGTTGTTACTTCAACTGCATCCGACTGGTGGCCGGGAAAAAAACAAAGAGCCTGCGATCACAGGCTCTTTGCTCCAATTCATCAAGCTGCCTCAGGCTTTCCGGCTGCGGCGAAACGTCCAAGCCCCCAGCAGCCCCAGCGCGGCCAGTGAGAGGGTCGCGGGCTCCGGAACCTGGGTCAGCGACACATTGTCAACTTCAATGGCTTCGGTACTGCCACTGGTTGCGCCGGTTGTGCAATCAATCTCGATTTCAAAGTGATTGACGCCAGCCGGCGCGGTCCACGAACCGGTAAGTGTCGTCCAGCCGGTATTGAAGTAAGGGCCCTTCAGGCCAGGTCCCTGATCGATGACCCCGCCGGTTGCATTTATATCCCAGAAATGAATGAAGACAACTCCACCGTTAAGTGAACTGTCAACTTTCAGATCAAGCGAGTAGTTCACCAACCCGGGGGAGGCATCGCCCAAGGCTGTGCTCTGCTGGAGCGCAAGATTGGCGGCCGGGATCACATTGTACATATACGCGTCGTATGTTCCAGTCGCTGACGGACCGTTGTTGGGCGACAGCACGTTAACGTAAGCAGATCCGCCGCTTGCACCCAGCACCGACCAATCCGTCAAATCGCCGGTTTCAAATCCGGGATTGAGAATCAAATTTGCCGCGAAGACCGAGTTCCCGATTAAGAGTCCCGCGAGACTTGTCAACCCGGCGATGGTTTTTATTGTTACTCTCATGATTAAACCTTTGTTTTTATAGCAAACCTGATTGCTACATTAATAGTGTTGTAATGTTTTCAGTCCGGCGTGACGATTTTTATCAAAACGACTCCGTTTTGTCAATTTTTTAATTACATTCCAGCCGAACTCGAGCGCGGCTTGACACTGCGACTGGAGCGCCGGCCTCCGGCCCGGCTGGCAGGGACGTTGTACCTGGAACACGCCGGATCGGAGACCGTCGTTCCGCTGACACCGCAATGGCATGACGGCAGTGTCAAATTGCGCCCGCCGAACTCTGAATAATCGCCGGCTCCGTTCTGTTTTTCTGGAAGAACAAGATGTAAAGAATGGGCAGGATGCCGGCGGTGTTAAAGATAGCCAGACAGATGAACCACGCCAATTGGTCGTGGCGCGCGCTTTTCCACAAGGCAATCAGTTTCCAGACGCCGTCCCAGATGGCCAGGAGGATGATGACGGTGACAAACAACACGATGAATGGAGTTTTCATATTGGTTTTGGTTTTGGGTCTTCAATCAATTGATGTAATACCCGGTTGCCTTACAATTGCCATCTTCTTCCCGCTGAACGTGACGGTTTCAGCGCGGAGTTATTGTTGCCTTGGATGCGGCGGCTGAACTGGCATCCGTTGGGGCTTCAGAACATCAGAAGAAAAATAAACCTCTACGTGAGGCTCCCTGGCGTCTCGTTGAAACGAGACCATCGCGGAAAATCCACCCTGCCCGCCAACATCCAGGTGGCCCCAGTGATATGTCCCGTCCTGTAGTACCGTCGAATACTGCTCCGCCACAAATGGGCGCCTGCCATACCGATGCTCACACTCATGGTTGGCCAGTTCCGCCGCCAACTCTGCCGCGGCGATGTCACAGGCCGACGCGGCTTTTTGGTATTCGTCAGCAGTGGCTCTTCCAATCTCGCGCAATTGGGCAACGGTTTTGAGATCCAGTTCCGCCGCCTGCAGCTTGAGCCGGGCGACTTCAACCGCAGTGCCGTTCAGTTCCGCTTCGGCGATGTCACGGGCGATTTTGGCCTTCTCGAAATCAACCTGCGGAGCCAGCCCGACTTCGACTTTCTTCTGGACCAGCTCAAGTTCCCGTTCGGCTTGCTGAAGTTTCTGGCGCGCATTTTCCTGGTTTGCGTTTTGTTCCGTTTCGGATGCCGTTGAAATATTTCGTCTGCTATTTTGCACCAGTTTGTAGCGGAGTTTCACGTTGGAGGTGTTCTCAGCGAAACCAAGAATTTGCAAAATACCTTTTCCGCCTTCTCGAGTTTGGAAGAAAAAGGTGTCGGTTTGTCCTGGACTGGCAGCGAGCACCTGCATTTGCCGGGGTTCATTCTCTTGGCATGCCCAATTGTGAATGACATCCGCAGCCGTGACAATGTCCCAGCCGTTGGTGGGAGCAGGTGCAATGATCATGTCAATGCCCAACAGACCCGGTAGATGTTTGGCAGACTCGGCGGGAACAACATCCAGGCCGTGAGCCCGGATCCAATCATGTCCGGCGCGTGTTACCCAATCCACCGACGAATTGGTTATGATCATTCCCGAATCCAAATCCAGCAATCCGTACCAGGCATCGGGAGATGGTTTGAGCGGAAGAATTCTTTCGTAAAGAGGAGAAAATCTCCACGTTTCGGTCGTTGGCGGTGCAGTCCGGTTCAAGTAATCCACGATTTCGTTAACCTCGCCGGCGTTGGTCAAGCCGGTAACCTGACATTCGCCACCGGGGATGACTGACTGAATCACGGGGGCCGAGAGCACTTGTTCGCGGAAGACAATCCCCAGTTGACGGCCGATGTTCGTGGTCGTAATGGCTTCGAATTTTTTTGCGCCTGAATCGGTGAACCGAATTTCAATTATCCGTTCCCTCATCGGTCCGCCCAACAAACCAAAATCCACGCCGGCTCGGGCGATGTCCGTATCGTCGAGCAGGACCTGGCGCGAGAGACGGAATCGGTACGGCCACGAAGGCGACGGCAAGTCGTCAGCCGGTGCGGTAGAATTTGGTGGCAGGACGAGGCGGAATTGAAGGGTGGAAGCAGCTGCGGCATTTGTAATCCAGCCTGCCTTGCTTTCTTCCAGCGCTTCGGCCTGGGTCCCGAAATAGAGGCTGGGGAAGGGATGGCCATCGGCATACATCGAAACGTGCGGCAGTCCGGGAACGACAGGTAAATAAACCAAGGCAAAATCGCCGTGCCCTTTGGAAATTGGTCGTATTTCTCCCTTGCCTTCAGAAACATTTTCATTTGCCACAGTGATATAGAGTGCAAGCTCCGCGTTGTCGTGGCTGACCAGATTGTAATGGCCTTTAACCGTCAATTGATTTTGGTTTCGCTCGACGGAAGTGATTTCAATCAAGTCGCCGCTGGGAAACCAGGTTTGGCCGATGTAATCGGATTTGATCGAACCGGTCGTCGGCGTCAAAGCCGCCGAAGATATCTTCTTGAGCACGTAATAGGGTGGCTTTCTACCCAAAATCATGGAATCGCCGCTCTTCCATTCGAAGAACATGTAAAGCGTCCCGTTGATCTCCCGGATTTCGTAGCGGCTGGCGGTTTTGTCTCCGTGATGCATCACCACGCCTTTGGTCCATGTCAGCCATCCTTGCTGCATCCGGCCGTTCGCCAGGAAGGTTAAACCTTTGAGAAAAAGTGCGCGCTTCCACTGCGGCTGGTCCGGATTAAAATCGGATGGCTGGGCGACAAAGTCCACACTTTGCCATTCGCCGATGACTGGCGGATCGTCGATGAAAGGCAGATTGATGTTGTCCACCGTTCCTGCCTGCACGGTGAATTGCGTGTCGCCCAGCGCCCCCTGCCACTGGCTGCCGCCGATGTATTGCATGATGAATTGACCGTCCGCGCTGGCCGGCCAGTTGGGATCGGGCTGGCCGTCATGAGTATATTTGAAATGGCGCAACCCTTTGTAACTGACCGTAAATGGCGTGCCGCTGTCCCGTTGTTCGGCAACCGTCACCTGCAGGCTGTCGTAAGTGGCTCCCGCTTGGTGCAGTTGACGCCCGACCTCGGTCTGAATGGTTTTACAAATTACCTGCGGGACATTACGGGCTTTGAAGAAATTTCGGAGGGCGAGGTTACCCAGCAACCCCAGAACAGCCATCACCACAAAACCAATGACGATGAAACGCCAGAAATGGTCGGGACTCTGTGCGGCCGGTGGAACGGAGGGGATGGTTTTGTCCGCGGGCTGATGATTCGCCGCGAAGGCTTCACGCACCTCGCGACGATTCAACGTCACCAACGCCCAGATGCCCAGAGGGAGGCCGATCAAATTGCCTGGTGAAACCAACATGGCCAGCACGCTGCCGAACATTACCCAACCGCGTCGCTCCAGTTGCATGAACTTCAGCCCTGCGTAGATGATGCAACCACTCAATGCCATCGCCAGAAGCGGCAGCCAGACAAACATGCTGCCCGGCGATTCCAAGGCGATACTGAAGGAGATAAAGACGCAAAAAGCTGTCATCAACACCCAGTCGAGCACGCCGGTTACAACCAGCCCAACAGCCGGGCCTTTGACCTGGGCGCGCGCGAAATCCATTTTCCCGGAATCCGGCCTGGCTGTCGGCCGGGTCGCAGACCGATTTGCCGCGAAGGCCGACCGCACCTCGGGGCGGAACAGTTCCACGCACGCCCAGATTCCAAATGGCAAACCCAGAATCGCGCCCGGCCCGGCGACCGCCGCCACCACGCTCGCCACTACGGTGAAGGTGTAACGGCGCAGCTTCAGCATGTTAGTCACCCCGGTCAGAACCACCGCGGTCGGAATCAGAAAACCGATGACAATAAAGCCAATGACAGCAATACCGACCAGGCCACCGCTTTCGCGGGCCACCCCCGGAACGGCGAAGATCAGCAACCCCAGGGCGAAGAGCAGTTGCAAAACGGTTGAGGCAATCAATCCGCGGGCCGGAATTTTCAGACGTTTGCGAACCGCTTCGATTTCCGCTGCCGTTTGGACAGGCGCATTCAGGTTCGAAGGACTGCCACCGGGTGACGTCGCCGCAATCGTTTCCACTGCGGTCTTTACCTGGCTCGCCTGCTGGTACCGGCGTTCCGGTTCCTTTTCCAGCGCGTGCAGGACCACCTCATCGAGCCGCACGTCAATGTGAACTTTTTTCGACGGCGGTGCGAACCGGCCCAAAGGCAGTTCGCCCGTGAGCATTTCGTAGAACACGACGCCCAGCGAATAAATGTCCGCGCGATGATCCACCGACAGCGGTTTTTCAATCTGCTCCGGCGCCATGTAATGCGGCGTGCCCACCGCGTCTTTGGCGCCCGTGAGCGTTTGTTGACCGGACTCGTCGCCCAGCATTTTCGCAATGCCAAAATCGGCGATTTTCACCCGGCCCGATTTGTCGAGCAGGATGTTCTCGGGTTTGATGTCACGGTGGACGACACCTTGCTCATGCGCGTACTGAAGTGCTTCGCAGATTTTTGGCACAATCGTCAGCGCCTGGTCCGACGGCATCTTCCGGGCTTGCAATAATTGTCGCAGGTTAAGGCCATCCACGAATTCCATTACCAGATAGCAATGCCCGCCTGCCTCGCCAAAATCGTGGACGGTGACGATGTTCGGATGGTTCAGCCGCGCCAGCGCTTGGGCTTCGCGCGTGAACCGCTCGGCGAACCTCGCATCCTGCTCCTTTTCGCGTGCCAGGATTTTCAGCGCGACAAAGCGGTTCAAGCGTGGCTGGCGGGCCTTGTACACGACGCCCATGCCGCCACGACCGAGGCATTCGAGGATTTCCAATTGCGGAAACAACGCGGCGATTTCGGCAGGCGAAGGCGGCGGATGGACGACTTTGGTTCCCTGTGGGCCGGTGCCGCCCGGTCCCTCCGTTTGGGTGGCCAGACCGGCCTTCAGCATGCATTCGGGGCAGATACCACCCGGGGCTGACGGCGGCACCGGTTTACCACAGTGAGGACAATTATCGTGAATTGCCTTTGTAGTTTCAGCCGGCGATGGAACCGATGAAATTGCCGGTGGATTCGGCGGCGGCTGACGCCGCCGAAGCAGGAGGTAAATGGTTGCAACGACAATGGCTGCTACCGCTAAGACCACCGCAAGGGCGAGCAAGAATAGAAAAAGTGTCGTTATTTCCCATCCGCCAAGGAGCGCGGCGAGCAAAGGATGTGGCGTCATAATCGTTCTCCTGATTCAAGGATTTTCACGTTAAGACTGTTCATTCACCACATACAAAGGAATTGCCGGTCAAAGGTTACAGCAAATCGTGAGGCGTGAAACGTGAAACGTGATCCGCAAGCCGAATTCACGAATCGCGTTTCACGTTCCGGCCAATGTCCGGAACAGATAACGCAGTTCATCTTCCACTTCATCCGGGCTGGACACGGTGTCAGCTATGGTTTCGCGCAACAGCGCGCGGTAACGCTGGCGCAACCGGTGTACGGCCACTTTCACCGCCCCTTCGCTCAGGTTCAGTTGCCGGGCAAGCTCCGCGTAAGGCGCGGCCTCGCTCTTTCCGGCCAGCGCAACCCGCAGTGTATCGAACAACACCGCCTTGTCCTGCGTGCGGTATTCTTCTGCGAGCCGTTGATAAACCTCTTCGAGCAGCGTGATGGCCCAGCGATGTTCAAAGGCCTTCTCTGGGGTGAAATGTTCCACCGGGATTTCGCCCAGCCGCGTCTCGGCGCTTTGCAGGTCGAGCGGAATTACTTTTCCGCCGCCGCGTTTTTGCGCCCGGGCCTTGTCCCATTCGTCGGCGAGGAAGTGATTCATGCTCGCCAGCAGGAAGGAACGGAATCGGCCTTTCTCCGGCGCAACGTTGGCGACGGCGTTGTGCTCCAGCAACCGCGCGAAAAATTCCTGTGTCAGGTCCTGGGCGTCTTCGGGCGAATAACCGCGCCGCCGCACATAGGCATAGAGCGGATGCCAGTAAGTCTGACAAAGATTTTCGAGCGCAGCGCGGGCACGGGTGGTGTCGCTGCGCGCCGCCGTCAGCACCACCGACCAGTGCGTGGTGACAAACACAGACCGCTGAGGCGTCTGATTGCCGGGCGAAGTGGTTCCCGGGGGTGTCGCTGAGGTTGAAGTGCTCACCACGGTGAGCCTAACGCCGCCGGTCATGAAATGGCAAGCGCGCGGAATTTGTGGCGGTGTCCTGATCGGAAAGCAGGGCACGACGTAAGGAGTGCTCGCACAAACGACTCGTTACCTCGTCGCCTGCAAATCGGGACACTGCCAAATTTGCAGCGCCGAGCCTGTGGCTCC
>Ga0209517_10000213_pt1 | contig 104778 bp, 90 predicted proteins | sample PeaSoiMetSII2010_FD_187695 | JGI IMG/M metagenome (GOLD analysis project Ga0209517, IMG submission 187695) | Peat soil microbial communities from Weissenstadt, Germany - SII-2010 (SPAdes) (version 2) | ecosystem: Environmental > Terrestrial > Soil > Wetlands > Peat | place: Germany...
CAACTCCACGCGGTCGGAGAGCTCGAGGCCCTGGGTCGCAATCGGATCGCCGATCCGCACGGCGGCCGTGCCGGCGCGCAGGTGGATCGAGCCCATGGGCAGCAGCCGCCGCATCCCCACGATGGCAATGGGGACGGCCGGCACTCCCGCCTTGATGGCGATGTACGCCGCGCCCTCCTTGAACTGGCGCAGGCCTTTGGGCGACCGGCCGCCTTCCGGAAACAACAGCACCGAAACTCCGCGCGTGGCGATGATGCGGGCGCCTTCGGTCATGCTCTTGAGCGACGCGCGCGCGCTCGAGCGGTCCACCGGAAGATGGCCCGCGCGCCGCAGGTGCGTGCCCAGGAACGGAATCTTGTACAGGCCGGTCTTGGCGAAGAAGCGGAACTGGTGCGGCAGCCGCGAGAGCAGCGCGGGAATATCCATGTAGCTCGCATGGTTGGCGACGAACACGTAGGTGCCGCCGGAATCCAGCTTCTCCAGCCCTTCGGCGCGCACCCGGATGAAGCTCACGGCCAGCAGAAATTTCCCCCACGCGCGGGCCAGCTTATGCTGCGAGTTGCCGGTGGGATCGAAGAGCGAGGCGAGGATCGACAGGGTGCCCATGAAAATGGTCGCGAGCCCGATCAGCGGGGCCGAGAATAACAGGGACCGGAGAAAACTCATCGCTGGCCCCAATCATAGCAAGGGGTGAGCGGAGAGCAGGGCGCGCGCCTCCGCCACCAGGAACAACGAGCCGGTAATGAAAACGACGTCGCCGGGAGGCACGTCTTCTACCAGCGCCAGGGCGTCGCGCAGCGTGGCCGCGGTGCGCAGATCGGGATGATCGACGACATCGCGCATGGCCTCGGGCGCCAGCGCGCGCGATTGTTGCGGGGCGGTCACGATCACCTGCCGCGCGCGCGGAAACAGAATGGCGCCGATCTCGGCGACGGACTTGTCGCGCATCGTGCCGAAGATCAGTCGCACCGGGCGCTCGGAATAGAAGCGGTCGATATACCGCGCCAGCGCGCGGGCGCCCGCGGGATTGTGCGCGCCATCGAGGATGATCTCGGGCCGCTCCCAGACGCGCTCCAGCCTCCCGGGCCACTCGGTTCGCGCAAGGCCACCCTCGATGGCCGCATCGGGCACGCCGAGGCTGGCCAGCGCCGCCACCGCGGTGACGGCATTCTCCACCTGATGCTCGCCGGCCAGAGGGCAGTGAATGCGCAGATCGCGCGGGCCCGCGAGATGGAACCGGCTGCCGCGGGCGTCGAGCTCCAGATCGCTCACCGGCCAGTCCGCGGTGCGGGCCACGGAAATCCCCAACCCGGACGCGCGGCCCTCCAGCACGCCGGCCGCTTCCGGACGCTGGCGCGCGAACACCGCGGGCACCCCGGGCTTGAGGATGCCCGCCTTTTCGCCGGCAATGGCCTCGAGGCTCCGGCCGAGCAGCGCTTCGTGATCGAAATCCACGGGCGTGATGACGCACAACGCCGGATCCACCACGTTGGTGGCATCGAGCCGCCCTCCCAGCCCCACTTCGAGCACCACGATCTGCACGGGCTCCTCGTGAAACACCAGCAGGCCCATGGCCGTCACCGTTTCGAAGTACGTGGTGTGCAGATCGATCCCGCTCGCGGCCAGCAGGCTCTCCACCACGGCGTGTACACGATCGAAGGCCTCGGCGAACCGTTGGGCCGAAATCGGCCGGCCGGCGATGCGGATGCGCTCGGTGGGCTCGGCCAGGTGCGGCGAGGTGAACAGGCCCGTACGCAGGCCGGCAGCGCGCAAGCCCGATTCGATCATCGCGCAGGTGGAGCCCTTCCCGTTGGTGCCGGCCACGTGCACGATCGGCAGGCGGTCCTGCGGGCGGCCCAGCGCATCGAGCACCACGCGGATCCGCTCCAATCCGAGCTTGGCGGTTTTAATCTCGTTGCCGAGCGCGTACAGGAAGTGAACCGAATCGGGGTAGTTCACTTAATCCACGAAGAATTTCAGCGCCGTGGAGATGTACTGCTTGAGCTCGAGGCGCGGAACCACGGCGTCCAGCATGCCGTGCTTCAGCAGGAATTCGGCGCGCTGGAATCCCTCGGGCAGCTTCTGCCGGATGGTCTGCTCGATGACGCGCGGGCCGGCGAAACCGATGAGCGCTCCGGGCTCGGCGATGTTCAGATCGCCCAGCATGGCGTAACTGGCTGTGACTCCGCCGGTCGTCGGATCGGTGAGCACGCTGATGTAGGGCAGGCGCACCTCGTCGAGCCGCATCAGCGTGGCGGAGATCTTGGCCATCTGCATCAGGCTGACCGCGCCCTCCTGCATGCGGGCGCCACCGGACGCCGAGACGATTACCAGTGGGGTGCGGCGTTCCATGGCGCGGTCGATGGATCGCGCGATTTTTTCGCCCACGACGCAGCCCATGCTGCCGCCGATGAAGCGCGGCTCCATGGAGCAGATCTGGATGAGGCGGCCGTCCAGGCGTCCTTCGGCGGCGATTATCGCATCGGAGAGATTGGTGGCCTGGTGCATGGCCCGCAGCCGTTCGCTGTAGGGCTTGTTGTCGATGAAGCCGAGCGGGTCGGAGGAGGTAAGGTCGCTGTCGAACTGTTCGTATTTCGCGTCGTCCAGCAGCATCCTGAGGCGCGACACAGCGTCCATGCGGCCGTGGAAGCCGCACTTGGGGCACACGCTCCAGTTGGCTTCCAGCTCTTTTTTCCAGGTGATCTGGCGGCAGCCCTCGCACTTTTGCCACAGGCCTTCGGTGCGCACGCGCCGCTCGCCGTTGTCCAGCTTCGGAAGTTTTTCCTCCGGAGGTTTGTCTCGCCTAAACCATGACATCCATCGAACTACGTTAGCGCGGGTAGGGATGGCCCCGCAACGTTGCGAATGCCCGATAGATCTGCTCGGCGAGCATGACGCGGGCCAGTTCGTGCGGAAAGGTCATGGCGGAAAGCGAAAGCAGCAGGTCGGCGCGGGCCGCCCAACCGGCGGGCAATCCATCGTGGCCGCCCACCAGGAACACCAGGTCGCGCGCCTCCATTTCGGCCCGCGAGACCAGCGCGGCGAAGGCGCCGGAGTCCACGGGCCTGCCGGCGGGATCCAGAAAAACCAGGCGCGCGGTAGGGTGCTTGGCGCGCAGATCGACGCGCTCGGGGCGGATTTCGCGCATCTCGACTGGCGAGAAGCGCGCGGCGCGGCGCACGAAGTCTTCGGCCAGGCCATTGGCGTGAGCGTCCCTGGCGCGGCCGATGAAATACAGGAAGATCTTCACGCCCCCGGGATCTCGACCTTTTTGGCGCTGCGCCAGAGCCGCTCCAGGCCGTAATACTCGCGCGCTTTGGACGAAAAGATGTGCACCAGCAGATCGCCGTAATCGGCCAGCACCCATTCCGCCTGGCTGTATCCTTCGACGCTGATGGGCAGCTCGCCCGAATGGTGTTTCACCTGCAGATTCACTTCGTCGCTGATGGCCTGGATCTGGCGCTGGTTCGCGCCGGTGCAGATGACGAAGAAGTCCGCAAACGAAGTGATGCCGGTGAGGTCCAGCACCTGGATGTCGGTGGCCTTCTTGGACTCCGCGGCGCGGACGGCTACGAGCCAGGTTGGGGCCGCGGCCTGGCTGGTGGTGGTCTGCTCGAGATCGGGTTGCCTCAGAACACGCTCCTGTCCGTATCGTACTACGGCTATCGCAATTCGCGGATCACGGCGCCGGTGAATTCCGTGGTGGAGGCCTTCCCGCCCACGTCGCCGGTGAGATGCTCCGCGGCGGCGTAGACCTGGCAGATGGCATTCTGCAGCCGCGCCGACGCCTCGCGCTCGCCCAAATGCGCGAGCATCAGCACGGCCGATTGCATGAGCGCCGTGGGATTCGCCAGCCCTTTGCCCGCGATGTCCGGGGCGGTCCCGTGGACCGCCTCGAAGATGGCGTGATGGTCGCCGATATTGGCGCCGGGCACGATCCCCAGGCCGCCCACCAGCCCCGCGGCGAGGTCGGAAATAATATCGCCGTACAGGTTGGGCATCACCAGCAGGTCGAACGTCTCGGGCCGCATCACGAGCTGCATGCAGGCGTTGTCCACGATCAGCTCGTTGTACTGAATCTCGGGAAACAGCGCCGCCGTCTCCCGGCAGCACTTCAGAAACAGGCCGTCGCTCAACTTCATGATGTTGGCCTTGTGGATGGCGGTCACCTTGCATCGGCCCTCGCGCCGCGCGTATTCGAAGCTGGCGCGCGCGATGCGCAGGGAGGCGTTGCGGGTGATGATCTTCAGGCTCTCCACCACGCCGGGAACGACCTCGTGCTCCAGGCCGGAATACAGGTCTTCGGTGTTCTCGCGAAAAATCGCCATGTCGAGCGGCAGGTCGCGGAATCGCGTTTTCAGGCCCGGCAGCATGCGAATGGGGCGGAAGTTCACATACAGTCCCAGCTTTTTGCGGAGCGCCACATTGATGCTCTGGTGCCCGCCGCCGATGGGCGTAGTGGTGGGCCCCTTGAGCCCCACACGCGTGGCTTCGAGCGAGCCGAACACATCGTCGGGTATCAACTGGCCCTGTTCGGCCAGCGCGCGCGCCCCGGCCTCCACGCGCTCCCACTCGATCGCCACGCCGGTGGCGCCCACCGCGCGCACGGTCGCCTCCGCGACTTCGGGTCCGATCCCGTCGCCCGGGATGAGCGTAACCAGGTGAGCCATGACAGCTATTATAGGATTGGGGCGGAAAGTGATACCCGACTGGGCAGTCGAGCGGCGCCAGATGGTCGACAAGCAGCTCCGGCGCCGCGGCATCCGCGACGAGCGGGTGTTGCGCGCCATGCTCGAAATCCCGCGCGAGGAGTTTGTGCCGCCCGACGAGCGCGTGCTGGCTTATTGCGACGACCCGGTTCGCATCGGCTACGGCCAGACCATTTCCCAACCGTACATGACCGCACTGATGGCGGAGCTGCTGGAACTGACGGGCACGGAGACGGTGCTCGAAGTCGGCGCCGGATCGGGCTACGCCGCGGCCGTGCTGGGAGCCCTCGCCCGGCGGGTGGTTGCCATGGAGATCATTCCCGGGCTCGTCCAGCTGGCGCGCGACAACCTGCGAAAGACCGGCCGCGATGCCAACGTGGCGGTCCTCGAGGGCGATGGGAGCCTGGGGCACTCCGACTTCGCGCCCTACGACGCCATTTCGGTGGCCGCCGGCGCGCCCGATGTCCCGCCGTCCCTGGTGGAGCAACTGAAGGACCCGGGGCTGCTGGTGATCCCGGTGGGCGGGGGACCCCGCGGGTTCGGCGATCAGGAGCTGCGCGTCGTGCACAAGCGGCATGGACGCGTCGAATCCCGCACCGCCACCATCTGCCGCTTCGTTCTGCTGCGCGGCGGAGGGGGCTGGCGGTAGATGCGTTTGCGGACGGCGCAGAACCGGCTCAAGGTGGAGCACAGCATCATCGATGGCCTGCGGCCCGTGCTGGAAGCGCTGCTGGCCGCCAATCCGGAGATCCGGTCCATCATTCCCGGCGTGATCCGTCCGGTGCGCGATGCGCGGGGAAAAGTGAAAGTGCGCGTCACCGTGCCCACGCAAAACGGCTGGAAGGCGATCGCCCTGAGCGCCGGCGCGCGCCAGGAATTATTCCTCAGCACCGGCTGGAGCAAGGACCAGGTGGAAGCGGCACTCCAGCGCGCGGGCGTCGCATTGTGATAAATTAAGACCCAAGTAGGAGGGACTCATGCATCGACCGTCCAGACGCGACTTCCTGAAATCCAGCCTGGCTGCCACCGCTTTCGCCGGCCTCCCCGTTTCGCTGCGCCCGCAGACCGGCAAGCGTTCGGCCACCGACTGGGTGACTCTCGGCAAATCCGGCGTAAAAGTGACGCGCCTCGCATTCGGCACCGGCACGTTCAGCGGCCGGGTGCAGCGGGAACTGGGACAGGAGGGGTTCACCAGCCTGATACGCTATGCGTACGATCACGGCATCCGCTTCTTTGAGACGGCCGAGAGCTATCACGGCATGCCGGAGATGCTGGGGATCGCGCTCAAGGGCATCCCGCGCGATACTTACCGGATCATGACGAAGTACAGCACGCCGCGTCCCACCTACGAGGCCAAGGCGACGATCGACCAGTACCGCCAGCAGATGAACACGGATTACCTGGACATCCTGCTGCTGCATTGCGTGCGCAAGCCGACCTGGCCCGAGGACTTTGCGCGCCCCGCGGACGATTTCTCGGAATTAAAGTCCAAGAAGGTCATCCTCGCGCAGGGTGCGTCCGTCCACGGCCTTCCGCCCCTGCGAACCTTCCCCGGCAACAAGTGGCTGGACGTGGCGATGATCCGCATGAACCACGCCGGCAGCCACATGGACACCGAAGATGCGCGCGACACCCCGGCCAAAGGCGACGTCAACGAGGTGGTCGCGAACATGAAGAAGGTGCACGCGCAGGGCACCGGAACGATCAGCATGAAGCTGGTCGGCGAAGGCAGCTTCACCAGCCGCGAAGAACGCCAGGCATCGCTGAAATTCGCGATGAATATCGGCTGCGTGGACAGCGTCACGATCGGCTTCAAGAACACCGCCGAAATCGACGAGGCCATCGAGAATCTGAACCTGGCTCTGAACGGCTGACGCCGGCGCCGGTTACGCCGGTTTGGAGGTCTCCTCCGCCATCTCGCCTTTTTCCAGATGATGGGTCCGGGTGGCAAACTGCGCTGCGTGAGGGTCGTGCGTCACCATCACGACGGTCTTGCCGAAATCGCGATTGAGCTTGGAGAGGACGGTCAGCACTTCGATGGCCGAGGCCGCGTCCAGGTTGCCGGTGGGCTCGTCGGCGAGGATCAGGGCCGGGTCGGTGACGATGGCGCGCGCCATGGCCACGCGCTGCTCCTGGCCGCCGGAAAGCTGGCGCGGAAAATGATGCAGCCGGTCGCCCAACCCCACCAGCTTTAGCGCGGTGGTGGCGTGTTCGAAACGCTCCGCTTTTTTCAGATTGGTCAGCTTCAGCGGCAGCTCCACGTTCTCCAGCGCGGTCAGCACCGGAATCAGGTTGAACTGCTGGAAGATGAAGCCCACGTTCTCGTTGCGCCAGTGGGCGATCTCGCGGTCGCCCAGCTCGCGGAGATCGTGGCCCAGCACGCGGATCTCGCCCGAGGTCGGCCGGTCCATCGCCGCCACCAGGTGCAGCAGCGTGGATTTGCCCGAGCCGGACGGTCCCATCAGGGCCACGAATTCGCCCTTGTGGACTTCCAGGCTCACCTCGTGCAGCGCCACCACGCGCTCCGCGTCGCGCACGAACACTCTGGTCAGCTTGCGTGTTTCGATGACAACTTCGCTCATAGCGCTCCCGTTTTCTGCCGCACCTTGTCGCCGTCCTTCAAGCCCGCCGGCGGGTTCACGATCAGATCCTCTCCGCCGATCAACCCCTGTTCGATTCGAACGCCCTGCCCGCTGGTGGCGCCCGTCTTCACCCCGCGCCGCAGGGCCTTGCCGTCCAGCAGCACGAACACCGCGCCGTCGCGCACGGCCGCATTGGGAACGATCACCACGGGCTTGGCGGTTGCGCCATCCGCCACCGGTTTCTGCTCGGAGACGAAGGCCACGCTGGCGTTCATCTCCGGCCGCAGGTATTGGTCGGGCCTGGCGATCTTCACCTTAATCTGCACGGTGGCCTTCTGGCGGTTGGCCTCGGGCGAGATCTCCTTGATGAAGCCATCGTACTTGCGGTCCGGAAAGGCGTCGGTGGCCACGCTGGCGTGCTGGCCGGAACGCAGCTTGGCAAAATCGTTCTGGCTGATGTCCAGCTCGACTTCGAGATCGTTCAGGTCGGCGAGCGAAACCACGTACCCCTTGGCGCCGCGATCGCCCACGAAGCTGGTGGTGACGAATTCGCCCTTCTCGACGGCGCGCTCCAGGATGGTCCCCGTGACCGGCGCGTGGATCACCGTGTTGGCCAGGTTGGTCTCGGCATAGGCCACCATCCCTTTGGCCTGCTGCACCTGGCCGCGCAGCGAATCGATCTCTTCCTGGCGCGGTCCGAGCTTCACCAGCTCCCAGGTTTTCTGCAGGGAATTGACCTTGTGCACGGCGGAATCGTAGCGGGCCTGCGCGTCGTCCAGAGTCTGCCGCGCCGAGACCCCTTCGCGCACCAGGCCGATGGTGCGGTCGAGCGTGACCTTGGCGTTCTCCAGATCGGCCTTGGCCGAGTCCAGGTTGGCCTGCGCCTGGGCAATCTCTTCGGGACGCGAGCCGTGCAGGGCCTCATCCAGCTTGGCTTGCAGGGTGGCAAATTGGCCTTTGGCCTGCTCGAGCTGCGCCTGGTATTCGTCGTCCTCCAGGCGCACGATGGTGTCGCCCTCTTTCACGCGGTCGCCCTTGTCCACGCCGATCCACTTGACCCTGCCGATCACCTTGGCGGCGACCTCGATTTTGTGGGCGGCCACGATGTAGCCGGTGGCGTTGAGCACCACGCCTTGGGGCGCGCTGGCCGCGCTGATGGATTTCACGCGCTCGACTTCCACCACCGGCGCGGCGTTCAGTTTTTCGGAGACGATGCGCCACGCCCCCAGCAGGAGGAAGAGCAGCACGCCGGCAACGATCCAGCGGGTGGCCCACTTCGAGGGCCCGTTCTGCCGCCGCTTGCCGCGGTCGATCTGAAGGTTCTTGAGTTCCGCATCCATGGAGGATCAGATCTCCCGCAACGCCGCGAGAATCTCCTTGCGCGCGGCCATTCTCGCGGGGAACAGCCCGCCGGCGCTGCCCAGCACCACGGCGAACGCAATCCCGCCGGCAATGAGCCAGGGCGTCAAATGAAAGTTGAATGCCGTTTCCGCGAAATTGGAGTTCCCGATCCCGGTGGTGATTCCGCTGAGCGGCAGCACCAGCAGGCAGCCGATCGCTCCGCCCAGCGCGGAGATCAGCACCGACTCGACGAAGAAACTGGCGAGAATGCTGCCGCGGGAGAAGCCCAGCACCCGCAGCGTGCCGATCTCGCGCGCCCTCCGCGCCACCGCCGCGTACATGGTGTTCATGGCCGCGAAGCTGCTGCCCACACCCATGACGACCGCCACGAAAATCCCGATGAACTCGATGGGCGCCGAAGAAGCGGTCTGCAAGTCGTAATACTCTTTCTCCGAGATGGCGTTCATGTTCAGCCGTTGATCGTTGTTGATGTCGTTGATCAGCGCTTTGGCGGTGACCGGGTCGGTAGCGTCGACCAGGGCGGCGCTCAATACATCGAGGCGCTGAAGATCGGCGCTGATCTGGTTCACATCGCCCCAGATCTCGCTGCCCTGCGCGCCGTGCTGGGCGTCGAACACGCCGACCACGTCCCAGTCGCCGCGGCCGAACGTGATTTTCCGGCCGATGCGAGTCTCCGGATAGCGGTCCGCGACCGATTTGCCCACCACCACCTCGCGCTTCCCCTGCTCGAACCATCGGCCGCTCGCGATGCGGATGCCCCTCCGCATCTCGATGCCCGCCGGCTGAAGGCCGCGAACCGAGATGTTCGTGCCTTCCTCGCCATCCGCGCCGCCCAGATTGATGACGGTGACGACTTCGAGCGAGGCCAAGGGCTGGCCATCGCGCCCCGTGGCGATTCCGGTCTTGAATTTCAAATCCTGAAACTGCGCGCGCGCGAAGTTGCTGACGATTTCGGATTCCGAGCCCTTGCGCATGACCAGCACGTGCAGCGGATCGCCGGAGCTCGCGAGCGTGGCGCGCAGGCCGTCCACCAGCGCCAGGATGGCGAGCAGCACCGCGACGGTCAGCGCGATGCCCAGCGCGGTCATGATGGTGGTGGTCTTTCGCACCACCAGGTTCCGCAGATTGTACGCCAGTGGGATGGCCATGGCTAGTCCGAGCTCCGAAGCGCATCGACAATCGGCGTGCGCGACGCGGTCAACGCCGGCACGAGGGAACTGATCAGCCCGATCGCTCCCGCCGCCGCCAGGCACGCCAGCGCCACCGAAAGATCGAACGGCGGAATGGGAGGCAGGAGCGTGCCGGCCGGGCTCTTGCGAACTCCGCTGGTCAGCACCGTCGAGAGCAGATACCCGATGGTTCCGCCCGCCAGGGAGAGGACGCAAGCTTCGCCGAGAATCATGCCGAGGATCGTGCCGGGCGTGAAGCCCAGGGTTTTCAGAACGCCGACTTCCTTCACCCGCTCGCGCACCGACATCGCCATGGTGTTCGCCGAAACCAGCAGGATGGTGAACATCACGGCGGCCGTGATGCCGATCAGGAACATTTTCACGTTGCCCAGAAGGGAGACGAATTGCAGGGCGTAGGTCTGCTCGGATTCGGTCTTGGTCTGATCCGTGGAGTTGCGGAACTGGCTGTCGATGGCCTCGGTGATGCGCGCGCCTGAAGCCGGAGTGTCGATCAACGTAACGAAAATGCCGGCATCCCCGCGGCGCCCTTCGGGAATGCTTTGTTCCACGTAGTCGCGGTTGAAATACAGGATCTCGCTGGGCCGGTCGCTATCGAAGATGCCGCGCACGGTGAACTCGAAGTCGCCCGGGTAAATGTCGCCGACAATGTGGATTCGATCGCCGAGCTGAAAGTTGAACTTGTTGGCCAGGTCGCGTCCGACGACGCAGGCCGTGCGCTCGCGCTCGAAGGCGCGCCGCTGATCTTCGGGAATGTGGAGGTCTTTGTAGATGTCGAACAGCTTGGCGGGCTCCACTGCGAGGCGCGCGAAAAAGTTTTTGGGATCGCGGGCGTCTTTGTACGTGCCGCCGAACCAGTCCGAGATCATGGTGTCGCGCACGCCGGGCACCTGGCGGATGCGGGCGCCGTAGGATTCCGGGATCGTTTGGGTAAGCGAAATGCGATTGCGCGTCACCAGGCGCAGCGCCTGTTCCGGTGTCGGGTTGCTCAGGTACAGCGCGTGGAACATGGCGATCATGACTCCCAGCAGGCACATGGAGACCCCGACGCTGGCGATCGTCAGGATGGTCCTGCGCCGGTTGCGCCAGCAGTTTTTCAAGATCAGCGGCAGGTAGCGAGCCATATCTGTAGAGTAAGCAAGGCACGGGGGAAAGTTCAAACCGGCGCCGGCCAATTGCCGCCTCGCATCGGCGAGCGGCGGCGAAGCGCCGGTCAGCGTGGCGTGGCGAAGTGAACGGGATTACCATCGGCAATATGCAGCGCCCTCGGTTTCGGTATGCCCGGCCAGGTGGCCGTTTCGCCCTGGCCTTGTCGATCTGCGCTTTCCCGCTTTTCGGCCAACCGTCGATCACCGAGTTTGCAGGGCTGACCGCGGGGAGCGCTCCGGCCGCCATCACGTTGGGTCCCGACGGCGCCTGCTGGTTTATCGAGCAGCAAGGCCAGCGGATCGGCCGGATCACTCCATCTGGGCAGATCAGCGAGTACGCGGTGCCGCACGCGTCGGCCGGCCTGAACGGAATCGCGACCGGTCCCGACGGGGCGCTGTGGTTCACCGAGGGCGGAGTCGACAGGATCGGCCGCATTACCACGGCCGGCGTCGTCACCGGAGAGTTCGCTCTCGCGGTGGGCAGCGTGCCGTTCGGCATCGTCGACGGACCGGATGGCGCGCTGTGGTTCACCGAACAGGGAACCGGTAGGATCGGCCGGATCACTCCGGCCGGCGCCATCACGGAGTACCCGCTTCCCTGGAAGAACAGCCAGCTATTTGAAATCACCTTGGGCTTCGGCGGATCGCTTTGGTTTGCGGACGGCTCGGGCAACATCGGCGAGATCAGTCCCGCGGGCGCGTTCGCCAGGTACCCGATTCCGACCGCGTCCGGATTGCCCCGCGGCATCACGCCGGGGCCGGATTACGCCATGTGGTTCACCGAGTCCGCGTCCGGTAAGATCGGGCGGATCACGGTGGGTGGCAACGGGACCGTTTCCACAATCCCTCCCCCCGGTGTGATTACCGAATACAACCTGCCGAACGCGGCGGCCGGTCCACAGGGAATCGCGTTCGGGCCGGACGGCGCGCTGTGGTTCACGGAAATGGCGGGCAACCGGCTGGGGCGGATCACTCTCGCGGGCGCTATTGCGGAATACGATCTCCCGTCGCCGGCGGCCCTGCCGTACGGCATCGCGGTGGGACCGGATGGCGCGCTGTGGTTTGCGGAATCCGCCGGGCAGATCGGACGGGCGGCCCTGCCCGATACTCCGCCCTCGATCACCGAGTTTCCAACGCCGCCGGTGCTCTCCAATCCGGTGTCCATCACGACCGGGCCGGACGGCGCTCTGTGGTTCACCGGAACCACCAGCGGATTGATGGCCCGGGTCAGCACCAGCGGAGCGGTGACCGTCGCGTATCAGAGGAACACGAATTTCTCACCGTGGGGAATCGCCCTTGGATCGGACGGCAAGCTGTGGTACACGGGCCTTTTCCAAAGCGCAGTCGGAAACATCGATACCGCCGGAAATCGAACGGAGTACAGAGTTCCCATTCAGTTGCCCTACTACATCACGGCGGGGCCGGACGGCGCGCTGTGGTTTACCGACGGATCGGGGGACAGAATTGGCCGCATTACCACCGCCGGCGCAGTCACGCTATTTCCGGTTGCCAATGCCTTTGGCATCCGAGGCATTACGGTCGGTCCGGACGGAGCGCTGTGGTTCGCGATCATCACCGCGCAGGGCGGCAGCATCGGGCGGATGACCACGGCCGGCGCCGTCACGGAGTATCCCATCCCTACGCCAGGCTCCAACCCGCTCGGCATCACGCCGGGCCCGGACGGCGCGCTTTGGTTCACCGAGTCCCAGAGCCTGAAGATCGGACGCATCAGCCTTGATGGCGCCATCACGGAGTTCACCGTTTCTACAAGAACGAATGACGAACTGGGCCCCATCACGGCGGGACCGGACGGGGCGCTCTGGTTCACCGAAGGCGCGGGCCTGATCGGGCGGGTCACCACGGGTGGATCGATCACCGAATACCCCGCGCCAGCCGCTCTTCTGGACATTACATCGGGTCCGGACGGCGCGCTGTGGTTCACGGTGGACACCGGCGAGAGGATCGGGCGCCTTGCGCCGACACCCGTCGGCCCGCCCACGACCACCAGGTTCCTCGCCACCAATCCACCGGGCCTCACCGTGACGGTGGACGGCATCCCTTATGCGACGCCGCAGAGTTTCACCTGGCCGGTAGGCAGCCAGCACACCATCGGCGCGGCGGCGCCGGCGTCCGCGCCCGGTGTGCGGTATTCGTTCACCGGTTGGAGCGACGGACAGCCGCAAGTCCACACCGTCACCACCGGTCCCGGACCGGCGGTGTTTGTGGCGAACTTCGCGGTTCAATACCAGCTCTACACCGTGGCTCTTCCCTCGACTTACGGCTCCATCGTTGCCACTCCCGCTTCGAGTGACGGCTACTACGATGCCGGCGCCACGGTGCAACTGACCGCCATTGCGAACACCGGATATCAGTTCGCGGGATGGGACACCGCCTCGGGGCCGCGGGCGAACAACCCGCTGGTGATCGTGATGGACCACCAGCGAAACGCCAACGGCCTTTTCAATCCGGGCTCGTGCGTGGTCGCTTTGTCGGCTTCCCCTGCGTCGATAGGGGTGGGAGGAGGATCCGGAACGTTCGCTGTGACCGCGCAATCCGGATGTTACTGGCTCGCTACCACCGATGCGCCGTGGGTAACAACTGTCTCTGAAGGCATAGGCAGCGCAACCTACAGTTACACTGTCGCGCCGAGTCCCGGCGGCGCACCACGGACCGCCGTACTGACCGTCGCCGGACAGTCTTTCACGATCACTCAGGGCCTGAGCGCGGTGGGAGTGACTCCGGCTGCCGGTAGCGGCCTGAGCCAGGTGTTTACTCTTCAGTTTTCCGATCCGGCGGGCTACCAGAACATCGGCGTGGTCAACCTGCTGATCGCCGGCTCACTCGATGCCCGGCACGCGTGTTACCTGGCCTACAGCCAGCCACTGAATCTGCTGTACCTGGTGAATGACGCGGGTAACGCCTTGCTGCCCGCAATACCCTTGAACGGCTCCGGCGCCATAACCAACAGTCAGTGTCTCGTGAACGGCAGCGGCTGGTCCGCCGGGGGATCGGGGAGCACCCTGACTCTGACCCTGAATCTGACTTTCAACCCGGGGTTCTCAGGCGATAAAGCACTGTTTCTGGCAGTCGGAGACCAGGCGGGGAATAACTCCGGATGGCAGCCGCTGGGAACGTGGAACGTGCCCGGCGCCGCTCCGTCCGGCCCGGCAGTGGGAGGCGTCAGCCCCGCGCGCAGTAATGCCACGAGCCAGACGTTTACCTTCACGTTCACCGACACGAACGGCGTCCAGGACCTCGGGGTGGTCAACATCCTGATCAATAACTTCCTGACCGGCTTTCACGCCTGTTACCTGGCCTACAGCCGGCTGCTCAATGTTCTGTATCTGGTGGACGACTCGGACCTTTCGCTTACCGGGTTGGCGCTGAATGGATCGGGAGCGGTGAGCAACAGCCAATGCACGGTGTACGGTGTTGGCTCCGCGGCGGTCCTCACTGGTAACACGCTGACGCTGACCTTGAATCTCGCGTTTTTGCCGGGTTTCCTGTCCAGCAACGAGGTGATCTACATGGCGGCGCGGAACGGGAACGACTCCCAGAACTCCGGGTGGCAGGCGGCGGGGACGGTGACCGTGCCGTACTGAGTCAGGCCGTGGCCTGCGCAGTCCTTCGCCATCGATAACCGTAGGCCAGGTTCAGCGGCAGCGTCCACCATAATTGCACCGGTGAGCGTGATAGCCGTCTTGCCGTGCTGGAGAGAGAATAGAAACGCTCATTCGCATACCGAAAACCGGCTAACAGTTCCGCCGCGGTCATCCGCATTGGTTGATAAACAACGTCGTCGCGACTGTTATACTTGCGCCAGTCCCGCGTCAAGATACGGCCTTCGGCTTCCATTCTTCGAAACAGCGGCGTGCCTGGGAATGGCGTCAGTATGTTAAAAGTCGCATTCTGCACTGCCGCGCTCTCCAGGAACTCGATGGTTTCCCGAAATATCCCGGGCGCATCGTGATCGAATCCAAAAACAATCCCGGCCTGAACGGCAATCCCATGCGAATGGATGCGCTCGATAATTCGCAAATACTCGTCCGGCCGGTTGAACCGCTTATTCACTTCAGCCATGCTCTGCCGGGAGATGGACTCCAACCCCAGGAACAACTGCTTACATCCGCTGCGGGCGGCGGCTTCCAGAAATTCGTCGTCGCCGCCGGCGTGAATACTCGCCTGGCTGCTCCACCACTTTCGATAGGGAGCGATGGCGCGAAACAACGCCTTTGCATACTGCATGTCGCCCGCGATGTTATCGTCCCAAAAGATAATTACGTTTCCCTGGAAAGAGGCATATTCCGCCGCCACGTCGGCTACGGGCCTCTGACGAAACTTATGGGAATACATCACGGCGATCGTGCAGAAGTCGCATTGGTTGGGACATCCGCGAGTCGCAAACAGAACCCCAGCGGTATGGTCGCGCCTGTGGAATAATTCCTGGCGTGCGCTGGGACCGTGCTCCATAGACGGCACGGTGGTTTGTCGATACACGCAAGGATAAGATCCCGCTTCAAAGCTCTCCAGGAATTCTTCCCACACACCTTCCGCTTCTCCGATGAATATCACATCGGCGTATCGGCCGGCCTCTTCGGGCAGCAGGGTTACATGCGGACCACCCATCACGACACATATTCCCCGCGACCTGAAGCGCGCGGCAATGTCATAGGCATGAAAAGCGCTGGGCGTGTGAAACGTAATTCCAACCAGGTCCGCGTCGATGTTCCAGTCTATGTCTTCGGCCTCTTCATCGACGTGAGTAACATCCCAGTTCCGAGGAACTCTGGAGGCCAGATAGGGCATCGTGATCTGCTGAAAGTTGAGAACCCGTGTCCGCCTCGTTTTCCGGATTTCCGGCGAAGAGGCGGTAATGAGCAGGAGTTTTGGCAAGATACAAGCAACTCGCCCGCCACTATATCACACTAACCGGCGCGTGCGCCGCGGTACAGCGGTCCATCTCAATCGACGCCGCATCGCATACACTACCTGTATGTCTCCCCATCCTCCCAGACGCCCGGCGGAGGAACTGACCTGGCAGGCGCGCTTCGCGTCCCTGCGGCACGTCCGCCCGCTGCTGGCGCTGGTGTGGGAGACCAGCCCTCCGCTGGTCCTCGCCACCGTGCTGTTGAGGCTTGTCTGGGCCTTATTGCCGCTGGCGACCCTGTGGGTGGCGAAGCTCATCCTCGACGGCGTGGTGGCGCGGATCTCCCATCGCGCCGGTGCGCCCCCCGCGGCGGGAATCTGGAAACTGGTGGCGCTGGAGTTCGCCCTCGCGGTTGCCAGTGATTTTCTGGGCCGCGCCAAGACGCTGTGCGACAGCGTCCTGGGCGACCGCTTCACCAACCGTGTGAGTGTCCGGCTGATGCAGCACGCCACCGCGCTGGACCTGGCGTCGTTTGAAGACCCGGTGTTCTACGACAAGCTGGAGCGCGCCCGCCGCCAAACCACGGGCCGCCTCGGCTTGCTGGCGGCCTTGCTCAGCGTGGGCCAGGACACCCTGAGCCTCATCACGCTTTCGACCGGCCTGCTGGTGTTCTCGCCGTGGCTCATGGTGCTGCTGGTTGCCGCGGTGATTCCCGCCTTTCTCGGCGAGACGCACTACAGCAGGCTGGCCTACTCGGCTCTCTTCCGCCGCACGCCGCAGCGCCGCCAGCTCGACTACCTGCGGCTGCTGGGGGCCAGCGCGCAGAGCGCCAAGGAGGTCAAAATCTTCGGACTGGGACCCTACCTCACCGACCGCTATCGTGGGCTGGCCGATGCCATCGATGCCGAGAACAAGGGCCTCTCCACTCGCCGCGCCATCGCCGGCTCCGCTCTGAACCTGATTTCCACCGGCGGATATTACGGCGCGTACGTGGTGGTGCTGGCGCGCACCCTGGGCGGCGCCATTTCGGTGGGCACCTTCACCTTCCTCACCGGCGCGTTCACCCGCTCGCGCTCCTACATCGAGCGGATCCTCTCCAGCTTCACGGACATTACCGAGGAGGCGATGTTCCTCAAAGACCTGTTCGACTTCCTCGACATCGAGCCCACCATCCACTCCCTGCCCGGCGCGCTTCCGGCGCCGCGTCCCATCCGCGACGGATTCGAATTCCGCCACGTCGCGTTCTCCTATCCCGGCTCCACGCGCGCGGTGGTGCGCGACGTCAATTTCCGGTTGCACGCCGGCGAAAAGGTGGCGCTCATCGGCGAGAACGGCGCGGGCAAGACCACGCTCGTGAAGCTGCTGGCCCGGCTCTACGATCCCACCGAAGGGCAGATCCTGCTGGATGGCGTCGACCTGCGCGAGTACGACGTGGAAGACCTTCGCCGCGAGATCGGCGTGATCTTTCAGGACTACATGCGCTACGACGCGCTGGTCCGCGAGAACATCGGATTCGGCAAGGTCGAAGCGCTCTCCGATCAGCAGGGGATCGAGACAGCCGCTTACAAGAGCCTGGCCAAGGGCGTGATCGACCGCCTGCCCGCCGGCTACGACCAGATGGTCGGGCGCCGCTTCGACAACGGCGTGGATCTCTCCGGCGGCGAGTGGCAGAAGTTCGCCCTGGCCCGCGCTTACATGCGGAACGCCCAGTTGTTGATCCTCGACGAGCCCACCGCCACGCTGGACGCCCGCGCGGAATACGAAGTGTTCCTCCGCTTCGCCGACCTCATGCGCGGGCGCATGGCCGTGCTGATCTCGCACCGCTTTTCCACGGTCCGCATGGCCGACCGGATTCTGGTGCTGGCCAAGGGCGAGATCCAGGAGCAGGGCACTCATCAGGAACTGCTGGCCGTGCGCGGCCACTACGCCGAGCTGTTCGAATTGCAGGCCGCGGGTTACCGCTGACTACCGGAGCGCAGCCGTGGGCGTTCCGGCTTCGAGCGGATTGGGCAGGTGCTGTTCGGCGTAGTAGCCGGGGCGCACGCGCTCCACGATGGTCGCCACGGTGCGGTCCAGCACGCGGAAATAGGGCTGGGGGTTCAGGCCGATCCAGAAGGCCCACACCACCAGCGGCGTGAAATACGCAATTTCCCGCCAGGAGAGATCCTTCAACGTCCGGTTCTTCTCGTTCACCTCGCCCAGCATAGTGCGCTGGAACAGCCAGAGGAGATACGCTGCGCCCAGCGCGATGCCCACGACGGCCCAGAAGGCCCAGTTGAAGGACATGCGGTAGGCGCCCGCCAGAATCGTGATCTCGCCGATGAATCCGTTGAGCGGCGGCATGCCCATGGAGCTGAGCGCCGCCAGGCCGAACACCATGGTGAACACCGGCATCACGCGGAGCAGTCCGCCGTAATCGGCGATCTGGCGGGTGTGGCGCCGCTCGTACACCACGCCCACGATGAGGAAGAGCATGCCGGTGGAGATGCCGTGATTGATCTGCTGGATGATCGAGCCCGAAATCCCGGCGGGGTTCAGCGCGAAGATCCCCAGCGTGCAGAAGCCCAGGTGGCTCACCGAGGAGTAGGCCACCAGCTTCTTCCAGTCCTTCTGCATGAGGCAGGCGAGGGCGCCGTAGACGATCGCGATGATCGAAAGCATCGACACGATACTGATGATTGCCGGGTTCTTCGCCGAATCGGGCAGCAGCGGCAGCGAGAAGCGCAGGAAGCCGTATGTCCCCATTTTCAGCAGAACGCTGGCCAGCACCACGGAGCCCGCGGTAGGCGCCTCGGTGTGCGCGTCGGGCAGCCAGGTGTGGAACGGAAACATGGGCACCTTTACGGCGAAGCCCACGAAGAATGCCCAGAAGACCCACCACTGGACGGCCGGGGAGACCTGCGTGCGCATCAGCTCGGTGATGTCGAAGCTGTAGGTCTGGAATTGCGCGAAGTGCTGGTAGTAGAGGGTCAGGATGCCGAGCAGCATCAGGACACTGCCGATCAGGGTGTACACCATGAACTTGATGGCCGCGTACACGCGCCGCTCGCCGCCCCAGATGGCGATGATGAAGTACATGGGCACCAGCACGGTTTCCCAGAAAACGAAGAACAGCAGGAAATCGAGCGCCATGAAGACGCCCAGCATGGCCGTCTGCAACAGCAGGAAGAAAGCGTAATATTCCTTGAGCCGGTTCTGGATGGCGTTCCAACTGGAGAGAATGGCGATGACGCCGATGACGGTGGTCAGCATCACCAGCAGCAGGCCCAGCCCGTCGATGCCGATGTGATAAGTAGCGCCCAGGGTGGGAATCCACGAAGCCTGTTCCTGGAACTGGAAATCCTTGGTGCGGTCGAACAGGAAGACCAGCGGCAGCGACGCCAAAAAGCCCAGGATTGCTACCGCATTGGCCCACAGCTTGATGGCTCGCGCATTCGCCGAGGGAATGAAGAGAAGCACCACGAGGCCGGCCAGCGGGGTGAACAGGACAATCGACAGGATGTGGTCCATAAGGATGGATTAGCCCCCCATAGTATCACCACTGGGCCCGCGGGTTGGAAAACCCCGGCTCTAAAGATGGCGGCAAAACGGGGCCGGCGACAAGCACGGCTACGCGATTCTGAAGGAGGTCGCCGGGCAGACCGGCGGAGAGGTCCAACTCAGCACGGGGACGCTCTACGGCATCATCTAGCGGCTGCTGGCAGAAGGGGCTGATCGTGGAGGTGCGCCGGCAGTATTACCGGCTGACGGATACCGGGCGCGAGGTCGCGGTGGCGGAGGCGGTCCGCATGGAGAAACTGGTGGAGCGCGCGCGGGCCAAACGCCTGTTTCGCGCGCTCAAGCACGCGTAGGCGGGAACTCCGCGCTGCTCCGGATGTGGTGGGCGTTCGCTGGCGCGAAGGGCGGCGCGGATCGATCCGCTGCCGGCTCTGAGGTGCGACTGAACCGAGCCCCGCTGTTACGGTTTCTTGCCGCCGGACCCGTCTCCCGATAAGGCCGGCGCCGCGGCGGGCTTGTCGTCGCCGAAATTGGCCGCCAGATACTCCAGGAGCGCGTCGCGGTCCTGGATCTTCGCGCCCCAGCCGGCCATCTTGTCCAGCTCCTTGTTCCACGTGGCGCGCGACAAGCGCTGCGAATGGACCAGGCGCAGGCTATGGCACGGGAGGCAACTGCGGGCCTCCTCCTTCTGCCCGCGGTCGAGCACTGCCTGGTCCGCGGCCGCCACCGGCGCCGAAAGCGCGCACGCGAGCCATAACGTCCGGGCCGTCATGCCGCCGCCTCCACCGTCACTCCGACGCGATCGATCGCATTCCACAGGTACCCCGACGGATTCCATGTGGCCACGATGGGCTGTACGCGGCCGGCCGAATCCGTGGCGCGCGACAGAATCGTGTAGTAACCGGGATCGGTGGGCCGCCAATCCAAGTGCCATAGGCGCCAGGCAAACGGCAGTTTGGGCGAAGAGAGCTCCGCGGCGTGCCACCGGCTGCCGCCATCGGTGGATACGTCGACGCGCTCGATGGACTGCTCGCCGGCCCATGCGAAGCCGCGGATCGCAATGGCCCCAGGTGCGAACCTGGCCTGGTCCTCCGGGGCGGTGATGCAGGACTTCACCGGCATGCCGTGGATCACTTCCAACTCCCCGGGCCGCGGCGGCGAACCCGGCGGAAGCGCGTACTTCGGAAACCGGTAGGCGGGATTCATGAAGAAGCCGCCGTTAGGCTGCGCCGCGGCCGAAATTCGGATCACCCATTTCACGGAGCTGGTGCCGTCCCAGCCCGGGACGATCAGGCGCACGGGGAATCCGTGAATGTCGGGAGCCTGCCCGTTCATGCTCAGGGCCAGGATGGTGGCCGGGTGCATGGCCTTCTGGATGGGGAGCGAGCGCACGAAATCGGGAGTTGCTGCTACGCCTGCGTCTGCTCCGTCGGCCTCCAGAAATGCAGCGGACGCGTCGAGGCCCGCCAGCTTCAATACGTCGCCGACTCTCGGCCCCTTCCACTCGGCGTTGCCAATCGCGCCGCGCATCCACTGGATGCCGGGCACCTTGGGTGTGAAAAATCCGCGCCCGTTGCCGGTGCACTCGATGGTGGCCGGCACGGTGTATTGCGGCAGCTTCCGCAGATCCGCCAGCGACAACTGCCGCGGGTTCGACACCATACCATTCACGGTGAGCCGGTACGCTTCCGGATCGATGGGCGCCGGCCGCGGAATGTGCTGGCGCACGAAAAAGGCGTCGATCGGCGTGAGCCACGAATCGAAGTAGCGGACTGGCGTTTCCAGATCCTCGGGGCGGTCGTTGTGCAGGATCATCGGACGCTTCCCGGGGATGGTCACCGCGTCGTCCGCGGCACGGCCCAATTTGCCGGCCGCGGCCGCGGATAAAAGAGTGGCGAAGAGCTGACGCCGGTTCGGTCGCATCGCTCTCACAGGCTAATCCACGGGATGGAGTTGGTGCAACCGGGGCGCGCCGCCTGTGGCACGCGCCGACCTGCTACACTACTCCGTGCCCGGAGACTCTCGCGTATGATTGCCCTGCGTTTCTTTGCGATCGGCTTGGCGGTTTCGCTCGAACTCTTCGGCGCCGGCTTCCGCGCCGCGGCCGTGCGGGTGGACATCACCCCGCAAACACCGCAATGGCTGATGGGGTACGCGGCGCGCCGTTCCACCGGCGTCCAGGACAGAATCTACCACCGCGTCGTCGCCATGGATTCCGGCGACCGGCAGTTCTACTTGATTGCCAGCGATCTCTGCCTGTTTTCACCCGCCTTGTACGAAGATGTGGTGCGCCAACTTCAAAAGGAGGACGGCATCGATCCCCAGCAGCTCTGGTGGAGCGTGACTCACACGCACTCCGCGCCGGAAGTGGGCGAGCCGGGAATGTATAGGGCCCTGCTCGGCCGCTCGGACCACGAATGGGATCGGGAGTACACCGGCGATGTTGCCAAGGCGCTGATCGGCGCAGTGCGTTCGGCGCGCTCCAGGCTGGAGCCGGCAAGAATCGCTTTCGCCGAGGGCCTCTCCATGGCCAACCTCAATCGCCGGGCCAAGGACCCCGAAGGCCGCGTGTCGCTCGGCCTGAATCCCGACGGGCCGGTGGACCGGCAGATCGGTGTGATCCGCATCGAGAGCGCCGGCGGGAGCCCGATCGCCCTGATCGCCAACTACGCCATGCACGGAACCGTGCTGAGCGGCCAGAACCTGCTGATCAGCGGCGATGCGCCGGGCTCCGTCACTGCGTACCTGGAGAACAAGCTCGGCGGAACGGTCCTGTTCGTGAACGGTGCGGCGGGGAACATCGCGCCCATCTACAGCGTGTATCCCGATCCGCGCAGCGGCCATCTTTCGCAATTCAACGTTCTGCTCGGGGATCGAATTCTGGCCGCAGTCGGGTCGATGGGCACGGCGACCGCCGAAGTCGCCATTTGGACCGGCGAGAAGATCGTCGATACGCCGCGAAAAGAGGGCCTCGCCTGGCCGGAGTCGCTCCCGAATTATGCGAAGACCGAAGGGCGCGCGATGGTCCGGCTGCCGGTGCGGTTCCTGCGCATTAACGACACACTGATCTGGTCCGCGCCGGTCGAGCTGTTTTGTGAAATCGCCATGCGGGTGCGCGGCCGCTCGCCGTTCTCCCACACTTTTTATTTCGGCTACACCAACGGCTGGCTGGGTTACCTGCCAACGGCGAAGGCATTCGAAGAGGGCGGCTACGAGCCCGCGACCTCGCCGTTTACTCCGCGGGCCGAAGCGGATGTGGAGAACGCAGTGGTCGCGTTCCTCCAGGGCATGACGCGCTGATCGCGGTCATTCCGCTGCGTATTTGCGGTACAGCTCGGCGATACGCGCCGCCTGATGGTCACCCGGATGTACGATCACCCGGTAGCGAAAGCGCAGGTGATTGCCGCGTTCCACCGTCATGCTGCCGTCCTGCGTCTTGTCGTTGAGAAAATCGTGCAGTCCGAACGGGTTTGCGGCCAGCAACCCGTAACCGCGCGCGTGCCAATAAGTGGGGTGCCGGGGATTGCCGGGGTGGTCCATCATCGCGACCCCGAGTGGTTCGCCATCGACCACGCCGGAGTAGTCCACCCACTCGGAGCGCTTGCCCCAGACGTTCTTTTCTCCCGCCGCGCCCTGCGCGTTGACCACCTTCCCGCTGTGCGTCTCTTCGAGCGAGGTTGCCAGCCGCATGGCGAATGTGCCTTCCTTGGTGTCGCCGAAAACCACCTTTTCGACCGCGGTGAGATCGAGGTCCACATCCACCGTGCGAAGTTTCGGGTCCGCGTAAAAGGTCGTCTTGCGCGACTCGGCGAGGATCGGTTTGCCGTCCGGGCTCAGCCAGTCGAAGAGGGCCTCCACAACGCCCGATGGGCCGCCGCTTTTCACCGAGACGAGCTTCTTCAGGACGATGCGACCGTTCTTGGGATCGGGCGGCGAGGGCAGATTGGCCCAGTAGTTAAAGCCGTTCACGTCTCCGGGCCCGAAAAAAAGGCCGGCCTGGTGCGGGTGGTCGGTGCTCTCGCCCGGCAGCTGGCCAGGCGGGACGGAGCGCGTGACGGCCTTTCCGGACGCGGAGCGCAACGGGTAGAGATATGGCCGGTTGACGCCGCTGCCTCCCACGATGAAGACGGCGAACGGCCTCCCGTCGATTTCGATGGCGACCCGGTCCTGGCCGCGAGTAAGTTTCACTTGCGCCGGCAGCGCCAGTGCGCAGGCCAACAGCAAGGACGAAAGCGTGCCTGTTCGAGAAAGCATGATCCTATTCCAGGATGCCACCAGTTGCCCGGCTGTGCCCAGCCCGTTCACTGGGCAGCTGCGGGTCTTCGCCTGACTTTCCGGCCGAAGGCGCGGCCCCGCAGCCCTGTTAGAATTGGAGAGTCCCGCTTTTATGGCCCTCGACTCGATTGAAGGTTCGTTGAAGGAGAGAGGCGTCCGCCTGACGCGCCAGCGCCAGATCCTTCTCGAGCTGATCGACAAGACCGGACAGCATCTCGACGCCGAGCGCCTCTACCAACTGGCTAAGGAGCGAGACCCCAAGCTGAACCGGGTCACCGTATATCGCACGCTGAAGATGCTCAAAACCGGCGGGCTGGTGGATGAACTGGACCTGATGCACTACGGCGGCGACCAGCACTATTACGAGACCCGCCTCAAACAGGAGCACGCGCACGTGATCTGCCTGCGGTGCGGCAAGGTGGAGGAGTTTTTCGGAGAGCCCCTGCAGCGCCTGCGAAAACAGATCGAGAGCCACTTCGGATTCCAGGTCCTGCTGGCGCGCACCGAGGTGGGCGGCTACTGCGCTCACTGCCAGACGCTGCGGGCGCGCGAAGTCGAAGAACTGCGCAACCGTCCGGTGGAGCCGGCGAAGGCGGCGGCCGGGCGGCGCGCTCGCTCGCGGCGCTGAATGGAACCATCGGCCGCTCACCCATCGAATGCCGGCTCGGCGTCGCTGGTGGTGGTCGATCCGCACGGCCACCGCACGCGAGTGCACATAGACCCGCTGCCGTTCCACATCGGACGCCAGCCGGAGAGCCAGTTGATCCTCCGCGACAGCCGGGTTTCCCGCACCCATGCGCGGATTCTGTGGGAGGACGGCCAGTATGTCGTCGAAGACTGCGGCAGCCGGCATGGCACGCTGGTGAACGGCAAGAAGATCACGCGCCAGGTGCTGGCCAGCTCCGACAAGATCGAGTTCGGCACGCAGGATTCGTATCAGCTGATCTTCGCGCTGGACGGCGCCGAGCTGAAGCGGCTGATGGAGCAGATGAGCGCTTCGGAAAAGACGCCGGCGGCGGGCGTGGGGGGAAGCCTCGCCAAGCTGCGCGCCATTCTCGACCTGGCCCGCACGCTGCAGAGTTCCTTGTCGGTGGATGAGGTGCTGGCTTCGGTGGTCGACACGGCGCTGGCCATCACCGGAGCCGAGCGCGGATTCCTGATGCTGCGCGGCGGGGAAGGGTTGGAAACGCGCGTGGCCCGGCATCGCCACGGGCATCACCTGCACGACAGCGATTTGCGCGTTCCGCGCGAGGTGCTGCACCGCGCGCTGCAGAACCGGCGGGAGCTGCTGTCCATGAATTTCGACCCGCTGGGCGCGGACGACACGCGTCCGCAAAACAGCATCGCCGACCTGGAGCTTCGCAGCGTGATCTGCGTGCCATTGGTCCGCATCCGGACAGGGCAGGGCGATGCCACCGGCGTGCTGTCGGCGGGCAACGAAACCGTGGGCCTGCTCTATATGGATTCGCGCGTTTTGGCGGCGGACCTGGCCGGCGGCAACCGCGAGCTGCTCCAGACCCTGGCGATCGAAGCGTCCACCGTGCTGGAGAACGCGCGGCTGCTCGAAGAGGAGCGGGCCAAGCAGCAGATGGAGGAGGAACTGCGGCTGGCGCGCAACATCCAGCAGAGCCTGCTGCCCAGGACCCTGCCCTCCGAGGGCTGGATTCGCGCCAGTGGAAGCAGCGTGGCTTCCCGCGAGGTGGGCGGCGACTACTTCGATGTGACAGAGGTGAGCCCGCACTGCTGGTCGGCGGTGGTAGCGGACGTTTCGGGAAAAGGTGTGGCCTCGGCGCTCCTGGCTTCGCTCCTGCAGGGCGCCTTGATTACCAGCTCCGAACACCCGGAAGCCCTGGCCCGCCGGCTGCAGCGTCTGAACAGCTTTCTCCTGTCCCACACCGGCGGCGAGAAATATGCGACGGTTTTCTATGCCCTGCTGGACCGCTCCGGGCTGCTGAGTTATGTAAACGCCGCGCAGTGCCCGCCGGTAGTGGTGCGGGCTGGAGGCGAGACCCTGACCCTCGAAACAACCGGAATGCCCGTGGGTCTGCTGGAGCCCGCCGAATTCGTCCTGGCGGAACATGGGCTCGGTTCCGGCGACAAAGTCGTGATCTACAGCGACGGCGTGACCGAGGCCCAGAACCCCGCCGGCGAGTTTTTTGGCAAGAAGCGGCTGGGGGACATCCTCACCGCCCGGGCGGCCGAATCCTGCACCGCGATCCACGACGCCATTCAGGAAGCCGTGGCCGTGTTCACCGAAGGGGCCGCGCAGTCGGACGACATCACGGTCCTGGTGCTCGAGTTCCGGAACACCGGCTGAGTGGCTTCCAACTGCGCCAGTTTCCCGGGCAAGACCCGGCTGACGAGTTCGACAAACGGGATCAGGAGCACGGGCCGTTCTTCGCTTCGCTCGCGCTGCGTGACGTTGACATAGTCCTTGCCCGGCAGGTTGAGGCGCATTTGCCAGAACGCGCCGTTCGGCGAGTGCTCCGGCGCCGTGGCAAACGGCACGCCCGCCAGGCGCGCATTCATGTGGCTGTAGCCCAGCGATCGCGCGGCGCGCTCCAACGCGAGCCAGCACTGCTCGATGTTGGCCGCCGAAAGCAACGAGCGCTCCAGCAGCTTGAGCTTGACATGCCCGCTCAAGGTGGGGCGGAGCCCGCGCCACAGAAAACTCCGCGCGGCTTCGAACTCCACGTATCCCAGAAATCGAACTCCGATCCACGCGCCTGCTCCGAAGAGCGCCACCACCACGCCGGCGAAGCGGTTTCGCATCACGCATTCGACCAGCGAGAGCGTGGCGCCGAGACCGCAAACGCCGTACAGCAGAAGGGCGGTCCTGCGCGGCGTAAAGCCGCGGTCCAGCAAGCGGTGGTGGATGTGGCCGCGATCGCCGTTGAAAATCGGCTCGTTGCGCAGGAAGCGGCGCAGGATGGAAAGGCCCACCTCCAGCAGGGGCAGCGCCAACGCCATCGCCGGCGCGGCCACACCGAGCATGGTGGCCGATTTCTGGCTCCAGATGACGGCATAGGACCCCAGCAGAAAACCAATCAGGAGACTGCCCGAATCGCCCAGGAATATCGAAGCCGGATTGAAGTTGTATCGCAGGAATCCGATCAGGCATCCGGCCAGCGGCGCGGTCGCGAGCCCCAGCGTGATGTCGCCGTGCAGGATTCCGGCGACGAAGGTGGTCAAGGTCGCGGCCAGCCCTACGCCCGCCGCCAGGCCGTCGATTCCGTCGATCAGGTTGAAGGCATTCGAGCACAGGATCAACCAGGCGGCCGTCAACAGGAAACTGCACCAGGGGGTGGTCGCGTGGCCCCCCACGGCCAGGATGCGCACTCCCGCGGCATAGGCCCAGACCGCCGCGGCGGCTTCACCGGCCAGCTTTTGCCAGGGCCTCAGGCTGAGCCAATCGTCGAGCAGACCGGTTACAAATATCGCCGCGACCGGCGGCATCAGCCGCCAGACTGCCGCAAGGTGCTCCTCGATGAAACCGCTGCCGTTAAGCGGCAGCAACAAAAGCAGCGCGTATGCGCCCAGGTAGGAAGCCAGAATGGCCACGCCTCCGGTGCGCGGTGTGGCGGCCGCATGCAGCTTTCTCTTCTGGTCCGGGTGATCCACCAGGCCCAGACGGATCGACCAGTCGCGCATCAGAGGCGTGAGCAGCAGGCTCAGAAGGAACGCCGTTGTGGTGAGGATCGAAAGCGAGTACATATCACCGCCCTCGTGGCAGGTTGGCGAAGGACGGCGTGGCTGTTTCCGTCTGGCGGTCCGGGCCCGAATCGGTGTGCGCCATGGAACGCAGCATGCTGCCCAGCCGCTCCAGGTAAATGCCGTTATCGAAATGTTCCTGCACCAGAAGCCTGGCGCTCTTTCCCATGCGCGCCGCCAGTTCGCCATCGCCGAGCAGTGTGGCCACCGCACGGGTGAGGGCCCTCGCATCGCCAGGCGGAACCAGGAGTCCCGTCACGCCGGCTTGAACCACATCGATCACGCCTGTGGTGTAGGTCGATACGGCCGGCTTCCCGGCCGCCGCCGCCTCCAGAAGCACCTTGCCCAAGCCTTCCCGATGCGTAGGGAAAACGAATACGTCCATGAGTTGGTAGTAGGGCCTGGGCTGCGGCACGTATCCCACCCAGTGCACATCGGGGTCGGAGCGGATCAAGGACGCCGTGGCTTCCTCCACCGGATCCCCGGGCTCAAAGTCTCCGAGCAGCAGCAGATGAACCGCGAGGCCATCCCGCCGGAGGGCGCTGAAACACTCCACCAGCTCGTGAATGCCCTTGTCGCGGGTCAGGCGGCCCACAAATCCGATCACCGCGGAGCCCTCCGGAATGCCGGTTTTCACGCGAAGCTCTTCGAGTGAAGGACACTGCGTTTCCGCGCACGGCGGAATGGCGATCCCCTCGCTCACGCGATCCCCCAGCACCGTAATCTTCTTCGCGGTTGTGAGCCGCTCCTGCAACGCGGCCTCCTGAACGCTGCTGCTGATCGCGATCACCTGGTGAGCGCAGGAACAGGCGATTCTCTCGCAAGCGACCAGCACGGCCCGCTTCCACGATCGTGTGGTCTCATACCGCAGCCCGCGCAGCGTGTAGATCCGGTGCGGAACCCGGGCCAGCCATGCGGCCAATCCCCCCAGCAATGCCATCTTGGGAGTGCTCATGTTGGTAATGGCGGGCCGGAGCGCTCCGAGGATCCGAAAGATTCGCCACAGCGCGCGCAGGTCCGACAACGGCGAGATTTCCCGCTCCATCGGCACCGGACAGAACCCGACCTCGCAGCCGCCAACCGACATGTCCTGTAGCCCCCTGGCGTCCTTTGGCCCCGGAGCGATCACCGCTACTTGAAACCCCTGCTGGCGAACCAGGCCGAGAATCTCCGGCAAAAGATGTTGAACGGCGAACATGCTGTTCATTCCGAAAACGATCGTGGGCTTCTTCATAAAAATTGCCCCGATACCGGCTTGCGGAACACCACCGAAAAGGTCTCCGCCGCCTCGACGCCCGCGAGGAAACGGAAAAACAAAAGCCAAAGCCGCCACAGGGCGTGCAGCGGAAAACAAAAACTGAAGTAAGTGCTGTGAAAGTACAAGCGCCGCCGCTCGCGGACCAGTCCTTGAGCCTGGGCCATGCGCTCCAGCCGGGAGGGCGTGCAACCGTTGTAGTAGGCCGGGAAGCCGTGATCGCGGCTCATTTCAGGGAAGATGCCGTGCATTATTCTGCGTTTGAGCCTCTGGGGCAGGACCAGGTTGAGCCTGGCGTACACCGCATTGCGGGAAGGGACGAAGATCAGCGCCCTGCCGCCGGGTTTGAGGATACTGGCAATCGCCGCCAGGGCCCCGTTGGTGTCCAGGACGTGCTCCAGCAGCGACTGGCAGATCACCAGGTCCGCTTCGCCCTTGCCCCGGAACCGGCTGATGTCGCAGCAGACAGTGTCGTCGTAGCAGCCCTCCGGCGCCGCGGCCAACTCTTCGGCATCGATATCCAGCCCGATGATTCTGAGCCGCAGTTCCGATTTCCGCTCGCCGCTGAGGATCGGGTTCTTGCCGCCGCCCACGTCGTAGATCAACTTGCCGGGCCGCAAATACTCCGGGACCAGGTGGTCCATGAAATCGCGGTTCCCATCAATTCGGAACTCCTCCGAAAGGAGCCTGTCGAAGCGGCGCGCCAGGCGTGTTTGCCAGTGGAGCAGCGCGCGCCAGGCGCTTCGGGGTGCGTAGGCCGGCCAAGGCCCCGTCATGGTCTGCATCGTTCGAACTCCGCTCCCTTCGGGCATTCCGCCCTCCCGCACCTTTCGAGCCAGGAGAGGGTCGCCAGCCGCACACGATCGAAGAACTCCCGCCGGCGTTCCGCCAGAACCTCGTCGCGATATTCGCGCGCTTTGGCCAGATTCCGTGCCGACATCTCCGCCATTCGGCGGGGAGACGAGAGCACTTCCTGGATTTTGCGCGCCAGGGCCTCGACGTTGCCCGGCGGAACCAGATCTTCCTCCGCAAGCAGTTCGGGGATTCCACCCACATCCGAGCCGATGCACGGGAGGGCTCTGGCCATCGCTTCCACCATGGCTCGAGGCAGCCCCTCGGTCCACGAAGGCAGCACAAACAGGTCCGAGCGATCCAGTTGCGCCCTCACTCGCTCCCCCGCGGGCAGTTGCCCTGGAAACCGCACCCGATCGGCCAGTCCCAAGTCGCAGCAGAGCCGTTCGAGCGCCCGGCGGTACATCCCATCGCCTACAATCTGCAAGCGCAGATCGAGTCCTTTGGCGACGCACTCTCCCACCGCCCGAATCAGCACGTCCGGAGCCTTGTACATTTGGGCGAGCGAGGCTACCGTCACCAGCCGAAAGTCTCTTCGCCCTTCCTCATGCCGCCGGTCGGTGATGCCCGCGGCAGGCTGCCAGATTGCCGCTTCGGAGATCTCCGCGTCCGACACGCCGGCCGAGTAGGCCGGGCAGGGATAGCGCACCTGTAAGGCCCGCTCGGTAACATAGGCCGCGGCCGCCGCTCCTCTGCATTGTCTCCGCACTTGTCGCGTGAACCACCAGCGAAAAATGGGCCTCAGCGGGTGCCGCACAGCGCCCGCGGCATACAGGTCGTATGGGTCGCCGACTATCTCCAGGCCGTAAGGGTGGCCCAGGCGCACGAGCTTGGATTCGAGGCAACCCGCCAGGTGGGAAGTCACTCTCATAATGACCGCGTCGCTACGGTCAATGGCATTCCGAACGGCGCTGCGGACCTGGAACGCCTTGGAGAGATACTGCAGGGGGCCGAGATAGTTCGGAATCGGAATGAAGACTACGCCGGGACCATTCGCCAGCTTGAAGTTCGCGCCTGGCGAAGTGACATTCTCGACTCGGGCTACGACTTTAACCCCATCGAAGACCGAAAGGTATCGGGTCCAGAACTGGTGCGCATGGATTCCGGAGGTCCATATTGCGCCATCCGGTGTGCCGACGAAGCGATGCTCGAGTGTCACGGCTAATTGCATGGATTGACTCCCACTCTTCGGGTGCTTGCGGCCAGTACCGCCGCGAGCAGGTACGGCACAAGTGCGTACCAGACCAGGCCCCGGACCACGATCGCCGATTCTCCTCGCGCGAACACGAAAAAGAACGAAAGAAAGCTGGCAACCAGCGCCTGCCTGGCGGGATCGAGAGTGTCCGCCTGGAGAAACAAACGCACGCACAGATAGCCGACGATCGCCAGCCACACCAGGCCGCCGGCCCATCCGAAATTCAAATAGGCTTCGGCGATAAACGAGAAGCCGAGTCCGCCGCCCGTGGCCGCGACGGTCGGTTCCACCGTCCTGGTAAGCCAGTCGCACAACAGCCCGTGGGCCACACCCGGGTGAACCTCCCAGCCCAGATTCGGAATGATTGCGGATGCCCCATAGAGATAACTGACGCCCAGGTCATAACTGCGCACCTCAGGAACGAGCGTCAGGGTGTGGGCTACCGTAACCAGCGAGTAACCCATCTCCGAGACGGCCGTCGACACCGGATTCTGCAGGTTGGCCAGCGTCTCGAACTCCTGATCCAGTGACAGGCGCCACCTGCCATCCGTGCCGCGGGTCTCGCGAACCAGGGAGAAGGCGATCAATCCGGCCACCGAAAGCCCCACGATCAGGCCTCTCGGGATGCGGCGCCCGATGCGGTCGTAAATCCAGGCGACCGCCACGGCGCTCATCATCGCCGCTCCCCGGGATCCCAGAAACAGGTTGACCGCCGTGTACAGTGCGGCGATGGCCAGGCAGAATCCTCGAACCGGCCTGCTGCTTTTGGAGCCGGCCAATAGGAAAATGAGCCCCGGAACGAAAAAACCGGAGAGCGCCCAGGTCAACGAGTAGGAATCCTCTCTCTGGAACAGCGCCATATATCCGTAGTCGAGCACCACCGACACGGAGTTCTTCAGAAACAGGGACACGGGAACTGCGGAGATTGCCAGCAGGAACCAGCCGACCATCCTCGTGGCCCGTTCCCGGAACGGGGCGTTTTCGCCCGCGCCGGAACGATCCGCCGGCTTCTCACGGACCGCCAGGAGCGCACCCGTATGAACTGCCAGAGCGCTGAGGGTGACGAAAAACAGAGACTCGATCAATACTTCAGGCGGAAAACGGCCGTCGAGTATGCCGTTCGGGTTGAGCCCGAACAATTCCAATACCGCCTGGCCTCCGTTGAACAGGCCCGCGGCAATCATGAATAGCGCGTACGGCTCAAACAGAGTTCCCCGCAAGGAGAACCAGCCCGCCAGGATCCACCCAAAGCTGAGAGCCAGGATTACGCATGCCGGGTACACCAGGATATCCGCCTCCACTTGGAATAACCGGTAGATGAGACCCACCGCTATCAAGCCGACCGTCCACGCGACATGGACCATGAGTAAGAGGTTTCTGCGGCTGATCCCCTCGCTCACCGGCATCGCGTGCCCGCCCGCGAAATCAAGCGTCGTAGAGTGCATATAATTGGTCAATCGAGTTCGAGATGTTGAAGCTGCTCTGTTCCACCCGCCGAAACGCTTCCCCTGGAGAGACAACCGGCCGTTCGCCAGCCCCCAGAACGGCGGCTGCCCATTGCTTGGCTTCCTGCGCGAGCGGAACGCGGCGGATCAACTCCGGAACGACGTCGGCCTCGTCGGTGATCACGTCCGATATCACGCAGGGCAGCCCCGCCGCCTGCGCCTCCAGAACAGCCAGCGGCAATCCCTCGCACTCGGACGGAAACAGCAGCACGTCCATCGCGCCGAGCAACTGGGGCACATCGCCCCGGCTGCCGGCAAACCCAACCCGATCCGCGATGCCAAGATCGCGCGCTTGTTCTTGGATGGGCCCGCGCAGCGGGCCATCGCCTACCAGCAGTAACCTTGTGCCGGGCCGGCGGCCCATCAATTCCGCCGCAACCTGGATCAGAAGACTGTGGTTCTTCTGGGGGACGAAACGGCCCACGTGTCCGATGACCAGCTCGCTCTCGCCGATCCGCCACATGGCCCTCACCGCCCGCCGGTCCACCGCCGGCCGGAATGGCGCCAGGTCGATTCCGCAGTAGACCAGCCGGCTTCGCGAATCCGCCTGCCACCCCTCTCCAAAAAGAGCTCGTGCCGCCGGCCGGCTGACTGCCGCCAGACAGGTCGCGTTGGCCTGTATCGCCCTGTCCACCGCGCGGAGATAACATCTCCTGGTCCATCCTGCGCTCCGGTCGATGCGAGAGGTGTCGCTGTGACTGTGGGCGATCCGCACGGGTACTCCGAATCTGCGCGCCAGGTGGAGGAGATATCCGCTGAAATGGTGGACGTGGCTGTGAAAGACATCGTACGGGCCGAATTGGCGCACCGCGGCGCCCACTGAGCGCCGGTAGGCCGGAGACCATAACGGATGCGAACAGGGAATCAGCCGTCCACCCAGTGTGCGGATCTCTTCGTCGTACTCGCCGGCGCAATGCACCAGGAAGTCCATTCGGACCCGGCTCGGATTCATGTGGCGCAGCGCGTGCATCAGCCAGGTCTCCACGCCGCCACAATTCATGGCGCGAACCACGTGCAAAATCCGCTTCGGCTGTTCCCTCACCGCAGTGCTTCCTCCCCGGCAAAGATGTTCAGCACATCTACCGGCGCGGAAAAACGATCACGCCAGCGCGTCAGTTCGTCCGTGTCGAACTCCCACCAGCAGAGGCGGAGCAACTGCTCGACAACCGGCGATTCAAACCGATACCGGAGGAGCCTGGCGGGAACTCCCGTCACGATCCCATACGGAGGTACGTCGCGCGTCACGACCGCACCCGCCCCGACGATGGCCCCATCCCCGATTCGCACCCCTTGCCGGACAAAAGCTCGGGCGCCGATCCAAACGTCGCTGCCGATCTCCGGCGGAGACGGAAAATCGTTCCACCGAAGGGCGCCGCAAATCTCCGCTGAGGACGGCAAACCCTTTCCTGGGCCCCCACGAGTGTCCGCCCGTACGGGAAGGTCTTTCCGCGAGCCGTTGCGAAAAATGCTTTGAGCGCCGTACAGAAGCGGAGATGTGGAGAGATAGTCCACCGGATGGTCAGCCAGCCCGATGAGGGCATAGGGGCCGATCGAACAGAATTTCCCGATTCGCCCGGAAGCTACGATTGCGCCGCAGTTCAGATAGGAGAAATCGCCGATCCGGACGTCATTAGCGACTTCCGTTCCTCTCGAAATGGAACAACCCCTTCCGAGCGTCACTCGGTTGCCGACAAAAGGCGAGCCGATGAAGCAGTCCGGGTGCCGCAGCTTGGCTCGGAGCAGCCGCAAATATTGCTTCAGCCCTTCAGGGACGAACTCTTTGAGATACGGCATGCTTTCTCCTTGCGTAGGCCTTCGCCAGAGCGGCGGGGCCGAAGAGGCCGATCGCGGGAATCATCCAGGAAAGATGGGAACGCGGAAACCGGGCCAGGTGCCTTATAGCCAGTCCTAAGCCGCGACCCTTCTCCCCGGCGAGAAGATGATAGGCAACACGCATGCGGCGATAGGTCTCGAAGCGCCGCGGCGCAAACTCCGACAACGCCGTGCCGTGGGCCGCGAGTAACTGGTCAATGCCGCTGGCGCCGGCTGCGGCCTCCGCCAGCACCCTTGCCCCTCGGGTCTGCACCGGGAGATTCGCGCACCGGTTCAACGCATCGCTGTGGACTACTGCCACCACATCGGCGAGGAGGCGGGTGCGGAAAGCCTTCGCGAAGTCCAGATGATAGATGTCCTCATATACCCGGTCTTCCGGCAGCATGACCTGCTGAAACGTGCGCCGCCTGATGCAGTTATGGAAATCGGAGAGAGTTGCCTGCTCCGACCAGCGGAGGTAACCCTCGTAATCCAGGAGTTCGCCTTCCGGACGTGGAAATGGGGACAGGCCGCCGGTATCCAGCCGGTACATGAACCCGATCCGCTCGACTTCGTCTCCGAAATCGTGCGTGCGATCAAAGATAGTCTGGAGAGCCGTTTCGGTGTACTCGTCGTCGCTGTCCAGAAAAAGAATCCACTCGCCACGGGCCGCACGGACTCCGGTATTGCGCGCCGCGCAGACCCCCAGGTTCCGCTCATGCCGTAAGAGGGTCGCTCGCCGGCCTCCTACCCGCTCGACCACATCGCGGGTGCGGTCCGCGGAGGCATCATCAATCACCAGGACCTCGAAGTTCTGGAAACTCTGGCGGAAACAACTGGCCAGGGCCCGCGCGACCTCTCTTTCCCGGTTGTAGACCGGAATCACGATGCTGAAATACGGGCTATTTTGCATCGGCTGCCTCATCGTCGGCCAGGCTCTGAGGCGGCCTGTAGAGCTTCAGATAAAACAGCGCCGAGATCGCCCAGGAGATGCCGTAGGCGGCCGCCAGCCCGCTCGCGGCCAAGGGTCGGACCAGCAACCGAGTGGCCCCCACGAGAACGGCGGCCCACAGCGAAATCACGGCGATCTGCCAGAAAAGGCTTTGCCGGGCGAATGTCGCCTGATACAGGTTGCAGGCTACGACCTCGAGGACAGCCGAACCCATGAGCAGCCACAGCAACGTCGGCCCGGCTGCAAAATCCCTTCCGAACCACTTCAGCATCCGGGGGCCTGCCAGCGCCAGCACGAAGGCCACCGCGACCGCGATGCCGCCGTTCGCCCAAAGGCTCAACCAGAACATGCGGCGATAGGCGTTGCCCAATCGGTTCGCCTGCAAGTTATTGAGCAATGGCAATGTGACGCGAGTCACCAGGTTGGGAGCAAACAACACGGCCGCGCGCAGGTTATTTGCCGCCGTGTACACGGCCATTTCCGCGAATCCACGGCTTTGGACCAGCCAGCAGTAGCACCACCAGATCGCGACCGAACCGATGACGCCCGAAAACGTCGCCGGCACCGCAAAACGGACCAGGACCGATCGCTCCTGCCAGGCTCCCCGCCAGCTCACCTTGATCTTGAAACGGCGAAGTTCCCGGCGCAGCGCGAATTGGTGAAACGACCATAGGAGCAGAGCGCCGGCACTGAAGGCGAGGACCGCTCCGCGCTCACCCAGCCAATGAGACAGCAGAATGGTGACGATCAGCGAAGTGACTCCGTACCATGCACTGAGCTGTGCGAGGCGCCGGAACGATTCCAGGCCGGCAAGCGCGCCGGCCTGGTAGCCGTTCCAGATGGTGAAGAAGACATACCCCGCGGCCACCCGCAGTTCTGGGGTGAGCGCCGCCGTCCGAAAGCTCGCGAGCGACACCGATGGCGCGGACCACAACAGCGACAGCGCGAAGGCGGTGGCCGCCAGGAGGGCCACCATCGAGCTCAATCCGAGAATGCGGCCGGCCCGCGCGGGGTCGGAGTCGCGGAACTGCGAAACATACTTGGTTGCAGTAACTCCCAGACCGAGGCTGGCGAGGTTTGAAAGAGAAATGGCGGTGGTTTGCACGGTAGCCAGATGCCCATATGCCAGCTTGCCGATCATCCTGGCCGCCACGATCGAACTCAACAGGGCGCATCCCTGCCAGAGCACGCCGCCGGCGACGCTCCATCCAACCCCGACAGCCAGTCTTCTCCTCACCGAGCCGGCAGGCGCAACGGTAGCTGGAACCGCCTCGCCGCTCTCGCGTCTGCCGGAATCCGTCCTGTAATCGATCAGCATCGTCAGAATCAGCCGCCGCCGTCGTTTCGCCTGAATAGTGCCTTCGCACCTTCCTGAACGGCCGGGGAGCCATGGCGCCGGATCAGCCGGCGAAGCGCTTGCCTATCTTCCGCGCCCGAGTCCGCCCTCCCGATATGCGGAGTGCGGATGGCCGTTGATCCATCGGATTCCTTACTCCGATAAAGCCGAGTACTGTCGAGCCCGATGCTGCCGGATCCGCGAACCGGCGGCAACCAGCGGGAAAGAGCCGGCAGCACCGTCAGGCTTCGCTTCGCCTTCGAGGCTGGCAACTCGGGATGGTTCATATCCGCGTGCCTCTTCTCCGGGTTCCCTCGCTCATCGGATCAGCCTTCCTTTTCCACCGCAACCTGGCGGTAGTGCTTGTAGTATTTCGGATGGTAGTGGTAGTAGTAATAGTTGTCGCTGCTGTCCGCTCTTACATCGTTCATGACCACCCCAACCACGTTGGCACGGAGCCGTTTCAGAGTGTTGATAGCCGAGCCGAGTGCCTTCCGGTTGGTGCGTCCGGCCAAAGCCACCATCAGCACGCCGTCAACCGATACCGCCATTTGCAGGGGCTCGGGAAATCCGAGCAGGGGTGGGGAGTCCAGCACCACGAGATCATATTCCGTACAGGCGTTCTCGACCAGCGCCGTCAGTTCCACGCCGACCAGGTCCGCGGCTCGCCGGGAAGGTGGCCCCGCCGGCAGAATGTCCAGTGCGGGAAGCGACTCCTGCCGGACCAGAACACTGCGCCATGGGATGCCTGACGTGAGGACGCTGGACAGCCCGGGCGTGCTGCGGACGTCGAAGCGGCGGTGAATACTGGGCCGCCTCAGATCCCCGTCGATCAGCAGGGTCTTGCGGCCCTGTTGCGCATGTGCCAGAGCCAGGTGAGCCGCCGTGGTCGATTTCCCTTCGGACGGGCCCGAACTGGTCACCATCAGACTGCGGATCCGCCGGTCAAAATCGGTCAACAGAATCGAGTTCCGCAGCGTCCGGATGGCCTCCTGAAAGGAGCTGAGGCTGGCCACCCGCGATGCGTCATGGGGAATCAGAGCCGTGCTGGGCTCGCTGGCGGCGATCATTCTTCCGTGCCATTCCTTCACGGCCGGCAAGCTGCCAATCACCTCGGTCGACAGCGTCCGCGCCACCTGCTCCGGATCGCGGACCGCGTTGTTCAGCATGTCGCTGAGGACCGCAATGGCCACCGCCAGCATCGATGAGAAGAGAAATGCCAGCAGCGCGTTGAGCTTGATGTTCGGAAAAACAGGCTTGACCGCCGGCCGCGCCATGTCCGCGATACGGATAGCGCTGTTCTGAAAACCGGAGTTGATAGTGGCCTCTTTGATCTTTCGCACCAGCTCCTCATAGAGCGATTTGTCCGCTTCGGCCTCGCGCTTCAGAGACTGGTACTCGAACGAGCGTGCGTTCACGTGATCGAACTCGGCCTTCGTCTCGGTAACGGCCTTCCGCAACATCGATTCGCGGTTGAGCGCTTCGCCGTATTCAACCTCCACGCGGTGCGCAATGTTCTCCGTTCCGCTCTGCAACTGCCGCTGTAACTCCGCCAACTGCAGGGAGGCTTTCCGGTATTCCGGATGGTTGGGACCATAGTGGGCTTTGATCTCGGCGAATTTCTGCTGTTCCTCATCGAGCCGCTCCGACAGACGTTTTAAGGCGTCTCCCTGGGTCGAAACCTGGGCGGCCTCGAGCGACCCGCTTGCCACCGATTTGTAAGCAGCCTCCTTACGGACGCGATCGGCCTGAGCATTGGTGTATTCGGTGTTCAACTGGAGGAGCCGCGCCGAAAGGATGCTGGTCTTTTCCTCGGGGTTGATCACATTAAGCTCGCGTTCGAACTGCGCCAGCGCTCCGCTGGACCGCTCCATCTTCGCCTTGAGTTCCTCCAGTTGCCTTTCCATGAACGCCGAAAGGCTGGCCGACGACCGAAACCGGATGTTGTAGGTGTGCTCGAGGTAGGAGCGTGCGATTCCATTGGCCACGTTCGCGGCGAGCCTGGGGTCGGCCGAACGGTAGCTAATCAGCAGGAGATAGGTGTTGGGCGGCCGGGTGACCTTCAGGCTCTTCAAAACCACCGGCGCGTCTTCGGCCAACTTTGCGGCGGCGGCGTCCGGAGCGTTGATTTCCATACTGAGAAGCTGGTATTGCTCGGCCACGGGACGCAGAACCGAATCGGATTGGATGATCTTGGCTTGGGTGGCCAGGAACTGTTCGGAATCATTGGCCACGGTGCGGGTAGCTTCCTGGCCGATGATGCCACTGGGCATCTGCCGGTCGATGTCAACCGTTGCCGTGGCTTCGTAGATCGGAATCAAGCGGCTCGAAATTACAAGCGTCGCTGCCACCGTGCAACCAACAAACAGCAGGATTTTCCACCAGTGGCGTTTGAGAATCCAAAGATAGTGTGACAAGGGAACCGACGAAGCGGCGGCCTCGACCTCCGGCACTGGACCTGGCATTCGGTATGGCTCCGGAAGAGCCTGTAGAATACGAGCCGGCAGGTCCGTGGCGGGTGCCGGCAAAGTCGGGATGAGATTGTGATCAGCCATTTGAATCCTTACCGTCCATAGATCAGAGCCGTGGCTCCGGCCGTAGAGCCGAACATCAACAACTTCTCCAGAGCGGCCAGGCCTATTCGTCTGCCATGGTTGTCGGGTATGTAAAGTACATCGTTGGCCAGAAGCGGCACATCTGGCGCCTTCCGCTGCATGATCCGGCTCAACTCGATCGGGATCTCGTTCTTGGAGCCGGATGCCTCGCGCCGGTAAACGTAGGCCTGCTTTCCGGCAAATGGAGCCAGCCCTTCGGCCACCGCGAGAACTTTGAGAACGCTCGTTTCCGCCCCATCCTGGACCGGAAAGGCTCCGGGCTTTTTCACATTTCCGACGACATAGACTTTGCCCGCCTCCGGCACCCGCACTTCCTCGCCGCCGGTCAGCTTCAGGTTTGCCTCGGGATCGGCCGAATCGATCAAGGCTTTTACGGGAACACGCTGTATGAGAGAGGCCGGTTCCCCATCCGGGCCAGGCTGGGACTTGGTGATCAGGATCTCCGAGCCCGCATCCGGGCTGAGCCCTCCGGCCCGGGTAACCGCTTCCAGAAGCGACACGGGCGCGCTGGCCTGAAATGTGAGCGGGCTCTTGACGGCTCCGGCAACGCTGATCGGGCGGCTGCTGTACTCGGCGACCGTGATGGTGACAAAGGGATCGACAATGATGCCCTCTTCCACGAGCGCGTCCGCTACCAACCCCTCCAATTCGTTGGGCATCAGACCTTCGGCTTTGAGGCGCTGCCTGAGCATGGGAAGGCGAACCATGCCATCGGCTCCCACGCGAACGGTGCGGGTCAATTCCGGCGAATCGTACACCTGAATGGCAATCAAATCGCGCGGCCCGATTTTCTGAGCGGGCAGGTTCGCCGCCGAATCTACCGCCGATACCCCATGCACCTGAGGTCGAACCAACGACACAAATACCAGCAAGATCGTGAATAACCTCAGGGTTGGCATTCCAGAATTCAGCTTCATTTTGTCCTCGATACCGGTAGGGAGCCTTCTTGTGCAACAGATCCGAGGAGCATCGTATTCACTTTGCCGTGATCGATGCGTACCCTTCGCTTCATGGCTTCTTAGTCTCAAACCTAACTATCGGCGGTATGCCGCTTTCCTGTAGGGGGGATACGAAGTTTTGGCGCTTCGGCCCTTTCGGCGAGGTTGGGGGCAGTCGAAATGACTCGAAGATAGACAAAAGGGCTCCGGGATACTTCCCGGAGCCCGGCAGAGAGGAGGACCACAAACGTTGAAGACGTCGAATCGTTATCGGCTTGCTGACGGTTGGGAATCGCCCTGCCCCGGCAGGCTGCCGACGGCCGCGAGACCTCCCACGGTGGCGGCGGCGGCGACTCCTCCGATCACGGCAATGGTGCCGACGCCGATTCCGGCGGACGCCGCGGCGCCGATTCCGGCGGCGGCGCCCGCCCCCGCAGCCGAGCCCGCGCCGCCAGCAGCGCCGGCAACGGCAGTAGCGGTACCTGCGGCCGCCGCGGTCGCGCCCACTTTCTTGGCGATACTGGTGCAGCCGCCCTTGCTCACTCCCTTCACGGCGGCAACCTTGATCAGTTGAGATGCTCCCGGAACCGATACGGGCGTGGCGGAGGCTACACCGGCAATCTCGACACGATTACCGAGTTCCTGCTCGAGTCCGAGTCCCTGTAGTTCCAGTATTACGTTTGTGGTCTGTTCCACCACGATGATCTTTCCGGATTTCTCCAGCAGGCAGCCGGACGCGCGCGTCGGTGCGGCCGCCCCCGCAGCCTGGGGCTCGAAATCCAGGCTCTTGCCGGCTTCGACATCGGCCACCAGCAGACCTGCGGAATTCAGCACCCGGACGTCCCCGCCCAAAGCCGCCACCGTCACCCTACTCGCGCCCTGCAGCTTGACGCGTGCCACCGAGCCCGGCCGGCCGGTTGAAATCTGCAGCGAACGGGCCTCGATTGCATACGGTGCGGCCGTTTGCAGTTGGCCGTATCCCGATTCCAGAACCAGCCTGTTCTGATACACCGTAGCCCGGCTGTCGGACGCCAGGCGCATCGTCACGCCGCCATTCAGTTGAACCTCTGATTGGGCGGTGGCAGTCTCGATCACGCTACCGTCGAACAGGGTCGTATTGCCCCACACCCGCGAGTGGTCCACCAGGAAGCTGCCGTTGGCAACAGCCATCCCGATCGGAGATCCCGCGGCGACAAGTGAACTGACCGCGCCACTCGCAAACAAGATCGATGCCCCTAAGAGCGTTCCGTAAAAACTGAGCTTCTTTGCCATAGCTACCAACTTTATCGGCGCGACTTGAAATTCCATTAGGGCTAATGTGAAACTCCGGATCCGCCGAAGTTTTGTTTGATGGTTCTTTCGGGCCAAACCGGGAGTTCGCGGGCTGCAGCCTCGACAATGCGCACGATGCTCGCCGGCGCGGTGATGCTGGTACTGGCGATCGCCGCGTATTGGTCCGTGCGCATCGCCTGGGCCGATCATCTTTCCCGAAGCGACAAGGTTGCCGGCCGCCGGCGCGCTGCGCGGTGGCTGCCCACCGCGACCTTATATGAGCGGCTCGCCGACAAGTTGGAGGAGACTGGCGACGACCCGCTTCGGGACCTGGAACGGGCAGCCGGTCACGACCCGGAAAACGCCGCGCGGCATCTCCGTGTGGCGTTGCGCGCCGAACTGGCCGGCGATTTCAGACTGGCCGAGCGCAGCCTCTTGCGCGCCGCGGCGCTCAGCCGGCTCTACCAGCCGCGGTTCCTGCTGGCGCAGTACTACTACCGGCGACAGGACGCCGGGCGTTTCGGAATATGGTCGCATGCGGCGTTCCAGACGGCTTATGGCGATGTGGCGCCTCTCATAGATCTGTGCTGGCGCCTGCGGCAGGACGCCAACTGGCTGGCGGACCGGGCACTTGACGAAAAACCGGAAGTCGAGCGCCAGTTTCTGGCGTCGCTGGTTCTCCATGGACAAGCGGGAGCAGCCTGCCGGGTTGCGTCCCACCTCTCCCGGGACGCCCGTTACGAGGATCTTCCGGCTTTGCTCGGGTACTGCAACCTGAGCCTCTCGCTGGGAGTCAAGCGAGGCGCGCTGGAGGTTTGGAACAGGCTGTGCCAAAGGAAGTTATTGCCATACGGGCCCTTGGAATCCGCTGGCGGCCTGCTGCTTACCAACCCGGACTTCGTGCATCGCGTTCTGGCGGCCGGATTCGACTGGCACGTGGAGCCGGAGCCCTGGATGAGATCCGTCCGGTACGACGGCGGGATGCGAGTGGAATTGTCCGGCCGGCAGCCGGAGATCTGTCTGATCGCCTGGCAATATGTGCCCGCCACCTCCGGGAAACGCTACCGGCTGCGGATCGACTCGCGCGCCCTGGACACCCGCGAGCCCGACGGCATGCACGGGGTGCCGTTCGATCTCGCCGGCAAAGCCATACCGACCGAGCGATCGGCGGGGGGATCGCTGATCTTCACGGCGCCGGCCGAAGTGTTTCGCCTGGCGTTGATGTACCAGCGGCCGCCGGGCTCCGTCCGCCTGGAAGGAACGGTCGTCATTAGCGCGGTCAGGCTGGAGGCGCCGGGATGAAACCGGGCGTCGTGATCCTGGCCGCGGCGCTCTCATATGCGCTATTGACCATGTGGGTTGAGGAGCGCTGGGCATGGAGCCTGTTTCAAGTTGGAGTCTTCGTCCTGGCGGGGTGGCGCGTAGCGCGGCCACACCGCCGGTCGATCCCCCTCGCGCTGGCTCCGCTGGCGGCTGCGGCATTGTGGCCGCCGCTCCAACTCGCGCTCGGAGCCAGCATCTCCCCGGGGCCGACCTGGGATGCAGCCCTCAACTGGTTCACGTTCCTGGTGGTATTTGCGCTTTCGTGCGACCTGCTGAGCCGCGCCGCTCCGCGCCGTGGTTTCCTGGGTGCCGTAGTCCTCTTCGGGATGTTTTTGGCTGCCGTAGCCACCACACAGAAGTATTCGTCCGGCGGGAAGATCTTCTGGCTGTTCCCGAGCGGATTCCCCGACGATGTGCTCGGACCATTCGTCAACCGCAACCAGTTCGCGGCGTGGGTGGAGTTGCTGCTGCCACCCGCACTTTATCTGGCAGCTACCCAGCGGCGCCTGAAGCCGTTGTATGGCTCGGCGGCGGCGGTGATGTTTGGCGCGATCATTGCGAGCGCATCAAGGGCCGGGTTCGCCCTGGCATGCGGGGAAGTATTGGCGGTGGGGATCGCCCTGGCGGCGCGCGGGGCGGCTCCGCGCAAGGCCCTGGCGCTGGGTGCGGTTCAGTTTGTGACGTTGGCCCTGATCGCCTCGGCGGTTGCCGGTTGGCAGGGCCTCGAGAGCCGCCTGGAGAGCCGTGGGCCCGAAGCCTTGCGCGTTGACGCCATGAAAGCTTCGATCCAGATGGTGCGGGAGAGACCGTGGACGGGCAGCGGGCTGGGAACCTGGTCCATTCTCTACCCGCGTTACGCCGGCTTTGACGCCGGGGTATTCGTCAACCAGGCTCACAACGACTGGGCGCAATGGGCCGCGGAGGGCGGTCTGCCATTCCTGTTCTTCCTGACGGCTTTCGCGGCGCTCTTATGGAAACCCGCGGTGCAGTCGATATATGGACTGGGCACGGTAGCGTTTCTGCTGCACGCTATCGTGGATTACCCCATGCAGCAGCGGCCGGCGCTGGCGGCGTGGTTCTTCGCGATGGCCGGGGCTACGGCCGCCTGGACCATGAGTTCGGCGCGAGATCGATGATGGACTACTACGAGGAATTGGGCGTGGATCGCTCGGCTCCGGCGAGCGAGATCCGGCTGGCGTACAAGCGGCTGGTACGGCTGCTCCATCCGGACCACTGCGAAGACGAACCATTGCGGCGGCAGGCGGAACTGCAGATGAAGCGCCTGAACGGCATTCTCGCGGTACTAACCGATCCGGCCGGCCGCGCCAGATACGATCGCGGGCTGATACCGGCTGCTGATAGGGGGGAAGTCCCCCGGCTTCTGTCCCGCCGTTGGCCGCCATCGACTTGGCCAGCCCTGGGAGCGGCGGTGTCTGTCGCCTTGATTTTCGCCTGGTTTCACTCACCCAGGCCGGCGCCGGTGGGAATGGCGCCGCGCGAGGAATTCGCGGCCTCTGCGCAGGCGGCCGCAAAAGCGCCCGTCCGCCCGCCCAGATCCCATCGTACGAGAGAGATTATAGCGGAGGAGCAACAGCCGGAAGACGGGCCCGTCATTGGCCCGCCGCCCGAGGCCGCTCAGCCGGTCCCCAGGGGCTCGCAAATCCCCGCGGCGGCCGATGACGCGCCGGTTCTCCAGAGCGTCGCCCTTCCCGCCGCAGCGTTTCCGCCGGCCGAACCAGCGCGTGTGCCGCCCCGCTCCACCCTGGCGGGCGAATGGCTGTTCGTACCGCAGCCGCATGCAACAAACCAGGGACTGTACCCCCCGGAGTACATTGAGCTGCGGGTGACCGAGAGCGCAGGTGTGGTGCGCGGGCGGTACCGGGCGCGCTATCGCGTTGCCGATCAAGCCATCTCGCCCGATGTTACGTTCCAGTTTCAGGGACCCGCGGAGCCCACCGGCGCCAGCCTGCCCTGGAGTGGCGCGGGCGGCTCACAAGGAGATGTGACGCTCCGCCTGCTGACCAGCGGGGCTCTCGAAGTGACCTGGATGGCCAATCAAATGGGCAGCGAACTGGGGTTGATTTCGGGGACCGCGACCTTGATCCGCAAACTGGAATGAAGGGGCCGATCGAACACCTGCACGGCGCGCAGCGCATCTGCGATCCCTTCGGGCGTGAGGTGCAATTCGCAGCCGTAGTGGATGCGCGGCGTATCTCTCACCGCCTGCTGCAACTCGTCGATCGCCAGTTCCACGCGATCCGGGTCGAAAGCGAAGCTCTCATTAGCGTGGGGAGTAGCGACAATGTCCGTGGTCCCCCGCCTGGGCCGCCATCCGCAGCATGCCGGCGGCTTCCTCCGGGGAGCTCGGGCCGTCGTCCAGCCCGGGCAGTGGCGTTACAGTTTCATCCGCTCCAGCTTGCGGTACAGCGTCTTGCGCTCGATGCCCAGAATCTGGGCGGCCTTGCTCTTGTTCCCGCCGGTCGCGGCCAGGACGCGCCGGATCTGATCCTCTTCGGCGTCCGCCAGCGTCTCGACGGCCCTCTCGCGGGCTTCCATGGCGGTCAGCGCGCTGTGCACCGTTTCGGCGTCGATTCGGTCGGCGAGAATCCTCAACCGTTCGATGGTGTGCTGCAACTGGCGCACGTTGCCCGGCCAGGTGTAGTCCTGAAGAGCCTTCACCCCCGAATCCATCAGCTTCACTTCGCGGCTGAGCCGCGTGCTGTACCGGGCGTTGTACTTGTTTACATAGAAGTGCACGAGCTGCGAGATGTCGGAGCGCCGCTCGCGCAACGGGGGCACGACGATGCGCACGGTGTTCAGGCGGAACCACAGGTCCTCGCGGAATTTCTTCTCGTCCACCATGCGCTGCAGGTCGCGATTGGTGGCGGCGATCACCCGCACGTCCACCTCTCTCGGCCGCGAAGAACCGACCGGCCGGATTTCGCGGTTCTGCAGAAAGCGCAACAGCGCACTCTGAAAGCCCGCGTCGATGTCGCCGATTTCGTCCAGGAACACGGTGCCCCGGTTGGCCGCCTCGAATACGCCTTCCCGGTCGCGATCCGCGCCGGTGTATGCGCCCCGCACCGCGCCGAACAGCTCGCTTTCCAGCACGGATGCCGGAATCGAGCCGCAATCCACCGGCACGAAACGCTGACTCGCCCGGGGGCTGTTCTGATGGATCATGCGGGCCACCAATTCCTTGCCCGTGCCGGTTTCCCCCTCAATGACCACGGTGGCATCCGTGGGAGCCACGCGCGCGACCATCTTGTAGATTTCCACGATCCCCGGCGAGCTGCCGATGAACTCGGTGTCGGGCAGGTCCTCCGCCCCGGCTTCGTCCTCGTCATGGTACCTGGAAGCTTCCGCGCGCTCGATCGCGTCCAGCATGACGTCCAGATCGAATGGCTTGGCGATATAGTCGAAGGCGCCGCCGCGCGTGGCCGCCACGGTGGTCTCGATGGTGCCCCGGCCGGTCATCAGGATCACGGAACATTGCGGATCCTTCCGCTTGGCGGCATCCAGCACGTCCAGTCCCGTGCGCTCATCGATGTAGATATCGGTAATGACAATCGGATACGACGTGTCGCTCAGGCGCTCGATGGCCTCTCCCGTGGTCGACACCGCGTCCACGGCGTACCCCTTCTCCTCCAGGGCCGTCAGAATGGTGAACTGAAGCGCCGGATCGTCTTCTACTAAGAGCAGTCTCTGCATCAATGTCGTTCCGCCGTCGCGGGCAGCGGGATCTCGGACGCGGCCGGAAGCACCAGCGTGAAACAGGAACCGGCTTCAGGCTGGCTGGTCACGTCAATCCGCCCCCCGTGCTGCTCCACGATCTGATAGACGATGGAAAGCCCGATTCCGGTGCCTGCTTCGCCGGATTCTTCCGCCTTTTTGGTACGGTAAAACTTCTGGAAGACCTGCTTCACTTCCTTCTGATCCATGCCGATGCCCTGATCCTTCACGGCGATGCGGATCAGGCCCCCATCCTTCCAGCCGGTCACGGTCACCTCGGTGCGCTGGGGCGAGTACTTCACGGCGTTGGTAAGTAGATTGTAACAGGCGTACTCCATCAGCTCGCGGTCGCCGGTCAGTTGTAACTCCTCGGGAACCGGCCGGAGTGTGATCCCGATGTGCTTGCGCTCGGCCAGAGGCCGGACGCGGTCCACGCAGATCTCCACCATCTGCTTCACCGCGATGGCCTCGTGTTTCAGCTCCATCTGTCCGGCCGAGAGCCGCTCCACGTTGAGAAAGACCTCCACCATGCGCGCCAGTCGCTTGGATTCCGAGTTGATCAGCAGCGCGATCTGCTTGCGCTTCTCCTCGGTAAGGGCGTATCGCGAGATCAGCTCGCTCGAGCCCTGTATGGCCGAAAGCGGCGTGCGCATTTCGTGGGTGACGAAGTGCATGGCCTGCTGATAGCGGGAGCGCGCGGACTGCTCCGCCAGCCAGTTGCGCCGCACCACCAGGTGGTAGTGCGCCGCCGCCGTCATGAATACCAGCCAGGCCACCGACGCCGGCATCGCAAACGAGAAGACGCGTCCGTGGGTGAAAAAGACGTACGGAACGAGCTGGGCGACCAGCAGCGCCAGCACTCCGGACGCATACGCCCTCCACCCAGGCAGATACCGGAACGCCAGCCCGATGGCGGCTGCCAGTCCGAGGCTGAACAGGAGGACCACATCGTCGCGCGCGTCGGTAAGGAACAGCCCCTGGTCCAACGTCTCGAACGCCTCGGCGTGGATCTCCAGCCCGGTGGTGGGAATCGACGGGCTGGCGGGCGTGTAAAGGCGATCGCCCTCGGTGGGCGCGGTGGCGCCGACGAACACCACCTTGCCGGCGAATTCCCTCGCCAGCGCCGGCTCGTCCAGCAGGCGCTGCAACGAAACACGAAGAAGCTGCGGCGCATTCGCCGGGATGAACCGCACACGCAGGAACCGCTGTTCCGTGACAAAAGCTCGGGATTCCGCCTGGCGATGGCCCAACCTGCCGATGTCCGGCACGGGAATAAACGTCTGTCCCACCTGAAGACCGTCGACACTCTCGATGGGCGGCAAATGCTCGCCCCGGCTGAGGCGGAAGGCTTCCAGCGCCATGGCCCACCTTCGGTCTTTGTCGATTCGCCTGATGAGTGGGATTCCCCGGGTTCGCGAATCGTTCTCGTCCGGCTGCGCGTGAGCGTGGCCAATCGCCGCGGCGCATCGCGCGAATTCTTGCCGCGGATCTTCCCATCGGGGGACACCGCTGCTGGGTATTTCGGAGGAAAGCACCAGGTTCGGAGTGGCGCAGAGCGCTTCGGCGAGCGCCTGGTCCACCGCCGGATCTTCGTTTTGGTCGGCGAGGATCAGGTCGACCGCCACCGCCTTCGGTCTCGCGCCCGCCACCAGTTTCAGGGCTTTCGCCAGAGGTTTGCGGATGCCGTGCATCCCGCCGGAAGTCGCCTGCAGCGTCTCCTCGTCGATCGCCAGCAGCACGGATTGAGGCTGCCACGGCTTCGGCTGATAATGCTGGAACATGAAATCGTAGGCGGAGTTGTCCAGCGCGGAGCCCAGCATATAGCTCCCGCACACGGCCACCACGAAGGCCAGTGCCAGCAGCCCGACATACCTCGCCGTACGCTTCCAGTCCCGCCGTTCTGACATGATGAGCGTCTCTTTTCAGTATAGTTGCGGGCCGCGCGCCGGGATGTCGTTGCCCGGCGTCAGCGGGCCGTGAAGAGCCCGCTGACCGGGGTCGAAGTGGCCGCCGTCGACACCTTTGGCGCCGGGGCCACGGGTTGCTTATTGATAGGCGGGCTGGCTGAGCGCGCCGAGCAGGCTCTGAAACGTCGCGTTGTTGATCGTCCCGCCCGCGGTCAACGGGGCGGAAAAGATGCCGTTTCCAGCCGTGGCGACCGTGCTAGTCGCTACCTCCAGGACGGTCGAGCCGGTGCTGGCGGCAACGGCCGCGGCGCTCACGGCCGGCAACTGCGTCAGAATCGAGGAGGGCACCGTGAAAGTCCCCGCGCCGACCGTAGTCTCACAAACGAACCCCGCACCGGTCGTCGTGGCGGCCGACCCAGTCCCGGTTGTCATAGTGGCAGTACCAACGATCACCACGAGGTCGGCCGGGTTCCCGCCTGTCCAATTCAGTGTCAAGCCCGCACTTCGTGTGACGGTCGTTGGCAATCCGCCGGTTATCGTGAGGGGCGTCCCGAGCGTGAGCGATGCGGTGAACTTTCCCACGTCCTTGCCGCCCGCGCCGCTCAATGTGTACGTGCCCGCAACCAGAGTGCCGTTCAAGATCCCCGGTATGGCGGTCGGCGCGCCTTCCTCGCCGATCAGCAAAGAGTAGGAATTGCTAAACTCCGTGAGCGGCGCGTTGGTGATGTTCGACCCGCTTGGTCCATTGAGCGTGACCGTGCCGGCATCGAGCGCGATGCCGGTTCCCGAAAACAACCCACTCGTCGAGTTGCTGCTGGATATCTGAACGACCTGGCAGGTTCCCGATGCGCTGGCCGGCGTCTGCAATGCCGGGACCGAGCCTAGCTCGAAAGCGCTGTACTGGGTGAACGATCCCGAAGCCAAATCGATCTTGACATTCCCGACCGAGGGCAAACTCTCCGAGAACTGATCGAGAATGAAACTGCCCGCGTTGTACGTGGTGCCCTGGTCCAAACCCTGCAACTGGGCGGTGGTGAAGCCGGGCTGGACGCAAGCGTCCGCGGACGCGCTCGGCGCAATCGAAATATATGTGGCGTTGCTGAGCACCCCATTTACCGACAACTGGAAAGACACGGTGCAACCCGTCGGAACATTGGAGGGCAGGGTGAAATTGATCTGGTCTTCGGCCGCCAGCCCCGGCGCCCGGCCCGCGTAAGCCGGCGTGATGGCCATCCCTCCCACCATCACCTGGACGGTAACGCCGTTGTGGGAGAAGTCGAAGCCTGGCGAGGCGACATTGTCGCCGCCGGTTACCGGCCCCATGCCGGTGCCCCACGCAATGAGAGTTTGTCCCGGCTTGGCGGGCGAAATGCTGATGCCGGAAACGCTGCCGGTGGTCAACCGGTTCACGTCCAATTGCGTCGCCGAGATGAAGTTCTGAACCACAACCAGGCCGCCGCCGGTCGAGTCTTGCGTGAACAATGCAAACCTGCGTTGAACCACCGTGGTGGGAAACGGCGCGCTCGTCGTTCCATTGGTCACGGTCACGTTGTAACTCGCCGCAGCCAGCGTGGAAGGCAGCACCGCCGCGATCTGGTTCACGCCGTTCTGATTGTAAGTGTAGATCAGGTACGCGGACGTTGCGGTCCCGCCCGAAACGGGCGTGAACTTCACCGAAACGCCGTCAGGTGAACTGGTGGGCAGCGGAAAGCCGAACTGATTGAACCCGCTGGCACTCAGGTTGCTCCCCTTCACGATGAAGATGCTCCCCTCCGCGATGCTCGACCCGTAGGCCGCCGCATCCGCCACCTGGGTAATCGTAGGCACTGGCGGACCCGTCGTGCCGCCCGTGTTGATCGTGCCGGCGCCGCTGAAGGTTATGCTAATGCCGCCTACTCCGATTGACCCACTGCCGGAGAGCGAAGGAAAAGATCCCGTCGCGCCGGCGAAGCTGCCGGTGCCGCCGGTGACCGTGGCCGATCCGGTTGCCGTTGTGGAGGTTCCCTCCAGCAGCGTGAGGGGCAGCGAGATCGTTCCTGTCAGGGTGCTGCCGGACAGGGTGATCGTGTAGGGGGCGTTCACGGTAGTTCCGGTCAGCCCGGTGAGGGGGACGGTCGCGCTGAAGGTTCCGTTCCCGATGCTGGTCAGGGTCGCCGTACCCGAGGCGGCCAGGCTGGTGCTGGATATGCTTACCGTGGCGTTCACGGTTAACGTCGTGCTGGTAGTCGCCGCCTGCGCCGCGGCGCCGGCCAGCAGGATCAATACAAGACTCGTATGCTTCACCACAGAATGGCTCCTCCGATCAAAGTTCTTCAGATGGCCGGGCCAATGGCTGTCGGCGCGAGTGCCTCCGCGTTTGCCACCTGTCGTGCCATCTCTACAGAGTATACTGCGCGCGCCGGTAGCCGCCGCCGGGATGTGACGAATCTCACTTCTGGCTCAAGCCGCCGTCGATCGCCAGTGTCTGGCCCGTCACGAAATTGGAGGCCTCCAGGAAATACACTACCGCATCGGCAACCTCCGCCGGCGTGCCGCCGCGCCTGGCGGGCGTCGCTTCGATCATCCGCCTGCCGCGCTCGTCGATATCGGGGAACGGAATCACGCCGGGGGCCACCGAGTTCACCGTGATCTCCGGCGCGAAGGCTTTGGCCAGCGCGCGCGTCAGCATGATGACGCCCGCCTTGGACGAGCAGTAGTGGGCGTGTTCGGCCCACGGCCGGATGCCGCCCAGCGAGCTGATATTGACGATGCGCCCGCCGCCCGTCTTCTTCATCAGCCTGGCGCCGTTCTGGCAGCAGAAGAAAACGGCCTTCAGGTTGACCGTGTGGATGAAGTCCCAGTCCTTCTCGGTGATTTCCAGCGGATCGATACGGGTGAACCGCGCGGCGTTGTTGACCAGTCCGTCGAGCCGCCCCATCCGCTGCTCCACTTCCGCGAACATGCGCCCGATTTCCTCCACGCTTTCGAGGTTGGCGCGGAACAGCGCCGCGTCACCCGATTCGGCGGCCGTCTGCCGGGCCTCGGCTTCCGAGCGGTGGTAATGGATGGCCACGCGCGCGCCTTCCTGGGCCAGGCGCAGCGCGATTCCGCGCCCGATCCGTTTGGCGGCTCCGGTCACCAGGACTACTTTTCCTTGCAGGCTAAACGGTCGGGTCTCCATGCACCTCAATCTCCTCGGGCTCGACTCCTTCGGTAGCCGGCTCGGGCAGCCGTCCCGTCCAATTGGCCCAGCCCCAGAATAGCGCCGTGCAGGAACTCAGCGCGCCGGCGATCGCGCCGATCGACCGTGGGTCCCAATACTGCGACGCGATCCCCGCCAGCATCATCGAGATCATCATCACCGACCACGTCACCGATTCCATGGTGGCGAACACGCGCCCGCGAAACCCGGCCGGCACGTGGCGCAAAAGCTGCCACATGTTCAGCACCGAGCTGGCGCCCACGCCCGCGCGCGACAGGGCGATGAACACCAGCGCCCATTTGAAATCGCGCATCTGGCTGAACACCACGTAAGCGCCGCCGTGCACGATGTAGCAGACGGTGATGTAGCGCTTGTAGCTGGCGAAGCTCAGCCGCCGCCCGATGTTGTAGGACAGGGCGCCGCCCATCAGCAGGCCCACTCCCGCACAGCCCCAGATCATGCCCAGGCCCGCCGGTCCGCGGTTGAACACGATCTCGCCGAAGACGCTGAACAGGATCTGCGCCGCGCCCCCGCCGGTCGCCCAGCCGATGTTGACCATCAGCAGTCCCAGGATGAGCGGCGCCGAGCGCATGTAGCGCAGCCCCTCGGCGTACTCGTGCCACGGCCGCACCACCTGCGCCTCGGTGAGCGCGCGCGGCGGCGGGCGGAAGCCGCGCCCCGGCAGGAACAGCCTCGAAATGCACAGCGCCGAGACCAGGAACGAAAGCGAATTGCCGAGGAACGCCAGGTCGTAGCCGAACTGCATCACGCTGGTTCCGCCCAGAAATGCGCCCACCGCCAGCGTGGTCCATTGCGTCGTCTGCGTCAGGGAATTCGCCGTGTGCAGCTCGTCCTTGGTGGCGATCGAGGGCAGCACCGACGAGCGCCCGCTGGTGAAAAAGGGCGAGGCGCCCATCAGCAGGCCGCTCAAAACGTAGAGCAGCCAGGTCTCCCTGCGGTGCACCGTCAGGATGAACCCCAACGCTACCACCGCGCGGACCAGGTCGCTCGCGATCATCACGCGCTTGCGGTCCATCCGGTCGAGCAGTACGCCCGCCAGCGGCCCCACCAGCATCGCCGGGATGGCGCGCGCCAGCATCACGCCGCTGACCACCAGGCCCGATCGCGTGGTGGCCACCGCCAGGCTGAAGACGGCGATGTTGTTGAAGTGATCGCCGATCTCGCTCACCACCTGGCCGATCCACGTGTACCGGTAGTTGCGGTTGTCGCGCAACAGCGAGACAAAGGCGTTCAACCGAGGGTTTCCTCCCTCACCGTGATGGCGCGGATGTAGTCGTGGTCCAGCGCATATCCGAAGCCCGGCTCGTCGCGGACTTCGATCGTTCCGCGCGCCGTGGTCTCCACCGCGGGCTGGATGATGTCCTGCTTCCAGTAGCGCTTGCTGGCGGAAACGTCGCCGGGCAGCACGAAGTTCGGCAGGGTGGCCAGGGCCACGTTGTGCGCCCGCCCCACGCCCGCTTCCAGCATGCCTCCGCACCACACCGGAATGCCCGCGGCCTGCGCCACATCGTGCACCCGCCTGGCCTCGCGGAATCCGCCCACGCGGCCCAGCTTGATGTTGATGATGCCGCAGGCCCGCAGCTTCACCGCCTGCTCCGCGTGGTGCGCCGTGCGGATGCACTCGTCCAGGCAGATGGGCGTCTGGAGCCGCGATTGCAGCTCGGCATGATCGATGATGTCGTCGTGGCTGAGCGGCTGCTCGATCATCATCAGGTAGAAATCGTCGAGCTTGCGCAGGTGATCCGTATCGGCCAGGGTGTAGGCGGAGTTGGCGTCGGCCATCAGCTTGATCGACGGGAACCGCTCGCGCACCTGCCGCACCACGTCTACATCCCAGCCCGGCTTGATCTTCATTTTGATGCGCTGGTATCCGGCCGCCAGCTCGGTTTCGATCTTCTCGAACAGTTGTCCGACCGAATCCTGTATGCCGATGGAGACGCCGCAGGGAATCTCGCGCCGCGCCGGCGATCCGGGCGCGCAGATCTTCTTCCACAGCGGCACGCCTTCGAGCCGCGCCGCCAGGTCCCACACCGCCGCTTCGAGGCCGCCGCGCGCCATGTTGTGGCCGCGAATGTGGGCCGTCAGCGGGTACACGTCTTGGGGACCCTGGAATTCGTGCCCGAGCACCCGCGGCGCAACGTAGTCGCGCAGGATCATCCACGCCGACCCGGTCCACTCTTCGTTGTAGAAGGGGTTCTCGCCGGCCGTCACCTCACCCCATCCCGACGCGCCCTCGCCCTCGGCCTCCACCAGGATGATGTCGCGGCCGTACGTGCGCGAGAAGCTGGTTTCGAAAAAATGCACCAGCGGCATGCGGATCTGGCGCAGCGTGATGCGTTCGAGTTTCATTGCCAGGACTCCAGGAGGTAGACGCCTTCGGTATCGCGCCGGTCGAAGCCCGTCACCGCCAGGCCGCGCGCGAAGGCGCTCTGGAACTTCTCCGCGTTGGTCTTTTGAATCTCCCGCGCGCGCGCCGGCTCGTCGCCGCGGATGCGCGCGATATCCGCGGGGTATGAAATGCACTCCTCGCCGCGGCGTTCGACAGGCGCTCCGGCGATCACCGCCCGCACGCGAGGCGAATCGAGCCACCACTCGGCGATGCAGCGGTCGGTGGGCAGGCCGCCGTGCAGCGGGCTGGCGGTGATGCCGTACTGGTTCACGTTGTAGCGCCGCACGATGGCGCCCAACCGCTCGATGTTGAAGAAAGCGTTCTTCAGTTCCAGCGGATCGAAGGTCCATTCGATCAGTTGGATGCCGCGCTCGAGCGCTTCCTCGCGCTGGCGCAGCTTGAGCCGCCGGCCGATGCCGCTGTTGTGATACGCCGGCAGCACGCCCAGCATGTGGCTGTGGAGATACGGCTGGCCGCCCTGCTTGACTCCCGGAATGGCGAAACAGAAACCGATCATCTCGTTGCCGTCGAACGCGCCGAATACGTGGCCGCCGACCTTGCTCACCACCACCAGAAACCGCAGCGGGAGCAGCTCCACGTCGGCGAAGCCCCAGATCTCCTGCTGCAACCGGAGCACTTCGGAGAATTCGGGCAGGTGGAACAACTGGCGGATCTCGATCACCGCTTGGCTTCCTGCCACAGCGCCTCCATTTCCTCGATATTCGATTGTTCCAGCTTCTTTCCGCGCTCCGCAAGTTTGCGCTCGATGTAGCCGAACCGCTCGCGGAATTTGGCGTTGGTTTTGCGCAGCGCCTGCTCGGGGTCGACACGAACGAAGCGCGCCAGGTTCACCAGGACGAACAGCAGGTCGCCCAGCTCGTCTTCCAGTTCGGCCTGCGAGGCGTTGCGGCGCGCCTGCTCGAATTCGGCGACCTCCTCGTGCAGTTTGTCGAGCACCTGATCGGGGTTCTCCCAGTCGAAGCCCACGCCGGCCGCGCGCGAGGTAATCTGTTGCGCCTCGACGAGCGCGGGCAGGGCGCGCGGCACCGGGCCCAGCAGGCTGGTGTCCTGGACGCCCTTTTCCTTCTTCTCCGCGGCTTTGACCTCGCCCCAGATCCGCTTCACGTCGCCCGCCGTCTCCGCCGATTCCTCTCCGAATACGTGCGGATGCCGGCGGACCAGCTTGCCGTTGATGGCGTCGAGCGTATCGCCGATTTCGAACAGGCTCTGCTCGGCGGCCATCTGGGCGTAGAAAACCGCCTGCAGCAGGAAGTCGCCTAGTTCTTCGGCCAGCCCGTTCCAGTCGCGCCGGTCGATGGCGTCGAGCACCTCGTAGGTCTCTTCGAGCGTGAAGGGCTTGATGGTATCGAAGGTCTGCTCGCGGTCCCACGGGCATCCGCCGGGCGCGCGCAGGCGGCCCATGAGGTCGACGAGCTTCTGGAATTTCTCACCCGCTGTCATGTGGCTGTGAAAGTTAATGCTCACACAGCGGGGAACGGCTGCGCAAATCGGGCGCCAGGGACCAGGGGGACACTGCGGGCGTCAGGGTTGGTCGTGGGGTGGACTGCGTTCGGGCGGCCGGGGCGTTCGGAGTCGCTCACAGAGCGTTCCGCGGCCCTTACGCCGCTGTCGGCAACCCGCCAGGCTGGCGAGTTACTCGTTCTTAGTATGGTGCTTCGCTCTTCGCTCTTCGATCTCCAAAATAGTGCATGGGATCCCATGTCTCCTTGCCGACCAATCAGCGCGAAGCTGACCGCCGTTTATGGGCCTTTCGACCCTACACGGAGTTACACACTACCGCAATCCAACATTCGCGGGCCCGCGAGAAAAACCGTCGATTCCGGTGGAGGACAGGCCGCAAAACCTATCCTACTTCTATTATAACCTGAGGGTGTCAAGAGGTTGGAGTGTAAGCTATTGAAAATACAAGAAAAAATACCTTGAACTAAAAAAGCTTAATGTGGCGTTTTGGGGGAGGTCCCAGACCATTTTGGTGAAGCCACTTTCGTCCTCGGGCCGCTCGACCAGGCGGTGAGTTGGAAAGTCAAATCGCTGTTGCGATATCCGGTTTCGTGGGGGGCATGATGACGATCTCTCCGTTCGCCTCACGCTCGATGCGGAGTTCCGGGTTCTTCATGCAAAATTCGTAGTACTCGTCATCGTCCATGGGCGGCTCACCACGGATCGAGTAGGTCGCGTAAGCTTCATGGTCGGGAAGCAAGACCCGCATACACCCACAATACCGCGAAAGCGATTCAGCCGCCCTTCGTTGGTCATCCCGTAATCTTCAGCGGCCAGGATTCCGAACTGATACCCGCACATTCTACCCGGAATCGCTGCTCGCCTTTGGGCACATCATCGGGAACAATGACATTGATCTGGCGGCATCCTTCGGGGTCCACTTCGCCAACGTATTCAACCCCGAGCCGGGTGTCTCCGAGATACACGCCGATATTGCTCCGATCGGCGTTTACAGGAAGACCGCCGATCCAACAACTGATGAACCCACGTTCCCTTACCGCGATCTCCTCACCCCTCCAAGTGATACCGTCACGCACGCCCTTCAGAACAAGCCGATCGACCTTCAACGGCATATCGACAGCTATGCGAAGCGTTGGTCCGAATCTGCTGTCCGAAAACCGAAGGCCCACGGCGTTCCAGCCGCCATCCAAGCCCGGTGGCAAGCGAAAATTCGCCACCCAGGTATCATCTCCCTCACCTCTCACGTACAATGCCGGGACGCCGAAACCACCAACTTCAAAACGAAGTTGCTCACGAGCCACGAACTCCAGGCGTGTGCGAAACCAGCAAGTGATGTATTCCTCTTTGTGAGTCGAAAAATTGATTCCGGAGTTTCTGGCGTTAACGGCGGCAAGCAGCTCCGGCGGTTCCTGTTCCGCTTGGAACGGGATTGGCTCCCACTTTCGGTGGCACACGACACCGGCATGGGAGCCCGAAGCGAACAGGAGTTCCACACGGGCAAATCCGGCGGCACGGCACATCGCCATCAAACAGCCGACAGTAGGGCCGATCCAACTGTCCAGTTGATTCCCCAATTCGTCGGTTTCGTAGAACTCCATAGTGGGGATTTCTGTCCGGTGCTCCTGCCATGTATCGGCATCCGTCACGAACGATTCCACGATGGCCGTGTCCATCGTGAGACCGCAAACGATTTCCAGCGCCAAGAGCGGGTGTTTGAGATGGTACAGTACGCCAAGAAAGAAGGTGAAATCGAACTTGCCAAGACCGGCTTGCGGCAACTCGTAACAATCGAGAACGCGATACACCACTGTGGACGACAGAGTCTTGTGGATGCGGAGAAAATTGGGAACCTCAACGCAGTCAACCGCCGTGACTTGGGCTCCATGCCGTTCGGCCTCAAAGCTGAACCAACCGTCCCAAGCCCCAATGTCCAATACCCGTCTCCCGGCTAACTCGGAGGGAATCGGAAACCGGGCGTACCGCTCTTGGAGAACCTCTAACCGGTTGTAGCCTTCGATAACGGTGCCGTCCGGTAACTCAAAGGTGTGATACCAGCCCTTTTCAGCAAGTTCCCTGCTGAAGTCCTCACCTCTGCGGGATTCACTGCTGTTGAGTGATCGCAGATTCTTCGTCTCCATATCATACTATCGCCGTTTCCGGCCCCCCAAAAAACTCAGGGATCCGCGCGTTGGGCGGCGGTGCGTCGCAGTTTTCCATCGCGGACGGGAATCCGCCGGCGGATGTTTCGCAGGCCGATCTCGGAGTCTTCGCGCTGGACGGCTGGCGCGACTTCGCCCCGCGCCTGGGCATCGCGTGGGCGCCTGAAGGCACGGCCGGCAAGCCGCTCAGCACCTACCTGTTGGATGCGCGCCTGCGCGCCCCCATGACCATCAACACGGCCCTCAGCAGCAGATGGGTGCCGTGGAACCCCAGGTAAGTCGCCGCGCCAGCGTGGTCTTGCGCGGCAACTGCTGCTCCTGCGTTATTGAACCGTGCTTGAATTAGGCGCTTCATTTGGCGGAAAATGGACGTTTCCTCACAATGATCGGGCGAACCATCTCCCACTACCGGATTCTCAGCAAGCTCGGCCAGGGCGGCATGGGCGTGGTCTACCTGGCGGAAGACACTCACCTGGGCAGGCAGGTTGCCATCAAGTTCTCGACGGCGCCGTCGGACGACTCGCAGTATCGCGCGCGGTTTCTGCGCGAGGCGCGCGCGGCTTCCGAGCTCAACCACCCGCATATCGCCAGCATCTACGACTACGGGGAGACGACGGCCGGCGAGCCGTTCATCGTCATGGAACTGGTGAACGGAGAGGATCTCGCGCACCTGCTGCACCGGGGAGCGTTGCAGGTCGCGCAGTCCATCCGGATCGTGGAGACCGTGGCCGAGGCCCTGGCCGAGGCGCACCGCCTGGGGATCGTTCACCGCGACATCAAGCCCGCCAATATCGTGATCAACCAGAGGGGGCAAGTGAAAGTGCTGGACTTCGGCCTGGCGAAGCACATGCACGAACCTCTCCCGCCGGGTCAGGAGACCTCCACGCTGAACAGCTTCCATACCACGGGTGGAGGAGTGTACGGCACGCCGTTGTACATGTCGCCCGAGCAGGCCCGGGAAGCGCCGCTGGGGCCCACCAGCGACGTCTTTTCCCTCGGCGCGGTGCTGTACGAATGCCTGGCGGGGAAGCCCGCCTTTTCGGGGAGGAATTCGGTAGAGATCATGGCCGGGGTGCTGCACGTCAATCCACCGCCGCCCTCCGTCGTGAACGCGGGGGTCACTCCGGAGATGGACCGCATCACCATGAAGGCTCTGGCGAAGGATGTGCCCGCGCGCTATCAGTCCGCCAACGATATGGCGGCCGATCTGCTGGCGGTGATGGCGTCTTTGACGTATACCGACAGCCAGGTGACGCAAGTCCTGCCCTTTTCGGAGTCGCCGGCTGCTCCCACCTTTGGCAGCGCCCTGCGGACGCTGCGCACTTTGGCCGGACCCCTGCGGCGCTCGCGGACGGCGGCCGTTGCGGCCCTCGTAATGCTGGTGGCGGCAATCTTCGCGGGTTGGTGGTTGCTGCCGGGTGGATCGTATCAGCCCGCTCCCGAGGCGCTGCGCTGGTATCAGGAAGGCGTTACGGCGTTGCGCGACGGAACCTATTTCAAAGCCAGCAAGGCGCTGGAGCGCGCCGTCGCGCGCGACGACCACTTCGCCATGGCCCACGCCCGGCTGGCCGAGGCCTGGTTGGAGCTGGACTATGCCGACAAAGCCCGGGAGGAGATGCTGCGCGCCACGCCCCCCGGAATCAGCCCGCGCCTGACCCATCTCGAGCAGGTGTACATGCAGGCGCTGCACCTGACCCTGACGGGCGATTTCGGCGGCGCCGCGTCCAAGTATCGCGACGTCATGGCGGGCACGCCGGACTCCGACAAGGCCAGCGCCTACGTGGACCTGGGCCGGGCCTACGAGAAGAACGAACAACTGAAGGACGCGGTGAACAGCTACCAGGAGGCCACGCGCCGGCGTCCGCAGGAACCGGCGGCGTGGTTGCGCGTGGCCATTCTGTACGGGCGCCAGTTGGACCAGGCCAAGGCGGCCGCGGCGTTTCACGAGGCCGAGTCGCTGTATCGCAGCCTCACCAATATCGAGGGCGTGACCGAGGTGCTGTACCAGCGCGCCGTGCTGGCGGGCAAACTGGGGAAGACAGCCGATGCGCGCGACCTGCTCCAGCAGGCTCTGGACATGGCCCGCAGCACCGGCAGCACGCACCAGCGCATCGTCATCCTGCTGCAGTCGAGCGGCATCGCGCACCGCATGAACGATTCCGCCGGGGCTCAACGCGACGCCAGCGAAGCCCTCGACCTGGCGGGCGCCAACGGGCTGGAGAACCTCACCACGCGCGGCTTGATCGATCTCGGCAACGCGTATTTCGTCCAGGGGGAGTACGACGAGGCCAAGAAATATTTCTCCCAGAGCCTGGAATACGCGCACCGCTACCACTCCGCCCGCAACGAAGCGCGGGCGCTGCTTTCCCTGGGAAGCCTGGAGATGCAGCGCGGCGGAAGCGAAGACGGCCTGCGCGACATCGAGCAGGCGCTCGCCTGGTATCAGCGCGGAGGCTACCAGAAGGAAGCGGCGCAGGCGCTGATTCTCGTCGGGAGGGCGCGGCGGGACAAGGGAGATTACGCGGCGGCGCTCGAGTCTTTCCAGCAGCAACTGCAGATCGCGCGCAATCTCCAGGACCAGGCGCAGATGACGCTCTCGTTGCAGGGCATGGGCAGCGTGCTGGAATCCGAGGAGCGTTGGCCCGAGGCGCTGGCACGCTACCGCGAGGCCTCCGACGTCTCGCGGCAATCGGGCGACCCGTTGAATACGGCATACAATCTGCTGGGCGCGAGCGGCGTTTTGTGGCAGCTCGGGCGGTACGCCGAAGCGCGGCAGTCGCTGGACCAGATCGTTCCGGGGACCTCGCGTGGCCTGGCGGCGCAGGCCGACCGGATCCGGGTGGCCATGGCGCTGAGCGAGCGGCAGTTCTCCGCGGCCATAGAGGGCAGCCGGCGCCTGCTGGCACAGCCGGGACCGAGCACCGAGACGCTGGTGACGTTGAAGAGGATTCTGGGACTGGCCGAAGCCGCCTCCGGCGCCCGCAGCGACGCGGTAGCCTCGACCAGCGAGGCGCTGGCGCTGGCCACCAAGTCGAGCGGCCCCAGGCTGATCGCCGAAACCGGGCTGGCGCACGCCCAGGCTCTGCTGGCGGCGGGCGACCCGGCCAAGGCCCTGGAGAACGCCCTGGCGGCGCAACAGTGGTGCGCGCGGGTGGGCCGCCAGGAGGCCGAGTGGCATTGCTGGCTGGCTGCCTCGCAAGCCCTGGCCGCCTCGGGCGACGCGCTGAGGAGCCGGGAGTATGCCGCAAAAGCCTCCGATCTGCTTGCAGTCCTGGCTCGGAAGTGGGACGCTGAGAGCTACAAAACATATTTGGCAAGGCCTGACATCCAGTACGATCGCGGCCAGCTCGCCCGGCTGGCTGCGGCAAAGTGACACTTCGACGCTATGATATCCGGACAATTCCATTTCACAGGCCATTCAATCAAACTGCGCCCGACGTTTATCGCCGCGGCGCTTCTGCTGGTAACCGGTGGCGGCTACCTTTGCGCCCAGGACGTTCCCATCACCGTTGGAGACGGATCGTTGAAAATGACGTCCAAGGTTCCGTGGCCCGATTACAGCGACTCCGGCGGGAAGATCAAGACCCACCCGCATAACGGGAAGGCTATGACAACGCTGGAAATCACCATGCCGGGGCACAACCAGAAGCTGACGTGCTCCACCAACCAGAAATGCACGGTCGTGGTGAGCTACGGCGCGACCGATATCACTTTCAGCACCGGCAATAACGGCAAAGGGCTGCAGGTCAACACCGACTTCAGCCAATTCCAACGGGGCGCCAACGACGGCGAGTTGCTTCACAAGGACCCAAACAGGAAAATCTCCCGCCTAAGGGTCACGGGGGCCTCGCAGCCCTTCGACAACACGGCTTCGGGCGGCACGACGATCGTGATCCATTATCAGTAGTGGCGCGGCAGGCCGGTGGCCCGCCTTAATTTCGGCAGCGCCATCAGCGCGCCGCCATAGACCGCCAGGGAGAGGAACAGGGCCGTGGTGCGGTCGCCGCGGAGATCGACCATCAGCAGGCGGTAGGCGCCCAGCACCATGGCGGGGTAGATGAGCCGCAGGAACTCCGCGACGTTCCAGCGGGAACCCGCCCAGGCCAGCAGCAGGGCCGCGCCGGCGACTACGGTGGTCCGCAGCGTGGCGCAGTAGGGGTCGCTGGCGGATTGGCCGAAAATGCCGTGGGAGGCCGCGGTAATCAGGCCTGCCGCAAGCCCGGCGGCCAGCCAGGCAAGGGTGGCCACCATGGCCAGCCGGAACGCCTGGAAGTTCCACTCGGCGTGGCCGCCCGACCGCGCCGTGAGGATGTAGCACAGCCCGGCGGCTACGGTTCCCACCACCAGGGCTACGTCGTTCTCCGCCGGCCAGGACCCGCTGCCCGCCACGAAAGCCGCGGCCTGGAGAAAAGCGCCCGAAGAGATCAGCGCCACCAGAAGGTAGATGGCGCCATGCACCTGCAAGGTCAAGCGCCCGTAGTGAGCGCCGGCCCACACGCAGGCCACGGCCAGCGCGGGCCAAACGGCCTCGGCGGCGCCGCGCGCCAGCGCGATCCGGATGCCCACCACGGCCAGCAGAATGCCGAAGGTGGAGTAGGTGTAGAAGTTCCGCCCGCGGCGGCTGGCGTCCCGATGGAGCCGCAGGAACGAAACCGCGTAACAGGCGGCGCCGCAGCCCAGCGTGAGAACCGCCATGGCCGGCTCGAGCCGCGGGTATTCGCTCGAAAGCCGCAGCCCGCCGCTCACGCTGATCAGGAAGGCCACGGCGCACTGCGCGATTTCAAACGTGGTGAAGGTGGAGCCGCGGAACAGGGTGCGGACGATGGTGCTCGAAAGGTAGATGCCGAGCAGCGCCATCTGTGCAGCCAGCAACCAGGAGGGTGGGATCGGCGCGTAGGCCGGCGGCAGCCCGCGCTCGTTGGTCACCAGCCAGGTGGCCAGCAGCACGGCCAAATCGGCCGCCGTGGCCGCCAGCCATCGCTCGCTCAGCCAATGGTCGAGGCAGGCCGAGACCTCCACCGCCGCGGCGATCGCCAGGAACACGCCGGTGAACGGAAGCACGTCGTGGGTGGCCACGAGCAGCGCGGCGGCCGTTCCCAATCCGGCGAGGGTGGCGATGGTGGCGACGATCAGCAGGTCCTTGCGCCACGAAACGGCCAAGCCGAACACGGTGAACGACAGCAGAATGGCGCCCGCGCTCCAGGTGGAAATGGCGTGAAAGCGCAGGGTGGCTTCCCACAGCAGGGGCGCCAATACCAGCACAGAGGTCAGGCTGTGGAGCGCGGCTTCGAGCTTCTGCGCCGCGGGGGTGCGGGCGGCCCACACCAGCCAGAGCACGGCGTAGACGATGCCGATGCCGACGCCGCCGCGGTGGGTCAACGTTCCGGCTTCGGTCAGCGCCCGCAGCAGGTAGGCTCCGGCCAGGCCGAGCAGCGCGCGGCCCACTACGGGCACGAGCGCGTGGGTGGCGCCGGGCAGATCGGGGACAGGTCTCACGGACGGGGTGGGGGCGGGCGGCAGGCCGGCAGCCTGCCCGGCGATTGGGGCGAGGCCCAACGCTTTTTCGATGCGCGCTATGCGGCGCTCAAGCGCTTCCAACTCCGGCTGCGACATGGTCTTCCGAGACTCCGACAGCCTGATTTTCCGGCCAGGGTGGCAGGAGTTTTACGAGCACGACGAAGATGACGAACGGCAGCAGCATCAGGCCGATCGCGGAGAACAGTCCCTCTCGCGTAACAAAGGCGACCTTGTAAGTGGTATATCCCAGGAAGCTCTTCGAAAACAACTGGCCGCCGATCACCACGTTCCAGCGCATGGCGAAGATGCCGACGAGGGTGAGCGAGCAGGCCGCCAGGTACATGCCGCGCCGCACCGCTTCGGAGAATTTCCGCAACTGAGTGGCGGCGAGCAGGGCCAGCGGAATCAGGGTCCCCAGGCCGATCTGGAGAACCACCTGCGAGAACCACAGCCGCGTGTGCACCATGAAGTCCAGGCTGCGGAACGACTCGTCGGCCTCATAGGTGCGGTGGATCAGGTCGAGCATTTCCAGGGTGAAGTCGATCAGGAAGGTGTAGAACAGGTACTTGGCGATGGTGTCCAGGCAGCGCATGTCGATGGCCATCTTCTTCACCTTGGTGGAAGCCATGTACAGGAGGAGGACGGCGGCGATTCCCGAGGTCATCGCGGAGAACAGAAACACGATGGGCATCAGCGGCGTGGACCACCAGGGATTGGCCTTGATCGATCCGAAGATGAACCCGACGTATCCGTGCAGCAGGAAGGCCGAGGGGACGCCGATCACCGTCACGGTGTAGCCCACCTTGTCGTCGATGATGCGCGCGGCGGGCGAGACGTTCTGGGAGCCCAGGGTGAGCGCCTTGTAGATCAGCCGCGTGACGCCGCGGGTGGTTTGCGCCAGGCGCACGATATCGGCGCGGTACTCCAGCCAGATTTCGAGGAGCAGGACCACGGTGAGGTACCAGAGATAGACGAAGCCGAACATGGCCATGGCGGAGGAGCGGTGCGGGGTGAGATACATCTCCAGCGACCGCTCGGGATGTCCCAGGTGCAATTGCAGGGGCAGGGGCGCCACCAGCAGGAACGCCAGGGCGGTGAGGAGCGCCAGGCGGTAAGTGGGCCGCACCGCCTCGACCTTGAACACGCGCTCCAGGGACGCCAGGATGAAGGCGCCGGCCACCAGGCCGGTGATGTACGGGTAGAGGACGATCAGCAGGCTCCACTGCAGCTCCACCTCGTTCGGATACATGAAACCGTCGACGCCAGGTACCATCGTTTCTTACCTCACCGCTCCGTCCAGGTCCTTGTAATAGACCTTCGCCCCCGTGGCCATGTAGGGCTTCAGAACTTCGACCTTGTTCTTGCGCAGAAACTCGTGCACCGGGTCCTGCGGATTCTTGAAGTCCACCAACTGCCGCGCGCCGGTGGGGCAATTCTCGCAGCAGGCGGTGGTGAGGCCCTGGGTGATCCGGTGGTAGCACAGCGAGCACTTGTCGACCGTGTCTTTGTCGGGATGCAGGTACCGGCAGCCGTAGGGGCAGGCCTGGACGCAGTAGCGGCAGCCCAGGCAGTAGGATTCGTCCACCAGCACGACGCCATCGGGGCTTACGAAAGTGGCGCCCACGGGGCAGACCTGCACGCAGGGCGAATCGGCGCAGTGGTTGCAGAGCTTGGGAACGTAGAAGCTCTTGACATCGGTGCGGCCAGAGGGCGGAAACCCGTCCATAGCGCCATCAGGCGACTCCACGCGGGGCTGCTTGCCTTCCTCGATTTCGTAGCGCTCGACCCAGGTGCGGAAGTAGCCTTTGGGAACGCCGTTCTCCTTCGAGCAGGCGCGGACGCAGTTGCCGCAGCCGATGCACTTGTCGATGTCGATGATCATCCCCCACCAGTGGTCGGCCATCTTGTAGGCGTCGCTGGGGGCGGCGGCCCCGATGATCTGCTCGAGCGTGGCGCCGACGGAGGCCAGCACCAGGAGTTTGCCGCCGATGGTGAACAAGTCTCGCCGGGTGATATCCATGGGTCCTCTCCTCTAATCGATGTGCGGGTTGTGCGGTTTATGGCAGGAGTTGCAGGCCATGCCGCCGGAGTGCTCGGCGGTGACCACCTGCGGGAACCACTGGGGCTTGGCCGCGTCCTGCTCGTGGCAGCGCCGGCACAGGTCGGCGGTGTCGGGCAGTTTCGGGACGTTGGCGGCGGGATCTTCGGCGTGTTTCGCCTGCGGCCCGTGGCAGGCCTCGCAAGCCACGTGGGCGTGCTTGCCGGCCTTGCGGACGGTGGCCTGATCGTCGTGGCACATGACGCAGGTGTCTTGGCCGGCGTAGGAGACGGGGCGCTGGCGGATCATGTCGAGGGCCCCGGGGCGGAAGTGGCCGTATTTGCCGAAGTCCTTGGGAATCACCGCGCCACGGAGCAGAATGAAGAGGCCGAGGCCGGCCAGGAGCACCAGCGCAGGGCGAACCAGGTGTCCCGCATCTTGAAACAGGCGGCGCAAATATGACTCCTTTCTATGTCGTTAGCAGGTAAGCAATAACGTAACCAAACGGCCTGGAAATCCTAAAACGTTTTAATCGAGCGGAGGTGCGGGAGATTTCTACAGGCGGAGGTGGAGGCAGTGGCGGAGTTTAGGGCGAAATAACCCAGTGTTGGGTAATTCGACACTCAAGATGAGGTTAGGGTGGCGGAAGACAGCTTGCTCCAGCTACTGAGGACTGGTTCGGAGATCCAGCTTCGATGGTTGAGCGAGCTGCGGCGGAAGACGAAGCACCTTCTTACCCAGCTACCACAGACGAAGACCGGGACTGGACGCGGTACGCGGACGGAATAGGCCAGCTACGTGGTTCAGCCTTGCTCCGGATGACGCGGGATTACTGCTCGGATTTGGTCCCGGCGGATCTGTCAGCCGGTTTCTGGTCGGCCGGTTTCTGGTCCTTGGTGTCCGAAGCGCTCTCCGGGTGTTTGCCTTTCTTGTGGAAGATCTTGCCCAGGACTCGCACCACCACGTTATGCTTCTTCGGTTCCGTGCCCGTCACCTCGGGTGTGGAGGCCTGCGGCGAGTTTGCCCCGGCTTCCGCACCGGCCGGCGCCGCCGGAGCCGAACTCGCGACCGGCGTCTCGACCACGGCAGGCTCCGGCGGTTTGGTCTCGCCCGACTGGCCGATTACGTACCGGCCCTCCACATTGGCAGACGGCGGCAAGGACGATTCAGAGCGCGCCGCCCTGGCTCGCGGCGCCTTCTTCGGCCGCGCCTGCACGTTCGCGGACGACTCACCCGCGGGAGACGCCGATGTGCCGCGGCCGCCAATCGGCGCAGCGGTCTCGGGCCCTTTCGCGGCCTCGGGGACGGCCTGGACCGCCGGCAGCGCTGCCGCAGTGCTCTGCCGCGACTTCCAATATCCGCCGGCCATGAACGCGACCCAGATCCCAAACCCGACGATCGCTATGGCTGCGGCGCGCCGCCACGGGAATCCGTCGCGCTGCCGGGAGGCGCCCTGCCGCACGACCGTTTGAGCCGGCGCCGCCACTAGTATCGCTGCCCGAAAGGCAGCCGCGCCGGGAAAGCGTCTCGATGGCGCCTTTTCCATGGCTCTCAGGATCACCGCGCTCAAGCGCGCGCCGATTTCGGGAGCGAGTTGCACGGGCGGCGGCGGCTCCTTCTCCAGATGAGCGCGCATCACCGCAAATCCGTTGGTTCCGGGAAACGGCAGCCGTCCCGTCGCGACTTCATACAACACTACGCCGGTCGAATAAACGTCGGTTCGCGCACCCACTTCGCCCTTGCCATCGACCTGTTCGGGCGCGATATACCATGGCGTGCCCAGCGACTCTCCCGACCCTGTGATTCTGGCGCGGTTCACCACGTGCGCCAGCCCGAAATCGGTGATTTTGACCTCTCCATCCGGAGTGATCATGATATTTTCCGGCTTGATGTCGCGGTGAGTCACTCCCGCCTGCTCGGCGAAGTCCAGCCCCGCGAGCGTCTCCAGGATGTACCGCAGCCCTGTGGCAAGCGGCAACCTCCCCCGGTCCAGCACGGTGCGCAGCGATTCGCCGGCGACCCGCTCCATCGCCAGGACGAGACCGCACGGGGCGCGGAACGCCTGATACACCGCCGCGATATTGGGATGTTGCAGCTTGGCCTGGACCTGAATCTCCCGCAGAAAACGGTCTTCGTCCTCCGCCAAGTCCGCCGTATCCAGCATCACCTTCAGCGCGTCGACGCGCTTGGTGATGACGTGTTCGGCCTCGAACACGATTCCATAGGTGCCTCTCCCAATCCGCGACAGGATTCGGTAGTCACCGATCTGCGTTCCAACGTCCAGGGTCATGGCGCACCAACGCAGATTCATTCTATGGGTGGGGGCGAGTGCCTGACCATTAGCCTTAGGTTAGTACGCAGACGCCAACCAACCGATGTTGCCTGTTGCGATTCCCACCCCGGTTCGGAGCAGGCAGAGTGGCGGAAAGGCAAATCGCGAAGGTGTTTCCGGGTACCCGGGGATTCGCACTGGTATTGCGCGCGCCATTGGACGGCAGTTGACCAGGTTGGCGCGCATTTTGCCGCGCGAAACTGGCATACTGCAAAGTGCCGCCCGTGTCGGGTGGACAGCGAAACTATGGATACGCGAATCTTCGGTGAGTTCATGGGGACGGCGGTGCTGATCCTCATGGGGAACGGCGTGGTTGCCAATGTCCTGTTGAAGAAGTCCAAGGCGGAAGATGCCGGATGGATGGTGATCGCCACCGGGTGGGCGCTGGCGGTGATGTGCGGCGTGTTCACCGCCAAAGCGTGCGGCAGCGCGGATGCGCACCTGAATCCGGCGGTGACCCTCGGGTTCGCGGTGAACACGGGAGATTTCAGCATGGTGGGACCTTACATGGCGGCACAACTGGCGGGCGCCATCGTGGGCGCCACGCTGGTGTGGCTGCATTTCCTGCCGCACTGGAAGGAGACGCCCGATGCGGATCGCAAGCTGGCGTGCTTCTGCACGTCGCCGGCGATTCGCAATCCCGGGGCCAACCTGCTGACCGAGGCCATCGGCACTTTTGTGCTGGTGCTGGTGGTGGGCGCGATCTTCTCCAAGGCGGTGGCCGCCAACGGTCCTTCGCCGGGCCTGGGCCCGTACCTGGTGGGGAGCCTGGTGTGGGGGATCGGGCTCAGCCTGGGCGGCACTACCGGGTATGCGATCAACCCGGCGCGCGACCTGGGGCCGCGCATCGCCCACGCGCTGCTGCCCATCGCCAAGAAGCGCGGGTCGGATTGGGGATACTCGCTGGTGCCGATCTTCGGTCCCCTGGCGGGCGGCGCCCTGGCCGGCGTGTTCATCCGGCTGGCCCATTTTTGAGGCGCGCATGAGAGGTCCGCTGCAACGGCTGGCCCACACCCGGTCGGGGGATAAGGGCGATACGTGCAACATCGGCGTGATTGCGTACGACCCGAAGCACTACGGGTGGCTGGTACGGGAGGTGACCGCGGAGCGCGTCAAGGAGCACTTTGGCGAACTGGTGAAAGGCGAGGTCGAGCGGTTCGAGCTGCCCAACCTGGGCGCGCTGAATTTCCTCCTGCACCAGGCGCTGGGGGGCGGCGGGACCGTCTCGCTGCGCACCGACGCTCAAGGCAAGACTTTCGGCGCGGCGCTGCTGAGCCTGGAAATCGAGCTGCCTCCGGGACTATAATGTCTGCAGTGGCGTGTGCTCCGCGCGCCCGTTCCAGCTCTGGCCCTACCTGCGGACCGAATCCATGAGCATCCTCGAGGCTGCGCGCGATGGACGCGTGTTGCGGCTGGGGCTGAACCGCCCGGAAAAGCGAAATGCGCTGAACGCCGAGCTTTGTGCCGCCCTTGTCGGCGCGCTGGAGGAGGCCGACCGGGACTCGGCTATCGGCGCGATCCTCATTACCGGCAACGGAAAATCGTTTTGCGCGGGGATGGATTTGAGCGAGATCGGCTCCAGTGGGCCGCAACGGAGCGCAGGGAAGAAGACCAGCGGAAGGCGATCCCTGTCGGGATCGTCTCTGGCGCCAGAAACGAGCGGTATGGGGCGAACAGGCGAGCATGGCTCGCCTGGACCGATTGACAATCGGTCCGCAGGTTGCCAACCTGCCCCACAAGTCGACGAGGCGCACGAGCAACTGTTTACGGCGGGCTTCCGGCTGGGGAAGCCGGTGATCGCGGCGGTGAACGGGGCGGCGCTGGGGGGCGGCATGGGACTGGTGGCCAACTGCCATATCGTGTTGGCTGCGGAGGATGCCACCTTCGGGTTGACCGAGATCCGCCTGGGATTGTGGCCGTTCCTGATTTATCGCGCGGTGGCGGCGGCACTGGGGGACCGCCGCACGGTGGAACTGGCGCTAACGGGCCGGGTATTCTGCGCGCGAGAGGCGAAGGAGATCGGCCTGGTCCACGAGATTTCCGGGGATGTGGAAGCGAGGGCCGCGGATGTGGCGAAGTCGGTGGCGGCGAACAGCCCCACGGCTGCCGGCAGCGGGCTGCGGTTCGTGCGGGAGACCAGGGGGAAGGATCAGGAGAGCGCCGGCGCCATCGCGCGCCGGATGCGGAGCGAGGTGTTCGCCAGCGAGGATTTCCAGGAGGGAATTCGGGCATTTCACGAAAAACGGGTGCCGCGGTGGCCATCGTTGGAGAAGAAGTGATACCCCATATATTGTGGGGTTGGATTGGGAGGTCCTGGATGATGTGGTGGAAGTACTTTACTTTTACGCTCGACGCGTTTAGTATGGTTACAACTCCCCCGATGCAGCTTAACGCTGTCGAGAGGACAAGGCTTTGCTGAAACTAAAGCGCGTCGAACTGCAAGGATTCAAATCCTTTTGTGAACGCACCGAGCTGCGTTTCCACGGCGAGGGCATTGCGGCCATCGTAGGTCCCAACGGCTGCGGCAAATCGAACATCAGCGATGCCATCAGTTGGGTGCTGGGGGAGCAGTCGGCCAAGAGCCTCCGCGGATCCAGGATGGAGGACGTGATTTTCGCGGGAACCCGCGACCGCAAACCGCTGGGCATGGCGTACGTGACCATGACGCTGGTGGATCCCGAGCATTACCGCGAGCACACCGTGCACGGGCCGCAACCAGTGGAAGAGGGCCAACCGCGGAAGACCGGCGAAGTTATCATTACGCGGCGGCTGTTCCGGTCGGGCGAGAGCGAATACCTGATCGACGGACGCCCGGCGCGGCTGCGCGACATCCAGGACATCTTCATGGGGACGGGGCTGGGGCCCGAGAGCTACGCCATCATCGAGCAGGGGCGCATCGGGCAGATCCTGAGCAGCAAGCCGCAGGACCGGCGGTCGGTGATCGAGGAAGCCGCCGGCATCACGAAGTTCAAGACGCGGAAGCGCCTGGCCGAGGCCAAACTGGAAGGCGCCAAGCAGAACCTGGCGCGGGTTTACGACATCCTGGAAGAGGTCACGCGGCAGGTGAATTCGCTGAAGCGGCAGGCGGCCAAGGCGCGGCGTTTCGGCGAGCTGAAGACGGAGTTGGACGCGCGGCTGCGGGTAGTGCTCTCGGGCAAGTATCGGCTATTGGAGCGGGACGCGGCCAAGACGGCCATCGATCTGAACCTGGCGACGGCGGAGCTGAAGACGCTGGGCGAGCAGGTCGGGGAGAGAGAACAGGAGCACGAGCGGCGGCAGGCGTCGTGCTACGAAATCGAGCGGCAGCTTCGGGAGGCGCGGCAGCAGCTTTCGGAAATGAACGTGGAGGCGGAGCGGGTGCGCGGGCGCCTGGAATCGCAGGTCAAGGAAAGCGGCGCCATCGAGCAGCGGATCGCGCAGGCCGAGCGCGAATCGCAGGAGTTAGGGCTGCGGCTGGACAAGCTGGACCAGGAGATCGGCGAGCACCGCAAGAGCCTGGACGAGCTGGAGGCGCAGACTGCGCGGTCGCGCGATCGCATGCTGGAGATCAACCGGCAGCGCGAAGCGTTGCAGGCTAGGGTGCGGGAGCGCGAGCAGGCCATCGAATCGGGGCGGCAGTTGATTCTGCGGCTGCTGGGCGAGGCGTCGACGCTGAAGAACCAGCTGGCGCAGATCGAAGAATACCTGGCTGGGATCGAGCGGGAGACGGCGCGCTCCACGCGGGAAGAGGCCACGGCGGCGGTGGAGATGGAGCGCATCGAAACGGCCCGCAAACAGCTTTCCGAAGTCGTGGCGCGGCGCCAGTTGGAGCTGGAAGAAGTGATGGGCGAGCGCCGCCGCACCGAGGAGGTGCTGGCCGAGAGACGCCACGCCGCCGCGGAGCTGCGGGGAGAAATCGACGGGGTGAAGAACGACGTCTCGCAGATCCGCGCGCGCAAAGAATCGCTGGAGCAGGTGCTGGCGCACCGCACCTACACCACGGAATCGGTGAAGCGGCTGTTTGCGTCGCTGGAGAAGGGGAACGCCGCCGATCTGAAGCCGCTGGGCGTGCTGGCGGACTATGTGGAAGTGGATCCGCAATTCGAGAAGCCGGCGGAAGAATTCCTCCACGAGGAGCTGGAATACGTGGTGGTGGAGACCTGGCAGCAGGCGGAGCGCGGGCTGGATTTCATTCGCGCCGAACTGGACGGGCGGGCCACGTTCCTGGTCCACCCCGAGCCCAGCGCCAACGGCCATCGGCACCTACCGGAGCCGGCGATCGGTCCGGAGACCGGGATCACGGCGCGGCTGAGCGAGTCGCTGCGGCTCACCAACGGATTCCGCGACCGCGCTACGGACCTGCTGCCGCGGGTTTCGCTGTGCTTCCTGGCGGACGACCGGGCGGCGGCGCAACGGCTGGCGGTGGCGTATCCGCACTTGTACTTCCTGCTGTCGGACGGAATCTGCTATCACGGGCACACGGTGACCGGCGGGAAGAAGTCGGGCGCGGGTCCGCTGGCGATGAAGCGCGAGGCGCGCGAGCTGGCGGGCAAGCTGCAGGGGCGCCAGAGAAGCCTCGACGGGATGGTGGCTCGGCAGGACGGATTGAACCAGGAGATCCTCGGCCTGGAGACCGAGCTGGAGCGGCTGCGGGGGCTGCAGCAATCGCGCGAGAAGGACCGGCTGGCGCTGGACCACGACATGCGCAAGCTGGGCGAAGACCTGTCACGCGCGAATTCGCGGATCTCGGTGGCGCGCCTGGAATTGGAGCGCCTGCGGCGGGACGCGGAACGGTCGGCCGATCAACGCGAAAAGAACCGCGCCGCAGTGGCTGAGAAGGAGCTGCTGCGCGCCCGGCGGGAAGAGGCCCTGGAAGCGGAGCGGCGGGAGCTGGACATACTCGAAGGGCAGGCGGCCACGGTGGGCGAGGAGCACGCGCAGGTCCGCGCCGAGCTGGCCGGTTTGGAAGAACGCCACCGCGGGGAGCGCGCGGCGATGGCGCGGCTGGAACAGCAACACCGCGAGACCAGCACACGGCGCAACGCCATCGCGCCGGAGATCGAACGGCTGGGCGAAGAGCGCGCGCGGCTGCTGGCCGACAATATCGAGCTGGACCGGAAGGCCGGGTCGCTGGCCGGGGAAATCATGGCGCTCGAAGGCCGCGTGAACGAAATGGCGGCGGAAGACGAGCGAATGCGCGAAGCGCTGCGCGCCGACGAGGAAGAGCTGAAGCTGCTGCGCGCGGGCGTGCAGGAGGGCCTCGAAAAACGGTCGCAGATCGAAGTCGACCTGGTGCGCAAGCAGGCCGAGCTGAAGTACCTGGACGAGACCAGCCGCAAGGAGCTGAACTGCGCGGTGGAGGATCTGTCGGCCTCCGACGACCCGGTGCCGGATGCGGATGCCATCGCCGAAGCCGAGCAGACGTGCAACGAGGTGCGCAACCGCATCGAAGGGCTCGGCCCGGTGAATGCGGCCGCGATGGAGGAGTACCTGGAGGCGCAGCAGCGTCAGGAGTTCCTGAGCGCGCAGCGGCAGGACCTGATCGATTCCATCCGCGACACGGAGAAGGCCATCCAGGAGATCGACCAGGTATCGCGGCAGAAATTCGCCGAGGCCTTCGAGGCCATCAATCAAAACTTCCGCACCATTTTCCAGACGCTGTTCGGCGGCGGCACGGGCGAGATGCGGCTCACCGACCAGGAGAACCTGGCGGAGTCGGGGATCGACATCATCTGCTCGCCTCCGGGGAAGCGGCTGCAGAACGTGCTGCTGCTGTCGGGCGGCGAGAAAGCGCTGGCGGCGGTGGCGCTGCTGATGGCCATTTTCCGCTACCAGCCGAGTCCGTTCTGCGTGATGGACGAAGTGGACGCCCCGCTGGACGAAGCCAACATCGGCCGCCTGACGAGGATGCTGCACGAGATGTCGGACCAGACGCAGTTCGTGGTGATCACGCATTCGAAGCGCACCATGGAAGCGGCCCAGGCGCTCTACGGAGTCACCATGCAGGAGCCCGGCGTGTCGCGCCTGGTTTCGGTGCGGTTCCAGGGCGATACGAAGGCCAGCGCGGCGTAGGGCGGGCCCGGGCAAAAACCGTTCCTTACGGTCGAGCTTCTGCGAAGCGGCTCAGTCCGAACTCCGGAACTCCGGCAGTTGTATTAACAAAACGTGTACAATCGGAAAGGTGGATCCAGCGACACCGGATCTCGTTTTCGACTGGGACGACGGGAACGTCTCTCATCTGGCGCGCCATCGGATTGAGCCCTCAGAGGTAGAAGATCTCTTTCGCAACGATCCGGCTTTTCGAGGCCATGAGGTTGTGGATGGCGAACATCGATGGACAGTCGTAGGAGCAACCCGCTCGTTACGGGTTCTCGTGCTGGTCTTTGCCGTACGAAACGAGAGAATCCGCGCGATCACCGGCTGGAACGCCGATCGACGAACCAAGAAAGAGTACCTCTTGGAGAGAGGAACGTAGCAGTCATGCCCCGCAAGAAACTTGTTGTTCCGACCTTCAAAAGCGAGAGAGAAGAGGCGGCCTGGTGGGATACACATCGGGCGGAAGTCGAAGCGGACCTGCGCCTCGCCATGCGCGAGAGCAAGACGATCTCCTTGAGTGACGTGTTGGCTCAAGCCTCGCGAAAGAAGGAGCTTCTGCCGGTAACCATCCGGCTCGCCAGCGAAGACGTTGCCACCGCCCGGCAGCTTGCGGACGGCAAGGGTATCGGTTACCAAACCTACATCAAGCTTCTCCTGCACGAAGCGCTTCAAAAAGAGGCTGGCCGCCATGTCCGCGGACTTAGGAAATAAACTGCCGACCGCTCGTTATGGCAACCCGAAACGGCCCGGGGGAATTTCATTGTCCGGCATACTGTGCCGCTGGACCGTACCTCGGCAGGTTTGGCCGTCGGCCGTGGCTTCGCGACCGGCGGCTTGACGGCCGCGGCGCTCCAGGAGAATCTCCGCCCGAATTACGCCTGGGCCCAAGAAGCCGCCAATCAGGGTTGGCTTACAGGGACGGGCACGAGCGCCGGCTCACGCACGGCTTCCGCTTAGTGCTGGCGTATCGTGTTTCGTTTTGAAGGAAACGGCGCATTCGACGTTGAACCGATCGGCTACCATCAAGGAGAAAAAGACGTGCCCATGAAGAACCCCGCACATCCTGGACGCATCGTGCGGAGCGCGTGCCTCGAGCCGTTGGGCCTGTCGGTGACTGCTGGGGCGAAGATCCTAGGCGTCACCCGGCAGACACTAAACAACGTTATCAACGGCAAGTCTGGCATTAGCCCGGAGATGGCTATCCGGCTAACGAAGGCATTCGGCAGCACGGCGGAAACGTGGTTGCGAATGCAGCTTGCCTACGACCTTGCGGCAGCCCGCAAGAACGAGAGCAAAATTAAGGTTCGCCGCCAGCAGGTCCCGCAAGAATTGCACGTGCCGTGACGCCGGACGCGGCGCTCCGGCTTTTTGGGCGACGCGCAAAATCGGAACGCCAGTTTACGATATCCCCGTCTCAAGTTAGCCGCTGGCGCGGCGGACGCTTCGCGTGCGTCAAGGGTCGGGCTTACGTGAATTCAGGCAGCGTTATTGCTTCGCAGAGGGTATGGGGGTAAGATTATCTCCGTGCTTTGCAGATCCGTACTCGGCTACGATAGCGGCCCCGCTGAGGGATGGTACGAAAGTACCAAAACACTATTCAAAATACATACGAACCGCGTCCGCCGCAACCGCCAGCGGCTACCTTGAAACCACTCTATCGAAACTGACGCGGCGGTCAGCCATCTCTCACACGCCAGGAGTCTCGCACCGCGTCACTTCCGATAAGTCCTAACGTTCCACAGCCGCTACCCATACGGTGCAACTGTGGACATGAAATACGCCTGAACTAATTTTCAACCGGAGTCTTTTCGGCGTGGTCGATTACGAATGCCTCGATCATGACCTTTCGTGAATCCAACTTGAGTCCGAGTTGTTTCTCTAGGGCCGCGAACACAGTCAGCCCGCTGATCAGTGGAACGGTGCCAACATCATCCCCTGACGCAGCCGGAGACGCGGGCTGCCTCTCTCCCGCAGCCGTGTCAGAGGCGAACGTCAATGTCAGATCGTATTTTCCCGTCAGCCCAGTAGCGTTGACTACCGGATCGCCAGTAATCGAGTTCAGTATTCCGCATAGATTCGCGTCCTCGGCCGAATCCATTGGGACCTCCGTCCCCACCCAGCGGGTGAGTCCGTTCGCTCGGGAGACGGTGAAGCCATTGCGGACGTGGAAATTATTGAAACCGTCCGCGTCCTTGATTGCTTCCGTAGCTGGTGTCGAGGGGCTGGTCCCAGGTGCCCGAGGAGGAGCGGACGTGGCATCTTTCATTTTTGGCCCGCCTTTCGCCGCCAGAAGCACGTACCCTTGCACTTCGATTTTCTCTCGGTGAAAAACCAGTTTGAATCGTTCCGTGAGCAGATTCTGCAACATCACTCTCACTTGTTCCGTGGTGGCCCCAGCCGGTACATTCGCCTCAACGTTGAATCGGACGGTGTCCTCAGAAGCTGGGGGCCGAAGCTGGTACGCCTTCAAACCGTATGCCTGCAGCACCATGAGCGAAACACTGGCGTTTACACACCTATAGCGGCTCGGGTTCGACAAGAAACATCCCATCGTCCCCCGTACCCTCCCCGCAGGTGGCGGCGCCAGTTTAACCGACGCCACTTCAAACTGGAGCGGCTGATCTGCCGCCGAACCGTGCGTTGTTCCCCATATTAATGCCAGAAGCGTACCAGCAATTGTTCGATTCATCTTTTGGAATCCTCAACTCTAGTCCTTAGTGCCGGCACCTCACCGTAGGCGGCTTAGAGGCTATCGTCTCTTTGACGCAGTTCCTCAGTCTAACGTGCAGGAATTCAGGAGTTGTCGTGGGGTTATCGGAAAACCCGGGCGCGGCTAGGTTGCCGGCCCCCTCTCCCTGCCCCTCGGGTGTTTCAAGAGTAAGCTTTGAAATATCGCGAGAAGGCCCGTGAATCGCGGGGAGCAATATACAATAGCCCGCCGGGCGCCCGGCGCGGGCATCCCCGGATGTGATATTCTCGGCCCTGGCAAGGAGCCATCTACATGGAGCGAAAGAAGGCCGCCGACTATCCCCAGGAGTTGTTGAACCTGTTCGACCGTTACGTTCATGGCGATATCGACCGCCGTGGGTTCCTCGATGGCGCGCAGAGGTTCGCAACGGGCAGCTTGACGGCCGCGGCGATCTTGGAGAGCCTCCGCCCGAATTACGCCTGGGCCCAACAGGTTCCCAAAGACGACGGGCGGATCAAGACCGAGTACGCTACTGTGGCGTCGCCCGAGGGCAACGGAAGCATACGCGGGTACCTGGTGCGCCCGGCGAACGCCGCTGGAAAGCTGCCGGGAGTGCTGGTGGTACACGAGAACCGCGGCCTGAATCCTTATATAGAGGACGTGGCACGGCGCCTGGGCACGGCGAATTTCCTGGCGTTCGCGCCCGACGGGCTCACCAGCGTGGGCGGCTACCCGGGCGACGACGAGAAGGGCGGAGCGCTCTTTGCCAAGGTGGACCGGGCGAAGATGACCGAAGATTTCGTGGCGGCGGCGCGCTGGCTGAAGGCGCGTGCGGACTCGACGGGCAAGATCGGCGTGGTGGGCTTCTGCTATGGCGGCGGCATCGCCAACACGCTGGCGGTGCGGTTGGGCGGTGACCTTGCCGCGGCCGTTCCGTTCTACGGCGGGCAGCCCCCGGCGGCGGACGCGGCGAAAATCAAGGCGCCGTTGCTGCTCCACTATGCGTCGCTCGACACGCGCATCACCGGGGGATGGCCGGCTTACGAGGAAGCGCTCAAGGCCAACCACGTGGTTTACTCGGCGCATGTTTACGAGGGCGCCAATCACGGCTTCCACAACGACACGACGCCGCGCTACGACGAGGCCGCCGCCAAACTGGCCTGGCAGCGCACGCTCGACTTCTTCAACAAATACCTGAGGTGACGGATGGGCCGCGCCCCGCGCCCGCAGCACCCTTGTCTCCGGTTCCGCCCGGCGTTACACTCCAGGCATGAGAGAATACATAGTTCCAGCTCTGTTTCTCTTTTTGTGCCAATCCGCCCCGGCGGGAACCGTACCCGCGGGATGGAAAACGGTAAAGGATTCCAAGGGCCTCTGCCAGATCGCGGTGCCGCCGGAGTTTGTTCCCCTGGGGGACAACACCGGCGCGGCGGTGTTTCAGGATGCGACGACAGCCATTGCAGTAGTCACCAGCCAGGCTGGGCAGGCTTACAAGCCGCTGCCGGACTCGTGGCAGAAGCTGATCGACATTCCCAAAGACAAGATGTTCGAGAATACGGTGAAGCGCATTTTCTATCAGGACAAGACCTCCAGGGGCGCGGAAGACCAGAATGCGTACAGCTCCAGCGTGCCGGCGAAAAACGGCACGTGCAGTTGCCATATTGTCTTTCTCCCGAGCGTTACCGAGGAAACTGCCCGAAAGATAGCGCTCAGCCTCGGCCCGGCGGCGGAGTAAACGGCGCTGAGCGCCAACGGCGCCGCCTGATTCGCAATTGCGGCACTAGAATTGAGATAGTGTCGGCTCCATTCCGCTCCTACGTGCTGGTGTCCCGCGAGCAGATCGCGCGCAATTATGCCGGCGTGCGCGCGGTGGTTGGCCCCGAGGTCGAAGTGTGCGGCGTGGTGAAGGCCGACGCGTACGGCCACGGCGCCCTGGAAGTGTCGCGCGTCCTGGTGGCGGAGGGCGCCAGGTGGCTGGCGGTGAGTTCGGTGGACGAAGGCGTGAACCTGCGCCGCGGGGGAATCCACGAGACCCGCATCCTGGTGATGGGCGGCTTCCTGCCCTACGAAGGCGAGGCACTGGTGGAATACGACCTGACCACGTCGGTGCACTCGCTCAGCCAGGTGCGCGACGTGGACCGCCTGTCGCACAGCGCGGGGAAGCCGCTCCGCTACCACCTGAAAATCGATTCCGGCATGGGGCGGATGGGAACGCGGGCTTCGGCCGCGGAGATCGCGGCTACGCTGGCAGGCGCGCACTACGCCCAGCTCGAAGGGCTGATGACCCACTTCGCCTCGGCCACGGACTACACCTCCACGCAGACCGACGAGCAACTGGCGTATTTCGAGGGGATCCGCGCCTTGCTGGGCCGGGCGGGCATCCATCCCCCGCGGCTGCACACCTCGAGCACCAATGCCATCTGCTACGGCCGCACCGCGGGCTGGCACAACCTGGTGCGCGCCGGGCACGCGATCTACGGCTACGTGTCGCCGGCGCGCGGAGACGCCCCGCCGCAGCTCCTGCACGTGAAGCCCGCGCTCACGTGGAAGGCCAAGCTGCTGGCGGTGAAGGACATTCCGGAAGGCGCCGCGGTGGGCTATGGAGGCACCTTTCACGCGCCCCGGCCGATGCGCATCGGGATCCTGGGCGCGGGTTATGCGGATGGAATGTTCCACCGGCTCTCCAATCGCGGCAAGGTGATCGCGGACGGGAAGCTCACGCCGATTATCGGCACCATTTCGATGGACCTGACCACTATCGATCTCAGCCACACCACGGCGCTCGGCCCGGGCGATGAGGTCACGTTGTTGGGCGCCGAGGGCGATGCGCGGCTCGACGCGCAGCAGATTGCGCGGACCGCGGGCACCATCTCGTACAACATTTTGTGCAGCATCAGCGCGCGGGTGCGGCGGGTGTACGTGTGATGGGTGCGCGCGCGTGCGGCGAGTGTACCTGCGATAACGCAACTAAGGTTTTTAACCTCACCAATTGTGCGGCGTTTGGTACTAGACCTGCTTTTATCAGGTGATATCATGGGGACTGGATGAGCTTACTGTCCCCAAGACTACAACTCAGGGTCGCACAGAAGCAGATTCTGACCCCGGGCCTGGTGCAAATGGTCACCGTCCTTCAGCTGAACCGGCTGGAGCTGAAGGAAATGATCACCCAGGAGATCGTCAAGAATCCGGTTCTGGAAGAGTCGACAGAAGAGCCGGGTGAAGAAATCACGCCCGAGGAATTGCAGCCGCTGCTGGAAGGCGAGACGTTCGCCGATCCTTCGGATAAGCAGATCCTGGAAGCTTCGGTGATGAACGAATCGGCCACGGTGGATGGCGCCGCCGCCGATGTGGCCATCAACGGCAACCTTTTTCCGGATGCCGAGGAAACCGCCGCGGCGGTGACGGAACCGGCGGCCGCGGCCCCGGACGCGCTGCTGGATACTCCGCCGGCCACGGACCCGTTCGACGAGATCGACTTCGGCTCCTTCTTCGACGACTACCTGGACCCAGGCTACAAGAGCCCCGCGGCGGAATCGGTGGAGAAGCCTTCTTTCGAAACGTTCCTTTCGGCGCCGGTGACGCTGGGCGACCACCTGCGGTCGCAGTTGAGCGTGAGCGTGATGCCGGACGAGGTCCGCGACGCCGCCGAATCCATTATCGGGAACCTGGACGAAGACGGCTATCTCTCGGCTTCGCTCGAAGAGATCGCGGCGGGAGGCGAGCACAAGCCGGAGCACGTGGAAGCGGCTCTCCAGGTGGTGCAGTCGCTCGATCCGGCGGGCGTAGGCGCGCGCGACCCGCGCGAGTGCATGCTGCTACAGATCGAAAGCTTGAACGGCAAGGGCGGCGTGGCGTGGCAGATCGTCTCCAACCACCTGCGGCTGCTCGAGACGCGGCAGTACAAGGAGATCGCCAGGCTGCTGGGACGGCCGCCAGAGCACGTCGAGATCGCCGTCAAAATGATCCAGCACCTCAACCCCAGGCCCGGCCTGCGGTTCTCGGGAGCGGGCGCGCGGGTGGTGGAGCCGGACGTTTTCTTCATCAAGGACGGGGAAGATTACATCATCCAGATGAACGACGAGGACGTTCCACAGCTCCGGCTCAACGCCCAATACCGCAGGATGCTCGACCGCGACAACGGCGCGACCAAAGAGGTCCGCGACTACGTGCGCGAGCGCTACACGTCGGCCATCCAGCTGATGAAGAACATCGAGCAGCGGAAGCAGACGATTCTCAAAGTCTGCCAGGCGATCGTGCGCCGCCAGACGGAATTTCTGACCCACGGCCTCGACTGGCTGAAACCGATGATGATCAAGGAAGTGGCCGAGGAAGTGGGAGTGCACCCCTCGACCGTGAGCCGCGCGGTGGCCAGCAAGTACGTGCATACGCCGCAGGGCGTCTTCGAGCTGCGGTACTTCTTCTCGGAGGCGGTGCAAGGGCCGCTGGGCGGGGGGACTCCGCTGCTGCTCCTGAAGCGCAAGGTGAAGAAGATGATCGAGGAGGAGGACCGCACCAAGCCTCTGACCGATGAACAGATCACCGCGCTGTTGCAGGCCGAAGGCATCAACGTGACACGCCGCACGGTAGCCAAGTACCGCGAGGACATGAAAATCCCATCCACCCACCAGCGCCGCGTCCGCAACTGAAGGGGGGACGACGGAAACGATGCGCGAGGAAGAGGCGAGCTTCGCTCGCGGGGCGGGTTGACAACCCGCCGCAGGTTGACAACCTGCCCCACAAAGCGGGTGTATAAAGGGAGTGGGGGCATTGGACCCATGCGGATCACATACACAGGCAGACAGGTTGAATTAGCTCCAGCCCAGTTCAAGAAGCTCGAAGGGCGGTTCGCCAAAATCGGCAAGCTCCTGGACGGGAAACGGGAGTGCGAGGCGCATGTCATCCTGTCGCTGGAGCGGCACCTGCATCACGCCGAGGCGACGGTTCACTATTTTAACCACCAGTTGGTGGGACTGGGGTCCAGCAACGATCTCTTTACGGCCATTCACTCGGCGGCGGAGAAGCTGGAAAAACAGGCGGTCAAGGCCCGCACCAAGTGGCGCGACACCAAGCGCACGCCGCACAAGGCGTCTTCGGAAGCCGAGGTGGAGCCGCTCGCCGAGACGGAACCCGAAGGCGAGCCGGAACGCCGCGTCTACCACATCAATCATCATCAGAAACGCAAGCCCATGACGCTCGAGGAGGCGCTCCTCGAAATGGACAAGGACCGCGACTACCTGGTGTACCGGGACGCGGAAACCGACCGCGTTTCGGTGCTGGTACGGCGGCGCGACGGGCACTTCGACCTGGTCGAAGGGTAGCGCGGGGTGGCGCGCAAGAAGCCGGCAGCGGGCGCGGACGCACGCACGGGCGCGCCGAAAGCGGAAGCAAAACCGGAATTGGTGGTCATCACGGGCCTCAGCGGATCGGGCAAAGGCTCGGTTCTGAGGGCCCTGGAAGATCTCGGCTTTTACTCCGTCGACAACCTGCCGGTGGAACTGATTCCGAAGTTCGCGGATTTGACGCGCGACAACCTGAGGATTCGCGCGGCGGCGCTGGTGGTGGATATCCGCGAAGGGGAGGGGCTCAAGCGCTTTCCGCGAGTCTTCGCCAGCATCCGCCGATCGGTCGACGCCAGGCTGATTTTCATGGAGGCGGACGATGACGCCATCGTCCGCCGCTTCAGCGAAACCCGCCGGCCGCATCCGCTCGGCAACGACAGATCGATCTCCAGAAGCATCCGCTCGGAACGCGTCATGCTCGCGCCCATACGCGCCATGGCGGATCTGATCATCAACACCTCGAAGTTCACGCTACACGAGCTGCGGGAGTTCATCGGCGAGCGGTTTCGCGGCCAGCGCGGCCAGGCGAACATCCTGATCTACGTCACCAGCTTCGGCTTTCGCAACGGCGTGCCGCCCGACAGCGACCTGGTGTTCGACGTCCGGTTTTTACCGAACCCCAACTATATTCCGCGCTTCAAGAATCTGACCGGCCGCAATCCGTCGGTGGCTCGCTACATCCGGTCTTTTCCCCAGACCGTGGAATTTATTCAACGCATTTCCGATTTGTTGGTTTACTTACTGCCGCACTACATTCGCGAAGGTAAGAGTTATCTGACGATCGCATTCGGGTGCACGGGCGGGCAGCACCGGTCGGTGATGATTGCCGACGAGATTCATCACAATCTGATGAGCGCGGGGTTCAAAGTCAAGGTAAATCACCGAGACATCGTGCAGCGCCACCGATAAGCAGGGTTATTCCTTACTCTTTTCCAGAGGTTCCATTATTTTAGGGACAACGTTTTTCGCGCCCATACGTTTAACAGGTAAGTGTATCTTTGCGCCCTGAGAAGAACCGTCCTATTACTATGGCTGTCGCTGGGTGCGACGGTGTGCTTCGGGGCTCAAGCCGCCTTCGACGCGGAGCAGAACCGATGGGTCATGGGCAACGGCCAGATACAGGCGGTATTCCAACTGACGCCGGAAGGGTACTTCAGGAGCCAGGGAATCAGCGACTTGACGACGGGGGACCAGTGGCTACCCTCGACGAATCAGCCTTCCACGCCGGTAAATTTCCAGGCCGGCGGTGAAGTGTTCGACGCGCAGCGCCAGTACGATCTGCTCGATCAGTTCACCCAGAACACCACACCATCCGGCGTGAGCCAATACATCCTGTTGCGGGATTTGAAAACCGGCGCACAGATCACGGTAATGCTGGAAATCTACGACGGGCAGCCGGTGTTGCACTACGGCTGGAAGTACCGGAACCCAGGAGCGTCGCAGGTGCATATCACGACGCTCGACATGCTGCCGTGGAGCTTCAACGACGCAGGGAAGCGGTATACCGCATTCCGCGTGGACCAGTGGTCGCTGGATGCCGTGCCCGAGGACTTCGAGTCCTTCCAGTCGGTTCTGGATCCGGAAGGGAGCGCGTTCGAGGTGTACTCGGGCGCGCACGGCGACCAGTGCGGATGGCTGGCGGTTCGCGACTCCGATACGCGCGGGTTGTTTGCCGGTTGGGAGTTCGACGGGCGCACCAAGGCGACCATCCGCCAGGTGGCACCCGAAGGAGAGATCGGTTTCTCCGCCTCTTTGATGGATATGAACCACCCCGTGGATTCGGCGGCGGATTTCCAGTCGCCGTGGGCGTTCCTCGGACTGTTCCACGGCGATTTCGACGAGGCGGGCTACCGGACGCAGCGCTTCGTGGAGGCTGTCCTGGCGCAGCCGTTGCCGGACGCGCCGGCGTTTCCGTACGTCTCCTGGGATTCGTGGGGCTATCAAGACCAGATCGACGAGGGCGTGCTGCGGCGTAATGCGGGCATCGCCGCGGCGCTGGGCGTGGAACTGTTCGTCGTGGACCTGGGCTGGGCGCGGTCCATCGGTGACTGGTACGAAGATCCCACCAAGTTCCCGAACGGCCTGGCGGCGGTATCCGATACCGTGCATTCACTGGGCATGAAATTCGGATTGCATTTCGCCCTCACGGAGGCGGACCCGAACAGCCCCGTGCTGCGCGAGAATCCGGACTGGACGTCGACCGAAAACGATAACTACCACAACGCCGTTTCCCTCTGCCTCTCCAATCAGCCGGCGCGGGACTGGCTGATCCAGCAGGGGACCCGGATGATCGACGATTACCACGTCGATTGGATCCTGCAGGACGGCGAGAACATGGTCAAGGAGTGCACCAAGTCCACACACACGCACGATCCCGCGGACAGCAATTACTCCAACGCGGTGGACGGATTGAACGCGGTGATTTCGGCGATCCGGACGGCGCGGCCGAACGTCTCGTTTGAGAACTGCGAAGACGGCGGAAACATGATGACGTTCAACATGGTGAAGAATTACGTCACTTCGGTCACCAACGACGCATCGGGTTCCCTCGAATCGCGGCGGGCGGTCTACGGCGCGACTTATCCATTTCCGCCGCGATTCGCGGAGCGGTATATGCCGGACACCGACGGCATCAGCCCCTATGCCACCGACAGTTACCGTTTTGGCGGTCCCTGGGTGCTGATGACCCGGTTGGACGGGTTGACGGCGGATCAGAAGGGCTTCTTGGCGGACCAGATCGGACGCTTCAAAGCGCAGCGGACACAGATTTCGAGCGGCAAAGTATTTCACCTGGCGGCCCCGGCCGCCAACGCCACCGACGCCATTCAGAGTTACGATCCTGTGACGGATAGCGCCATTGCCATGATAAGCCGGGCGCAATCCGACGGTCCGGAGTACCAGTTTCACCCCAAGGGCCTGAATCCTGCCGCGCGGTACACGGTGTGGTTCGAGATCGATCCCAGCGTGTACTCCATGGGAGGAGCGCAGTTGATGACGAATGGCGTGAGAGTGAAGCTGCCCACGCCGTTCAGCTCCGACGTGGCGCACATCGAGGCCCAGTAGGACAAGCGGAACACGCGGGCAAGCTAAGGCATGCTAAAGCAACGCCAGGGCAAGCTAAGGCATGCCCCACCCTTGACCTTGGCCTTCCCGCTGTCGTACTCTTCCGAGTGAGGTTCGATGAGCAAGAAGTGGTATAACCATTTTATCTCCTTGGATCAACCGGCCGAGGAATCCACAGAGAAAACCGGGCCCGAAACTCCTGCTAACGCCGCGCAGGCCGTCGCGGATATCGCCGCGGGCGTCGCTCCCGCGCCGCAGTTCACGAAGACGGTCTCCAATCCCACGTCGTTCGACGAAATCTACCACGCGGCGGAAATCCAGCCGCCGGTGCACGGCTTCACCATCATGAAGGTGGCGGAAATGCTGCACAGCGAGCACATCCGCAACCTGCCTAAGGACGTGAAACGCAGCTCCGTACTGGTGGCCCTGGAAGCCGCCGGCGCGCCCATCCAGGACGTGATCCAGGACGCCGTGAAGCGCGACCGAGCGCTAGACACCTTCGAGCGTGTCCAGGAGCAGGCGGCGGGCGAGCTGGAAGCCCGTAAGACGAAGGAAAATCAGGAGATCCAGGCGGAAATGGACCGCATTGTGGCGGACCACCGGTCGCGCATGCAGGCCAACAACGACGAGGTCGCCCGGGAGAAGGAAAAGTTCTACGCGTGGCGGCTCAAGAAGCAGGAAGAGGAACAAAAGATTTCGGATACCGTATCTTATTTCGTTACGGAGAATCCGATCACGACCGGCGGCTCAGCGGCGGCCCCGGCCCCATCGCGCGCTGCCGATAAGTAGCCGCAGAAAGGGATACCGACTTTTATGTGGAGACGCATGTCCCGCATGTTCCGCTCGTTCTTCGGTTTTTTCATCTCCGTAGGCGAAAATCCGGAACTCATTCTCGAACAGAACATCCGCGATATGAACGACCAGGTGCCGCGGATGAACGAAAGCATCGCCATGGTCAAGGCCAACGTCACGCTCCTGGAGAAAGAGGACGCGCGTTATGCGGACGACCTGACCAACCTCACCGCGAAGGTAAAGGCCGCCATCCAGGCCGGCCGCGACGACCTGGCCGGCAGTTTCGCCATGCAGTTGGAGCAGGTTCGCGGCGCGCGGGCCCGCACCCAGGGCCAATTGACCTCCGCCCGCGCGGCTTTCGACAAAGCCATGGCGGTGAAGAAGGCCTTCATGCTCGAGAAGGAGCGGAAGACGCAGGAGGCGATGAACGCCATCCGCGATTACCGGCGCGCGCAATGGCAGAAGAAGGTGGCCGACGTCATGGAGAACTTCGAAGTGGCGGGCATCAGCCAGACGCACGACGAGATGGTCCACAAGATCGAAGAACAGACCGCCATGAACGAAGCCCGCATGGAGATGGCGTTGGGCAACGTGGACGAGCAGAAGGTCAAGATCGAAGAAGAGGCCGAAAAGCTGCGGGCCAACGAGCTGGTGAAACAGTTCAAGGCGGAGATGGGGCTGATTTCTCCCGAGCCTTCGAGCGCGCCGGCGCAGAAGACCATCGGTGGGGCCGAAGCACAGAAGACGGTTTAATCGGAGTCGATTGGAGCCATGGCCGTGAAAATCGAAAGAGGCGGTTGGGTCCTCATTTTCCTCGTCGGGCTTGGCCTGGTGGGCTACAGCCTGAACAAGTACGGTGTACTGAGCATCCCCTTTCTGGGATCGAGCGGGGAGAAGCCCGCGGCGTCCGGCGTCAAGGTCGATCCCACGCAACCGCTGCCGGTGGCGGCGAAGGAGTCCAACGAGGTACGGGTCCGCGTCAACATCTGGGTCGGGTGCGCGGGCGGCCTGGTGGCCAACGGCGGGCTGGACACGAAGGCCGGGTCGATTTATGCCGACAAAGGGCTGAAGGTCTCGTTCAAGATCATTGACGACTGGACCGAAGGCGCGACGGCGCTGGCCACGGACAACGTGGACGTGATGCTGACCACGGCCGACGTGTGGGCCAAGGACTTCGGGCAGTTTCAGGACAAAGGCGTAAACGCGCGCGCCTTTTACATGGTGGACTGGTCGCGCGGCGCCGATGGCGTCATCGGGCGGCAGGGGATCAACAGCATCGAAGACCTGGCGGGGAAGACCGTGGCGTTCGCGCCGTACACGCCTTCGCACTTCCTGCTGTGGAACGGGCTGAAGGCGTCCGGACTTTCGACCGATCAGCGCAACGAAATCTTCAACAAGGCCGTGCACACCAAGGACGGCATCGAGCCCGCCACGCTGTTCGCGCAGCAGAAAGTGGACGCGGCGGTGGCGTGGGACCCGGACATGAGCGACGCCGTCACCAAGCGTCCGGGCTCGAAAAAGATCTACGACACCCGCATCGCCAACCGGCTGATCGCCGACATTCTGGTGGTGAGCGACCGCTTTGCGGCGAACAACGCGCAGACCCTGGAAAAGTTCGCGCAGGGCTGGCTGGAAGGCGTGCAATTTATCCAGTCGCAGCCCTCGCGAGCCTACACACTCATCGGCACGATCAAGGACTTCAACATGCCGACCGATCTCGCCAAGACCATGCTGGAAGGCGTGAGGCTGGCGGATTATGCCGACAACCAGTCCTTTTTCGGCACGGCGGGCGCGGACTCCGATTACGCCAACGTTTTCAAGATGGCCCAGGACATGTATCGCGAGCTGCGGCTGATCAAGCACACGTACGATATCGAATCGAGCGTCGACCGGCGCTACGTGGCGGCATTGAGCGGCAAGTTCTCCAGCACGCCGAGCGAGGCGCCGATCACTTACAAGGAGCCGCCCAAGGGCGCGACCCCCATCGCCACGCAAAGGCGCTCGATCTACTTCGAGGCGAACTCCTCCAAAATGGGGCTGGATTCGCGCGCCGTGGTGGACGAGATCGGCGATTTCATGCGGGCCTACGAGAACACCGTCGTGGACATCGAGGGCAACACCGATTCCACCGGGTCGCGGGAGCTGAACATGTCGCTTTCCAAACAGCGCGCCGACACGGTGAAGAGCTACCTGGTGGAGAAGTATCACTTCCCGCCCGAACGCATGCGCACGATGGGCAACGGCCCGGACAAACCGCTCGATACGAACGCCACGCCGGATGGCCGTGAGAAGAACCGGCGGACGGATATCAAGGTCTACCCGAACCCGGCTAAATCGTGAGCCTCCAGAACCTCTTCGAGATCCGGCGGGAGGTTACCAAGCGCACGCGCCTGACGCTTGCCCTGGTGAGCTGGACCCTGGTGGTGACGGCCTGGTTTTTCCTCACGCGGTGGAAGATCCTGCCGCCGTTCTCGGTGCCGCCGCCGGCCGGAGTGGTCGAGGCCTTCATCCGCTTGTGGACCGAATACGACCTGCCGGGCAACGTGGCCCAAAGCTGGTGGCGAATCGCCCAGGCGTTTTTCTGGTCGGCCGTGGTGGCCATACCGCTGGGGCTGCTGATGGCCAGCTTCGGCTGGCTGCACGACCTGGTGAACCCGGTCGCGGCGCCCATGCGCTCCATGCCCATCACCGCGTTCCTGCCGGCGTTCATCGGGCTCTTCGGCATGGAAGAGGGAATGAAGATCGCGTTCCTGTGGTTCGGCATGTTCTTCTACCTGCTGGCAGTGGTGGTGGAAGAAGCCAACAAAGTGGACAACGCCCTGATCGAGACGGCGCTCACCCTGGGCGCCAAGCGCCGCCACGTCCTGTGGCTGATGTTCCGCGCTTCGTTTCCCGGCATTTTCGGCTCGTTTCGCATCCTTTACGATATCGGCTGGACGTACGTGATCTTGGCCGAGATGGTGAATGCGCGCAAGGGCGTGGGCTACATGGTGGAAGCGGCGCGGAAGGTGCTGGATCTCGACCGCGTGTACGCCGGCATCATCGCCATCGGTTTCGCCGCGTTCCTGTTCCGCTGGCTGCTGACGCTGGCGGAGCACTGGCTGTTCCCGTGGCGGAGGCCATCGGTGATGCTCTCGCAGCCGGCCGTGGCAATGGCCGTAGCAAAGGGTCACAAGCGTGCCAAACCCTAACACCAGAATCTCGCTCCGCAACGTCTCCCGCAGCTTCGTCTCGCCCGCCGGGGAGACGATACAGGCGATCCACGACATCAATTTCGACATCGAAGACCTGTATTCGCCCGAGGGCAAGGACATCGGCGAATTCCGCATTCTGCTGGGTCCTTCGGGATGCGGAAAGTCCACCATTCTGCGGTTGATCGCCGGCCTCGACCGGCCCGACACGGGCGAGATCCTGGTTATGGGCAAGCCGGTGACGCACCCGGGCCGCGACCGCGGGATGGTCTTTCAGAAGTACACGTCGTTCCCCTGGCTGACGGTCGCCCAGAACGTGGGGTACGGGCTGAAGATCAACGGCGTCCCGGACGCCGAGCGCGAACCGACGGTCGCCCGGCTCATTCAGGACGTCGGGCTGAGCGGATTCGAGAAGTCCTATCCCGACACGCTTTCGGGCGGCATGCAGCAGCGCGTGGCCATCGCGCGCACCCTTTCGCTGCGCCCCGGGGTGATCCTGATGGACGAGCCCTTCGGGGCGCTGGATGCGCAGACCCGCGGCGACATGCAGGAACTGCTGCTGCGCATCTGGTCGGAAACCGCCAGCACCATCCTCTTCGTCACCCACGACGTGGACGAGGCCATTTATCTCGCCGACCGCATCTACGTCCTGTGCGCCCGACCCGGTACAATTATTGAAGATGTGCCGGTGCCGTTCAGCCGGCCGCGCGATCCTTCGATGAAGCAGCGGAGCGAGTTCCACGAGTTGCAGCAGCACGTGCTCTCCTGCCTCCGGCGCGGACCCGGCCAGGGCCAGGTGCGAGTGAGTATTTGATGGCGGAGGACAAGGACAACGGCGAAATCAATTATCTGAAGGAGGCGTTCCACCTTCAGTACAACTACATCGCCCTGGCCGGCGCCGCGGCGTTCGCCGTGGTGTCGGGAACGGCCCTCCCCCTCATGCTGGGCGCGGGACTGGAGTTGATCTACCTGAGCGTCGTGCCCAACAACAGCCGCTTCCAGAGGCTGGTGCGCTCGTGGAAATTCGAGCAGCAGAAAAAGGAGCGCGAGAAGGGCCTCAGCCAGTTGTTTTACGAGCTGCCGCCCGAGATGAAGGCGCGCTACGCCAGCATGGAGGGGATCTGCCGCGGCATCCGCGCCAACTACGGGCGGCTGACTTCCACGTCGCAGATGTTCGTGGAGCAGATGGAGTCGAAGCTGAGCGGGTTGTCGCAGTCCTACATCCGGCTGCTCAACTCGGCCTTCCATCACCGCGAATACCTGCGCGCCACCAATCCCGACAACATCCGGAAAGAGCTGGACACCTTGCAGAAGGATCTGGAACACGATTCTCCCAAGGTGCAGGAGATCAACAAGAAGCGCGTCGAGATCCTGAACAAGCGCATCGAGAAATACGACAAGGTTCAGGACAACTGCAAGGTGATCGACGCGCAGTGCGCCGCCGTGGAAGACGTGCTGCAGTTGATCCGCGACCAGTCCGTGACCATGCACGATCCGCAGGAGATCAGCGACCACCTGGACAATCTGGTGAAGGACGTGGAGCAGACCGAAGAGACGGTGAGGGAAGTGGAATCCATCTTCGACCTCTCGCCGCTGGCTACGCCCGAGTTCGACACGGGGCCCATTTCGCGCAACCGCGTGCGAAACTGAGGACTACCGGCTACAACCAGGCACTATGGGCGAAAAGCGTTGGTTCTGGGCGACCCTCACGCTCTCCAGCATCACCATCGTGTCCGTGGTGTTCGCCGCCTGGGAACTGGCCGAAAGCCGCTTCTTCCGCACCGTCGACTACGTTACGCTCCACTACCTCTACATCACCCGTGGCGTGGCCTCTTCCCTGCTGCTGGCCTTCTGGGCCGCCTGGTTTGTCCTGCGGCAGCGGCACAGGAGCGAAGAGGACCTGCGCCGCTCCCGCGAGCGCTACCGCGGCCTTCTGCAAGCCTTTCCCGGGGCGGTGATTCTTTATGATTCCGACCTGCGCGTCTCGGAGTGGAACGCCTCCGCCGAGCGCATGTACGGGTTTCCGAGGTCCGACGTCCTGGGCGGCGGGCTGCCAATCGTTCCGGCATCCAAAGCCGCCGAGCTGGAAGACTTCATGCAGCGCGTGGAGCGCGGCGAGGCCGTGCTGGATGTGGAAACCATTCGCCAGCCCAAAGACGGCGAGCCTTTCGAGGTGCAGCTCAGCCTGCTGCCCTACAGCGAGTCCGCCGGGCCGCTGTACTTCCTGGAAGTCACCTCCGACATCCGGGAGCGCGTACGCTGGCGCGAGCGCATGGTCGAGGTCGAAAAGCTCACCAGCATGGGCAAGATGGCTGCGGGCACCGCCCACCACCTCAACTCGCCGCTGGCCGCCCTGCTGATCCGGGTTCAGATGCTGCGGCAGCGCGCCCTCGACCCCGCCATCGAAGAGGACGCCGCGCGCCTCGAAGAGGGCCTCAATTTCTGCCGCAACTTCGTCCGGCGCCTGCTGGATTTCACGCGTGGCACCCCCATGCAAAAGCAGCCGCAGGATCTCGCAGCGGTGATCGAATCCGTCTGCGGGTTCTTCCTCCCCGCCATCCAGGCCAAGCAAGTTACGCTGTCCGTGGACGTGGCCGAGGGACGGGGCCAGCAGGTGCATGCCGACCGCAATCTGCTGGAGACTCTGCTGCTGATCCTGCTGAGCAATGCGCTGGACGCCGTTCCGCCCGGCGGCCGGATTCGCGCTTTCTGCCGCCCGGCGGCGCGCGGCCGCATCGGTTTCGGCGTCCAGGATTCGGGCTGCGGAATCAGCGCCGCCCACCGCGACCGCATCTTCGAGCCGTTCTTCACCACCAAGGAGCCGGGCAAAGGCACCGGGCTGGGCCTGGCCATCGCCAGGAACGTGGTTGTGGAACACGGCGGAACCATACAACTCGAAAGCCAGCCGGGCGCGGGTGCTACCTTTTATGTAGATCTGCCACTCGCCGACGTCCCGCAAATGGCAGGGAGCGCCAGACCGTGAAGAACGTAAACGAAACGCGCGGGCCCGCAATTCTGGTGGTGGACGACGACGCCAGCCTGGCATCCACCCTGAAGGACTTTCTGACACGTGAAGGTTACGGTGTCGAGGTGGCATTCTCGGCAGGGGAGGCCCTGGCCATCCAGGCCGCCAATCCCCGCATCCCGCTGGCGCTGGTGGATCTCATCATGCCGCTCACCGACGGCCTCACCCTCAGCGACGAGCTGCGCCGCGCGAATCCCGATATGACGGTGGTCATCATGACCGGCTACGCCACCATCGAAACCGCGGTGGAAGCCATCAAGCGGGGCGCCGAGGATTACGTCACCAAGCCCTTCGACTACGAAGCGATGCGCAAGAAGATCGCCCGCCTGATGGAGGTGGTGGAGCTGCGCGAGCGCGTGGCGCAGCTCGAAAAGAACCTGGAGCGCCACTCCTGTTTCGAGAACATCGTGACCGTGTCGCCGTCCATGGAGCGAGTGCTGGAGCGCGGCCGAATGGCCGCCGCCACCGACGCCAGCCTGTTGATCGTGGGCGAAACGGGCACCGGCAAGGAGATGCTGGCCCGCGCCATCCACGAAGCCAGCCCGCGCGCCCGCCAGCCGTTTGTCGCGGTGAACAGCGGCGCGCTGCCCCGCGAGCTGGTGGAGAGCGAGCTGTTTGGCTTCCGCCGCGGCGCGTTCACCGGCGCCTACAACGACGCGCCCGGGATCTTCTCGGCCGCCTCCGGGGGCACCGTGTTCCTGGACGAGATCGGGGAGATGCCCAAGGATGTTCAGGTGAAGCTGCTGCGCGTGCTGCAGGAGGGCGAGCTACGCCCGGTGGGCTCGACGCGCGCCATCCAGGTGGATGTCCGGGTGGTAGCCGCCACCAACCGCACACTGGACGAACTGCGCTCCACGCTGCTCCGCGAAGACCTGTACTTCCGGGTGGCCACGATCGTCCTGGAAGTGCCCCCGCTGCGCACGCGTCCCGAGGACGTCATGGTCCTGGCGCAGCACTTCGCCGGCCGGCTTTCGCGGCGCTACGGGCGCGAGATCTCGATTTCGCGGGCGGGGCTGGAGCTGCTGCTCGGCTACTCGTTTCCGGGGAACGTACGCGAGCTGGAAAACCTGGTGGAGAGCGCCGCGGCCGTCTCGGCGGACAACCCACAGGTCATCACCGACAGGGACCTCCGCCCCATGCTCCGGGGCTCCCCAACCTCGTCCCTGCCGGCGAAAGTGAGCGAATCGCTCTCCATGGAGCAGATGGAGAAGCTGACCATCCAGCAGGCCCTGCGCGTCTCGGCGGGCAACCGGACCAAGGCCGCGTCTCTGCTGGGAATCTCCCGCGACACGCTCTACCGCAAGCTGCGCCAGTATCAGGTCTGAGTGTCCGAAATTCGGACGGTGTACCATTTTGCGGCGCTTTCGACAAACGGAAAAGAAATTCGGCCGCAGATGAACACGGATAACAAAGGCACAGGAGGGGAACGCCGCGAATTCCGCATGGCTCCCGACGTGCACAGGCCGTCGGCATGGCACCGCAGAGCGGACACAAACAGTTCCTTCTTTGGATCGTTGCGGCCTGTGTAGCAACCACGGGGCTGGGCGGGATCCTGGTCTGGGAGCGCAAGCCGGCGGCATCGCGACACGCTCTTTACGTGATTGGCATACCCGAGAAAGGCGCCGCCCTGTTTTTCGGCGAAAAGAAGTGCGGCATCTGCCATTCGGTGAATGGCCAGGGCGGACGCGTGGCGCCCGATCTCGCGCGGGTTCACGCCGGCCGGCCCGGCATGCCCTGGCTCGCCACCACGCTTTGGAACCACGCACCCGGCATGTGGCGCCAGATGCGCGGCGCCAAATTCCCCGACCTCGACCAGGAGGAGATGGCCCACATCCTGGCCTTCCTCTATCAGGCCGAGACCTCCGACCCCGCCGGCAACCCCAAGGCCGGCGCGCGCGTGTTCCTTTCCAAGGGATGTAGCCATTGCCATGCGGTCCGGTCGGTCGGCGGCCATTCCGCGCCGGAACTCACCAAGGTGGCCGCCGCCGGAAGCGCCGTCCAATGGATGCACGCCATGTGGAACCATACGCAATCCATGATCGATCCCATCACGCGGGAACTCGGCGGGTGGCCACAGTTCAAGGGCGACGAGATGAACGATCTGATCGCCTACGTCCGCGGGGTCCCCGTCAGCGAAGCACCCCCGGCCGGCAACCAGAATGTCCTGCGCGGCAGCGCCGAGCGCGGTTGGCAGGTTTTCCAGGGGAAGTGCATCCAATGCCATGCGGTCGGCGGCAACGGAGGCCACATCGGTCCCGAACTGGGACCCGACCACGACCTTCCCTTCAGCTCCTCGCAATTCGCGGCGGTTCTCTGGAACCACGCTCCCGCCATGCTGGAGCAGGCCCGCGCGGCTGGCATCGCAGCTCCCGTCTTGCAGGACGAAGAACTGAGCGACGTGCTGCAATTCCTCGTCAGCCTGCGCTATCACGAGCCCAGCGGCTCTCCGTTCCTGGGCGAGCGCGTCTTCGCCGAGCGCGGCTGCGCCCGCTGCCACGGCCTGAAAGCCGAAGGCACGCGCGAAGGCCCGCAGCTCAAAGCCGGCAACGACGCCTTCACCACGGTGTCGCTAGCCAGCGCGCTCTGGCGCCACGGCCCCTCCATGCGAGCCCACGCCGAGCGCCTGGGCATCGCGTGGCCCACGCTGGAACCCAACGATATGGGCGACCTGATCAGCTTCCTGAACGATACCAGCCGCGCGCAATGAGAGCGCCGCGCCACTTCACCACACTCCGGGAAACAGCCGGTAAGGCGTACGCGCGGTGAATTCTTCATAGCCGGCGAGCTCGCGGCGAAGCGTTCGATCCTCCAGGCCAGTTCGCCAGATGAAAAGGGCGGCAGCAAGACCCGCCGGCGCCAGCGCCCAAACAGAGCCCAGGATGAGAGGGGCGGCCAGGTGCGCCAGGATCACGCCCACGTACATGGGATGGCGGACGAACCGGTAGGGACCGGACGCGACGACAGTGTGGCCGCGCTCGGTCTGGATTCGGACGGTGTTTTCGGCAAACCGGTTAACGGCCAGGGTCCACGCCATCAGGGCGTCTGCCAGAAGTGTGAGGACTGCGCCCGGGTACACCAGACCGAAGGGCATCGACGACCACCCGAACCGTACGGCATCCAATCCCGCCACCGCAGGCTGAAGGAAAGTAAGAGGGATATAAGCCACATAAAAGGCCTTGTCGAAACTCTTGGTGCCCTTCCGGAGAAAACTCGCGCGCGCCTCCATCAACTCGGGGTTGAAGCGGCGGACGATGACGCGGGTTGCCGCAATCCCGGCGAAATACAGCACGACGTAGATCCAACCGCGGGTCCATTCGAGGCGGCCGGCGGCGCCAAAGAGCGCGGCCATCCAAAGCGCGGAATACAGGGATACCTGGATGAGCCTTTTGCCCGAGCGCACCTTTTCCGCCGGCGCATTCGGCCCAGCCGTTACGTCCGACATGTGGCGGGTTCTCCTCCCACCGAGTATCCCTCACTCCGGCTGTGGGGGCGGGCGGAGAAGGTCAAGCCGGCGATGCGGGGCGGGCCGCAACCCGCCCCGTTTGTTCCAACCGTTCTCCGCGCCTTACCAGATCACCTTAAATCCAATCTGGACAGAGCGCGGGTTGACGCTGGCCTGCGTCGACTGCGTGTGCGGAATGATGCTGCCGAAGTTCGGGTCGGTGGCCGTGTTGTTCACGTTCGCCAGCATGTAGTTCCAGTGGTTGAGCGCGTTGAACGCTTCGATACGGAGCTGGCCGCGGACGCGTTCCGTAATACGCGTGTCCTTGATGAGGGAGGCATCCATGGTGTAGGTGCCTTGCACGCGCACGTTGGGGCTGCGAGAGGAGTTGACCTGGTTGGGCCGGTAGTTGGGCGGCAATTGCAGCCAGGCGTATTGCGACCAATCCGTGGCGCTGCAACCGTTGGCGATGCTGGTCGGCAGCGGCGCGATCGCGCCGGTGTCATCTTCGTTCAGGATGCAGTTGTTGTAGATTTGGACCTTATTTGCACCCCAGTGCACGGTGGACTGGTTAGGATCCTTGAGCGCTACGATGCTGCCCGACTGGTTGGCAGGCTCGCCCTCCGGCGAATCCGTAACGAAGGTATTGAACTGCCACCCGCTGACCAGCCTGTCGGCCGCGCCGTGCACGCCGGGCAGGAAGTGCTTGCCTTTGCCAAACGGCAGATCGTACACCACCGACACCTTGATGAAGTGCGGCCGGTCGGCGTAATAGAGGCCCTCCTGGTATTGGATGGGTTGTTGGTAGATGTTCAGGTAACCCCACCGCTCGTTCTGCTTGGACAGGGTGTAATTGAACAGGAAATTGAGACCGTTGTGCGTGCGGTGATTATAGTTGACCTGCATCGAGTTGTACCACACGTGCCCGTCGTTCAGGCCGTATTCGGTGCCGCCCGTAAACTGCGGGTACTGCCGCATCAACTGGTTGAGCGAGATGGTCGTCGCCGTATAGTAGCTGGTGCCCAGGAACGGCGCCAGGTTCTGGAACGGGTTCGGGAGGGTCTGATTGCAGTACGCCGCGGGAGAGGCAAAACCAGCGGGGGCCTTCGCGCCGTACAGCACGCCACACTGCTCATAGTTCGGATTGATATCGAACGGGATATTCGACTGCGTGTGAGCCGCGCGGTTGCCCACGTACGAAATATCGAGAGTGCCCGCCTGGGTTACCTGGTATTGGAACCCGACCGAGAACTGGTGGGACCGAGGCAGCTTGAAGTCGGGATTGAACCAGTTGACGCTCTTGCCGACGTAGGTCAAGGCGCCCAGGCTGGACCCCGGAGGGGCGCTGATGCCGGCGGGGAACGGGTTATTCATGGCGCCCGCCAGAGGAACACGGCCGCTGCCATCCGTGCTGCTGACCAGCGAGGTGTTATTGCTGAAACCGTTGGTGATCATCCAGTCGTTGCTCGGATTGATCACGTACATGCCGTAACCGCCGCGCATCACCAGCTTATCCTTCAACCGGTAAGCGAAGCCGACGCGGGGCTGGATCCCCGTGTAGTCGATATTAGCCGCCATCGGCGAATAGCCGGCCTGACCCGCAAATTCCATGCTGCCCTTCAGATTGGACAGGTTGGAATAGAGCGAGGCGTACTGAGCGGGTATAGGCCCCGACAATCCCTTGGCAATATTGGCAGTCACCATCGAGGCCAGCGGACTCGGCGCGTTGGGGTTGAAGGCCGCATCCAGCCGGTTGTACTTCTCGGTGATGGGCTCGTTCAGGTCGTAGCGCAGCCCCATGTTGATGGTCAGGCGGTTGTTGACTTTCCAGTCGTCCTGCAGGAAAGGCGCAATGTACCACTGGCGATAAAACGGGTACGCCGCATAGTTGGCCTGTCCACCGTTGGGATAACCCAGAAGGAAGCTGGCATAGCTGTCTCCGCCCAATCCGTTCCCGGCATTGTTGTAAACCTGCTGGGTCCACGCGGCGGTGAAGTCCTCTTCCAGAATGCTGCCGGTGTCCAGGACGAGATACTGAATCCGGCGGATATCGATACCGGCCTTGAGCGAGTGCTTCCCGGCAAGCTTGGTAATGCTGCCTTCCAGACCGTAACTGTTGGTGATGTTGTCGCTTAAGGTGCGGCCCAGCGTCTGGTAACCGCTCATGGTCCAAACGCCCATTAAATAGGGCTGAGGCAATTGCGCGATCAGCGATTTGGGAATGCCCAGCGTACTCAAATCGTATCCGGCGTCGGCAAAGCCGGAGCCCTTTTCGATGAAGCGGGTGTTAGAGGCGCGGACATCGACCACCGTGGTCGGACTGAGCGTGCCCGTCCAATCCAGCACGTAGGCGTCGTTGATTCGCTGGAAGGGCAACTGGCCGTCCTCGCCCATGCCCACGATCCCGTTGACCGGGCGGTGCTCGGTACGGTCGTTGGACCCTTCGCGCATGAAGAAGCGATGCTTATCGCCGATGGTCCAGTCGAACTTGATGGTCATGTTGTAGTACGCATCGTGATCGGTTACGTCGGGGAGGCTGAGGTCCTGGGTGCCATACCGGGCTCCTGGCGTCGAGGTATTCGGCATCAGCATGAGCTTGGTCAGCGCCTGAGCGGCCGGGTTGATCCGGTTTGCCGGGATGATGTTGCCCGGGAACGGCTGGCGATTGGTCACGATGTTTCCGCTCGCGTCGTAGGTTGCGGTGGTCGGATCGTAGATCGTGATGGGCTGTCCGGACCCGTTGACCAGCTTGCTGAAATCGCCGTTGCGCATCTCGGGGGTCGGCCAGCTCACCAGCAGCGGATCGGCCGTGGCTTCGCGATAATTCTGGAATGCGCCCATGTAGAACAGCTTGATATAGCCGTCCCGCTTGAGCAGTTTAGGAACGATCACCTGCCCGGAAACCTGCCCGCCGTAATCGTCCAGGTAGTGGTTGGGCCTGGGCGCGTACACGGATGCCGCATTGTTCTGGAAGTTATTGGCGTCCAGCACGGACCGGCGCATGAATTCCCAGCCGGTGCCGTGGAAGGTGCTGCCGCCGCTCTTCATCACGGTGTTCAGAATGCCGCCCATGGTATGGCCATACTGGGCATCGTAGGTGTTCTGCATCATGGTGAATTCCTGAACGGTCTCCACCATCGGGATATACGCGATATTGTTGGTGCCCATCTGCGCGTTGTTGGCAGCGCCGTCCAGCAGGAATTCGTTGCTTTCCTGCCAGCCGCCGTTGACCACCCAATCGGCGATCGCGCCGTTGTCGAACGGGCGCTGCCAGATGGACGCTCCACGGAAGGTAACGCCGGACGCGGTGAGTCCCAGCATGAACGGATTGCGGCCCGAGTTCAGCGGCAGCTCCGCAACTTCCTTGGCATCGATCAGGCCGCTGCGATTCGCGGTCTGCGTTTCCAACAGTGCGGCTTCACCGGTGACCTCCACCGTCTGGGTCATATCGCCTAATTGGAGCTTGGCATCGATACCGGCCGCCTGACTGATTTCCAGGCTGATATTGTCGCGAACATACTGCTTAAAACCCGTGGCCTGGACGGTCAGCCGGTACATTCCGGGTTGCAGCAGCGGAATGGTGTAGCTGCCGGAAGTGTCGGTCGTCGCGTTGCTGACTTCTTTGGTTGCGAGGTTTGTGGCTTGGACTTTTGCCTGCGGTACACTCGCCTCGGTGGAATCCGTGACGTGGCCCGAGATGCTGGCGCGGAATTCCTGAGCGAATGCGAAAGTGCCAAGCGACAGAAGACAAATCACTGAATAGGCAATTTTGGCTTTCAAGCGAATCTCCTTGTCTCACACCTTGGCAGTCTGACAACTGCCCCTGTTGGTTCACCCACCTGAACACAGAGCTTCGGTTTCCCCCAAGCGTGGGAGGTACCCCGAGATTTCCGATTGGCCTTACGGCCACCCACAGTATACCCCCATTAAGATCTGAAGATCGAGGACTAGGGCTTCAACTGCCAAGACACGGATCCTGAGAGGGATGCGCACCGCCGGCCGCCTCCAGATGCCAGTTGGCGCCCGGGCAGAAAAGTAGTCCTGTTACCGGCTCAGTACCTCTGTGCCTATGCATCGCGCCGGGAGTGCGGCACTATGTTGATGCGGTCTCGGGTTTCGCCTGCTGGTCGACGCGCTCATGCCCTCCGAGACACGGAACCGCGCCATTTCGCTCCTCCTACTGGCGCTTGTCGGATGACAAAGCGCAGCCTCGCCGGGGCTTTCCGCCGCCGCTCCAGCGGCGTGAGAGCCCCAATTTATACCGTTCCGGCATGGCACGGCACTGAGTGGCACGAAATCAGGGTTGTTCTCCGGCGCCGCTCGATTCGCCCGTTATTCTTCGTCCCGGTGTACGCTGGCGCGGGAGAAGGCCGGGATGCAGACCGTGAGGTAATCTGCCCCGCCCTCATCGGGGGTAGAGTAGCGCACCCACTCGCCGGGATTGACGTCCAGAGCCTGGCCGGCCAGCACGTCCAGGGCGCCCTTGCTGTGCTCCACCTGGAGCCGTCCTTTGTACACCAGCCTGTATTCGCGGTAGTCGGAGTATTGGCCGTGGCCGACCCAGCCGGCAGGTGAGTGTACCAGGGTGATGGAGATTTTGGAGTCTCCGGTGTTGACCAGGCCAACGTACTCGTCGGCGAACTTGGTGATGTTGCCGACACTGGATATAGGCGTTGCAGAGGCAATCAACTTGGGCACGAATTCCTCCTTGCAGATCTTTATATTACCTTTCCTGGCCGTGGCACCGGAACGGCCGGCCCCGGGGCGTCCGCTCCGCACATCCGCCTGCGGCAGAACGGCGTGCTCTCTTTGCAGAAGCGGCGCTGGGTAGAGACAGCGCGTTCCCTACAGCAGATCTTCGCGGTTCCGCTGCTCGAGCGTTTTGAGGATCTCTCCGACGCGCTGCGCGCAGTCGCGCGAGGCCACCAGCAGCGCATCGGGCGTGTCCACCACGATCAGGCCGTTCACCCCCAGCAGGGCCACCACTTTGCCCGGAGCGTCCACCAGGTTGTTCCGCGCATCCAGGCAGATGGTGTCCTGCCCCACCACGTTGCCGCCGGCATCGCGCGGCAGCAGCTCGTAGACGGCGTTCCAACTCCCCACGTCGTTCCAGCCGAAATCGCCGGCCGGCACACCGCTGACTTTATCGGCTCTCTCCATGACTGCGAAATCGATGGAAATGTTGTCGCAAAGCGGAAAGGCCTCTTTGAGCTTTTCGGCAAAGCTGTCCTCGCCGAAGCGCGGCAGGGAAGCCAGGATGGCCGCGGTTCTGGGAAGATGGCGCCGCAACTGCTCCAGCAACACATCCGCGCGCCAGAAAAACATGCCGGAATTCCAATAGAAATGGCCCGCCGCGACGTAGCGTTTGGCTTTTCTCAGCTCGGGTTTCTCGTGGAAACGGAGCACGGGAACCGGCCCCGCGGCGCCGGGCAACGTACCACGTGGAAACTCGATGTAGCCGTAGCCGGTCTCCGGCCAACGCGGCTGGATCCCGACCACCATCAGGTGCCCGCGCGCGGCGCCCTTCAGCGCGGACTTCAGCACCGAGCGGTAGACCGCGGGCTTCGCCACCACGTGATCGGAAGGAAACACGCCCATGATCGCGTCCGCATCGATGGAGTGGAGGATATGGGCGGCCAGCCCGATCGCCGGCGCGGTATTGCGCTGCGCGGGCTCCGCCAGCACCTGGTTCGGTGGGATCTCCGGCAGTTGCTCCAGGATGGTGTCGCGCAGATGTTCGTTGGTCAGAATCCAAAGCCGCTCGGGCGGGATCACGGGCGCCAGGCGGTCCACCGTCGCCTGGATCAGCGAACGGTCTCCCACCACGTTGAGGACCTGCTTGGCGGAGCGTTTGCGGCTCCGGGGCCAGAAGCGCGTGCCACGTCCGCCGGCCAGGATCAAGCCGTAATGATGTCGATTCATCTAATTGAGTGGGTAGCCGTGAATCAAGCGCAAGGTCCGCCGCCAGCGCGTCTTGGTCGGAAAGTGCAAGATCAGATCCACAAGATGGGTGACGCTGATCGAAGGATCGGACAGCGCCTCGGTGGGCGCATCGTAGGACCAGTAGATTACCAGCGGCTTCCCGATAATGTTGTCCCGCGGCACAAATCCCCAGTAACGGCTGTCCAGCGAGGAATCGCGGTTATCGCCCATGGCGAAGATCGTGTCCGGCGGCACCACCACTTCGCCCGACTGCACGTGATTCATCAACATATCGATGGCGCTCTCGGCCACGTGGACGTTGGGCTCGCCGGGGAAATTGTCGCGATAGGAATCGATGTACTCGGTCTTGTGGTAAACGTACGGCTCGACGGCGCGGTGCCCGTTCAAAACCAACTGCTTGTCCACCAGGCGGATGCGGTCGCCGGGGACGCCGATGGCGCGCTTGACGAAAGTCTGCCGGATGTCCACGGGGTAGCGGAACACGATGATGTCGCCGCGCTTGATCCCGGTATAAGGCAGGATGTGCCTGGAAACCGGGTCCGCGGGCGAGTAAGCCAGCTTGTCGACCAGCAGGTGGTCGCCGATCAGCAAGGTGTCTTCCATGGAACCGGTCGGTATGACGAACGCCTGCACCAGCGTAGTCGTGCCGAACAGCAGCAGAATGATGGTGACGGTCCACTCCGCGATGAAGCCGCGCTGCGGCTCCGCCCGGCGGTATTCGACCGGTTCCGCGCGCTCGGTTTCTTCGACGACTAGGTTGTCCTGCTCCGGGTCCACCAATATTCATTCTATCGGAATCCCTGCTATTCTGTTGAGTGTTCCGCGCCGGAAGCCGGCCGGATCGCCGAGGCTTCCGTTTGAGTTCCACCGCCGCCCGACTCACGTTTTCTCCCGATGCCGCCCGAAGGCGCCGCTCGGTAATGCTGGTGTTTGCCTGCACCGTCCTGGGGGCCGCCGCGCAGATCCTGATGAAAATCGGGATGGGCCACTTCGAGCCGCGCGTGCTGGCCATCGTGACCAACGTGCCGCTGGTTCTGGGCTACGTCCTGTACGGCGTCAACACGCTGATGATGGTCCTGGCGTTGCGCGAAGGAGAGCTTTCCATGCTGTACCCGATCATCGCCCTGACGTACGTGTGGGTGACCCTGCTCTCGTATGCGCTGCTTCCCGAAAAGCCGAACCTGTATAAGAACGTCGGGATCGCGACGATCGTGATCGGGGTGGCCGTGCTGGGCCGCGGGGGGCGGAAGTGAATACGGTGCTTCTGAGATCCATGCTGCTGGTGTTTGCCGCTTCGGTCCTCGGCTCGTTCGGCGCGGTTTTCCTGAAGCTGGGGTCGGCCCGGATTACGCGGTCGCTACTCAGCTTTGCCAACCGCGGCGTGGTCCTGGGCGTGGCGCTGTTCTTGTTCTCTTCGGTTTTCTACGCGCTGGGAATCAAGGGCGGGCAGCTTTCGGTGCTGTACCCCATGGTCTCTCTCGGGTACATCTGGACGCTCCTGTGGGCCAGGCTGTTTTTCAAGGAACCGTTCACCCGGCAGAAATTCCTGGGGCTGGCGCTGATTCTGCTGGGCGTGTTCTTCGTGGGGCTGGGAAGCTCGTAAGCGTCAGGTCAGCGTTGGCCTCAAGGCCAGTGCGCGGAAATCTCATCCCGCGCTGAGGACCTTGCGGGTGGGCAGCCCCGCCGCGGCCCAGGCGTCGTATCCGCCCAGCACGTTCATCAGCCGCTTGAACCCGTGAGCAGCCAGCAGGCTGCAGGCGATCGCGCTGCGATAGCCGCTCTTGCAGTGAACCGCCGTAAGACGATTCGGGTCGACTGATGCCACCTCCGCGCGCAATCCGTCGAGAGGCCGCAACAGGGCACCCGGGATGTGCCCCTGGTCCCGCTCGGACCGGCGGCGGACATCCACGATGCACAGCTCCGGGTTTGCCGCCATTTCGCCGCTCAGCTCCTGCACCGGACCTGATCGATGAAGTCCAGCGGCAAACTCACGCGCGCCCAGCCGGCGATGCCATCGTCCAGCATGCCCACCACGCGCTCGATTCCCACGCGGGCCAGGCGAATGCGGGCCTCATCCGCGGCCTTGCGGTCCTCCGCGACCAGGATGAGTTCGCGATCCAGCCCCAGGATGGCGCTGGCCCACGCCGCAAACTGCCCGCCCAGTCCAATCTGGATCGAGCCGGGGATGTGGCCCGAGCAGAACAGCGTCGCATTGCGGGTGTCGAGCAGGGCCGCGCCCTGCCGCTGCCGCCCGAGCACTTCCGCCGGAGGCAGCGCCGGCACGGGCGGCAGATCCTCCAGCGGCGCCGCGCCGTGGCGGTTGGCATCCCACGTCGCGCTGGAAGTACTCGGGCCGCGGGGGAAGGTCGTGCGTCATCAGCTGGATGAACTGCTCCCGCGCCATGGGTTGCAACGCGTAGTTGGAGAGGCGCTCGCGGCCTATGGTCGAGCTGCGGTCGGCGCCGATGTTCCGCCCGCACATGGAGCCCGCCCCGTGCGCCGGATAGACGCGCACCTCGTCCGGCAGCGCCAGCAACTTCCGGGGCAGGCTGTATACAGCATCCCGGCAAGTTCCTGTGGCGTGTGGTTGTCGGCGAGATCCGGCCTTCCCACGTCGCCGATGAACAGTGTGTCGCCGGTCAGCGCGGCGGCCGGCCCGCCTCCGCGCTCCAGATCGATGACCACCACGCTGATGCTCTCCAGAGTGTGGCCGGGCGTCTCGAGGAACCGCAGCCGGCACTTGCCGAATTCGATTTCGTCGCCGTCCCGCACCCCCCGGTGCGGGAAGGTTGCGCCGGAGCCTTCCCCAATGTAGATGGTGGCGCCGGTGCGCTGAGCCAGTTCCTGGTGGCCCGAAACAAAATCGGCGTGCAAGTGGGTCTCGATAATATGGGCGATCCGCAGCCCCTGCTGCCGCGCCGTCTCCAGATAAGGGTCGACGTCGCGCTGCGGATCCACCACGGCGGCAATGCCATCCGACCCGATCAGGTAGGAGGCATGTGCCAGGCATCCCAGGTAAAACTGTTCGAACGTCACCTGTGAAGCGTAGGCCAAGCGCGGGCCGGAATGCAAGGGAACCTCCTTCACTGCCGCCGCAACAGTTCCACCCCGTCGATCCATGCGGTTCCGCCGATCTTGTTGTCGAATTTCCACGATGGCTCGCGGAACACCTGCACCCGAACGAGATTAGTCCCCCGGGGCACAGTGAAATCGGAATGAACCTGCACCCAGTCCGCCGTTCCGGCGAGCGGAGCGGTGCGAACATCGAGCCTAGACGGCGATTCGGGATCGAACACGCGCATAGCGATGCCACGGTCCGTGGTGATCCCCGCAACTTTGATCCAGGCACTGAGCCGGAACGCGCCCGCCGTGACGACCGCCGCCTGGGACACGCCCTGGTAGTTCAGGTTATCGGTCCCGTCAAACTGAATCCGCAGGGACCAGCGGCCTTCGCGCGCGGCGGTGGAGTCGCGCTCTTCGCTCACGTGTTCGGCACCGGACGGCGTCCAATCGAAAACGCAGGAAGGAATGCCCGGGCCGGAAAACTCGCTTTCGAAGCCGCCGTTGCGCAGGAGGTGCACGCCGCCGCCGGCGTATGCGGACCAGGCGGCCGCGGCCTCGGCATAGAGACGGCCGGCCAGCAGAAAATCGACGTACCGCGCGGCGAGCGGCCTGGTTGCGTACCCGCGAGACTCCATCCATTGCCACAGCTCCCGGGCGGCTGCCGTGTTGGCTGTGGCCACCGTGTATTCGAAAAAACGCCGCGCCGCGGCCGGGTCCGCCGGGACTCCGCCTAGCAGCTCGTCGATTGGCAGGCCCGACCGGGCGTAGGAGAGAAACACCACCGAGTCGTAGTCGCGGACCAGCTCGAGAATGTGGCGCGAGAGCGCGATGGCGTCGCGAGTGCGGCCGGTGCGCCAGTGGAAGCTCGCGGCCGCCCACAGGATGGGAGGCGAGTCAGGAGCAAGCTCGACGGCGCGCCGGCAGGCGTATGCGGCCTTTTCGGCATCGCCGGCAAGCAGGAGCGACTCGCCGGCATCGCACCAACGATCGGCGGAGATCGGCGG